>TARA_R110001599_G_scaffold98330_1_pt1 | contig 28611 bp, 25 predicted proteins | sample TARA_R110001599 | Tara Oceans TARA_R110001599 (sample SAMEA4398360) | marine metagenome | biome: Polar Biome; feature: [MES] marine water layer (ENVO:01000295) within the mesopelagic zone...; material: water (ENVO:00002006), including particulate matter (ENVO:01000060) such as......
TTTGATAAAGATGGTGAGAGAATGGCTAAAGTTGGTCATGAATTTGGTGCAACAACTGGAAGACCAAGACGTTGTGGTTGGTTAGATTTAGTAGCATTAAAATATGCCGTAGATATAAATGGCGTTACACAATTAATGATGATGAAAGGTGATGTTCTTTCTGGATTTAATACTTTAAAAGTGTGTACTACTTATAATTATAAAGGAAAAGAAATTTCTCACTTACCTTATAATATAGAACCGAAAAATGTTTCTGTAAATTACACCGAATTTAAAGGTTGGAAAGAAGATTTAACAAAAATGACTAGTGCAGATCAATTGCCACAAAATTTATTGGATTATGTAGCTTTTATTGAAAAAGAGACTGGAGTTCCTGTTAAAATAGTTTCTGTTGGTCCAGATAGAAAACAAACCATTGTTAGATAAAACAATAGTATAATATAAAAAAGTCTCTTTTAGGTAAATATCCTAAAAGAGACTTTTTCTATTAACTAAAAAACTAATTTTTTCTATTTAGAAGCAAATAAAGTTGGCTTAACAGTAACCATTAGCCAAGCCCAAGAATTATTTCTACTACTATCACCACCTTTAATAACTTCTAGTGATTTTGTCCCAAACATTCTAGAATATCCAGAACTTAAAACAATATCTTTTGATGCTTTATAACCCAAGGTAAAATCAATCTCTGTTCCTAAATTATTGTTTTGTTTTATTCCTCCGCTATAAATTGAAGCTGCAGAAGAAAAGAAATGAGGAACTAATTTAGCACTAAATTTATTTTTTGAATATGCAAAAGTTGTATAAATATCTGTTAACCCTACTGAATTGATGTGGTTTCCAACATAAAAATAATCCATCCAACCATTAAATTTATGGTTTGTACCAAATATAGGATTGAATGATTTTAATTTACTACTAGTATCATTCATATCTTTACCAGAAAGATACTCAAATCCTAGTCCGACAGTAAAATTACGACTTGCTTTATAGGTTGCGTTTCCACTAAAATAATTAGCACTAATCGCATTTTCAAAAACATTACCAGTTTGAAAATAAAAAGCTGCATTTGCAGATAATTTTCCTTCTTTATATAATCCTCTAGCGCCAATAGTTTGTCCATAACTTAGCTTTTCCTTACTATTTACATCTAAGTATTCTACACCATTATTTAAGGCTAATAAGCTTAAATCAAAGCTATTAAAATTAGTGTGGTACCAAGCATATTGAAACGTTTTATACCCAGCAACATTACTATATAAATAATTTGTGCCTTTTTGAGAATCGTTGTTTATTGCTAAACCAACATCTAATTTATTTCCATTTTTAAAATTAAATTTTGCGATAGCGGCATCATGGCTTCTTGCTTGTTGTGACCAGCCAACGTTTCCAAAAATTCTACTATCATCATACACAATTTCTTGGCGACCAAATTTTATAGATACTATGTTAGAAAGTATCATTTCTGCCCATGCTTCATGAAACGCATTTCCTTTATCACTTGATGATAATGTGCCTACATCACCCCAAACTCTTATGTTTTGTAAAGAAATACCTAATCTTAAATTGTCTTGTGCAAAATTAAAATTTAACCGTGTTCTTTGCGAAACAAATCCCACACCTTCATCACCTGGTTTTACTAAAGTTTTTACACCATTAGCATACTCATACCTTGGTCTAATTTCTGATGATAATTTATACGATTGTGCACTAATTATTATTGTAAAAAAAATCATTACAATTGTTGAAAAAATTAATTTTCTCATACTATTTTTTTTAAGTTATTATTATAAATAAACGATATTAATATCTTTTTATACTGTAAAGTTACACCTCTTTTAAAACTAAAAAACTGATAAATATCAAGTTTTGAAATAATTATTTAGGAAAAGAAAACAAAAACTGAAAAAAGGAATAAATAAACTATGATTGCAGATTTCCAAAAAGAATGTGCCTTTTTTAATTCCATAAAATAAAATGATATTAGTAAAAATTTCATAAAAGAAATTAATATTATAAACTTAATTATAGAACTTTTATCTTGATAAAAAACAGAGAATAATGCAACAGTAATTGTTAAGATAAATAAGACTATCCAAATTTTTAAAAGTGTTGTTCTCTTCATCTTAAAAAATTAAATAAATTATTGGAAATAAAAGAATCCAAATTAAATCGCACATATGCCAAAATACTGCACTTGCTTCAAAATCATCTAAATTGGTGTGCTCTTTTTTCTTGTATAAATCTCTATAAATAACACCTAAAATAACCAATCCAACAATTACATGTATTACATGAAATAGCGTTAACATCCAATAGAAAGTAAAAAAAGTGTTGTAATTAATTCCAAGACCAACATCAATTTTAGCACTATATTCAATAGTTTTAAGTATTAGAAATAAAAAACCTCCAAGAATTGTTAGTTTTAGATACAAGGACGTTTTTTTAGCATTTCCATCTTTTAAATAGCTAACAGATAAAGCCATAAAAAATCCGCTAGTAATTAAAAATAAGGTATTAATTGTTCCAAAAGTTGTGTTTAACAACAATCTTGAATTATGAAAAACTTCTGGTTCTTGTTTACTATAAATTACCATTGCAACTAGAGCAATACCGAAAGTTATTAATTCTAAAAAGATAATTATCCACATTAAAATACCTCCTGGCGGATAATATATATTCTTTACAAGATTTTTATTCATTATTATTTATTGATAATTGTTAGTGCTACGATTGATTTTTAATTTTTTCATATAATTGTACAAGAGATTTTAATAATTCTACTGGCGTTGTAAGTATTTGATAGTGGTTTTGCCCAAACATTTGTGGTAAATAGTATTTTGCTTGCGCTTCTATTGCCAATGCATACGAATTAATATTACGTTCGTTTAATTCTCTTAAAGCTTGTTTAACATCTTTAATTCCATATTTTCCTTCGTACTTATCGTAATCGTTTGGTTTTCCGTCAGAAATTAAAATGACCCATTTATTTTTGGTGTTCCTTTTATCTAATAAAGCGCCAGAGTGTCTTAAGGCTGTTCCAATTCTTGTATAACCACTTGGCTCTACTGCTCCAACTTTAAATTTTGCGCTATTCCAATCTTCATCAAAATCTTTAATCGTAATATATGTTGAATGGTTTCTAGTTTTAGAATAAAAACAATCTATTGAAAAATCGATATTATATTCGTCTAAAATTTCTCCGAATAAAATTGAAACTTTCTTTTCTACGTCTATAACCCTATTTCCATTTGCATATCCATCACTAGATAAACTAATATCTAACAGCAATAAAATAGAAATATCTTTTTCTTTTTTTCTTTTTGATAAGTAAATTTTTTCGGTTGGAGTTTGTCTTGATTGTACATCAACAAATAAATCAGTTAAAGCATCTAAATCAAACTCTTCTCCTTGTGTTTGCCTTCGTTGTTGTTGATACCTATTGTTAACGCTACTTAGCATTTTACGCAACCCTATTAAGGTTGAGTTGTTTTCTGAAATTGCTTTTCTATAATAATTTACATCCTTTTTTAAAATTGATTTTGGATATACTTTACAAAAGTTTTCTTTGTAGTTTCTTTTAGAATAATCCCATTCATCGTAGGTGATAAAATATCCAGAACTATCATTTTCTGCACTTTCTGAAACTGTTGTGTTTTCTATAAAATCTGCTTGATACACAGAATGTGCAGTATCATCTACACGAACCGTATATTTCATGTTTAAATCTTCTAAAGCGTTAGAGTGTTCGTCCAATTCGTCTTCACCATCAAAATCTTTAAAATTCCCGCCAAATTCTTCTGCCGTTTCTACTTTTTCAAATTGATGTTGTAAAACGGCATCATCTTGTTGCTTTTGATCTATCTGAACAGAAATAATTTCTTCTACAGCATTGGCTTTTAAAATAGTTTCGATTTTTTCTTCTTTGGCTTTTTTTACCTTATCTGTAAAGTTTTCAAGTTTTTTCTTTTCTGCATCTTCCGAATTGTTTCGCATCCATTTTCCGTAGATAAAGCTAAAATCCGCAGGAGTTTTAGTTGTCTCTTTTGCTTTAAAATAAGCAATAAAACTACTGTAATAACTTTTTGTAATAGGAAACTGCTCGAAAAGCTCTTTTAAGATTAAAGCTGAAGTTGATTGCGCTTTTTCTTGAGATTCTAGAAGCTCATGCTCTTGATTATCATTCCAATTTAAGTTCGAGTTTTTTTGAATTGACAAGTACAAAACTCGAAATAAGTAAAAAGAAACATTTTGTTCTATCGTTTTAAAAAAATCGATTTGTTTAGGCAAAAAAAAGTTATCATTTTTATAACCGCCTTCTCGTTCTGCCTCATAAATCTCAATTGATTTACCAGTAACAGCTCTTGAAAATAAAGTTAAACGAGGTTTTAACTCATCTAGCTTTGCAGCAAATTGATTGCTTTTTTCTTTTGCTTTTTTTCTTCGTTTAAAATAATTAGCAAACTTTGTAAAAAGGTATTCGTCTGGTTCAAACTCAAACATTGTTTTCTGTTTAGATCCTCAATATTTAGTATCCAATAACGTAGTTATTGAACTGTTAACTGAGACTGTATACTAACATTTTTATATCATTAGGTCGCACAAATCGTTCAATGCTGCCACAACTTCTATATCATCCGTTAAAGGCTCTACAACTGCAACATGTACAGCCAATCTTTTTGGTAAGCCAGATGCTATTAATTTTGCTGCATCAACCAATAAACGTGTAGAAACCGTTTCGGTCAATCCTAATTCAGTTAAGTTTCTAATTTTTGTTGCTATTTGCACTAGCTTTTTTGCGTCAGATTCTGAAACTAAAGTTTCATTTGTTAAAATCTCTACTTCTGTTTTATCTGTTGGATATGCAAAAGAAACGGCTACAAAACGTTGCCTTGTTGATGGTTTTAATTCTTTAAACCCTTTTTGATAACCAGGATTAAAAGATGCTACCAACATAAAACCTTTATGTGCTTTTACAGTAATTCCTAATTTATCTATAAACAATTCGCGTCTGTGATCTGTTAAAGAATGTATAGCAACAATTACATCTGGTCTTGCTTCTGCAATTTCATCTAAATATAAAACTGCCCCAGTTTTAACCGCAATTGTTAAAGGGCCATCTAACCAAATCGTTTCTGCTCCTTTAATTATATATCTACCTATTAAATCTGTTGATGATGTTTCTTCATGGCAACTAACTGTTATCAACTCTTTATCTAGTTGATGTGCCATAAACTCGATAAACCTCGATTTTCCTGTTCCAGTTGGACCTTTTAATAAAATAGGAAGCCTTTGTTTATAAGAATGTTCAAAAACCTCTATTTCTTTTCCAACAGGTTTATAGTAAGGTGTATTTTTTACTTCTTGTATTGCCTTTTCCATAGTCATTGCTTCTATACTCATAATTCTTTATTTACCAGCAGTTTCAATAATTTTAGCAATTGTCTCTTTATTATCAACTCCTAAACCTTCTTGTTGATGTACCAGTTCTCCTTTTGGATTAAAAACACTTATAATATTTGAATGCGAAAAATCTAATGGAGAAATTTCTTTATATTTTACTGCTAATACATTTGCAAATTCTCTAACTCCGCTTTCAGTTCCTTGTAAAAAAGTGTAATTAGTAGTCTCCATATAATTCTCTTTGGCAAATTCTTTTAATCGCTCTGGAGTATCATTTTTAGGATCAATACTCACAAAAACATATTGTACATTATTGGTGTATTCATTTGGAACCTCTTTGGCAATATTTCGCATATCTGCAACCAATCTAGGACAAGCTGCTTTACAAGTAGTATAAACCATTACCATTACCAATGTTTTTCCTTTTAACTCTTTTAATTCAATGCTTTTAGCATCTTGTGTATTCCACTTTGTAGTTAAGTTAAAAATAGATGTTTCAGAAATTTCATTTTCATTAGCAAGTACTTTTGTTGATGCTGCAATAGGTTTTAAATCCATTTTACAAACAGGACAACTGCCTTCTTTGTGATAAACTTTTTCACCTTCACATTTCATCGGGCATTGATATTCTATTTTAGCTGTTTCTTTTTTTTCTGATTCTTTACAAGAACCAAATGAAACTATTGCTAATAATACTATTATAATGGGTTTTATAATTTTCATTGTATTGGTTTTTTAACATCTTTTACACATCTAAAACCTAAGTTTTTCATAGTGTATTTGGCTTTTAAACTGCCACGAATTGCGTAACGCATAAAAGCTGCATAGTTCATTAAATCTGTAGCATTCACAGCTGCACTTCCACAAAATAGATTACTATCATTATCTACATCTTTTCTAGATTCTCCTGATACTAAAACCGAATTAAAATCTGATGTCCATTCCCAAACTAATCCATGTAAATCATATACTCTCCAGTAGTTTTTAAAGGTAGAACCAATAACATTATCAAAAGTTTTTGGCTTTTCGTACCAACCTAAAATAAATTTATTATACGTTTCAACTCTTCTAGCATCTGGCACTTTTTCATTTGCCATTGCAACATATTCCCACTCATCTACTGTAGGCAATCTTTTTCCTTGACTATCGCAATAATTTTTTGCTGCAAACCAAGATATATCAGTTATAGGAGATTTTAGTTTTTGGTTTTCACCTAGTTCTGTATCATTTTTCCAGCTAGATAAATATCTTTTATCTGCGAAAAGACGAATTACTTTAGATTTTTTCCATTTAGGATTTTCTTTTACAAACTTTAAATACTCTTCGTTTGTAACAGGATATACATCCATTAAAAAATCTGAAATAGAAACTTTCATTGAATCTCTACCATATAAAGGAATGTATTTTCCTCCTTTAATAGAAACCATCTTAGATTGACAATTCACACTGGAAATGCTTAAAAATACTATGCAAATTGCCAATCTTAAAATAGTTTTCATTTGATTTTGAATTAAATTATTAATTAATGACCGTTTCTTACAGACTGTACTTTATTAACTGTAATATTTGTTTTTTTGTTACCCCAAGAATTGTAGATATATGTCATTACATCTGCAACTTCATCATCATTCAAGGTTTGCTTGGTCATTACACTATTATATTTTTTACCGTTTACGGTAATTTCTCCTGTTTTACCCTTTAACACAATTCCGATAGCTCTATCTACATCTGCGTTAAGATAATCAGATTCTGCTAAAGGAGGAAATGCATTTGCAATCCCTTCTCCATTTGCTTGATGACAAGCGAAACAAGTTTTCATATATACTTGTTTACCAGAAATCATTTTCTCTGCTAAAGTTTTTGATGTTGTTTTAACAGTTTTTGTTTTCTTTGCATCTGGCATTGTTTGAATAGTTCCTCCTTCTGGATTATAAATTCCTTCTTGTTTTACACCAGAATATAACTTTTTATCTTCTTCTCCTTTTACTTTTAACATTCCTAATGCTCCTTTGTTAAATGCTCTAAAGATTGCGTGATCTACTAAGATAAATGTTCCAGGAACATCTACTTTAAAGTCAACTATTGCAGCTCCACCAGCAGGAATAGAAGTTGTTTGTACATTTGTATTTATTAAGTCTCCACCTTCAACATGTACATTATCAAAAATTTCTCCAATTACGTGAAAAGATGATGTTAAATTTGGACCACCATTCCCCACATATAAACGTACAGTTTCTCCAACATTTGCAGTAATAGCATTATCTCCTGTTAATGCACCAACTTTTCCATTAAATACTACATAATCTGCATCTTCATCTATTGCTTTTTTCATATCAAAAGCTTGCAAACCTGGATCTCCATTTTCACCTGCAGTATAAAAATCACCTTGCATAATATAATATTCTTTATCAACTTTTGGCAAACCTCCTTCTGGTTCAACTAAAATTAAACCATACATTCCGTTTGCAATATGCATTCCAACTGGTGCAGTTGCACAGTGGTATACATATAAACCTGGGTTTAACGTTTTAAAAGAAAATGTTTTTTCATGACCTGGAGCTACGAAAGATGATGTTGCTCCACCACCTGGGCCAGTAACAGCATGTAAATCTATGTTATGTGGCAATTTATTATCTGGATGATTTGATAATGTAAATTCTACTTCATCTCCAACTCTTGTTCTAATAAAACTTCCTGGTACAGATCCTCCAAAAGTCCAATACATGTATTTTACACCATCAGCCATTTCTCCTTCTTTTTCAAGAATTTCCATGTTTACTATTAACTTTTTTGCTGGTCTATCTCCTACTGGAGCTGGAACAAATGGTGGTGCAGTTAATTCTGCTTTCATTGTTCCGCTTATTGGAATTGTTGCTGCATTTACAGCTTTCTTACTTTTGTCATTATCGCCACAGCTTGTTAATAACATACTTGCTACTACGATTAGACTTAATGATTTAAATAATTTCATTTTTTTAGTTTTAAAGTTAATTTTGATTGTTTTTATTTTTTTATTTCAATGTTGTAAAAATTATTCTATTTCTAATGCTTCATCCGTTGGTTTTCCATGTTTGTAGAAATCAACGATGTAAAGAATAACTCCAGTTGTAAATAACGCTGCACATAACATTAAAACAACAAAGTGTATACTTATTTCATTTTGAACTGTCATAAAATCCAACTTCATTTTTCGTTCTAAATACACCTGAGCAACACCTGCAACACCAAATGCTACTGTCATTCCAATCATTCCAATATTTGACATCCAAAATGCCATTCTACCTCTTGTTGTTTCATATAGTTTTCTACCTGTCATATTTGGTAATGCATAACTAATAATTGCAAATACAATCATTCCATATGCTCCCCAGAATGCTAAATGTCCGTGCATTGCTGTAACTAACGTTCCGTGTGTATATAAGTTTGTTTGCGGTAATGTATGTGCAAACCCTAATAAGCCTGCTCCGATGAACGATACAATTGCTGCACCTAATGTCCAATATAAGGCTAATTTATTTGGATGCTTCTTCTCTCCTTTTCTATACATATTTACAGCAAATAATGCCATTGCTAAGAAAGCTAGAGGTTCTAGTGCAGAAAATACTCCACCAACAATTAACCAAATATTATTTACTCCGATATAGTAATAATGATGTCCAGTTCCTAAAACTCCTGATAAGAAAGTCAATCCAACAATTACATATAACCATTTTTCAATTACTTCTCTATCAACTCCTGTTAATTTTATTAATAAGAATGATAAAATACCACCCATAATTAATTCCCAAACACCTTCTACCCAAAGGTGAACAACCCACCAACGGAAAAATGAATCTGATACCTGACTATCAAATGGTAACATTCCCGGCAAATACAATAATGCTGCAAATAATAACCCCATTGAAAGCACCAATGATGTTGTTGTTCTTCGTTTTCCTTTAAATAGTGTCAGTAAAATAATTCCTAAGAATAGTAATACGTTTACAACTACTAAATAATCTAAAGGTCTTGGAATCTCTAAAAACTTTCTTCCTTCCCAAATGTTAAAGTGAAATCCTACAATAGAAACAACTCCAACTAAAGCTAAACTTATTAATTGTACATATGCCAACTTAACACTTACTAACTCTCTTTGTGCTTCTTCTGGAATGATATAATACGCTGCTCCCATAAATCCAGATAACAACCAAACTACTAATAAGTTTGTGTGTACAGCTCTTGCTGTGTTAAAAGGGATAAAATCATGTAAGTTATCCATTCCAATTCGTGCAAACCCCATAATAAATCCATATGTGATTTGTAATACTAATAAGAGCATTGATAATGCAAAAAACCAATACGCTACTTTTTGTGATTTATATTTCATAATGCTCTGTTTTATTTATTTTTACCTTTTGATAATGGAGATATCTTTCTATCAACACCTACAACTTCTCCAAATCCGTTTAAATCAATATTTCCAATCCATTTAAAAAATGCTACCATATCATCTGCTTCTTCTTCAGACATTTTATAAGCAACCATTTTTCTACCGTTTGGCTGCCATGGAACTGGAGACATTAAAATACTTTTTATAACGTCTTCTCCTGCGCCGCTATATCTTTCATTTAACCTATCTATTACTTTGGTTAATTCTGGTGCGTAATACGCTCCTTCTCCTAAAATAGTGTGACATCCCATACAGTTGTTAGTTTCCCAGATTTCTTTACCTCTAACAACAGAATCGGTTATGTCTCCATAATTTGACTGATCATTACTTTTTGAAAATGAATAAATAGTCAATCCAATAAAAACTAGAAATGTGACTAATGTACCTCCAAGAAAGAATGCTTTTGCTTGTTTTTTTGATAACATAATTAGTTGAATTTAATTAATAAAAGACCTTTTTATCTTCTATGTAGCAAATTTATTACAATACATAAATTAAAAACATGATAAATATCACAAAACAGGATTAATTTTAAGAAAAATTTAACACGAAAAAACAAAGACTGCTCAAAGCTAAAATCATTATAATTTTAGACTTCAAACAGTCTTATCAACCAAAAAACTTTTAAAAGAATATATTATTATAGGGTTCTAAAATATTCTAATATTGCTCTTGCTTCATCTTCTTTAATATTTTGATCCGCCATCGGAACACCGTTAAATTGAGCTAACAATTCTTTTGCTATTGGGTCTTTAGCAGTCATTTCTGTAGGATTCATAATCATGTTCATAATCCATTCTGGCGAACGTTTACCCATAATTCCTGTTGGATTTGGTCCTATAAATTTCCTATCTGTTCTATGACAAGCAGAACATTTGTTTTTAAATATTTGCTGACCTTTATCTGCCATTGATTTATCAATTGAACTTCCTAAAGTTACAGACTTAATTGGCCCTACTCCTTTATTATTCATATCAATAGTACCAATTACTTTTTCTTTTTTAATGTCTTTCTTCTCTGGAGCTTTTTTAACTACTGCTTTTTTTACTTTTTTAGATTTAACTGGTTGTTTCTTTTCGTCACTCCCGCAACTTGCCAATACTCCGATTGCTAAAATTGCTATAATAATTTTTAGTTTCATCTTTTATGTTTATAATATGGTACAAAATTATTACTTTTATGACATAAAAATATGATAAAAGTCATAAAAAAGGACTTAATTGTCTTTAATTTTACAACTCAAAATTTAACATGTTATCAAAGTCAATAATTAAAGTAAAACTACATAGTAAAATTGCCTTATCATACCTTTTTATTGCTGCTTTTTTAGGAATTATTTTAAGACTTTTTTCTGTTACCAATATTAATGCGACTTATAAGTACATCATCCATACGCATTCTCATATTGCTTTGTTGGGTTGGGTTTATGTAGCATTAACAACACTAATTTATCATTTCGGAATTGACAAAAAGAAAGGAAAAAACTACAATGTTATTTTTTGGAGTACACAAATCACCATTATTGGAATGTTATTTTCATTTCCTTTTATTGGGTATGCATTGTATTCAATTATTTTTTCTACGTTGTTTTTAATATGCTCTTATTGGTTTTATTATTTCTTTAGAAAAAATCACCTTCTCGATACTAAAAGCATTTCTTATAAATTTATTTCAACTTCATTATTGTTAATGATTATTTCAACAATTGGGCCTTGGGCATTGGGAGCTATAATGAATACGCTTGGTTCTACTTCATCCTGGTATAAAAATGCCATCTATTTCTATTTACATTTTCAATATAATGGTTGGTTTATTTTTTGTTTGATTGGTGTTTTTTATTTTCTACTTGAAAAATCGAAAATTTCGTTTTCTAAAAAAGCAGCAAATCAGTTTTATAAACTGATGTTAGTAAGTTGTGTGCTAACGTTGTGTTTGTCTTTTTTATGGATGAACCCAGCCTCAATTATTTATGTGATTGCTATTCTAGGAGCTATTTTACAATTGGTAGCATTTGGAGTTTTCTACAAACAACTGCAAGGACTTAAAACCCAATTAAAAGAGTATTTAAAACCACAACTTTATGCACTTTTAAAGTTAGCTTTTATTTTAATTTTGATTAAAGTTAGCTTACAAGCGTTTACTGGTATCCCTTATTTTTCTGAACTAACAACTTATATTCTAGATTTTGTAATCGGATATTTGCACTTAACATTTTTAGGTGTTGTAACAATATCAATATTTGTATTTCTAAATTATTTTAAGCTGATAGTACTTCCTAAAACTTGGATGAGAATTTATACTCTAGGCTTTATTTTATCAGAAGTTCTAATCTTTTACAAAGGTTTTTCTGCTTGGCAACAACTTTACTTAATCGATAATTATTTCACTTATTTGGTAATCTGTAGTGCTTTAATGCCAATTGGAATACTAGGAATCCTTTTAAAATCGAGTTTTACTTCTTCCACTCAGCAAGAATCTCTGTAGCAAATGTTTCAGACTGCGTAAAGGTTTCTTTAATATGCTCAAAAGTTGTTCTAGGATTTATCAAACACATTCTTAAAACTACTTGATTTTGCAATATTGTAGTTACCAATAATGCTTCTTTAGATTTTGTAACTCTTGCAGATATTTCTTGATTTAACTTGTCTAATTCTGGCTCAGATAAATGTAAACCAATCGGGTTATATCTGTAATTAATTATGGCTAAAGTAGCTGGAGAAACAATTTCCCAATTTTTACTTTTGCGTAACAAATCTTCAGTTTTTTCAGCCAGATCAATATTATAAGTAACCGCTTTTTTAAATGCATTTAAACCATAGGTTTTTATAGACATATAAAATTTAAGCGCTCTAAAACGTCTTGTTAATTGAATACCGTAATCGTAAAAATTAATTTCAGATTCATTGCCTTCAATATCACGTAAATATTCAGGTTTTTCAGAAAAGGTATTGCTTAACCAAGAAGAATCTTTCACTAACAAACAGCCTATTTCGTAAGGCTGATAAAACCATTTATGAGGATCTACAGTTAAAGAATCTGCACGTTCAATTCCTCTTAAAGTTTTAGCGCCCTTTTTTGATAAAATTGCTGCGCCACCATAAGCGCCATCAACATGCATCCATAAATTTTCTTTCTCGCAAATATCTGCAATATCATCTAACGGATCTACTGTTCCTGTGTTTGTTGTTCCCGCAGAAGCGATAATACAAAAGGGTTGATTTCCTTCTAATCGATCTTTAGCAATGGCATTTTTTAATTTGTTAAAACTAATTTTAAATTCTAAATCTGTAGGAATAATTCTGATTTGTTCTTTTTTAAACCCAAGCACACGAATTGCTTTGATGTTTGATGAATGTGCTTGATCTGATAAGTAAATAATCGCTTTCGAAAAATCATCTCCACATTTTATTCTTCTTGCAGTAACCAAAGCTGTTAAATTTGCCATTGAACCACCACTTGTAAAAATTCCACCACCTTTTTGAACCGGGAAATCAAACATTTTTAACAACCAATTCATCGTAACAATTTCTAATTCTGCTGCAGCCGGAGAAACAATCCATCCACCAGAAAAAATATTAAAACCAGTTGCCAATGTATCTGCAAGCGTGCTAATAAAATTACTTGGCCCAGGAACAAAAGAAAACGATTTTGGATGTGTTGTTAAATTACTATGCGGAATCACATTTTTCATTACAAAATCTAATACGTCGTTTGCTGGCATAGCATTATTTGGTGCTTCTTGCAAAAAAAGGGTATCCATTTGTTCTCTAGAGCCAGAACTTACGGGCTTCTGTGAATCAATCGTATCATAATGTTCAACTATAAGGTCTATAATTTTATAGCCATAAGTTTTCATTTCTTCTTTTGTTAAATCAAATGGAGCACTCATAATTTCTTATTTTTTGCAAAAATACGCCAACTTATTATTTATTTTTATAATAAAACAGAATAATTTTGATGAATAATTCTTAAAAAACGAATCGTATTAAATTTCACTTTTCTTTAATAAGAAGCCGTAATCTTTTCACTATTTTTGTTGAAAATTAGATTTCGATTGAAAAAAAATATTCTATTCATCATCCTATTTACTTCTTTTTTAAGCTTTTCTCAAGCCAAAAAGATAAAAATTATTTACGCAGGTACAAGTACCGCTGATGAAGGAAAATATCCTGGAGCAACTATTTTAACAAAAGATGCAGACAAATTGGTAGAAATTTATCATGATGGTGCAATTCTAACTGCAAAGCGAGTAATTCTTTACAAAAAAAGAAATTTTGTGAAGGCTTTTGGAAATGTTTTGATAAAACAAGGAGATACCATTACACAATCTAGCGATTATGTAGATTATGATGGGAATACAAAAAAAGCAGTGTCTTGGGGAAATGTAATTTTACAAGATCCAAAAATGATTTTGACTACAGATACCTTAAATTTTGATAGACAGAACCAGTTGTTGTTTTATAAAAATAATGCCACTATAAAAGACGAAACCAATACGTTAAAAAGCAAAATTGGAAACTATTTTTTAAATACTAAAAAGTTTACCGCCACAACAAAAGTAACAGTAACAAACCCAGAACACAATTTAGAATCTAATCATTTAGATTATTATACCGATTCTGCAATTGCGTATTTATATGGTTCATCAACCATAAAAAGTAAAGACAATACCATTTATACCGAAAAGGGATTTTATAATACCAAATCAGAAATTTCTCATTTTGTAAAAAATTCTAAAATTTTCTTTACTGATAAAACCATTGAGGGTGATAGTTTATATTATGATAAATACAAAGGTTTTGCTTCTGCCACCAATAATATTAAGTTTATAGATACAATTCAAAACTTTATTGCAAAAGGAAATTACGCAGAGTTTTTTGAATTAAAAGATTCCGTTTTTATAGTAGATAGAGCTGTTGCCATTTCTTTGATGGAAAAAGATTCGTTGTACATTCATGGAGATACGTTATTGGTTACGGGAAAATCAGAAAAGAGAATTATGCGAATTTTTAACGACGTAAAAATCTTTAAATCTGACTTACAAGGAAAATGTGATTCTATTCATACCAATCAAACTACAGGAATTACGAGAATGTTTAAAAACCCGATTTTATGGTCAGGGAAAAATCAAATTACAGGTGATAGCATTCAGCTTTTAAACAACACAAAAACTGACAAATTAGATTCTTTAAAAATTTTAAACAACGCTTTAATTGTACAATTAGATACCATTATTAATGGTGTTTCTACTTACAATCAAATTAAAGGAAGAAATATGTTTGGGAAATTTATCGACGGAAAATTGAAGCATTTTTTAGTAGAAGGAAATGCCCAAGTTATCTATTACAACAGAAATGAGGAAACCGGTCTTTTAGAAACAATTACTAAACAAGAATGCAGTTCTATTGAGTTTACTTTAGATGAAACCAATAATATTGAAACAGTAAAATATATAAAAAAGCCTGAAGGAACTTCGTATCCACCAAAAGATTTACCAATAAAAGACAGAAGCTTAAAAGGTTTTATCTGGCGAGAAAATGAACAGCCAAAAGTAATGGAGGATATTTTTATTGTGGGAGATAAAATACCAAGAGAAAAGAAAAATCGATATTCTAAAGTAGTAAAAAAGAAAAAGAAAGAATAAATGAAATCTGATTTTTTTACATATCAAGCACAAACATCTCCTCACCCACTTGCTTTAGAAATTTCTCATGCAAACGGAAGCTATGTGTGCGATACAAACAACAAACCGTATTTAGATTTTATAGCAGGAGTTTCAGCAAATACTTTAGGGCATCAACATCCTGCAATTTCAGAAGCAATTAAAAATCAAATTGATGCTTATTCGCACGTAATGGTGTATGGAGAATTTATTCAGAAGCCACAATTGGAATTGTGTAAAGCGTTAGCAACTACAATTCCGACTAAAAATTGTGCTGTTTATTTAACCAATTCCGGAACAGAAGCCACCGAAGGCGCTTTAAAATTAGCCAAACGTTTTACAGGAAAAACTGAAATTATTGCCGCAAAAAATGGTTACCATGGTAATACACAAGGTGCAATGAGTGTTTGTGGTGTAGAAGAACAAAACAGAGCGTTTAGACCTTTAATTCCTGGAATTAAATTTATCGAGTATAATCTGGAAGAAGATTTAAAAAAGATCACAAAAAATACTGCTGCAGTTATTTTAGAAACCATTCAAGGTGGCGCAGGTTTTATAGAACCAACAAATAATTATTTGCAAAAAGTAAAAGCAACATGTAAAGAAGTTGGCGCTTTGTTGATTTTAGATGAAATTCAAACTGGTATTGGACGAACAGGAACTTTTTGGGGATTTGAAAATTATAAGGTTGTTCCAGATATTATTATCACCGGAAAAGGATTGGGTGGCGGAATGCCAATTGGCGCTTTTATTACTTCACAAGAAATGATGAGTTGTTTAAAAGACAATCCGAAGTTAGGACATATTACCACTTTTGGCGGACATCCAGTAATTGCGGCTGCGAGTTTAGCAACAATTACAACATTGCACAATTCTAATTTGATTAAAGAAACACTTAGAAAAGAACAATTGATTAGAAGTTCTTTGCAACACGATGCAATCAAAGAAATTAGAGGAAAAGGGTTGATGTTAGCAGTAATAGTAGAAACTCCAGAATTAGCATCTAAAATCATTTTAAAATGTTTAGAAAAGGGTTTACTCCTATTCTGGTTATTATTTGAAGGAAAAGCAATTAGAATAACACCTCCGTTAACTATTTCTAATGATGAACTAAAAAAAGGTTGTGCAATTCTTTTAGAAGCGATTGATGAAATGATTTAGTTTGTTTCTAAATTCATTTTAGGTAAGTTTTCAACTCTTGATAAAAGACATTTATGCTGAACTTGTTTCAGTATTAAAACGTGCAATATCATATAAGTTTGCGAAACCATCAACTTCTTAAATTTTTCTTAGATTTTAACATATACTTCTTAAAGTCTGTTAAATGCTGTTAAGGTAAAGCCAAAACTCTTTTTTAGATGAAACCTTTTTGTTTTATGTTGGTCTATTAGATATAACATTTAACTTAAAATTACATATAAAATGAAAAATTTAAAAACAATTATTGCTATCGTAGCAATCAGTATTTCTTCAGTAGTATCAGTAGCTGCAAACACAAACACAGAACCAACCTCTAAAGATTCAAAAACCATTTTAAGAACTGAAATCGTATCACTTTTAGGAAATCACTCCTACGATTTATCAGACAAAACATTAGAGGCACAAGTTTCTGTAATGCTAAATAATAAAAACGAATTAATTGTAGTTTCTGTAAGTTCAAAAGACGAAGCAGTAGCAGGTTTTGTGAAATCAAAATTAAACTACAAAAGAGTAACAGTAAAAGGAATTACGAAAGGAACCATTTACAGAATTCCGTTAAAAATGATTCAGTCTAGTTAGTTTGGTATAGATTGATTCCGAAAGCTTCCAAGAAATTGGGAGCTTTCTTAGTTTAGTAATTTATCTAAGATGTTTCTTGTAGTGGTTGAATTCCAATCAGCAGCACCTCTTTTATCAACAACAATTTTTTTATTTTTATCTAAAATAAACGTAGTTGGAATTGACGAGCTTTCTAACTCTTTTGGAGCAATTGATACTTGATTGTATGTTGGAAAATCAAAATTTTTCTTTGTATAAAATTCAGAAACTGTTTGCCAATCTTCATTGGTTACAAACAGAAATGTTACTTTGTCTTTATAATCATCAAATAATTTTTGCATACTTGGCATTTCTGCAATACATGGGCCGCACCAAGTTGCCCAAAAACTAATAAAAATAACTTTATTTTCTAGTTCTTTTAAATTGATGTTCTTGGTGTTTAATCCTTTTAATTGCCAATTAGTATCTTCAATTTTTATTTGTTTTTCTATTTTAATTTCTGATGGAGAAAAAGAAATCAGCCTGATAAAATATACTTTCGTTGGTGGATAAATCATTAAACCAATAAGTACTACAAAAGCAATATTTGTGATGTGTTTTTTTGTAATTTTCATATAGATATAAAGATATTACTTTATGTCGATTCAAAACAAAAACCTTACTAATAATATTAAGTTATGTAAATTGTTTAAATTTGAAACAAAAACATGAAAAAGCACATTTTCCACTTACTTTTTTTAGCACTCATTTTTAATTCTTGTATTATTAATGATTTTGTTTTAGATGATGTTTCTTTTAATTTTAACTTAACAAATTACACAAATAAATCTTGGGATGAAGGAACATTGTATGTTGGAGCAAAAAACAAACAAGGAGATTTTATTGCTACAGACTCTATAAAATATATTCCTGTTGTTTCTAATATTTCTCCAATTAATACATATACAGACAATTCTTATGGCTCTAATGGTAAATATCAAGAATATCATTATTATAAAGTAAACAATTTGCAATTTGTAACTATTCCGTACCCAATTTTTAATTTTGGTTCTTTAAAGGCTGATAAAAGCAAGCTTACATCAATTTCTTCGACTTTTGGATTTGTTTTTAAACTTTCTGACGGAAAACAAGTGTATGTAAAAGCTTACGATATTAAGAAAGGAATTGAAGATAATAGAGTTTCTATAAATTTTGACATTAAAAATAAAGGAATAGTAGGTTACATTAGAGATAATAATTATAATGATGAATATTAACTTTAATTAAAATGTATAAAAAAAGTGCAATCAAAAATTGACTGCACTTCGGATAAAATCAAACCATTAACATAAAATAGTTGATTAAATCTTTCTATTTTTCTACCTTTTTACACTTCCTGAAATTGCTTTTCCTGAATAGTTGTTAGTAATACTTACAGCAGTTGCAGCTGCTTGATTATTTAATTTAACTACAAATGGTTTTAATCCAAATGGAGTTGCTACATCATTTGTTGTTGGTTCAATAGAAATAACAATAGTAGCGTTACTCAAATCAATTGGAAAAGTTACTCCTGCATATCTACTATTTGGATCAGAAATAAAATCTTCTCCTGGAAATGGTGGAACACCGTTTGGTCCTTTAAATTCATTATTATTTGCAGCCCCAAAGAAACTTTCATCTGCCATATTTGGATTAGAAAATCTTCCTGTAGATACTGGCGTCATACTACCACTTGAGTTAGGAACAACTACCCAACCTTCGTAAATCCAACCAGTTGCTAAAGCTGGTAAATTTGTAAATCCTCCTTTTGTTGGCGGCAAAGCATCAATAAACCAAATTCCATTTACATCAGTTCCAGTAGTTCCAACAGATGGTGCTTTTAAAAAGAAATTTCCAGTTGCAGTTTCTAAATTTGTTGAACCAGAAAATAAAGCATTATTTGTTGATGGTGTAGCTATGTTATTTGTGAAATTTCCTTTAGAAAAAATCCATCCACTTGGACTTGATATATCTGATCCTGTTTCAGTTGTTGGTTCAATTGTTAATACATAAGTTGTAGCAGAATTTACTTTTGCGATATCAATTATATCACTTGTAAAACTTGCTCCTTCTGTGTGAGAAAATCTTCCTGTAGATATTTTTTCAGTTCCTACAATTAACCAACCTTCATACACATAATTAGCACCTAAATCTGGTAGATTTTGAAAAGATTGAGTAATTGTTTTTACAGTTTCTTCTTCGCTTTTAGAACAAGAAGTAAAAATTAGTCCGATAGCAATAATTGCTAAAATTGTTGTTTTTTTTATCATAATATTATTTTAATGTTAATGTTATGACAAAGGTAGATTGAGGAATTCGTTTGAAATGTAAGCTAGCTTACACTTAGGCAATTTTTTCTAAAATTCTTATTTCTTTTCTATTAAAATTGATGATTTTTGCTTCTTTTAATTCATTCATAATTGAATTAAGAGTTGGTCTTGAAGTTCCAATTAATGAGGCAATATCTTTTTGAGTATAAGGATGTTCAATTACTTTATCTCCTGTTCTTTCACAGTCATGTCCATATTGTTCACATAATTCATTTAAAAACTCTAGCAATCTTGTTTTAATGTCTTTAAACAATAATAATTGTAATCTTCTTTCCAGTTTTTGTATTCTAAAACCTAAAAACTTATATATCTTTAAACTGAATGTTTTATTATCTCTCATCAAATCATGAATAAGATCTACACTAATTGGGCAAATAGAAGTTGAATTATTTACTGATTTCGCGAACTCTCTTCTTGTTTCTTCTCCTAAAATCGCTTTTTCTCCAAATAATTCCCCTTTAGACAAGATTGCATTAACAACCTCTAGTCCATCTTCAGTATAATAACCTATTTTTACTTTTCCTTTTTCAATAAGGTATATCTTTTTGGCAGCATCTGACTCAAAATACACATAATCATTCTTTTGATAGCTATCAAAACTATGGCATTCTTTATATTCTTTAAATTTATGTGGACACAATAAATTAAAGACATTTACATTTTCGAAATACCATATAGAATTCATGCTACTTGTTTTAGGATGAATTTTTGGTCGAATACAAAAAATATTACTTACAAAAAAAAGGTTCTATTAATAGAACCTTTTAAAATTTATTTGAAACGGGGTGTTTTAAGCCGCATTTTCTTTTTTAATTAAATTCAATGCAGAACCTTCGTTGTACCAAGCAATTTGACCTTGGTTGTATGTGTGATTTGCAATGATTGTATCTTTACTTCCATCTGCATGAACAACTTCTAATGTTAATGGTTTTCCTGGAGCAAAGGCATTTAAATCTACAAAGTTAAACGTATCATCTTCTTGAATTAAATCATAATCACTTTCCTTAGCAAATGTCAATCCTAACATTCCTTGTTTTTTCAAGTTTGTTTCGTGGATTCTAGCAAAAGATTTTACTAAAACTGCGGCAACACCTAAATGTCTTGGTTGCATTGCTGCGTGTTCTCTAGAAGAACCTTCACCATAATTGTGATCTCCTATTACAATGGATTTAATTCCTGCTTTTTTATATGCTCTTTGAGCTGCAGGAACGGCGTCATATTCTCCAGTTAATTGATTCTTTACAAAGTTTGTTTTTTTATTAAAAGCATTTACTGCTCCAATTAAAGTATTATTTGCAATATTATCTAAATGTCCTCTAAAACGCAACCATGGTCCAGCCATAGATATATGGTCAGTCGTGCATTTTCCGAATGCTTTTATCAATAATTTAGCACCTTTAATGTCGTTTCCTATTGGCTCGAAAGGAGTTAGTAATTGTAAACGCTCTGAAGTTGGACTTACAGAAATATCTACACCACTTCCATCTTTTAAAGGCTCAACATAGCCAGCATCTTCTACATCAAAGCCTAATGGTGGCAATTCTATGCCTCTTGGTTCATCTAATTTTACCTCTTGACCATCTTCATTAATCAAGGTGTCGTTCATTGGATCAAAATCTAAACGACCTGAAATTGCAATAGCAGCGACCATTTCTGGTGAGCCAACAAAAGCATGTGTATTTGGGTTTCCATCGGCACGTTTTGAGAAATTTCTGTTAAAAGAATGTACAATGGTATTTTTCTCATCGCCCTTAACATCACTTCTATCCCATTGTCCAATACATGGCCCGCAAGCATTGGTAAAAATGGTAGCATCTAAATCTTCAAATATTTTTAAAATCCCATCACGTTCAGCCGTAAACCGAATTTGTTCTGAACCTGGATTGATACCGAAATCAGATTTCGGTTTAATGTTCTTATCCACAGCCTGTTTGGCAATAGATGCTGCACGAGTTAAATCTTCATAAGACGAGTTTGTACACGATCCAATAAGCCCCCAATCTACTTTTATTGGCCAATCGTTCTTTCTTGCTTTTTCTCCTAGCTCTCCAACTGGAGTTGCTAAATCTGGTGTAAATGGCCCATTTAAATGTGGACGTAACGTATTTAAATCGATTTCAATGACTTGATCGAAATATGTTTCAGGGTTTGCATACACTTCATCATCTCCTGTTAAGTATTCTCGTATTTTGTTTGCTTCATCAGCAATATCGCTTCTATCTGTAGCACGTAAATAACGCTCCATAGAATCGTCGTAACCAAAAGTAGAAGTTGTTGCACCAATTTCGGCTCCCATATTACAGATGGTTCCTTTTCCTGTACACGATAAATTTTTAGCTCCAGGACCAAAATATTCCACAATAGCACCAGTTCCTCCTTTAACAGTTAAAATTCCTGCTACTTTAAGAATTACATCTTTTGCAGAGGTCCAACCATTAATATTTCCGGTTAATTTTACGCCAATAAGCTTTGGAAATTTCAATTCCCAAGCCATTCCAGCCATTACATCAACCGCATCTGCTCCACCAACTCCAATAGCAACCATTCCTAATCCACCTGCATTTACTGTATGAGAATCGGTTCCAATCATCATGCCTCCTGGAAATGCATAATTTTCTAATACAACTTGGTGAATAATTCCTGCTCCTGGCTTCCAAAATCCGATACCATATTTATTGGATACTGATGCTAAAAAATCAAAAACTTCACTACTTGTTTGGTTTGCACGCAATAAATCAGGAGCTGCACCTTGTTTTGCTTGAATTAAGTGGTCGCAATGAACTGTTGTAGGTACTGCTACTTTAGATTTTCCAGCTTGTATAAACTGCAATAATGCCATTTGGGCAGTAGCATCTTGTAATGCAATTCTATCTGGGGCAAAATCTACATAATCCTTGCCTCTTTCAAAAGCTTTAGGTGGATTTCCATCCCAAAGGTGCGAGTATAAAATCTTTTCTGCAAGTGTTAATGGTTTACCAGTAATATCACGAGCAGTATCTACTCTTTCAACTACTTTTGAATAAACCGATTTAATCATTTCTATATCAAAAGCCATAAGTTGTATTTGTTTAAATATTGTTTTGCGAAATTACAATTTTCTATTGAAATTATAAAATAAACAGCAAAATCAACTAACTATTACATTATCAATAATGTAATAATAAAATACAGCTTAATTTATAAAATTATATTGTGAAAACGATTAAATATTACCATATTAATAATAAAGAAAAATAAAGCAGGTCTATAAGCCGAATCCTGTTTTCGTAATAAAACGAAATCTTATCATTTATCTAGTTCTAAAATTACTTTTAGACTCAATCTGCCCACCCCTTAGAATCGAACGAGTAGTTCTCAATCTCTAATATACGTGGCATTGCACCGCATAGAGTTTACCTGGTTTCACTACAGCCGAACTGTACTTGCTTTCTGTTGCACTTGTCCTCAGTTTACACTGGACGGATGTTATCCGCTATGCTACTCTTTGGTGTCCGGACTTTCCTCCACGCCTAAAGCATGGCGATAAGATTGACCTGCTAAATTATTCTACAAAAGTACAAATAAAAAACCCACTTAATTTCTTAAGTGGGAAAATTGCTATGAAAAAGAAATTATTAATTTTAAACTAATAATAATGCAAATATATTATATTTTGTTGATTTTATTGTAACATTTGTTACATAAACATATCTTTTACTTTTTCGAAAAAAGATTTATCGGAAGTATTTGGGCTCGGAGCGAAATTTTCATCATTCTGCATATCTTCAAAAAACTTTTTTTGTTCTTTGTTTAACTCTTGTGGAGTCCAAACATTAATATGGATTAAGAAATCTCCATTTCCGTAACGTTCTATACTTGGCAGTCCTTTTCCTTTTAAGCGCAAAATTTTCCCAGATTGTGTTCCTGTATCAATTTTAATTTTTACTTTACCTGTAACAGTTTCAACTTCTTTACTGATACCTAAAACAGCTTCTGATAAATTAATGTATAAATCGTAATGAATATTTGTTCCTTCTCTTTTTAAGGTAGCGTGTTTAATTTCTTCAATCAATACTAATAAATCTCCTGGGATTGAATTTTTTCCTGGTGCTTCATTTCCTTTTCCAGCTACTTTTAATTGAACTCCCTCTGTAACTCCAGCAGGAATTTGTATTGAAACCGTTTCTTCTTTTACAATCAATCCATTTGCATCTGCATCTGATGGCTTCGATTTTATACTTTGTCCAGCTCCTTGACATGTTGGGCATGTAGTTGCTGTTTGCATTCTTCCTAAAATTGTATTGGTAACTCTTGTTACTTGACCAGCCCCATTACATGTTGAACAAGTAGAATATGTAACTCCTGTTGCTTGAATTTTTCTTCTAACTTTTACTTTCTTTTCAACACCTTCTGCAATTTCTTTTAAAGTTAATTTTACACGAATTCGCATATTACTTCCTTTAACTCGAGCTTGTCGTTGACCTCCGCCACCAAATCCACCGCCGCCAAAACCACCACCAAAAATATCTCCAAATTGACTAAAGATATCTTCCATGTTCATTCCACCACCACCGAAACCGCTGCCACCATGACCGCCTTCAAATGCTTGGTGTCCATATTGGTCGTAACGTGCTTTTTTATTATTGTCGCTCAAAATTTCATAAGCTTCTGCAGCTTCTTTAAATTTTGTTTCTGCAGTTGCATCATCAGGGTTTTTATCTGGATGATATTTTATAGCCATCTTTCGATATGCTTTTTTTATTTCTGCAGCCGAAGCTGATTTGCTTATTCCTAATATTTCGTAAAAATCTTTTTTTGCCATATTTTTTAGTTTCAGTTTTCAGTCTCAGTCTTCAGTGCTAACTGTTTACTGTTACTGCAGACTTTTTTACTGCCCAATAACTACTTTTGGAAAACGTATAATTTTATCTCCTAACTTATATCCGTTTTCGATACAATCAATAACTTTTCCTTTTAATTTATCTGTTGGAGCAGGAATTTGAGTAATTGCTTCGTGTATATCGGCATCAAAAACATCACCTGCTTTCACTTTTATTAATGTAAGTCCTTTTTGCTCTAAAGTTTTCTTTAGTTTGTCATTAATCAATTGCATTCCTTTTAACAATTCTTTGTCTTTGGTTTTTTTAATTTCTGTCAAACCTCTGTCAAAATCATCCATTACTGGCAGTAAACTTGTCATTAAATCTTGACCAGCAGTTTTAAACAATTCAATTCTTTCTCTAGTTGTTCTTTTTTTATAGTTTTCAAACTCTGCAAACAATCGTAAATATTTATCTTTTTCTGTTTGAAGCAATTCTTCTATTGTTGGTTTATGTGCTTCTACCTCTGTATTTTCTTCAACTTGGGTTTCTACTTCCTTTTTCAAAACCTCTTCTTCTTTTTTATTTTCTTCTGTACTCATTTGTTGTAATCGTTAAATTGTAAACAATTTATTGACAATAATTTTGCCAATAAAAAAATAGTGTCAAATTGACACTATTATATTTAAAAAAATACTAAACCCAGTTTAGCATTAATCTTTTATTCTTTCAATCTTTGCACCAATTGATTTTAAACGAGCTTCAATATTTTCGTAACCTCTATCGATTTGCTCAATATTATTAATAATTGAAGTTCCTTTTGCTGATAAAGCTGCAATTAATAATGAAATTCCGGCTCTAATATCTGGAGAAGTCATTTTTGTGGCTTTTAATTGAGATTTATGGTCGTGACCAATTACAGTTGCTCTGTGCGGATCACACAAAATTACTTTTGCTCCCATATCAATTAATTTATCTACAAAGAACAAGCGACTTTCAAACATTTTTTGATGAATTAAAACCGTTCCTTTTGCTTGTGTAGCTATTACCAAAACAATGCTTAATAAATCTGGCGTAAATCCTGGCCAAGGTGCATCTGCAACAGTTAGCACAGAGCCATCTATATAATTTTGAATCTCATAACTTTCTTGAGCAGGAATATAAATATCATCTCCTTTTCTTTCTAGTTGAATTCCTAGTTTTCTAAAAACATTTGGTATTTGCCCTAAATCTTTCCAGCTAACATCTTTGATTGTTAATTCAGATTGTGTCATCACTGCAACACCAATCCAACTACCAATTTCAATCATATCAGGTAAAACTCTATGACGACAGCCATTTAATTCTTTAACGCCTTCTACAATTAACAGATTAGAACCTACTCCAGAAATTATTGCTCCCATTGAGTTTAACATTTTACATAACTGTTGAATGTAGGGTTCGCAAGCAGCATTATAAATAGTTGTGGTTCCGGTTGCCAAAACAGAAGCCATTAAAATATTTGCTGTTCCTGTTACAGAAGCTTCATCCAATAACATTTCTGTTCCGTATAACTCTACCGCTTCTACTCCGTAAAAAGATTCTTCTCTATTGTGTCTAAATTTTGCTCCTAACCTAATAAACCCTTCAAAATGTGTATCTAATCTTCTTCGACCAATTTTATCTCCTCCAGGTCTTGGAATGTATCCTTTTCCAAAACGAGCCAATAATGGACCAACAATCATAATAGAACCTCTTAAAGAACTTCCGTCTCTTCTAAATTCTGCAGATTCTAAATACTCTAAATTAATTTCATCAGCTTGAAAACAATATGAATTAGGTGATAGTTTTTCAATTTTAACGCCTAATTCTCCAAGAATAAAAATTAATTTATTAACATCTAAAATATCAGGAATATTATCAATAACAACTTTTTTTGGAGTTAGTAATACAGCACAAACAACTTGTAAAGCTTCATTTTTTGCTCCTTGTGGTGTAATTGAACCACTTAGCTTGTGACCTCCCTCAATTTTAAATGATGCCATATTTATTTTTTTCGATTGTTATTGTTGTTGCTGTAGTTGGTTCTGTTTGTTTTAAAATTTTTTGTATTGCTTTTACCCTGTTGAGAAGTTCTTTTTCTTAGTAAATTTCTGCTTTCAGAAAGTACTTCTTCAGAATTTCGTAAATCTATTTTGCTATCTGAAAGCTCAAATAAATGATTAAAAATTACATCATCATCTACCGTGTCTTTATTCCAATTTAAATAACATTTTTTCATGTGATTGGCAATTGTATAGACCAATGCCTCTCTCTTTTCTCCTTCTTCCCAAGAAAGTGCTACATCAATCATTGCCTGAATATTATTACCATAATAACGATATCTTGATGCAGATTTTGGATATGGCAACGATTCTGGTTTTTCTTGTAATTCTTCTTTTGACGGAGTTTCATAAGGAGAATCTGCATCTAAATTGAAGCTAGACATGATAAATAATTGATCCCAAAGCTTGTGTTTAAAATCTGGAACATCACGTAAATGCGGTTGCAAATTACCCATAACATCTACAATGGCTTTTGCCATTACATTTCTTTTTTCTTTATCTTCTAAAGCGACACAATGATCTACTAATTTTTGTATGTGTCTGCCGTATTCTGGTATAATCATTAACGGTCTTTCTGAGTTGTATTCTAGTTCGAATTCCATTCTAAAGTTTATTGAAATATATAGCGATAACGCTTTTTATCTCTGTTTGTTTTTGAAGTATTTTAAAGCTTGCAAATTAAGGATTAATTTTAAGTAATCAAAAATTAATAATCAGCTATTTTATCCGATTATTTTTAACTTGGCAAACTGCAATAATAATTTTTTCTTTCCTACTGTTCCGAATTTAATTTCTGCTTTTTTGTTCGGGCCATTTCCTTCTAAACTCAACACTTCTCCTGCTCCAAATCTATTATGCTCTACTAATGTGCCAACAGTAATGCTAGCATCAAAAAGATTGGTGTTTTCTGATGGTGAATTTGGTATTCTTTTCAGTTTTTTAGGCGGAGTAAAAGATTCTTCTTTCTTCGCTTTAAACTCCATTTTTTTACGCTGAATCGGTTTTTGAAAACGAATGGTTTTTGACGGTGTATCAAATAAACTTGCATCTACAAATCTATTTATAGACGGTTCGGGTTTTTTAGCCGATATATATTCTAAAAATTTATCGTCTATTTCTTCTAAAAACCTGCTCGGTTCTGCATCCGTTAGTTTTCCCCAGCGATAACGGGTCTGTGCATAACTCAAATACGCCTGATGCTCTGCTCTAGTCAGTGCTACATAAAACAATCTGCGTTCTTCCTCGAGCTCGCTTCTTGTGTTCATGCTCATTCCGGAAGGAAATAAATTTTCCTCTAAACCAACAATATACACATACGGATATTCCAATCCTTTAGATTGATGAATGGTCATCATAGAAACTCTAGGAGTATCATCTTTTTTATCAGAATCAAAATCCGTAGCCAAGGCAACATCTTCTAAAAACGACGTTAATGATGCATCTTCTCCTGTTTCTATTTTATCAGTGATAAAATCTTTAATTCCGTTTAATAATTCTTGAACATTTTCGACTTTACTTACCGCTTCTGGTGTTCCGTCTTTTTCTAAATCTTTAATTAATCGAACTTGTTTCACAACAATATCTGCAATTTCAAAAGCATTTTTTGTTTGCGATTCTATTTGCAAGCGCAAAATCATGTTTACAAAATCTTGCAATTTATTTTTTGTTCCAGCATTTATCTTTAAATCGACTTTATCTAAATGTTTTAGAATTTCAAAAATTGATTTTTTATAATGATTTGCCGCAATCGTTAACTTATCAATCGTTGTTTGTCCAATTCCTCTTGCAGGATAATTGACAACTCTTTTAAGCGCTTCTTCGTCATTTGGGTTGATTAACAAGCGTAAATACGACAGTAAATCTTTGATTTCTTTTCGTTGATAAAAAGAAATTCCGCCATAAATTTTATACTTAATATCTTTTTTACGCAATGCGTCTTCTAAAGCTCTAGATTGTGAATTTGTTCTGTACAAAATAGCAAACGCATCTGCTGTCAACTGCTTATTCATCATGTTTTCCCACATCGATTGTGCTACAAAACGTCCTTCTTCTCCATCAGAAATGGTACGCATTACTTTAATTTTTTCTCCTTCATCATTAGAAGTCCAAACTACTTTGTCTAATCGAGTTT
>TARA_R110001599_G_scaffold45036_2_pt1 | contig 28584 bp, 25 predicted proteins | sample TARA_R110001599 | Tara Oceans TARA_R110001599 (sample SAMEA4398360) | marine metagenome | biome: Polar Biome; feature: [MES] marine water layer (ENVO:01000295) within the mesopelagic zone...; material: water (ENVO:00002006), including particulate matter (ENVO:01000060) such as......
TTTAATTCCTGCCGTCAATTCGCGATTCACTTCTATTCCATCTTCAGCCTGAATTACATTGATGTTTTTGGCCTGTGCTATGGTCTCCAATTCGTCAATACTATGGCGTTCAATTGACGATTCTCCTTTGGACTGATTGAAAGCAATGGTGCCCAAGGCCGTTTCTCCCTTCATAATGGTGTAATGACCAGCATTCAATTCATCTTTAGGGATTTCCATGATCAAGTTTTTACCAGAAATACGTTGGTCTGGTGTGATTCTATTCTCCCCATCCAATAGTGTCACAATATCGTTAGCGGTTAAATTTTCTTCCAATGGGTACACCATGGTTTGCTCATCCGTGAGATAATAGAGCTTAGAAAGGTTGATTTTACTGCCCAAAGCCAGCTTATACATGACAGGTACAAAAAGAGAGTGACTCGGGAAACTTGTAGCCCCTGCACTAAAATCACTCGAAAAAACATAGGCGTTTCCCAAAGGTAATTCCGCTTTAGAGAGGAATTCTCTGCCGTTCTTAAAGTTCAACACGCCCAATTCGCTATTGATCAATCGGTAAGTGATGGAAGCTTCCGGCATGGCGATGGCCTCGTTCGTATTTTCGAAAACACCATCAAAAAACGGGTTCTGGAAATTAGGTTGCCCCAAGCCCAAGCGTTCATCTGAATCAAACCTTATCGTTAGCCCCAATTGAGAGAAGGTCTGGAAGTTGCTTTCAGCTGATAGAATGATCAACACCGTTCCATTCTTTTCTAAAAAGGTTTTTAGTGCGGAAATCAGTTGATTTGAGAAGTCTGAAAGCTGGTTCAGAATAATAATATCGCTTTGTAGCAATTCATTATTGTCAATGTTATTGGCGTTGAAAGCCTGATAATTGAACAACTCATTGTCAGCATAAAGCTGCTCAATAAAGCCATTGGAATCGGGGCCTTTGACTTCATGCACAATTACCCTTTCAATATTATTAAGGGTTAAAAAGTATTCGTTGTCGAATAGAACTTTAGAGTCGTCAAGGGTGATTTTTGCCTTATCTAATCCCGTGGCAGATTGATCTACCTCGAAAATATGTTCTTTAATTCCATTGGCGGGTACATTTACCAAAGCAGTACTGGACAGTTGATCGTCAAAGAACAACCTGACATTCACGTCTTCAAAATCTTCCGTGCCTTCATTTCTGAGCACGACCTTGAGGTTGTTTTTCATTGCTCCCAACAGAAAGCTATTCTCTAAATAGGCCGTATCAAAATAAAGATTACTATTATTCTCACCTTCAATGGGCATTAAATAGTAGTTACGAAGGGTATCGCTGGCAATACTAGTCAATTCGTTTTCTTTGCTCTTCTGAAAATCGGAAATCAAATAGACATCCCCACGGAAGCCACTGGCCGCAATTCGCGACTGAATTTCATCCATACTTCTTCCCACCCCAGATAATTCCAACTCCGTAAACCTGTCTTTAATAGTAGAGGCTGTATAACTGGTGTTTAAAGAATTTCCGTAACCGTTTTCCAGAAACTTAAACTTGGCCGCTTCAGGGTAAGCGTCCACCACACCAGCAGATAAAGAATAAGCGCGATCGAAGGCACTTTGCTGCGAGCTTACAGGCATATCCATGCTCAGTGAATTATCGAGATAGATCAGCACTTCATCAGACAATTCCTGATCGTTGGCGTTGTCTTTAAAAATGGGCTGCGCGAAGGTGAAAATCAAGAAAGCGATAAACAAGAGCCTTGAAAGTAAAATCAGCAATTCGACAGGCTTCCGCTTAGAAGAACTTTCTTCTTTCACCTTTTTCAATAAGGCGATATTGGAAAACTGCACGCGTTTCACCCTTCTGAAATTAAAAAGGTGAATGATGACGGGAATAGCCAAAGCTAAAAGTCCCCAGAGTACTGCTGGATTGGCAAATGTTAAAACGGTGTATATCGTCAAAGCGGATTTGTTATTCTATGGCTTCAAAAACATAACTACGTAAAAATTGATTTGAATATGTAGTTCTGCTCAAAATTTATTCGAATGGTTGGTGAACTTATTAAGAAGGATACAGAAACCAAATTAAACTTTCGTAAAGCATAATTACTAATTTGTAAAATGAAAACATTTTTTCAACGACTCTCGGAAGAACAAATAACTATATCATCTCAATTAACGGATTTAGCAATTCATTTATATATAAATAAGTCACATGAAGACAGATTAAGAAATGATGATTTGACGACCAGCGCAGCATCTTATTTAAGGTATAAACATAGTGCTTTAAATAATTTTATAGGGGCAAAACACCTAGAAATACCTTGGATAGAAGACAGAGCACATTTTAATAAGGTGGAAATTATTGAAAAAATGACAGCCTTCATTCTAAACCTTAGAATATCATTAGATCTACTAGTATGCCTAGTTGAGTGTATTATGAGAGGGTCACTTCCAGCCTTTAACGAAACCTACCCTTCAATAACTCAAAACACACACAAAGGAGAGTTAAATAAAATTTACAAAGGGATTATGAAAAAACCTTGGTTCGAGGGAGTATCCCAATCAAGACATCAACTTATACATAAAGGTTGCCATTTATCTTGTTCAAATGAATACAGGTACTTGAATGAAAACGTTAATAATCCTCAAAGGTATTTTAATTACAAGCTAGTAAGATTTAAGGCTGTCCCTGACTCGGGAACATCTCAATTCATGATTAAAACGGGTAGCACACAAAAAATTCTAAAAATACTAAACCTAGAAGATGCCTTTTTTGAATACTTGGCCGACATCAAACTTTATGAATCGAGGCTTTATAATGAAGCTTTAAAAGCACATAAGATTTTACCAATAACTACTGGCCTGTCCGAATATCATTTTTCAAAATTTTCAGTTGTTAAAACCTCTGCTCCATCCTAAATCTCATATCGTTTCTCAAGGATGGATATTCTTAGGCGCTAAGCTGCCCTCTTCTGAAAAATTATTAAAGAATTTTTGAATACATCGTATTATGATGTATTATTGTTCTATGTATTCAAGAGAATTATTAAAAGGCATACTCAAGCCCATTATTCTAAAGCTGCTTTCCGAAGAAGAAAGAATGTATGGTTATGAGATTGTGCAGAAGGTAAAAGAGAAAACTGAAGGTAGAATCTTAATTAAAGAAGGTTCGCTTTACCCTACGCTTCATGCATTAACGAAAGAAGGCTTCCTGACTACGGAATCTGAATTAGTGGGTAATAGAACCAGAAAGTATTACTCGCTTACCCAGAAAGGAACGGGCTTAGTGGCTCCTGCCATGCAAGAGTTATCCGATTTTCAATCTACGCTCTACTTACTTTTTGGGAAACAAAAACCAGCAGTGTCATGATTAACGCCATACAAACACAGCAGATCAGAAGCTACTTGCTCCAACAAGGCTTTACGAATACCGAGTTAATCGATGATTTAGTAGACCACCTTTCCTGCGAAGTAGAAATACTTTTAGAAGATGGACAAATAGACTTTACCTCAGCTTTTTCCACTGCCAAGGAAAAAGTAATGCCTGATTATGCCATTCAGATTGAAAACGACTTAAAATTTTTAACCACCAAAAAATATAACACCATGATCAAAAAACTCGCATTTATTGGAGGCTACGCAAGTGTCGTGTGCTTGTGTCTCTCTATTCTTTTTTTCAGTCAGTCTTTATTGGGCTCGAAAGGTTCAGATTTCAAAATGCAAGCCATTCAAGCAGAAAAATACTCGTACAATCTAAATAACCCGGAAAAATATGAAGTTGACTCTAAAGAGTTCAGTAATAAACTGAGCTCCATTCGGTTTAATACCGCGATTGAATCATCCAAAAAATTTGATCTGGCAGAAACCTTTCTACTGATCTCTGTGATTTTGTTTGCCAGTCTATATCTCCCTTACCAATTTTACAGCAAATATCAACGCAGCGAAGAATCGCTTCAGCAAGCATAAAAAAACGCCTCGCTACTTTTCGTAACGAGGCGTTTGTATTTTGAGTCAAGGCTATGATTATTTATTAATCGTAATAGTGTAGCTCCCTGCCGTCCACTGAATGTTGATTGAGTGAAGGTGAATACAAATTGATTCGTGTTTAGGTTAATGACCTTTTGTCACTTTAATCTCTCCATTCTCGGGGTCTTTAAAACCGTCCCAATATGTTTTAATGGAAAGCCTGAAGAACTCAGAAGCCTTGATAATTACTTTATGTTTTCTTCCATGTTGAGAATAGAAGGACTGTTCCGATGTAAATTCACTTAAGTCAAGAGTAATCTCCTTATCTGATTCTATTTCTATCATGAGCAGATCACCCTTTTCAAGTTCTACCCAATCGTAATTAGATTCTTTACCGATTTTTGCAACGTAGGTAGAAGCATAATCAGTTTTCACATGATTATCCCAAAAATCTAAATGCTCAAATGACCCAAATGTTCCCCACCTGTTCTCTAAAAATATTGGCGCATTTGGTTGGTCTTCATCAATTCTTTTAATTGATACATTGGCTGAATATTTTGGTGTTGTGGTGACAAAATAAATCCCATAAACGCCTTCGGATTCAATTAACCTGTTCAAGGAAAAACTTTCTTTAAATCGTTCTGATTCCCAAAAATCATTTTTAGTCGACCTAAAATCATCCGTTATCGTTTTAACAATAACTATTTGAAAAGCTCTCTTCTTAGCAAGCTCAACATCTATTTTAATCTCATCCCCCTCATAGAAGTAATACTTTTTAGGTTCATTGGAGATAAGCCATTGGTCAGTAATCTCAAATGAATCATAAACTTTGAATTCTTGAGAAAACCCAATGTTGTTAAAACAGTAAAATAGAATAAACAAAAATAAAATAGTTCTTAACTTCATTTCAGTGAGAAAATTTTAAACTGCCTTACAAACCCTATTTCCAACATCATAGGCGCCTTCGTTCGATCAGCAAAATCCTGAGTGCCATTATTATAAGCTCTGTCAAGTAAACCTAAAATTGGAAACTCTGGAAAGGCTCTGATGAAAAACTCGAATGAATGTTCTTTTGTCCAATTGAAAGAATAACCTTGTATTACATAATCCTCCCAAACTCTTGAGGGCTCACTCTTATTTTTGATATCATAAAAAAAACCATACATTCTTCTTTCATCAGCCCCAGACGTTAACCGACTGATTAATCCTAAGCTTTTACTTGATGGACTTTGGTTGATTAAAGAAATTGAAAGATGGTTTCGATTAAATGAATTATCCCAAAACGTGTAACGTAAACCAATTTCTAAATCCTGAAAGGCAGATTCTATCTTACCTGACCCCAATTCTTCTGGATCGGACCGTGGAGTTTTAGAAATATTGTAGTTACCAAGCCTGACAGTTGAAAAGGCTTTTATTTTTGACGTCCCAAAAGCTACATTCAGTCCATAATTATCACTAAAACTAAAGGCATCGAAAACGGGTGAAGCCCCAGGTTGAAAATTGTAGAAAATTCCTGCATCAAAATTATCCGACTCGTACCCGAATTTAATTTTAAAATCAAAATTTATCGTTAATGTCCTTAAGTCATCTAACAATACAGTTGGCGGCCCTTGTGCTCTAGTCATCTCTGACTTAAAAAGAATTGGCGTACTGGTAGCTGAGTACCCATAATTTAAAGCCAAGTACATTTGATTTCCTCCATAAATCCTTTTTGGGTTAGGAACTTTACCCATATTCTCATAGATCATACCCCCAAGAACATATAGGAATGAAGATGATGCTCCGATTGATGCAGCCTGTAATTGACTGTTTCTTTCTTGCTGCTTTTGAATCCTCTCATTGTAAAGCTCTTCCTGCGTTTTTCGTGATGACTTCTCGGAATTATTATTCTCTTTTAAAACATCATCAAAGGAGTCGGATTCATTGTTTCCCTCTAATTCTTTTTCATTCATTTTATCATCTAAAATCATCTGCTCTACTGAGCGAATTTCTTCCTCATATTGAGGGGAGGGGTTCAATTCATTCAATTCTTTCAGAAGTTTTAGTTGCCCCTCATAATTAGTACCCTCTCTACCCTTTATCTCACTTAAGTCTTTTTTTAATGATTCAATTCTAGCATCGCCACCTATTTGCTCATCCATTTGCAACTTTACTTGACTAAAAAAGTCATCTGCTCCAAAATTATAGCTAATCCCCCTAATGGTGATCGATGATATAGAGATGTTTCGAGTAAATTCATCAGTCGACATTTCTCCGAAAGCATTTATAAATTTACTTTTTTGATCTTTTGAGAATTCATAAAACTCCGTAGGATAGCCCACCCCTCCACTTGGCTTAGTGCTGATTGATCTAGCGGGCAAAGTGAAAGATTGCCATTTACCGCTTTTATTCTTGACAATGATTTCAGCACCCATTTTAAAATCACCTTTCTCTAGTATTGCTGGCAAATTGTTTCCAATAATCTGAGAGTAGTATTTTGATTTATAATAAACCTCCGTCACCACCAATTCTCTTATTGAAATATTCAACTGAATACCTGCCTGCGCAGTAAGGTTTGCCTCAATTAATGTCCTGAATTTAAAAACGTCCTCTTTATTGAAATTAGACATTGGGGACTCTGACTCAATAGATGTTTTAATTGAAACTGTTGGCTTGCTCCCTATTATTTGACCTATTACCGAATATTGAATTAAAAATAAAACGATTATCCAGACAGATTTTATCTTAAGGCTTTTCATATCTTATATTTTTGAATGTACCTACAATCCCTAGAAACAAGGTTCTGTTTAAAGACGGGTCAAACGTTGATCCTAATATGTCGTAAGTGCCACTGATAGTTAAACAATCCGGATCAAATGAAGTGATTTGAAGAAATCCATGATCAAGTGAAGGGTTATCTTTAGATGTTCGATAAGTGGCTGACGCTTTTACTCGACCTTCATATTGTCCACCAAGTATGAAGGTGTCATAACCTAAGTCCATCTCATCTAAGATATTAATTGTGACTTTCGCAGTGATTGACCGATTAGAATCTTCGAATATTAAAGCGTCATCAGTAAAATAGCTTGTTCTAAAAAAGTCAGAATTTCCTGGTATCCTAGATGTTGAGATGAAATTAAAATCGTTTGAATAAGTTTCCATGGAGGAGCAATCAGGATTATCTTGGTTTGACTCGCAAGAACAGAGCACTATGAATAACAAGTAGCAGGTTAACAGTGTTTTATTCCTGAATTTCATTGTCTATTTGTTATAAAATCATCTAATGTGACTGAAAAACTTAACATCTGCCCCCTTCTAAAGAGCACTTTTACTCTCCTATTTTCTAGCTCCATTTAATAAGTCAATCCCGTATCAAGTTATTCTTATAGGCTGGAACAAAATTCATATCTTATCAACATTACAAATATCCGTTTTGTGGACAAGGATTGCATCGAGAGATTCAACCATATTATTTAATAGTTGAATCCAACTATTTGAATTATCTGAAATAACACGAAATTACATATGACTTCTGATCCTTCAGATTATGGCCAAATACTTGTTCTTAGTGCTTTTCCTCGTTCAAAATATGGTTCATGGGCAACTCTCTGCTATAAATGAGTTTCGATCCCGTAATTATCGAGAATACAATAGAGATAGCCTCAAGAACATAAACATTGATAGTCTAAAAGAAAAGGCCTATGCAAAGCCTAATGCGAAATCTGCTCTTGTCTTGGCTAACCATTTGATAGTAAGAGGGAAATTAAGTTACGGCTATTACGATTCTGCGGCCAAAGTAATAGAGCATCTGCTGGATCTACAGCCCGAGTTAAAAGCATATCCCGATTTTCTTTTTTTAGAGGCTGATGCAAATTTAGGGAGGTGGCATATAGAAAAAGCTATCCCACAATTTCTCTCTTTGATAGAGGTATATAAAGATCAGTCAGATGATGGCTATAATATCGCTCTCGTTTATGAAAAAATTGGGGGTTGCTATAAGGTTCATAAAAATGATGAACAGGCTCTTGAATATTATCAAAAATCACTTCAAACACTAAAATGTATCCAATCGTTTTACCCAAAGGAAACTATTGTTAGCCATGTTTTATTGGCACAAACACAAGCCCGTAAGGGTTTAGTAAATGATCAAATTCAATATTTGATAGAGGCTTTAGAAGTTGATAAGACACAACCTGTCCTAAATATCATAGAAAAACACGCTCTATATAACGATTTGGCCAATGCATACATGAAGGTAAGCAATACAGATAGTGCCTTTAATTATTATAGAAAATCTATTGAGATATTAAAAGACCCAAAACACCCTGAAGTTTTTTTCTACTTTATGGCACCCAGTAATACCCTTCTCAGTAGCATGAACTCCATGATTGAAATCAAAGAATACGAAAGCTCAAAAACTGTTCAGGCCTTAGAGAAATACAATAGTCAGTACAAGTGGGCCTCATTTTTACTCGGTATCTCGCTCCTACTTTTGATCTTCCTAACTATGGTCTATATCAAAATGACAAGAATTAATGTGAGGAGGAAATTAGAGAACATTCAAGCTGTGGTGTTGGGTGAAGAGAAAGAAAGAGAGCGAATAGCCAAAGACCTGCATGATGAAATTGGCGTTAGGTTGACAAATATCAGATTGATTTTAAACAAACAATTCAACCCAGAGATCAAGGGCCATTGGTCCAAGGGAGTCTTTGATCAACTTGATAGTACCTATAGAGGAATAAGAAGGATTGCTCAGAATCTTTTACCCGAGAACCTTGAAAAACTTGGGCTAAAGGATGCGTTGTTGGACCTATTGGAAGAAGTAATCCATAACTCGAAAATTAGAGCTAATTATGACATAGAAAATTTACCCCCTAGTGATAAAAATAAAGAACTCTTGATCTACAGAATCATTCAAGAGCTTATTAACAACAGCTTGAAACATTCTCAAGCGAATAATATTTTTGTCAAAATTTCACATCATATGGGTTCACTCAAAATCGAGTTTAGGGATGACGGAATTGGATTCGACAATAAGACTGTTCAAATGGGTATAGGCTTAAAAAGTATTCAAACCCGAGTGGACTTACTTAAGGGCACTATAAACATTGATAATAATAACGGCACTAGCTTTAAACTATTGATTCCCGATTATGCAAAAAATAAAAATACTCATAGCTGATGATCACAAAGTAATTGTGGATGGTTTAAAGGCCATTTTTGAATCTGAGTCCGATATGCTTTTCGTAGGGGAAGCCAGCAATGGGTTAGAGGTATTGAAACTGTTAAAAAACACAGAAGTAGATGTAGTCTTACTAGACATTAACATGCCCATAATGGATGGATTGGAATGCACTAAGTTGATTAAAAAAGAGTTCGAAAAAGTATATGTACTAGGGCTTACCATGAACGACAATCCCCGATTGGCTCGGAAAATGATAAGTAATGGTGCCTCTGGATTCTTATTAAAAAAGGCAAATAAAGAGAAAATACTATCTGCAATAAGAACTGTGTATAGTGGCCAAAAGTACTTTGATAATGATTTAATGCTCTCGTTCCTTGAACCAAACAAGCCTGGCCAATTCAGTAATTTCTCTAAAAGAGATTTGCTTTCTTCTCGTGAGATTGAAATAGTTCGTGAGATATATAGCGAAGCCACTACCAATGAAATAGCCGACAAACTGTGTTTGAGCCCTTATACAGTAGAAACTCACAAATCCAATATTTACTCTAAACTTGGTATTAAAAATCAAGTTGGGCTGATTAAGTGGGCCATTAACAATGAAATTATTTAAGCTGCACCAAGGCTTATAAAGACTTAGACAATAAACTATGGGCATAAAAAACGCCTCGCTACTTTTCGTAACGAGGCGTTTGTATTTTCTATCAGAGCTTTGGCTTATACCACAGCTTCTTCTGGAGCGTAATCTGAAACTGGAATACAGCTACACATCAAGTTTCTATCGCCATAGGCAGAATCGATGCGGGCTACAGTTGGCCAGAACTTAGCTTCCTTCACATATTCAGCAGGATAAACGGCTTTTTCACGTGAGTAAGGTCTTTCCCAGTTCCCTTGCAAAACCATTGCTTGCGTATGTGGCGAGTTGATAAGCACGTTATCCGCTTCATCAGCAATACCATCAATCACTTCTTGGATTTCCTGACGAATGCTCAACATCGCTTCGCAGAAACGATCCAATTCTACTTTTGATTCTGACTCGGTTGGCTCGATCATCAAAGTACCGGCCACTGGGAAGGACACCGTTGGTGCATGGAAACCATAGTCCATCAAACGCTTGGCAATATCTCCTACTTCAATATTATGGGCTTTGAAATCACGACAATCCACGATCATCTCGTGCGCGCAACGCCCTTTTGAACCTGCATATAGAATCTTGAATTCTTTTTCCAGCACCGCCTTAATGTAGTTAGCGTTTAAGATTGCCAACTTAGTCGCGTTTGTCAATCCTTCAGCACCCATCATTGCGATGTAAGCGTAAGAGATTGTCAAAATACTCGCGCTACCCCAAGGGGCCGCAGAAATTGCAGTAATAGCATTCTCTCCACCACTTTCCACTACAGGACTACCCGGTAAGAACGGTGCAAGGTGTGATCTCACTCCGATTGGGCCCATACCAGGTCCACCGCCACCGTGAGGAATACAGAAGGTTTTATGCAAATTCAGGTGACAAACGTCTGCACCAATAAGGCCAGGACTGGTTAATCCCACCTGAGCATTCATGTTGGCTCCATCCATATAGACTTGTCCGCCATTGTCATGCACAATCTGACAAATGTCCTTGATACTTTCCTCAAACACACCGTGGGTTGAAGGGTAAGTTACCATTAAGCAAGAAAGCTCGTTGCTGTTTTGCTCTACTTTAACTTTAAGGTCATCCAAATCAATATTTCCGCGCTCATCGCAAGCTACCAATACCACTTTCATTCCCGCCATCACCGCTGATGCTGGGTTAGTGCCGTGTGCCGAAGTTGGGATAATGGCCACGTTACGTTGCATATCACCTCTGCTTTCGTGGTAGGCTCTGATCACCATAAGGCCAGCATACTCTCCTTGTGCACCAGAGTTTGGCTGCAAAGAAACATCGTCAAAACCAGTAATTACAGAAAGCCAATCCACTAAATCGTTGAAGAGCATCTGGTATCCTTTAGTTTGATCTAAAGGAGCAAAAGGGTGAATACCACCGAATTCTGGCCAAGTTACTGGCACCATTTCGGCTGTGGCGTTCAATTTCATTGTACAAGAACCTAGAGAAATCATTGAATGCACCAACGACAAATCTTTGTTCTCAAGTTTCTTAATATATCTAAGCATTTCGTGCTCAGAGTGGTACTGATTAAACACAGGGTGTGTCATGAAGTCAGAAGTACGCTCTAAACTTTTCGGAAGCTCAACTTCCAAATCAGCTGCTTCGCTGTCTAAATCAAATTTCACTACCTGACCACTTGCCTCGGCAAATACATCGAGGATCAATTGGATATCATCAACTCTAGTAGTTTCATCTACAGAAATACCAATATCGCCATTTTCGAAGTATCTGAAGTTGATTTCATTGACTTCAGAAATAGTTCTGATTTTGTCTGAAACAGAAGATTCCGCCTCTATTCTTAAGGTATCGAAATAAGCTTCGTTCAATTGTTTGAAATCAAGCGAGTTCAAACCTTTCTCTAACAGCTTCGCGAAGCCATGAATTTTAAGAGAGATGTGCTTAATTCCTTTTGAACCGTGGTACACACCATACATACCGGCCATTACGCCAAGTAAAACTTGTGCCGTACAAATGTTCGAAGTTGCTTTTTCTCTTCTAATATGCTGCTCACGGGTCTGAAGTGCCATTCTGTAGGCTTTGTTGCCTTGGCTATCGATAGAAACTCCAATAATTCTACCTGGAATTTGACGTTTAAATTCGTCTTTCGTAGCAAAGTAAGCGGCATGTGGCCCACCGTAGCCCATTGGCACACCAAATCTTTGTGTGGTACCAACCACAGCATCAGCCCCCATTTCTCCCGGAGGAGTTAGAAGTGCTAGTGACATTAAGTCGGCAGCAGCAGTTACAAATACGTTATTCGCGTGCGCTGTTTCAGTAAATTTCTTGAGGTTTCTTACACTACCATCACCTGCTGGATATTGGTAAAGAACACCGTATAAATCTTCGTTAGTTAAATCAAGCTCTTCGATCTTGCCAATCACTAAATTGATTCCTACAGGAATCGAACGTGTTTTTAAAAGGTCAATCGTTTGAGGGAAAGTGTTTTCGTCAACAAAGAAAGTGTTGGCACTTTTCTTTTCCTTCTTTTTCAAACCTGAAAACATGAACATGGCTTCGGCTGCTGCAGTAGCTTCATCTAGCAACGAAGCATTGGCAATTGCCATTCCAGTAAGGTCCATTACCATGGTCTGGAAGTTGATCAAGGCTTCTAGTCTACCTTGAGCAATTTCTGCTTGGTAAGGCGTATAAGCTGTATACCATCCTGGGTTTTCAAGAATATTTCTTTGGATTACACCTGGAACGATAGTATCGTAATACCCCATTCCAATATAAGACTTGAATAGCTGATTATGGTTGGCAATCTGCCTCAAATCCTTCAAAAACTGGAACTCCGATTTAGGAAGAGGAAGGTTCAATGGTTCCTTCATTCTGATCCCCGCAGGCACCGTTTCATCGATTAACGCATCAATACTTGGTAAACCAATTACCTTAAGCATTTCCGCCACATCTTGCTGATCAGGGCCGTTATGTCGATCTTCAAATTTTTGGGTTTTCCTTAAATCAATCTTAGTCATATCCAGTATTCCAATAAGGTGTAAAATCTCGCTTTCGAAAAGAAGCACAAATGTAAGAGACTATGTGTGAAAATCCTTAAACAGGAGCTAAAAAAGAATACCATTTGAGTAACAGTTCAGCCGTACTTTTAAATAATTTTCTAGCTTTGGTGAATTAATAAAACTACAACATTAAACAACACATTTCAATGAGGAGATTATTAACACTTTCTTTGGTGGTTTGCTTGTTTTCACAAGGCTTAATGGCTCAAGATAAAACTGCCATGAAGTACGGAAATACAATCACTCCGCAAGACATGAAGGCGAAACTTAGCGTTTTGGCTTCAGATGAGTTTATGGGTAGAGAAACTGGAACTGAAGGCCAGAAAATGGCTTCGAGATTCCTAGAGGATTTCTACAAAAAAATTGGTTTGGTAGGACCTGTGAATGGTACTTACCGTCAAAAATTCAGCATGTACCAGTCAGATTGGTCTGATGTTTACGTGAAGGTAAAAGGCAAAAAGAAAATGAATGGTAAAGACTTCATTTTCGCTGGCAATGCCAACATGGACAAAGAGATTAAATTGACTACTGTTTATATTGGTGATGGTTCTGCTATTTCTGGAATGGACATTAAAGACAAAGGTGTTATTGTAACTGGAAGCTCTAGAGAAGTTCAAAGAAGTCTAATCGAAGCTGGTGTGAAAGCTATTTTTGTAGCTAGCGCTGATGATGAACAGTTCATGCAAACATTACCTCGTCAGGCTGCTTTCAGAATGAAAGGAAGACTTCGTTCTGGCAAAGAAAACACTGGTAACGAGAGCATCGTATTCAACATCACTAAAGAAATGGCTGCTGATCTTTTAGGGTCAACTTCAGCTAAATTAGATGCTGCTGCTAGCTCTCCTTCTTCAATCAAAGAGAAAAGCGTAAGCTTTCAAGTGAAAGAAAAACTTGCTGAAATCTCTACTGAGAACATGGTTGCCTACTTAGAAGGAACTGACCTGAAAGATGAAGTTATCGTTATCTCTTCTCACTTTGATCACATTGGTCAGAATGAAGACGGAACTGTAATCAACAACGGTGCTGATGATGACGGTAGTGGTACTACTGGAGTAATGGAAATTGCTGAAGCTTTTGCTCAAGCAGCAAAAGAAGGTAACAGACCACGTAGAAGTATTCTTTTCTTAAATGTTACTGGTGAAGAAAAAGGACTTTTGGGATCAGCTTATTATGCTGACAACCCACTTTTCCCAATTGAAAACACTGTTACAAACTTGAACATTGACATGATTGGTCGTGTAGACCCTGAGCATGAAAATGACAGAAACTACGTTTATGCAATTGGTTCTGAAAAACTTTCTAGCCACTTAAAAGTAGTTTCTGAGTATGCTAACATCACTTACACTGGCTTAAATTTAGATTACAGATTTGACGATCCGGCCGATACAAACCGTTTCTACTACAGATCTGACCACTACAACTTTGCCAAAAAAGGTATTCCAATCATTTTCTACTTCAACGGAGTTCACGCTGATTATCACAGACCAACGGATACTGTTGATAAAATTGAATTTGATGTAATGGCGCAAAGAGGTCAATTGGTATTTTATACCGCTTGGATCTTGGCAAACCGCGATCAAAGAGTACCAGTTGATAGAACTGATGACATGACTTACAATCGTTAAGGTTGACAAGTAAAATAAATTTGAAAAGGGTTACTTTCGAGTAACCCTTTTTTTATGCAAAATACTCTACACATTCTTAATGGCGACAGCACCTTGTATTGTCTTAAGCAATCAGGCATTCACGGAGATACAGCCGTTTGGCGTGAAGTTTTAAGCGATGGACTTGTGCTCGATTCCTTCGGCACAGATGAATTCTGGCAAAACAGAGAAGCTTTTATGACTTCTTTTACTGAAACCAGTTCAAGCGATTATCAAGAAAAGGTAATTGATGAATTCAAGAAAATTCAAAACTTCAAAGCCTATAAAGAAGTAGTCCTTTGGTTCGAATACGACTTATTTTGCCAAGTCAATCTAATTTCCCTGCTCCATTGGTTTCAGCAACAAGACAGAGCTGAAGTCAAGGTTTCACTGATTTGCGTGGGTCAAGTCAGCGGATATGAGAAACTAATGGCTTTGGGTGAACTGCCCTTTGAAATGTACCCTGAGCTATTTGAGCAGAGAAGAATTTTAGGTAGAAATGATTTCAATTTTGCCTCTGATGCTTACCAAGCTTTTTGCTCCAAAGACCCCAGAGATTTAGAGAATTTCATTCTTCTTCCGTCTAATGAATTCCCTTATTTAGCCAAGGCCTTTCAGACTCATTTAAAACGTTTTCCTTTTTCTGACTCTGGACTTAATAAAATTGAACAAGAGATTATCAGACTTATTGAATCAGGAAAAAACACCGAAAAGGCATTGATTGGAGCCCTACTTCAGTGGCAAGAATACTATGGATTTGGAGACCTTCAGTATATAAACTACCTGAGGCGGTTAACACCAATACATGATATAAACCGAACCATCACACTAAAAGAGAATTACCGTTCGGCACAAATTGATAGAAATTATTTTCTAGGCGGAGCATTAGTGAACGAATGGGAGTGGGATGAGGATCATCAAGAAATAAAACCAAGGCATAAAAAATGAAAAAGACGTAACTCTCGCTACGCCTTTCATTATTGTTTTTTTTGAATCAGACTAGTTTTTACTGAGTCTCACCCTACCATCTTCGGTTCTAATTTCAACATTGGCCTTGCCTCCCGCTAATTTTAGGTCGGAGCGATGATCCGTTTCACGAACAGTTTCAAATGCACTAGATGCTCGAACACTACCGTCATCTTTGAGTATTGAAAACTCTCCTCCTCCGTTGGTTACTACAAATTCAATTGAAGAGTCTTCGCCTCTAATAATATATCTTCCATCATCTGACAAGGAGGTTTCGAGCATTACATCTCCGTCTTCAATATCAATGTCAATATCATTGAAGCTTCCGCCTCTCACCTCAACATCTCCATCTTCAGATTCAACTTTCAAAGCTCCCGTACCTCCGTCAATCTTAAGGTCACCATCTTCTAGCCTAAATTCGAAATCGCTACTTCTACAATCAATAATTTCAATATCGCCATCTTCGGTTTCCATGTAAATTTTGCCATTTACATTTCTTACTACATAATCGTCATCCTCGCCTTTCACACGAATAGAAGCCGACTCGGGTAATTCAATATCAATACGGTAATCGGTTCTGATAGAACCCATTTGAATTCTAACGCCACTTCTTTCTCGTTCAGTTACATGTAAATCATCACCACGATTTTCTACAATAACATTGAACTCTGTCCTACCTGATGTAAATCCTTTGATTTGCTGCGTACGATCGATCTTAATATGGGCGTCAGATCTGCTGCTCCCCGTTATTCTTACCTCGGCATCCTCTGAGTTTAGATAGATCGTTCCTGAAGCTCCGATGCTATAGGTTTTGTCTAAATGGAATTCGCCATCCTTCTGGGCATTGGCGTTTGGTGCTGCAATAAGGCAAACCAGCCCTATTCCAACAGATGTGATCATTTTTTTCATTGTTGTTTGAGTTTTTATGTAACAGTTAATTTAATAAAATTCGACCAGTATTTTACTTTCTCTTTCCTTTACGCTGTCCTTTCCCCTTCGTTCTACTCGAAGACGACTTACTGCTCTTGGTTGAGAATTTTTTCTTTTTTTCGTGAAACGCTCCTTTAAACTCGGGGTCATCCTTCTTCTTAAGATCATCTATGGCCCGTAACATCTCTTGCCCCTCTATGAAAGGCGTTTTTTCCACCAAAACTTCTGATGGCATATTGTGACGTGTAATTGTATTCTGAATTAATGCTTCGATCTTAGCCACCGAAAACATTTCAAGCTCATTGGCAAAGGTGATGGCAATCCCAGCATTATTGGCCCTTCCGGTTCGCCCAATCCTGTGCACATAGTCCTCATCAATCAAAGGCACATCAAAGTTGATGACATGACTCACCATGCTAATATCCATTCCTCTAGCGGTAACATCGGTGGAGACCAATACTCGAATATCTCCTTCTTTAAATTCAGCCATCGCATTAATTCGTGAATTCTGCCCCTTATTGGCATGAATAACACGAACAGGCCCCAATTGCCTTCTCTCTATGAATTTCGAAACGTTATCTGCATTCGTCCTTGTCTTCGTAAAAACAATCACGCGCTGAAGTTCTTCACTTTTCAGAAAGTACTCCAATAAGTTGATCTTAGTCTTGAAGTTCGGTACTTCATAAAGTCGCTGCTCAATGGTATCTATAACTGTAGCCTGTGGCGCGATTTCGATTTTCTCAGGAAATTCCAAGAAGTCCTCTGTCAACAAAATCACTTTATCATGCATGGTTGCAGAGAAAAGCATGTTTTGTCGCTTCCTCGGGACTACTTCAAGTACATTCTTGATCTGAGGCATAAAGCCCATGTCCATCATTTTATCGGCCTCATCCAACACCATTGTTTTGATCAACTTGGTGTGAATTATCCCCTTTAAATAAATATCTAGAAAGCGTTGAGGCGTACTTACAATAATATCCACTCCCTTTTCAATGGCTTCTATTTGCTGTTTTGGGCCTAAGCCTCCATACAAACTCACGATTCTTAAATCTGTATAGCGAGCTAATTCACGTGCATTGCCCTCAATTTGCATGACCAACTCACGGGTGGGCGCGAGAATCAAGGCTCTTGCATGATCACCTTGGGCATATTTAAGCTTCATCAATATAGGCAACACAAAAGCAGCAGTTTTACCTGTTCCAGTCTGTGCAATCCCTAATAAATCATGACCTGCCAAAGCAATTGGAATGGCCTTTTTTTGAATTGGTGTAGGTGCGGTATACCCGAGATCATCTATGGCATTGAGAAACTGACGACTCAATTTTAATTCTTCGAATGAAATGTTTTCTTCGGCCATAAATTGCGGAGGAGTTATTTGGTAATAACTTGCAATTACGTTAACCCATGACACAATAAAAAACACTAGCATGTCTTCAATACTGATTCTCAACGGAAAGTTGATCAACGAAAACAATATTTTCGAAGCCGACATCTTTATAGAAAACGGTTTTATTCAAAAAATTGACAAGGATCTTCAGCACCTAAGTGCCGATGAAGTAATTGACGCCAGCGGCCAGTATGTATTACCAGGGCTGATTGATGACCAAGTTCATTTCAGAGAACCCGGCCTTACCCATAAGGCAGAAATTTATACTGAATCAAGGGCAGCTGTAGCTGGTGGCATCACTTCCTTTATGGAAATGCCCAACACAGTACCCAACACCTTGACTCAAAAATTGCTCGAAGACAAATATCAAATTGCGGCCAAAAACAGTTTGGCCAATTACTCCTTCTTTATGGGGGCGTCAAACGACAACTTGGACGAGGTACTCAAAACTGACCCTAGAAAAGTCTGCGGTGTAAAAGTATTTATGGGTTCTTCTACTGGAAATATGTTGGTAGATAATCAGAAGACGCTGGAAAACATATTTGAAAACTCTCCAACGCTTATTGCAACCCATTGTGAATCTGAAGAAATCATTCAGGCCAACATCGCTAAAGCCAAAGCTCAATATGGAGAAGACGTTCCGATGAGTGAGCATCCAATCATCAGAAGTGCAGAAGCTTGTTATGCATCTTCCTCTTTTGCTGTTGACTTGGCTAAAAAGAAAGGCGCGAGGCTTCATATCCTACATATTTCCACTGCTAAGGAACTTGAGCTCTTCAGAAATGACATTCCTCTAAAAGAGAAGAAAATTACGGCAGAGGCCTGTGTCCATCATCTCTGGTTTTCGGATCAGGACTATGCTGAAAAAGGATCATTCATTAAATGGAACCCCGCTGTCAAAGCGGCTTCGGATCGTGATGCCATTTTAAAGGGAGTGATAGATAATAGAATTGATGTCATCGCTACAGACCATGCGCCTCATACTTTAGAGGAAAAAGAAAATAGTTATTTCAAAGCTCCGTCAGGAGGTCCATTGGTGCAACATTCTTTAGTGGCATTGCTAGACCTCTATCACCAGGGTAAAATCAGTTTAGAGAAGATTGTAGAAAAAACCTCTCATGCTGTTTCAGACCTATTCGACATTGATAAAAGAGGTTATTTAAGGGAGGGATACCATGCAGACATTGCCATTGTAAACTTAAATACCCCATGGCAAGTAAGCCGAAACAATGTACTGTCAAAATGCGGCTGGTCTCCATTTGAAGGACATCAATTCAAGTCTAGCGTCACTAACACCATTGTTTCAGGTAAAAGAGTGTTCTCTAATGGAGAAGTGCTGAATATAGGCTCTGGAAATAGATTAGAATTTGATCGATAAAATGAGTTCAGAGTATTTGCAAATTCAAACCGAACCCTTACATTTGCAAACCCAATTAAATGGTGGTTGTAGCTCAGTTGGTTAGAGCATCGGTTTGTGGTACCGAGGGTCGTGGGTTCGAGTCCCATCTTCCACCCTTAATATTGAGAGAGTTACGCAAGTAGCTCTCTTTTTTTATACCCTAATGGTGCTAAAAGCAATTTTATATACAAGTCAATCCATCAATCAGGATAAATAACTTATATTCGTATTGATGGATCTCGACCAACACCCAGGTAAAAAAATAAAGTGGATTATAGACAACTATGAAAAAGGAAATTCGGCAGAATTTGCTAGAAAAGTAGCTTTGTCAGGCCCCACTATAAAGTCTTACATTGACGAGAAAACAAAGCCTGGCTATGATGCCATTCAGTCTATCTTAAGAGTTTACCCTCAAATTAATCTACATTGGTTTATTTTAAACCAAGGCCCTATTCAGCGAGAGTTGCAAGATGACGAGTTAGATATTATGGAGGAGAACCACAGACTCCGTGAGGGTATTAAATCCTTATATGCGGTTTATGTTGAAGGAAATAATTAAAGATCTCTTCTTACTCTATCGAGAATCTCTTGCGCCTTTGTTGCCCTTACTTCCCTAATGCGTTTTTCAATCAACACTCTTCTTTGTTTGGTAAGGAATAACTGCAAATGGTACAGTATGAAGGTGAGAAGTAAAGCCAATCCCAAGCCCAAAGGCCAAAATTCTTTAATCAAAGCCAACTGCTCCGACTTTTCTCTACGACTACTCAACACCTGATCTATTCTAGTGTTAAAAGCCTGCAATGTTGGGTTGTCTTTTTGATTGCGCTGAACGTCCATCCAATTTTGAATATTGGAGGTATATAAATTTCCGTAACCAGAAGCCTTGTCTATATTAATATGCAAATATGCCTTTTGCAGCCAATCATATATCACAAAAAAATCGGGCTCAGCGTCAAGTTTATCAAAAGTAGTGAGTGCCAACTCCCATTTTTCAACTGCCGCGTCCATATTCCCTTTTTTAAATTCCAGCTCCCCAAAATCCAGAAGTGTTATGAACTGAGAGCGTGCACTAGAGTGCTCCAGCTTTAAAGCCAATGCTGCTGAATACCATTTCTCAGCCTTTTCGAAATCACCTAACTCCATATAAGCCACTCCTAAATTCTGAAGTGCCATGGCTCTTGTATCAGGTGCTACACCCTCATTAAACGCTACATACGAAAAGAAATTCTGGGCCTCGAGATAGTCCTTATTTGTCAGTTTTATAATACCCAACTGATTCAGTGCCCTAGCCAAAGACACTGTATCACCCTTGTATTCGGATTCTTCCCAAAGATCAAGAAGCACGTCACCAGCTCCTTTATAGTCTCCACTGTTCTTCATCTGCATTGCCATGAAGTACGGGAGATCAATCAGAAAACTAAGATCACCATTCTCCTTTGCTATATCAGGATACCTTCTAATATAAGTCTTCGCTGTTTCATAAGCCTCCTTATAAAAAGCGGTCGCCATTTTATAATCCGAGTACCTCGACTTAATAATAGCGAGATTCTGAAGAATATCGATTTTATTATATAGGTCTACTGTATCTGACTTTTGAAGGTAATTGAGTGCATCAGAGTAATTTATGTAAGAAGATTCAAAATCTCTTGCTTGCATACCTATATACCCCATTGTGCTTTTTGCAATCACCATGCGATAAGTATCCCCTCTTTTTGAGGCCCATGTAAAAGCTTCTTCGGTAAAATCAATGGCCTTAGATGCGTCATTCTCTCCTAAAGCTACAAAAGCCTTCCCCACCAGTTCATTATACTCCTTTACTTGCCCTTTAAGAATAAAGGGCGAAAGTAAAATTATTATGAGTATAAGTCTTTTCATTTTAGGCATACCAAAGCCAGACAAGAATTTTTACCGTATCAATATCGGTATTATTTCAAGTCAAAACAAAACAAAAAGGCATAAATTTAACTATACCTAATCGGGGTAATTAGCCATTAGTCTTAGGTAGTCTTGGCCCCTTGGCGGTTTTATCTTCTTCTTCTTCTGGAGTTGTGCTTTTAGGATTATCCAAATTTACGTCAATCGTTAAATCTGGATTCACTGGTTGTGGAACAGTATCCATGTTGTCAGAACAGCCCATGGCGAATAATACAAAAACAAATAGAATGGTTAACTTTTTCATAATGTGGGTTTTAGTGTTTAGACCCGAATATATTAATTCTATTTCACTCATACTCAATTATATAATACTTTTTAACTGAACTATTAGTATAACCGAATTATGTTATAAAATTCTTCTTATCTATTGATTTATATATAGAATAACATAACCCTTGATTTGAGAGAATAGAGGCGGTTTTTTCTCAAAAAACGGCAAAGAATTACATAAAAAACTTGGAAGAAAAAGAGATGTGGTTTAAACCAAAATTACCGATTGGATCAATTGCCCGCGAGCGAAAAACTATCTATACTACTGTTCTTATACTCTACCGAGAAATAGGATTTGAAAAAATCATTATCAAACACTGAAGCGGAAATCGTTGAATCCAGAAACTGAAGCACTCCCCTATTTTTGCTTTTTGGCCTTACTTTTTTAAAAACTACTTTAGAGTTTTTGCTATTACAGTTCCTCAAAAGCAAATGGTCTGTTTTGATTTCGCTAAGAAATAAATTTGAATACTCTCCGAAGGTCCCAATCTCCAATTTGGATGCTGTTAGATTTTCAATCCTTATGGCATTGAATTTTTCAGGACAAAGGTAAAACTCTGACTCATCAGTATTTTCAGCACCATTGTTTAATATGTTCACCTTATCCAGCAGGTTATTACATCCAATGTGGAGTAAATCAAATTTCGAATTCGAGAGGTATTCCAAATGGTTAACCTTACATGCATGGATTTTTAGAGCGCCTGCATTTTGGTTGAATTTGTATACAAGGTCACCGATTACGCAATTTTCAAACTCAATGTTAGCCACACTACTTGATTCTATCACCAATTCATCAAACACACAGTTCTCGAAACTCCACTGCGATGAAATATCAGTTCCCGATACAATTAACTTAGGTAATCGACAATTCTTGAAATGATATTTATGTTGAGAGTGAAATTGTCCATCTGATAAGTGGACTGATTCCTTTAGTTTAAACGGGTAACCATTGATGAGAAATTCATAATCTCTTCCTTCAATTACTTTCAAAAAATCAGATTGGCTTAGCGCTCTCATGAACAACAAATTAAACTATAGACTATAGTTGAGTATAGATACCCCTACTACCCCCTATCAAAATGAAAAGGATCCTACTTCAGAAAGAAGTTCTATCTAGATGTGTCTCTGTTCTTTTGTAAACATAAGGTAACAACCTTGCCTACGGATATGAAGGTAGAAAAGGATTTATTAAAAAACAACTAAAGATTAAGTCGAAGGAATACCTGTGCTGTAGAGACGAAGTTTTATACCCGCAGTGAAATGCTTTTCAAAAACCATTCTTTGTTGAAAACTCAGGGAAAATAGAGGAAAACCAAATATACAGTCAGCCCCACTCATAAATTAAAACTATAAATAGTTGATTTTTAGATTTTTAACCCGTTAATTTCTTCAGCGTTCTTGCCCACATCATTAACGCAGCGAGACTCACTTTTAATTAATACCACTAAATAGGCCCAACCTATGAATACAGTTATTTCTATATCTGACGTTTTCCAATCTCCTCAAAGCCTTCATTGTGCACAAAAAATTAAAGAGTGGATTGACGGTAATACTTTCTTTACAAAACAGCATCTGATTTGGAACATTGGGGTTACCAATGCTGAAAACCTGCTAAAAATCGAAGCAATCATTCGTCAGGACATGACATGCAAGCACTGGAGGTACTGGGGGAACGACAGCTTTAAAGACGCAATGGAAACCATACGTAAGTTAAATAAGTCACCTAACGTCATTAAATCACCGCACAATGATTATTCGTCAAAAGGCTCTTATGTATTTGTATACAAAACATTAATTCCACAAGACAGCAGATTATTCCATACTTTACACGCTTAAAGCGGACTGCATATACTTCAATTGATTATATTGGGTTATGGCGAGTACCTTTTTCGACTTCTTTCAATTGAGTGTTCCAGACCAAATAAAAGAGCTCTACCAAAATGGAAAATTCATTGTGGGCATTCGATATTATGGCTACAAGGTAAACCTATATTTACTTCAAGATTATTACCTCGAAGTTTTCTACAATCACAAGCTTGACAAGATTGAAAAAATAGATTTGCTGGATTTTTCACACAGCCGAATGAAGTTTTATGCAGATCAGATTTCGCTGCCTTCTTTTACTAATTTTTGAAGTGTTTTATAAACGGTGAGTACTTGGGGAATTAGGAGCTTACTGCCACTATTGTCTATTAAATAATCAGAGAGTTCCTTTCTCTGCTGATCATCAACTTGGTGACTAATAATGTCTAGCACTTGACTTCTACTTCTCTGCATGTCGCGCATAAGAACACGATTCACTCGTACATTCTCAGGAGCTATAATACAGATTAATTTATCCAGTGATTTATAAGTACCATTTTCAATGAATAAAGCAGCTTCCTTTATCAGAATTGAGCCTTTTTGCTGCGCTGCCCAAATCAGATAATCTTTGGCTACCGCAGGGTGTACTAAACCATTCAGTTTTTCAAGCTCAACTTTATCGGTAAATACTTTATTAGCTAAAAAATCTCTATTGAGCATACCATCAGATAAATAGCTCTCCGCACCAAATATATCCTTCACCTGGCCCTTCAGAGACTCATCATTGCTTAAAAGGTATTTCCCACGATCGTCAGCGTAATAGATAGGTACACCAAGTGCAATGAATATTTTGCAAACAGTTGTCTTTCCAGAGCCTATCCCCCCTGTTATTCCAACAGTAAGAACCTTATTCATTCCCTTTCAATTTAACCTCGCTTTGAGACAACACAGGATTGAGTATGAATGAAGATTTCCTTGAAATTTTGACTGGAATCGTATTGTTACTTTTCTTAAGTTTCAAATAATCCACAGTCAAAATCATGTTTAATGAATCAACACCTTGAGTTTCACTCACTATGGTTTCATATGAAACCACAATCCTTTCAGGCTCAATAGACTCCTTTTTACCCTCAAAATTAATAAGGGTAATGGGCAGTTCGATTTCCTTTCTCATGAACTCAGTTACTTCAAACTTTACAGACACTTCTCCTACGTTGGTTGAAATAAGGTCTGAGCCGAAGTTCTTAATGCTGAATTTTTGATCTACACTCTTACTTTGTTCCCCATCCCCAATATTTATTTTAATTGGTCTCACTAAAGTATCTAGCATACTTTTCGGGCCAGTAATTCTGATTTTGGTGGGTTCCAGCGTTATAGTTGAGGTAATTCTATGGTTTGTGGCCAATTTCAATAGACTACTGTCTAACACCAGCTCTGCATCCATACTTATCCGCTCATCTATATTGAAAAGAAGAGAGTCTTCAATAATGTAATTAATGACGACAGGGTCAAGACGGGGGGCTATTTCTTGCCTTAAACCACTGGACAGTTTGAACCTTTCTCTTACAGGGTTTTCCAACTCAATAATAAGAGGTTCCATTCCGAAACCAAACGAACGGGTCATCAAGTCCCATCCACCACCAGTTACTTCGAGGGGGAGTCTATCTGGCACATTTGATAAAGCCACATAAAGGGAGTCATTATAAACTACCTTGATTGGGTAGTTGATTTGGGTAACATAATCGGACTTATTTAGGGCACTAAAAAACCAAAAGGTGGTAGATATTATTATGCATAATATCACCACCTTCAATTTTTCGTCCTTGGTACTGGGCGTATTGAAAGACCTTTTTAGAATTTCAATTATTTCTTCAGCACTTTTCAATCACATTTAAGCTTTACCTGCCAATTTTTTACTCGCTTCTAAAGAGATGGCGCTTTTGTCAAACTTGATTTTAGCACCCTTCTCAACATCTAGAGTAATAGTATCATCATCCATTTCGGCTATTCTTCCATGAATACCGCCAATGGTGACAATTCTATCTCCTTTTTTAATGTCGCTAATAAAACTCTTTTGATCCTTTTGTTTTTTCTGCTGTGGTCTAATCATAAAGAAATAGAACACTACAGCGATTCCTCCAAATAGAAGTAATTGCTGAATCCAGCCTCCTCCAGCCGGTGCAGGAGTTTGTAATAAAATACCTTTTAACATTGTACTATTTAAAATTATGGTGTTGTAGACGTTTGAACAAAGCCTCTCAAGCTCAATCTTGTTTGCTTTGGATTAGTGTTGGCTACAATTGTAATTACTGGGCTTTGCTGTCCAGTCTTTCCTTTACTGTCGTATCTAACTACAATTTCACCTGTCGCCCCTGGAGCAATTGGTTCTCTTGAATAACTAGGTACTGTACAACCACAAGAAGCAGAAGCACTTTGAATTGACAAAGGTTCAGTTCCAGAGTTGGTGAATTTAAAAGTGTAGTTCACAACCTCTCCTGCCTGAATTGTACCGAAATTATACAGCGTTTGATCCCAGTTAAAGGCAGCATTCGCACTTAAGTTTTGCTCAACTGAATTTGACACAGTTTGAGTTGGAGTTTGAGCTGGTAGTGTACCATTATTTCTTACTACTCCGCCATTTTCAAGTTGATTCACTCTTCTTTCCAAAGTGGCAAGTCGTTTTTCCATTTCTGCGTTCCCGCAAGATGACACTACAAAAAGTAACGCCACTAAACTCAATAGAGATAATTTAGTTTTCATGATTCTATATTTAGTTTTTGTCTCCAGACTTAATCTGACCAATCAGATTATCTACATCCGTTAATAATTGTTCTGCTTTTAAACGTGCTTCAGAAACCACTTTTTCTCCTTCTGATTTAGCCTCAGAAGCAATTTCGTGCTTTCCGTTGATAAGGTCTTCTAACAAATCTTCTAGCTGTTTCTTATACTTATCTAGCTGATACGAAAGTTTGTCTCTTGTGTTCGATCCTTTATCTGGGGCATACAAAATACCCAAAATAGCACCTGTGGCTGCGCCAATTACAAATGCCAATATGCTGCTTGATCCTTTACTCATTAACGTCTATTTATTATCCATTAATCCCCTACCGCTCTTTTTCAACATTCCTGATGTTTTCAGTTCTACACTGATCACGTCAAGTATTCCGTTTATGAACTGCTTACTCTTAGGGGTACTGTAATTTTTTGAAAGCTCAATATACTCATTTATAGTAACCTTTACAGGGATACTCTGGAAATTCAGCATTTCAGCAATCGCCATTTTGAGTATAATTTGATCCGTTATTGCCAACCTATCTACTTCCCAGTTCTTGGTTTTGGCTCCAATAATTTTGCTGTATTCTTCATCGTTTTCTACAGCCGACTTAAATATCTTCTCAAAAAAGGATTTGTCTTCTTCCCAATTATTAGAAAAATCAGGTAGGTCAAATTCTTTTGGAGAGCTAGATTCTTCAAGGTCACGAATTGAGCGACTCACCAAACTACGGGCGATTGCCTTGTTTTCATGCCAGAAAATATCTCGTTCTTCAAAGAAGGCCAAAATCATGTCAATTTTAAAGACCTCTTGCTTTACAATGTGGTCTACAATTGCCTTATCTTCTTCAAAAGAAGGGTTGGCCGTTCTACGGTATTCGTTGTAAACGTCATCCTTCTTTAAGACTTCTTTGTACCAGCTCTTTACATTCTGCTCTTCGTCTTCCCAGCCAATATTTCTTTTGACCAAGGCTACCTGAACTTTAGAAGAGTTTTTGAAAAACTCAATCACCTTATTTTTGGAAAAATTATAATCACCAACAACAAGTTTTTCAGGAGAAATTTTAGATTTCTTATCGGTTTCTACCTTTGAGTAATCGGACCATGCAATAAGCAAACTAACTACCTCTAAAAAGCGATCTACGAGCGATTCCGCATCCAAGATCATCGAAGACAGCATGTGATCGTAGTCCTTCCTTTGAGTACTCAAGTAGGTTTTATAAGCGTTATTGGCTGCCTTCTGAGCTGCTTCACTGATTACTTCAGAAGGATCTAAAGCACTATCATTGATCTTATTAGCATAAACACGCTTACTCTGCTGCCTTTGTGTTTTCAGCAAATCACGGTCTTGAACCTCCATCGAGTTTAAGTCGGGTAGGAAGGCCTCATCAATTTCCGCCAAACCTAAATTATAGTTGGCTTCTTTGCATTGACCATAAGCGAACAATGACTGCATCGCTTTTACTCTTAGTGATCTCCTGTTAAGCATTTCAAAATTTTAAAGAACGTAAAAATAGAAAGTAGAAGGGAGTTTTAACAACTCCCTTGTATTATATTAAAATGAAAGTTTAACTCTACCAACGTCTGCAATCCTTTTTTCAGCCAATAACATGGCCGCTTTTTGAGAAGGAATTCCGTCTTGATCGGCTTTCGCTAAAATACTTGTACACGTATCGTAAATTTTCTCTGTCCACATATAGGCTAGGTCTTTACTATACGAACCTCTTAGTTCACCAGTTATGTTAATAATACCACCAGCATTAATCACAAAATCAGGAGCGTAAACAATTCCTTTTTCGATCAACATGTTACCATGACGGGCTTCATCTTTCAACTGGTTATTAGCCGCGCCAGCAATTACTGAGCATTTCAGTTTTGAGATTGTATCGTCATTGATTGTTGCTCCCATAGCACATGGTGCATAAATATCTACGTCTAAACCGTAAATTTCATCCATTCCAACTACGGTAGCGCCAGTTTTTTCCGAAACCATTTTCAACCTGTCCTGGTTGATATCGGTAATAAAAACTTGAGCTCCTTCTTTTGTCAAATGTTCTACCAAGTACATTCCTACTTGACCAACTCCTTGAACAGATATTTTCTTACCAGCTAGCGAATCAGAACCATATGCCTTTTTTGCTGCTGCCTTTATGCCCACATAAACACCATAAGCAGTAACTGGAGAAGGATCTCCACTACCGCCCATTTCTACTGGCAAACCAGTTACGTGTTTGGTTTCCATACCGATATGTTCCATATCGCTGGTTTTCATGTTCATATCTTCAGCAGTAATATATTTACCTTGAAGGCTATCTACGAACTTCCCAAACCTGCGAAGAAATGCTTCATTCTTTAATTTAGTATGATCGCCAATAATTACAGCTTTCCCACCACCAAGGTTAAGCCCAGATATGGCTGCCTTGTATGTCATTCCTCTTGAAAGTCTTAATACATCTATAGCTGCCTCTTCTTCAGTTGCGTAGTCCCACATACGGGTTCCGCCTAGAGCTGGACCCAAGACTGTGTTGTGAATACCGATGATTGCTTTTAAACCAGTTGGTTCATCGTGGCAAAAAACCACTTGCTCATGGCCTAGCTTGGCAGCTTGCTCGAAAATTGAGATGCTTCCCACTTTTTCTGTTCCATTTACCTCTACCATTATTGTCAATATATAGTTTAAGTTATATTTGCCACATCCTTCGCTGATTTGGCCTTTTCT
>TARA_R110001599_G_scaffold48125_4_pt1 | contig 28570 bp, 22 predicted proteins | sample TARA_R110001599 | Tara Oceans TARA_R110001599 (sample SAMEA4398360) | marine metagenome | biome: Polar Biome; feature: [MES] marine water layer (ENVO:01000295) within the mesopelagic zone...; material: water (ENVO:00002006), including particulate matter (ENVO:01000060) such as......
TCGTGCATCGGCGCAGCCATCGCCCGGGGGCGGTGGAGTTTGATTGACACATCCGCTTGCGCCGTCCGGACAACTGAGCCGCACATGAAAGTGGTAATGATGGCCATACCAAGGGCGAATTTTCCGCAACCAGGTGCGGTCGCCTTTTTCGTCGTTGCACATCTGCACCTTCGCACCTGGAAACACGAATATGCGTGCGACCCTGGGATCCGATGCCGCCGCCTTTAAAAGCGCGTGATGTTGCGGCGTCCAGCTATCGTTAACGTACGCGCCGTTAGACCGACGCATCGAAATGGACGAAATTTTTTCGCGCTGATCGCTGCTCAGCCCAAGGGACTTTGGCGGCAGCATCCAGATGTCAGCATCCAACCCCATTTGATGGCTGGCATGCCCGGTCAGCATCGGACCGCCGCGCGGTTGGCTGATGTCACCTACATACAGCCCGCCCCACCCCGGTAGGCGGGCAGCTTTCGCACTTAACTGGCGGATATAGTCGATCATCTCGGGGTGGGCCCAGTTGCGGTTCCGCGATAGCCGCATCGCCTGCCAGGTGGGCCCGGTTTCGGGCAGTTGCTGCGCACCGGCTACGCACCCCTTGGCATAACTTCCATAAGCAGCCGGGACCTGAGCGGAGGGTCCCAGCTTGGTACCGAAAAGCTTTTTTGCGATGGTATTGCTATTGGCCCCGCCGGACGAACCAATTGTCGGCAGTATGACAGAGGCTTCCGGATTGGGTTCGGTCTTTGAACCAGAACAGGCAGAAACCGCCAGTACCAGCGAGGTGCAGATTAAAAATTTTGTAAGGATCATCTTACGAAATCTCCTTTGGGTTTAACCCATGCTAACAGAATAAGCCCTACGATGAACAGCCCTACTACCGGTGTGATACCAAGACGTTGACTGCCAGTCATATCGCTGGTTACCGCGATAAGAGCAGGCGCTAGAAAGGATGTAGCTTTGCCGGAAAGGGCGTAAAGGCCAAAAGCTTCGGTCATGCGTTCCGGGTTGCCCTGACGCGTCAACATGTTGCGCGAAGACGCCTGAAGCGCTCCTCCGGCAGCACCAATAATAGCCCCCGCAAGGTAGAACAGAATATCCGGCAGGGCCGACCCATCTGCAACGTCGATGCCCAACACGCTGGTCGGAGTTAACGATATGATCAGACAAGCGGTCGTGATGAGCAAAACACAGCATGTGACAATAACGGGCATCGGTCCCACTGCCCGGTCGACACGTCCGCCGATCCAGCAAAACACCGCCCCGGAAACCGCGGCGAGAATTCCAAAAACACCAATGTCGATGATCGACCAATTCAACACACCGAGCGCGTAGATGCCGCCGAAAGTATACATCCCGTTCAACGCGTCGCGGTAAAACATTGACGACCCGAGGTATGCCAACAGCGACGGATGGCGTGGCAGGTTTTTCAGGGTGTTTCCGAGGTCCGACAAGCCTTTGCCCATCCTGTATCGCACAGGATTGGCGTGCGGCGTGTCACGAATGTACAGGAAGAACGGTATCATAAAGACCACATACCACAGGGCGGTTAACGGTCCGACTATCCGGGTATCTGCTTCTGTCGCGGTGTTTAATCCTAAAAACGGTTTAAGACCGGCCATGGTGATTCCGTTCGGGCCTGCTTGGAACAAGGCGATCATAAGCACCAATGCAACGACGCCGCCCACATATCCAAAGGCCCACCCAGAACCCGAAAGCCGCCCGCGTTCGTTGGGGTCCGGGTCCAGTTCAGGAAGATATGAATTCGTAAAGATCGTCGCAAATTCCATGCCGATCAAACCGATACCAAAAAAGAACAGCGCCCAAACAACCGAGAAACCTTGCGGTTCCGTCCACCAAAGCGCCGCTGACCCGACCACGTATAGCGCCGAGAACAACCAAATCCACGGCATCCGGCGGCCGGACGAATCGGCAACAGCCCCCAATATCGGTGCCAAAACAGCAATGGCGAGACCGGTAGCAGTCAAGCCGTATCCCCAATAGGCCTGTGCTTGTGCTTTGGCTTGGGACAGCGCCATCCCACCTTCGACAAGCGAAGACGTCGCGGTTTGTGCAAAATAGGGTCCAAAGATGAACGTCAAAAGCAGGGTATTGTAAGGCTGACTGGCCCAGTCGAAAAAATACCAGCCCCATATTCTTTTACGTTTGGAAATTTTAGCCATTCATGCCCCCTGTTGGTTTGAACGGTAGAGTAGCGGCATTACCCGACGCAAGCTGTCGTTTTGAAACTCAGGGAAATTGAAGATTAACGTATGTACTTTGACATACACGCTGCTAAGTTATCGCACTTATATACTATGCTCAGAATTGACATTCATACTTAACTAAGAAGGCCACACATTGTCTATGATCCGACTGCTGTATTTTAGCACCGCTGCATATTCCGTCACAAAAGAGACTGTTGCAGAGATCGTAGAACAGGCAACTGCGGCCAATAGCGTTCACAACATCACCGGTGCTCTGGCCTATAATGGGAGAAATTTTTGCCAGTTACTGGAAGGCGAAGAGACAGCGGTGCGCAGATTGGTGGCAAATATAATTGCAGATGACCGCCACAGCGGATTTAAAATTCTGGATGAGAAACCTATCACGACGCGCCACTTTGACAGCTGGTCTATGCAATTGGTCGACAGGCTTGATTTTTCCGTAGTCATCAACGCAATGGAAGCCTAAGCTTAACACCTTCGGGGGTGATCGGGCCTAGACGTTTTCTGGCTGCACTTGTTCTTTGAGGCCTCTGTGTTTAAGTGCTCTTTCATGCAGTGAAAGGCTTCTCCATGTCATCTATTTTCCAGATTTTGATGCTTCTTCTGAACATAGTGTGGTTCATCGTAATCGCCCATGTGATCATGAGCTGGCTCATCAATTTCCAGGTCTTGAACCTTCGACAGCCGCTTGTCGCTCAGCTTTGGGATGGGTTGAACCGTCTGTTAGAGCCAGTTTACAGCAGAGTCAGAAGCGTTTTGCCGGCGGTTGGGGGGCTTGACCTGGCACCTTTGGTCGTTTTGATCGGAGTCGCCATACTGCGGATTCTTCTGATCAACAACGCTGCCCTGTTTTTCTGACAACTGACATCAAGCGGCTCTTGATGATGCTGATAAGCGCGGCATCGCGGCGGGTGTCGCTGAATAGGATTTAGTCACAATTAAGCAGAATTAGGATTAGGTTTCCATGGCAGCGGCACCCAAGCTACTTCGTGATGTGTTTGGTTTCGACGGTTTTCGCCCCGGCCAGCAAGAGATCGTCGAAGCAGTCACACGCGGTGAAAATGTGCTGGCGATCATGCCGACGGGCGGGGGAAAGTCGCTTTGCTTTCAAATGCCTGCGCTTTTACGCGATGGTGTGACAGTGGTGATATCGCCGCTTATCGCCCTGATGCGCGACCAGGTTCGGGCATTGCAGGAATTGGGCGTAGGGGCAGGGGCGCTGACGTCGGGCAACACCCCTGAAGAAACGGATGCGGTATGGGAAGGACTGGAAGCGGGCACGCTGAAACTTCTGTATATGGCACCCGAACGTCTGGCTGCCGGATCGGTCCCTGGTATGCTCAAACGGATCGGCGTTTCGATGATCGCGGTGGATGAGGCGCACTGTGTGAGCCAATGGGGGCATGATTTCCGCCCCGATTACCTGCGTATTGGTGAATTACGTCGCATGTTAAACGTGCCTTTGGCCGCTTTCACCGCAACGGCTGATGCAGCAACGCAGGCCGAAATTGTCCGAAAGCTTTTTGATGGGGCCGCGCCGCGCGCATTTCTGCGTGGTTTCGATAGGCCGAATATTCACCTTGCCTTTGCCGCAAAGAATGCGCCGCGCGCACAAATTCTTAACTTTGCTTCTGCGCGCAAGGGCCAATCCGGCATCGTATATTGTGGGACACGCGCAAAGACGGAGGGTTTGGCCAAAGCTTTACGTGACGCAGGGCATACGGCCCTGTATTATCATGGTGGCATGGAGGCCGAAGATCGGCGAATTGCCGAACGCCGGTTCCAACAGGAAGACGGGCTGATCGTGGTTGCGACGGTGGCATTTGGGATGGGCATCGACAAGCCAGATATCCGCTGGGTTGCGCATGCCGATCTGCCGAAATCTATTGAAGCGTACTACCAGGAAATTGGGCGGGCTGGTCGCGACGGCGCACCCGCTGAAACGCTTACCCTTTTCGGCCCCGACGACATACGGCTTCGTCGCAGCCAAATTGACGAGGGTCTTGCCGCGCCCGAACGCAGGGCGGCGGACCACGCGCGTTTGAATGCATTATTGGGCTTGGCCGAAGCGCTCGAGTGCCGAAGATCCAATTTGTTGAAATACTTCGGCGAGGTCGAAGTAACATGTGGGCATTGTGATCTGTGCGAAACACCCGCAGATGTTTTTGATGGCACGACGGCGGTCAGAAAAGCGTTGTCCGTCATATTGCGTACGGACGAATGGTTCGGGTCTGGGCACCTTATCGACATCTTGCTCGGGAATGAAACCGACAAGGTACGCGCCCGAGGGCATGCAGACCTGCCAACCTATGGTGTCGGCAAGGAATACGACAGACGTGAATGGCAAGCCGTGTTTCGGCAGATGATGGGTCATGATCTGGTGCGCCCCGATGGCGAACGTCACGGGGCTTTGCGCATGACCGACACGGCTTTGCCAATACTGCGGGGGGAACGTCCGATCTTTTTGCGGCGCGACAGCATCAAAGCCGCCAGCGCGGTACGACGCCCTGCGGTCAAATCCGTCGTCGATGACGAGGATGCGCCGCTGTTATCGGCACTGAAGGCCAAACGGCGGGCATTGGCAGAAGCTGCCAAGGTCCCCGCCTATATCATATTTAATGACCGGACTTTGATTGAGATGGCTGAAAAACGACCCGTAGGGGTGGACGATATGGCGGCAATCAGCGGGGTGGGTGCCAAAAAGCTGGAAAGTTACGGCAAGGCATTTCTGGATGTGATCAATGGGGCCTCAGCAGCCGTGCACCCGGCCCGGCGCAAATTGGCGGGGCGAAAGGCCGGCACTGTTTATGATCGGCTGTTGCAAGTACAGGCAGATCTCGTCCGTGGGGTTGCAGGGACTGAAAAGCCGCTAAGCTGTTCAGTGTCCTCGCTGTCCAAGGTCGCCCAATTGCATGCGCCTGACGATGCGTCGCTCGTTCGTCTGCTTGGGGAAAAACGAGCCGAAAGGTTTGGTACGGCGTTTCTGAGCATTCTCCGAGAGAACGATTAAGCGGTCGTGAATACCGTAGAAGGAAAAATTGATGCTAGTTGTTATTTCGCCCGCTAAAAAACTGGACTGGTCTGTCCGCGACATTACGGTGACCGAACCTGCAATGCATGATGCCGCAACCGAACTGGTTGAGTATGCAAAAGCGCTGACTGTCGAAGAGCTCAGGACACTAATGGGTCTGAGCCCAGCACTGGCTGAACTGAACAGAGATCGGTTTGCACAGTTTCAGGTGGATCCCGACGAGAATGCCGTGCGTCCGGCTGTGTTTGCTTTTGCGGGCGATACATACCAAGGGTTGGAGGCCGCGAGCCTTGAGCCCGAAGAGCTGGAATTTGCCCAGTCCCACCTGCGTATTCTGTCAGGACTTTACGGACTGCTTCGCCCTCTCGACAAGATCCAGCCGTATCGGCTGGAAATGGGAAGCCGACTGAGGACCAATGCCGGAAAGTCGCTCTATGATTTTTGGGGTGCGCGGCTGGCGGAAGCTTTGAATGTGGAGGCACAAGCTACGAATAGTTCATTATTGATAAATTGTGCCAGTCAGGAATACTTTGGCGCTGTGGATACCAAAGCGTTGGAACCCACAGTTGTTACCCCTCAGTTCCTGGAAGACAAGGGGGACGGTACGGCCCCTAAAATAGTCAGTTTTTACGCAAAGAAAGCGCGAGGCGCGATGGCGCGGTACATTGTACAAAACCGGTTGAAAGACATCGAAGCGCTTCGGGATTTCGACAGCGGTGGATATGTCTGGCACGAAATGAAGTCGACGCCTGAGCGCCCGGTGTTCATTCATCCTTATGGTGCCACCTAAACCGGTTGCTGTCTGATCGAAGCTGCTCCTGCGGGATGATAACGTTCAATCTGGGCCATGATATCGGACTTCCGCAACGGTTTCGTAAGATAATGATCTAGGCCGGCAGCGAGTATCCCTTTTTCGTCGCCCCGCATCGCGTGGGCGGTCAGCGCGACGATTGGACAATGCTGCCCGGTTCTCTCCTCAATTTTTCGAATGGATTTGCTGGCTTCTTTGCCATCCATTTTTGGCATCGAGATATCCATGAATATGAGGTCGGGTTTAAAGGTTTCATACATTGCGACGGCTTCCTCGCCGTTGTGAGCCACCATGAGATCGACGTTCAAATTCTGAACCATCTTCGAGAAAACAAGTTGATTGGTTTTATTATCTTCCGCCGACAATATCCTCATGCTGCAAAAAGGGGTTTCGGGAACGACGTCGGTCGGGAATTCGACCTTGGTAAGCAGCTCCAGTAAATCACTGCGGGATACGGGTTCTTTCAATACAGCTTTGATCAACGGGCGCGCGGGGTGGCTTTCAACCTGGGTGGAGTTCGGCGTGAAGATGACGATAGGGATCGCCATTCCCTTTTCGTCCAGCGTATTGGCCAAGTCGAACCCGTCCGTAAAGGGTATGTTGTGGTTCGCTAGAATCAAATCAACGTTGTCGCCCATCCGCGAAACAGCGTCCAAAGCAGTATCGCTGCACGAAACCTTTAGGCCTATCCTTTCAAGCTGTTTGCGCAGGGTAAATCGGTTCACGCCTCTGCGACTCACCAGCATGACATGTCGAAGCTGACGGGGAAGCTGTGGTTGCGATAGAAAACGGTCACCATGAGTTGACAAAGGAAGTTCGAACCCGAAGCAGGAGCCGACGGATAGGTCTGAGGTAATCCAGAAGTTGCCGTTCATCATCTTAATCAGTCGCTGACAGATGGCTAGCCCAAGCCCGGTACCTCCGAAATTGCGGTTTCGATTGCTTTCGACCTGATTGAATTCACCCAGGATATGGCTGATCATGTCCGGGGCGATGCCTATCCCGGTATCTTCGATCGCGATCTTGACCTGAACTTTGGCAGAGGTGTTGTCAGGTATCCCTGTCACCCGGACCAGGACATGACCATCGCGGGTAAATTTTACCGCATTGCCGATAAGGTTGGTTAATACCTGCCTGATACGACCGGGGTCGCCAATAAGCTGTTGGGAAATGGGCAGATCATAATCAAGTGCCAGGTCCAAACCCTTTTCGCGCGCCAGCGGTTGCAACAAAATCATGACTTCTTGTATCGACCGTTCAAGATCGAAAGGTTCCGGGTGCAAATCCAGCTTCTGGGCTTCAATCTTCGAGTAATCGAGAACATCATTTATGATGACGAGCAATGCCTCGCCCGAGTTCTTGATTGTATCGACGCACAGACGCTGGTCTTCGGTCAGATCCGTATCTTGCAGAACCTCTGACATCCCTACCACCCCATTCATCGGGGTTCTGATTTCATGGCTCATGTTGGCAAGGAACGTCGTTTTTGCGCGGTTGGCGCTTTCAGCGATTGTCCGGGCTTCGCGTAGCTGTCTTTCGTATTCGACGGTCGCTGTGATATCCAAGCCCAGCGATACCATGTCACCCGCCGGTCCCCGTCGATCCACAAGCTTTATGTGTTTGCCATTCCATAATTGCATAATCGTGGGTTCTGGTGCTGTTTGGTGAAACCGTTCAGACATCAACCGACGCCAGTTTCTTGCAGAAAGTTCGCCTGTGTTGACAATGCCCTCGTCAGTTAAAACCTGAAGAATGGTGACATAATTCACGCCGGGGCGAATGACGTCCAACCCATCGAAAATGGCGAGATAGGACCGGTTGGCCATGATCAGTTCATTGTTCGCGTTGAAAAAGGCGAAGCCATCCTTGATGATTTCGATGGATTGCCAAAGCCGCCGTTCAGTCAGTTCGATCTTTTCGCGCGCCGCATCGAGGTCAGATTTTACACGCCGATTTTCGCCGCGAATGGTTTCGACTTCGGCACGGGTTTCGACGATTTCATCCGTCAAGCGCTGCGCATGTTGTCCAAGCTTTTGGTTGGCCGCAAAAAGCTCGGCTTGCTTCAATTCAAGCATCCGTTCCGCAGCAAGACGTCCGCGCCGTTCCTGGGTCAGCTTATCTGCCAAACTCATGCGTCGCTCCGAATCCTTGGGTTATGATTACGGTTCGATAATCGCTGCGGGTCGTGAACAAGTGTTTAAAGGTGTTGCCATGCACAGCAACCACAGGCCCATCAAGATCGGCATAAGGGCAATGTCGGGTGAAAATGGCGGTGCAAACACCCTTGGTTAGCTGCGTCGGCCTTCGCGCACCCAAGCGGCGACGATCAACGCGGCGGTCAGCAGCAAAACCAACCAAGCTGGCAGAAGTGGCGTTTGCCGGATATCGCGGGTTTCGTAGGCATTGCGCGGGGTAAGTCCGACCCAGCCACGCCCGGCGGCAGGACGCCCCAAACGTACGTCTCGCAAACGAGGCACACCCTCTTCCAGTCGCGCAACTCCACCTCGCATTGCGGATAGGATCGGCTTGACCACCTCGGCGCTGGCGATGGTCTCCACAAACTCTCGCGGGGCGGCAGGCCCTAGACCAATGATACTTTTCTGGTCGCCATTTTCCAGGCGGTAAAGACCTATTTCCGGCCCTTCAAACGTTCCCTCAAAGACGCCTTCGCTGGTCTGGGACAAAGTGAGCTCGGTTGTGCTGCCGTCAGGGGTGGTGATCGTGACAGATGGGATCTCGTCGGCGAGAGTGCGGCGGACGATACGCATCGTCTGGCCTTCGGCATTTGCGGTTAAAGCTTCTTCCTCAAGCTCGGGTTCTTTCATCATCCAATGGGCCAGCCGGCGCAGCAGCTCCAATTGGGGGCCGCCGCCTTCGTATCCGCGGCTCCAGAGCCACGCGTGATCAGAGGCAAGGAGTGCAACGCGGCCCTCTTTCACGCGGTTCAAGATCAGTAACGGGCGGTCATCCTGCCCGGTCATCACGACGTTGCCCTGCGGCTCCGATACTTCAATTTGGCGCAGCCAACGTCCCCAATCGCCCTTTCCGGGTAGATTGGCAGTCACGGGGTGACGCTGACCCAAGTCCGACACCCGCGGCAGATAGGGTTCTTCGATGACACGGGCGGTCGGGGTTGCAGGCAGAACTTCCCCTAACGGCGAACGATAAAGACTGTCAGCGCTGGCAAAATCCGCACCTGCGGCCACCAGTACCGCCCCGCCATTGCGGACATAATTTGCGACGTTTTCCAGATAAAGCGCGGGCAGGATGCCACGACGCTTGTAGCGATCAAAAATGATCAAGTCGAAATCCTCGATCTTTTCCATGAACAATTCGCGGGTCGGGAAGGCGATCAATGAAAGTTCATCTACGGGAACGCCGTCTTGCTTTTCCGGTGGTCTAAGGATGGTGAAATGCACCAGATCCACCGAACTATCTGATTTCAGAAGATTTCGCCAAGTGCGCCCGCCTTGGTGCGGCTCTCCGCTGACCAGCAGCACGCGCAGGCGGTCCCGCACGCCGTTGATTTGAATCAACGCGGCGTTGTTACGGTCGGTCAATTCGCCGGCAGCTTCGGGAAGCGAAAAGCGGATCACATTGCGCCCCCCATGGGGCAGGGTGACCGGCAATTCCAGATCCTGCCCGACCGGCACGCGAAATGTCTGGGCAGGGTCGCCGTCAATGGAAATTTCAAGCGGCGTGAGTACTGTATTTTCGGGGGGATTGCCCAAGTCATCAATGCGCAGGGTCAGGGTGATTGGTTCCCCGATGATGGCAAAGGCCGGCGCGTTGCGTATTGAAAGGCGCCGGTCCCAATCCGACTTCTTTCCCGACATCAACAGATGCATCGGCGCTGGTAGATCAACAGGAAGATCAGCATCATGTATACGCCCATCACTGAACGCCAGGATGCCGGCGATACGAGAACGGGGTTCTTCGGCCAAGGCGTCGCTGAGCGCGGTCATCAGTTGCGTTCCCGCATCCCCTATACCGTCTTTTACAGGTATTCGACGCAGTTCGGTGTTTTCGCGCGCCTGTATTTGCGCGGCCAGCGTATCGGCGGCCGTTTTGGTTTGAACCGCTCGGTCGCCCAATTTCTGACTGGCGCTGACGTCTTCCAGCATAAGAACGATATCACTCAGCGGTGCCCGATCTTCCTGTCGAACGGACGGGCCAGTCAATGCCGCCAGTATCACCATAAGGGCTGCGCCGCGCAGCGCCCACCCTTGCAGCCCGCGGGCCACGGCAAGCACGACTGCCGCCAGTGATAAGAGCGCGACAACACCCAGCAGTACCGCCGGGATCATCGGGTCGAATACTATCGTAGACGTCATTGGCCCAACCTGTCCAAAAGCGCAGGCACATGAACCTGGTCGGATTTATAGTTTCCTGTCAGCACATGCATGACCAGGTTGACGCCAAAGCGATAGGCGATCTCACGTTGGCGTTCGCCGGTAAAACCACGCCCGATAGGCACCATCGGGGCACCGGAGCTTGAAACGGCCCAAGCCGCTGCCCAATCGTTGCCGCCAATCACCACCGGAGTCACCCCGTCATTCAAATTTCTGAACGGCATGCCTTCGACCTGCTCTGCATCAGGGGGGGATGCCTCGACCCAGATATCGCGCCCGGTATAACGGCCGGGGAAATCTTGCAGCAGATAAAAGGTGCGGGTCAAAACGTGATCGCTTGGCAGGGGCTCCAGCGGCGGTATGTCCAACGGAGCAGCGAGCGACTGTAACTTGCGCCCGTTCGGGCTAGCCGCGCCGAAGCCTGCGATATTAGCATCTCGGGTGTCGAACAGGATCATCCCGCCAGAGCGCAAGTATTCGTTCAGCTTGACATAGGCCGCGTCCGAAGGGCGTGCCTGATCCGGGGTGATCGGCCAGTACAGCATCGGGAAAAAGGCCAGTTCGTCATTCTCAAGATCGACACCGATCGGGTTGGCCGGTTCGACCGAGGTTCGGAAATACAGCGTATCTGATAGGCCCCGCAATCCTGCTTGGGAAATCTCATCGATGCTGGATACACCCGTTACCACATACGCCAGCGTCAGTTCCGACGTGGCGTTCAACGCAAATGCATCCGCATCGGCATTTTGCGCGGTCGCTGGCGCAGGTGGTTGAAGGATCGTCGCGATCATCCACACGGCAATGATCCCCCCCCGTTTGAGCAGCCTTCCAGACAACGCCAAGGACGCGATGACATCAGCTAGCAGCAACAGGATCGAAAAGCTTAATAGCCACCCGGCAAGAGCGGTCTCGGGCGAAATGTTCATGCCACGAACCGGCACACCCGCCGGCCAGTCAGCAAGAGCAAGCTGTGTATCCAAGGTCACGACGTTGCGGGCAATTTGACGGTCCCCCGACACATAGATACCAGGCCGCACATCCGGACCCGCGGGGCTGTTGGCAAGATCGGCTCCGTCCACGCCGGGCAGATTGCCCGCGTCTGACAAAACCCCAAACCCATCCATAACCCGCAATGGTGTCCACACAGTCCCTTGCAGGCTCTGGGTGTCATTGCTGGCGGAGGAAGAGGAAATAGCCAAGCGCTCCATCATTTGGACGAACAGACCTGATAGTGGCAGGGTCGACCATTCTGCGGTCGCTGTCACGTGGAACAGCACGACCTGCCCCTGACCGATGGCCTTGCGGGTGACCAAAGGTGTACCGTCGTTCAGTGACGCAATGACACGGTTGGACAATGTCGGGTCGGGCTGTGCGACGATTTGTGCGGACACGACCACATCATCAGGGATGTCCAGCCCAAAGAAGGGCGAGCTGTCTTTGAATTTTTCCAGCGATTTGGGTTCACCCCAACTCATTGCGCCGCCGACACTGCGGCCGCCGGCCCTGAGGCGTACGGGCATCAATGGGTCTTCGGCGTCGCGGCTGATGTTGCTCGCGGCGATGCGTGGTCCGGCAAAGCGCACCAACATGCCGCCGTTTTCAATCCACTCCAACAAGGCGGCCTGTTCGGTTTCGGTGACGGTCGCCACGTCCGCGAGAACGATAACATCGGGGTTGGCAGGCAGAACGTCATTCAATGATCCGTGGATCAGGTCCGCAGTGGGGGCCAGTGCCTTTTCGATGTAGTGTAACGGTGACAGCAGTTCCAACCCCTCGCGGTCCTCCCTTGCTGCGATCAGCGCCACCTCGCGTCGACGCAAGGCATCGTCAACCAATGTGGTGGCACCGGCAGAACGCTGCCCAGCAATATCGAAACGTGTGATACGGGCGCGCAGCTCGGCCGGAAGTGCGAGGGCGGCCGATGCATCAACCTGCCCCTGCTCAAATACGGCTGGGATCGAGGCAAGGGTGCGGATATTTCCTGCCGGGTCGCGGCCCTGCGCGTTCAATGTCACTTCGCGTGGTTCGCCCGCCAGTGCGCGCTTGGCGGAAAGATTGATCGCCCCGTCCTCGTAGACAGCGGCGGCCATTGCCATCACGTTGGCCCCGGTCTGATAGATTTCCACCGCACCCTGAGCTTGGAGAGCGGCCAATACATCAGAGCGTCCCGGATAGTCTAACCCGTCACTGAACCAAAGTGTTTCGAATCCGCCTGACTGGCCCATGGTTTCGATGGCGCGCGTAATGTTCGCCGCCGAGGGTTGCCACGGGGCCGGTTGCAACCCGGCCAGGCGTGTGCGCAAGACGTCGGCGGATTGAAAGGTCAGTTCCTCGGGGCGGGTTAGCGTCAGGAAGGCCACGGTCCGGTTGGATCGGGCAGCTCGGGCCAGCTGGACGTCAAGCGCTTCGGCTTGCTGTGGCCAGCGTGTCGCGCCGGCCCATGATCCGTCCAGCACAATCAACAATGGACCAGAGCCTTCGGTTTGTGGGCTTGACGGGTTCAAGATCGGCCCGGCCAGCCCGATGATCACGGCGGCAACCGCGAGGATGCGAAGCGCCAGCAACCACCAGGGGGTGCGGTCCGAAACGCTTTCGTCATCCTTCAGACCCAGCAATAACGCCACACCCGGAAAACGACGCCGGATCGGGGCGGGGGGAACCGCCCGCAAGATCAACCACAAAATCGGCAGGGCAATCAGCCCCCACAGCAGCCAAGGGGCGGAAAACCCGATCCCACCAAGAACGGTCATGCTGTCACCCCGGAACGTGTATCAAGGGCCCCATACAGCCACAAAAGCGCGGCTTGCGCGGATGCGTCGGTATGGTGAAGCCCGTAATGCCAACCAGTCAAGGCACACAGGCGTTGCAGCTCGGCTTTGCGTTCCGCCAGCCGCGCAAGATAACGGCTTTTCAGGTCGCTGGCCTTGAGAGTTTCATGGCTGAGCGTGCCGCCGACGCTTTCAAAGATCGTGCGGCCGCTAAAGGGAAAAGCTTCTTCTGACGGGTCTAGCACGTGGCATAACACACCGCGGACGCCGCGGTCGGCGGCTTTGGTCAGTGCCAAGGTGACTGCGCCGATGTCTCCCATGAAATCGGAAATGAACACGGCTCTTGCTTGTGGGATCATCGCACGGTGTTCCGGGGGGGAATAGTCAGCGGTATCATCCTTGCAGAACATCTCGGCCAGGCGCTGTATCTGTATTGCGCCCGAACGCGGGGGCAGCGCTGTACCGGTCAGACCGACACGTTCGCCCGCGCGCTGTAGCAATATCGCGACGGCGAGGCCCAAAAGCCGCGCACGGTCGACTTTTTGCGGCAAATTCGCATCAGAAGTAAAACGCATGGAAGCACCTTGATCGACCCACAACATCACCGACTGGGCAATCTGCCATTCCGATTCACGGACGAACTCCTGATCGCCCATGGCCGACCGACGGTGATCTATTCGGCGGCGGCTGTCGCCGATCTGTGCCGGGCGGTATTGCCAGAAATCATCGCCGACGCCAGCCCGACGGCGACCATGCGCGCCCAACAGCACGGCCCCGGCCAAGTGCTCGGCGCGCGCCAACAAGGCGGGCAGGCGCGCTGCCTCGACTTCGGCTTTGGCGCGAAGGGCGATTGAACTGGTCACGCGGCGGCCTTTTTCCCAGGCAGATTGTCAGCGGTATCATCGATCAGTTTCGCCAAACTGTCCCCGCGCGCGCGGGCGGCGAAATTAAGCGCCATGCGATGGGTCAATACCGGGCGTGCCATGTCGATCACGTCTTCGACCGATGGGGCGAGGCGACCGTGCAGTAGCGCTCTTGCGCGGACTGTCAGCATCAGCGCTTGCGCGGCCCGCGGCCCCGGACCCCAAGAAACGGTGTCGCGCACCTGCTGGCTTGCATCGGCTTCGCCCGGACGGAAGGCGCGGACCAGATCAAGGATCATTTCCACGACTGAATCGCCTACCGGCATTTGGCGTAACAACGTTTGGGCGGAAACCAGTTCCTGTGTGGTGAACACCGGCGTGGCTTGCGCATCGGTATCCCCGGTGGTGGCAAGAAGAATATCACGTTCGGTCTCGCGGTCAGGATAGGCGACATCAATCTGCACCATGAACCGGTCAAGCTGGGCCTCGGGCAGCGGATATGTGCCTTCCTGTTCGATCGGGTTTTGAGTCGCCAATACGTGAAATGGATGGCCAAGCGCCCGGTCCTTGCCAGCGACAGTTACGGTCTTTTCCTGCATCGCCTGTAACAGCGCCGACTGGGTACGCGGAGAGGCGCGGTTTATTTCATCAGCCATCAGCAACTGGCAGAAGATCGGGCCTTCGATGAACCGAAAGGCCCGGGTCCCGTCAGCCGTAGTATCCAGCACCTCAGAACCTAGAATATCCGCCGGCATCAGGTCGGGGGTGAACTGCACCCGGTTCCCTGCGAGGCCCATCACCGTACCCAGTGTTTCGACCAGTCGTGTTTTGCCCAGACCCGGCAACCCGATCAATAACCCGTGACCTCCGCACAACAGTGCCGTCAGGGTCAGGTCGACAACGCGTTGCTGGCCGATGAAGCGGTTATTTATCGATGTCTTGGCCTGCGCCAGCTTTTCACCAAGCGTTTCGATTTCAGCGACCATATCGCGGGCTTGGGTCATGACTTTTGCGTCCTTTGGATTATACTTGTTACAAGTGATTGTATCGCGTGAACTGGAAATGGCAAAAGCAATGAGTAGACAAAATACCGTTACCCCTACCGCAGAAGGGCTTGCTGCGTCTGTTTCTGCCTTCAAAACACGCGGATTGCCGCCGGTGGAGAAATGGAACCCGCCTTTTTGTGGCGATTTGGATATGCAAATAAAGCGTGACGGGACTTGGTTTTATCAAGGCACCCCCATCGGCCGTAAAAGATTGGTTAAACTTTTCGCGTCGATTCTAATACGCGAAGGTGACGAATACTTTCTGGTTACGCCTGTCGAAAAAGTCGGCATCAAGGTCGAAGACGCGCCCTTTGTTGCGATTGACTTTGAAGCATCCGGCAAAGGGCGGGATCAGTTGCTGACGTTCCAGACGAATCTCGATGATATCGCTGCCGCTGGACCGGACCTGCCTATTCGCTTTGTCCGCGACGCCGATACCCAGGAACCCTCCCCTTATGTGCGAATTCGCCGAAACCTTGAGGCATTGATCGACCGCAAAAGTTTTTACCGGCTGATCGAGCTGGGTGTGCACCACGACGGCTGGTTTGGCGTCTGGTCCGGGGGCGAATTTTTTGGCGTCATCCCGTCATCAGAGCTGCCCGACTAGCCCACTTGGCAGCCGGGATACCTTGGTAGCCGGGATATCGAGATTCGAGAGCTTTAGAAAAGGTGCGGGTTCAATGCGCCTCGGCCCAGTTCGTACCTACCCCGGCATCGACCGCCAGTTTCACATCCAGTTTTACCACCGGGTCCGCGGCATTTTCCATCACGTCACGCGCGGCTGCGATAAGATCGTCTTCGGCTCCTTTTTCGACCTCGAACAGTAATTCATCGTGAACCTGTAGCAACATGGTCGCCGGCAAGTGGTGTATCGCGGCGGGCATGCGGATCATGGCGCGGCGGATCACGTCGGCGGCGGTCCCCTGAATGGGGGCGTTGATCGCGGCACGCTGCGCAAACCCTGCCCGTGGACCTTTGGCCCCGATCTCGGGCGTGTGAATCTTGCGTCCAAACAACGTCTGAACGTATCCGTGTTCCTTGGCAAAAGCCTTGGTGTTGTCCATGTAATCGCGGATGCCGGGGAAGCGTTCAAAATATCGGTCGATAAACCCTTGCGCTTCAGCTCTCGGAATTCTCAGATTGCGTGCCAGGCCAAAGCCCGAGATGCCGTAGATCACCCCAAAGTTAATCGCCTTGGCCTGCCGACGCACATCCGCTGTCATCTCATCCAGCGGGACGCCGAACATTTCCGACGCCGTCATTGCGTGAATGTCCAACCCGTCCAAAAATGCCTGTTTCAGCGCGGGTATGTTTGCCATATGGGCCAGTATACGGAGTTCGATTTGCGAATAGTCAAGCGCAACCAGAACCTTGCCGGGTTCCGCCACAAAAGCTTCGCGAATGCGGCGGCCTTCTTCGGACCTGATCGGGATGTTTTGCAAGTTCGGGTCTGTCGATGCCAGGCGCCCGGTAGAAGCGCCGGTGATCACATACGACGTGTGAACCCGTCCGGTGTCCTTGTTGATATGGTCCTGCAATGCATCGGTATAGGTGGACTTGAGCTTTGACAGTTGCCGCCAGTCCAACACGCGCCGCGGTAAATCGTGCTCGGTGGCAAGGTCCTCCAGCACATCAGCACCGGTCGCATATGCGCCGGTCTTGCCCCGCTTGCCCCCGTCAAGGCCCATGTCGCCGAATAGGATTTCGCCTAGTTGCTTCGGTGATCCGACGTTAAACTTTCGCCCGGCAAGCTCATAGATTTCGTCCTCAAGCGCCGCCATCTTCTGAGAAAACGCGTTCGACATGCGGCTCAGCGTGTCGCGGTCAACCTTGATGCCCGATCGCTCCATGCCCGCCAGCACGGGGACCAAAGGCCGCTCGAGCGTTTCGTAAACCTTCGTAACCTGGGCACGGTGCAGTTGCGGTTTGAACAGCTGCCACAAACGCAGGGTGATATCGGCGTCTTCGGCGGCGTATCTGACCGCATCGGTCAGGGGCACCTTGTCAAATGTCACTGCGGATTTCCCCGAACCCAGCAAGGGTTTGATCGGGATCGGGGTATGCGACAGGTACCTTTCCGACAACGTGTCCATGCCGTGGCCGTGCAACCCTGCGTGCATTGCGTAAGACATCAGCATGGTATCATCAATGGGCGCGACGGTGATGCCAAGCTGGGCAAAAATCTTGGCATCGTATTTCATATTCTGCCCGATCTTCAAGATCGCGGGGTCTTCCAGCATCGGGGTCAAGATATCCAGCGCCTCTGCCACGGGCATCTGCCCCTGTGCCAACTCGTCAGAGCCAAAAAGATCGTCCCCCGCGTTTGCCTTGTGAATCAGTGGTATATAGCAGGCCTCGCCGGGCTGGACGGCTAGGGAAATGCCGACAAGCTGGGCAATCATTTCATCAAGCCCGGTGGTTTCGGTGTCTACTGCGACATAACCATATTCGTAGACCTTTTCGATCCATCCACGCAACGCCGCGGCGTCTGCGACATGCTCATATCGGTCGGGGGCAAAAGGCACTTCGGACACAGCCGGCCCATCCTCCACGACAGGCACCTGCGCGATCACCGGCGGCTCTTTCCCCAAAATGTCGGCTACCCGCTTGGACAATGTGCGGAATTCCATTTCGCCAAGAAACCCCAACAGCGTGTCCGGATCGGGGTCGCGCACCTCCAGATCGTCCAGTGTGAAATCCAGGGGGGTGCTTTCATCAAGCTGCACAAGCCGCCGCGACAACCTTATCTGCTCTGCGTGATCTAGCAACGTCTGCCGCCGCTTCGGCTGTTTGATCTCTGCGGCACGTTCCAGCAAGGAATCCAGGTCACCGTACTCATTGATCAAAAGCGCAGCAGTCTTGATCCCGATACCGGGGGCTCCGGGGACGTTGTCAACGGAATCCCCGGCCAAAGCCTGCACATCCACCACCCGGTCAGGATAGACCCCGAACTTTTCGAATACCCCCTCGCGATCAAAGGTCCGGTTCTTCATGGCGTCGAGCATCTCGACCCCGTCGCCAACCAACTGCATCAGATCCTTGTCCGAACTTATGATGGTGCACCGACCGCCGGCGCGGCGGGCCTGAACCGCCAGGGTGGCGATAATGTCATCCGCCTCGAAACCTTCCTTTTCCTTGCACGCAATGTTGAACGCTTCGGTTGCATGCCGGGTCAATGATATCTGAGGCCGCAGGTCTGCGGGCATTTCCTCCCGGTTGGCTTTGTAGTGCTCATACATCTCGTTGCGAAACGTGTGGCTGCCCTTATCGAAAATCACCGCGACATGTGTCGGAGCGTCAGGTCCGGTGTTGCCTTCGACATAGCGCTGCAACATGTTGCAAAATCCGGCGACCGCTCCTATCGGCATGCCATCCGATTTTCGGGTCAGGGGCGGCAACGCATGATAGGCACGGAAAATAAACGCCGACCCGTCGATCAGATGCAGATGGTGACCTTTGCCAAATGTGCCAGACATAACGGTGCTCCTTGAATGTTTAGCCGCCTTTTGCCACGAAGACACCCGTCCTGCCAGCGGACATGTAGCAAACCGCCGGTTTCATTTTGCCAGATAAACTCCCCGCGGAGCGTCCCAGCCCGGCCTCACTCGCCGTGGTATAGGTCGAATGACAGGCTGACCGATAGCGGCAGCGGCGTCCATATCCCAAATCGCACCCGCGCAGCGCGCAGCTGTTCTCCGATCCACACATTGCAGGTGCGCAGGATATTGAACCGACCACGCGCGGCAAGGAAAACATCGCTTGACGTATAGCCTTTCACGTCGATCCGATCCGGCAGTTCCTCGGGGGTCAACGCAAAGCTTTCCCAAATCCCGTCCAGAAGAGCGCGGTATTCTGTTTCTGCAAGACGCAGGTGTCGGATTGGCAGATCCTTATACAATTCTCCGGCTACATCGACCCGCAACACCGAATCGTCGCCAATGATGCCGCGCCAGACGTTGCCCAGGCTCAGATCACTATAGGTGGGGGTTTCGGTGTAAAATCTCCGTGCCCCCCAACCGATCACCAGCCAGCGCGCCTGAGGCGCGGTTAGCGGAATACCGGCTTGCGCCAGACCGGCAAAACGCGCGCGCGAAAGATCGTCGATCGGCAATAGAATGTCATAATGTATGGGGCCACGAAGCAGTAAAACATCCCGGGTCAATTCGTGCCCATCGACCCCAGGTTCGGCCGAGCGGGCAATCATCGCACCATAGATTGCCGCCATCAGATACAGCGCTGGCAAGATCGCCAGCAGCCCAAGCCATCGCGACAGTTTTTTCAGACTTTGCCCTCGAAGTCTTGGTGAATGAACTTGCAATCGCAATACCCGCATTCCACCCAGCCCTTGTCCTGCGGAATTTGCAGCCAGACACGGGGATGGCCCAATGCACCTTCTCCGCCATCGCAGGCGACGCGCCAAGTATGGACAATACGGGTTTCGGGGGCTTGCGATATCATGCTGTTGTCCTTGGCTTTGGATGCGTTCATCTTATGACCAAACCGGACAGACAGGGCAAGGGTGGGCCGCAGATTTTGGCTCATAGTTCTCTACAAGTTTGTAATCTTCAATGAAACCGGTTCACCATCGGCTGCACAATGGTTAAAAGACGACCAAACCGCCTATAAACCGGAGCAGTTCCAGCATGAATACCCCTAAACCTGTCGTCTTATGTATACTCGACGGTTGGGGCCAGCGCGATGACCCGTTGGGCAACGCGCCTTTGCTGGCGAACACGCCTCATTTTGATCGGATAATGCGGACATCCCCTCATGCTACGCTGACCACCTTCGGCCCTGATGTAGGCTTGCCGGAAGGGCAGATGGGCAATTCCGAAGTCGGACACATGAATATCGGTGCCGGGCGGGTCGTGGCAATGGATCTGGGCCAGATCGACCTTGCGATCGCGCAAGGTTCGTTCGCGCAGCACCCCCCGTTGCTTGACTATATCGGCGAGCTGAAAAAGACCGGGGGCACGGCCCATCTGATGGGGGTCATCTCTGACGGTGGCGTGCATGGCCATCTCGATCATATGATCGCCGCGGTCAGAGTATTGCAGCGCCATGCCATTCCCGTTGCGATTCATGCGCTTACGGACGGGCGCGACGTGGCACCGCGATCGGCTCTCGGATATCTTGATACATTGCAAGCAGCCGTGAACGAATCAGAGAACGCACGCATTGTCACGGTTGTCGGGCGCTATTTCGCGATGGACCGTGATAACCGATGGGATCGTATCGAAAAAGCCTTTGACGCCATCGTGAATGGTAAAGGGCCTAGCGCGGCAACTGCATCCGGTGCGGTGACGACGGCTTATGAATCAGGTGAAAGTGACGAATTCATCACCCCGACGGTGTTGGAGGGCTATGCCGGAGCCAAAGACGGTGATGCACTGTTCTGTCTCAACTTTCGTGCTGATCGGGCCCGGGAAATCATGGCTGCAATCGGCGCACCCGATTTTGCGGCGTTTTCCGTGGGTCACCGTCCTGATTGGGCGGCGTTGATGGGTATGGCGGAATACTCGGATGCGCATAACGCCTATATGACGACGATGTACCCCAAGGCAGAGATCGTGAACACGCTTGGGGCTTGGGTGGCGCAAAAGGGCCTGCGTCAGTTCCGGTTGGCAGAAACTGAAAAATATCCGCATGTCACGTTCTTTCTGAATGGCGGGGTCGAAGAACCCGAGGCTGGCGAAGACCGGTTCATGCCGAAATCGCCTGCGGTGGCGACCTATGACATGCAACCCGAGATGTCGTCGTCGCAGGTGACGGATGCTTTTGTGCAGGCGATTGAACAGCGCTATGATTTGATAGTCGTGAATTATGCCAATCCCGATATGGTCGGTCACACAGGCGATCTTCCAGCGGCAATAGCCGCCTGCGAAGCCGTTGATGAAGGTCTTGGGCGGGTATTGAAGGCTCTGGAAACTGCGGGCGGGGCAATGATCATCACCGCCGACCACGGCAATTGTGAAACCATGATAGACCCTGAAACTGGTGGTCCCCATACCGCTCATACACTGAACCCTGTTCCTGTAGCGGTAGTAGGGGCACCCGCGGTCACCGGGCTTCGCACGGGCCGGTTGGCGGATCTGGCACCCACCTTGCTGGCGTTGATGGGGTTGCCGCAACCTGATGAAATGACGGGAAAGTCACTGATAAAATGATGCGCAGGCTTGCCCTTGTCATGCTGATATGGCCCTTTGCCGCTTTCGCGCAATCCGAGGCCGCAGATCAGGCGCGCCGGGCCATGGCGGACTTGGAAACCGCCTCAGCAGCCTTGGCGGCGGCAGATGGGGCCCGCGACAGGGTAAAGGCCTTGACCCAAACCATTCAGGCGTTCGAGGTCGGCTTGGGCGCGATGCGCGAAGGGTTGCGTCAGGCGGCGATCAACGAAGCGCAGCTAAGCAAAAAGCTGGCGTCGCGCGACGGTGAAGTCGCGCAATTGTTGGGGGTCTTGCAAACCATGGGGGGCAATCCGTCGCCGACGTTGTTCTTGCATCCTCAGGGGCCGGTGGGCACTGCCAGAGCGGGTATGTTGTTGGCAGAACTGACACCTGCGCTGAACTCTCGTGCCGACGCTCTGCGCAATGACCTCAACGAGGTGCAGATGTTGCGGACCTTGCAGGCTGACGCCGCGATGCGTCTGCAAGAGGGCCTGACCGAAGTCCAAAGGGCGCGTACCGATCTGAATCAAGCAATGGCGAATCGGACCGATCTGCCCAAACGCTTTACCGAAGACCCTGTCCGTACCGCGATTCTCATATCGACCTCTGAAACATTGTCGGGCTTCGCCAGCGGTTTGTCCGAGATGACGTCAGATCAAATTGACCCGGCCCCCGTGGATTTCGACGGTCAAATCGGTAGTCTGACGTTGCCTGTGCAAGGGGTCATACTTCGCCGTGCCAACGAAACAGATGCGGCGGGCGTGACGCGGCCGGGGCTTATTCTGGCCACCCGGCCCCAGGCGATTGTCACCTCGCCAACCGCTGCGACGATCCGCTATACCGGACCGCTGCTGGATCTGGGCAATGTGGTCATTCTTGAACCGCGGGCGAATACATTGTTTGTCCTCGCTGGGCTGGATGTGGTGTATGGCACCGCCGGGCAGGTGATCGGTTCGGGCACGCCCATCGGGTTGATGGGCGGTGGGCCCGCCAACCGTGACAACGCGCTGTCACCAAATGGTGATGGGGCTGGCATGGAGCGTTCAGAAACGCTCTATATAGAAGTAAGAGAAAATAACGTGACACAGGACCCTTCAGAATGGTTCCGAACCGACAAGGATGGATAAAACAATGAAGAAATTTGTGATGGCTGCGGTGGGAGGAACGCTGGCAGGCGTGATCGCCACCACCCAGATTGCAGGCCCCTTGCTGGCGCAGGAAACGGCAAAGACCGGAAACGTTTACGAACAACTGGATCTGTTCGGAGACATTTTTGAACGAATCCGCGCCCAATACGTCGAAGAGGTCGACACCGAAGAACTGATCGAAGCCGCCATTAACGGAATGTTGACGTCTCTTGATCCGCACTCGAGCTATCTGTCGCCCAAAGACGCGCTGAAGATGCGGGATCAGACCAGAGGCGAATTCGGCGGATTGGGGATCGAGGTCACCCAGGAAGAAGGCTTTGTAAAAGTTGTGTCGCCAATTGACGGCACACCCGCCGCAGAGGCCGGTATTGAGGCGGGCGATTTCATCACCCACGTCAACGGAGAAAGTCTGCTGGGGCTGACCCTGGACGACGCGGTGGAATTGATGCGTGGCCCGGTCGGGTCCGAAATCGTCATTACCGTGGTCCGGGAAGGCGAAACCGAACCATTCGATGTGACGTTGACCCGTGACACGATCCAACTGACAGCCGTACGCGCCAGAACGGTCGGCAACGCCGTCGTGATGCGGGTAACCACGTTTAACGAACAAACCTACCCCAAGCTGAAAGAAGGCCTGGAAGAGCAGATCAAGGCAGCGGGTGGCATTGATAACATCAGCGGCATCGTGGTCGATTTGCGCAACAATCCCGGCGGTTTGCTGAATCAGGCGATCGCAGTTTCAGATGCATTCCTTGAGAGCGGTGAAATTGTAAGCACGCGCGGTCGGGATGCGGCGGAAGGCGACCGCACAAATGCCACCCCTGGCGATTTGGCGCAGGGCAAGCCGATCGTTGTCTTGATCAATGGCGGTTCCGCTTCGGCATCCGAGATTGTCGCGGGCGCGCTTCAGGATCATCGTCGGGCGATCATCGTCGGCACCAAGAGCTTTGGCAAAGGATCTGTCCAGACCATCATGCCTCTGCGCGGTGAAGGCGCCATGCGGCTTACCACGGCGCGTTATTACACGCCGTCGGGACGGTCGATACAGGCTTTGGGCGTATCCCCCGACATCATCGTGGCCCAGCCTCCGGCGAAACCGGCCAGCACCGAGGACGAACAGTCTAAATCTCGTCCACTGCGTTCCGAGGCCGATCTGCGTGGCAGTCTGAACAACGACAGTCTGACGGATGATCAAGTCGACCAGATCATGGAAGACCGCGCAAAGGCAGAAGAAGCGGCCAAGCTGCGCGAAGAAGACTACCAGCTGGCCTATGCCATCGACATTCTCAAGGGTTTGTCAGCGCTAGGCCCAAAAGAATAACGGGCAACCATTTGTTCGGAATGTCAGAAAGCCGGCCCAGTATCAGGGCCGGCTTTTGCTTGGGTACCATAGCCTGTGGTTAACCGAGATAGATCTTGCCGTCGGGATAGCGTACGCGCGGAACCGATTGGGTCGCCAGAAAAAAGCCGATCGTCAGGGGGCCTACGCGCCCCAAAAACATCATCAGCATGATGACCGATCTACCTGTCAGGTCAAGATCGGCAGTTGCCCCCCGCGAAAGACCGACGGTGCCGAACGCCGACGTTACTTCGAAGGCAAGATCGAGAAACTCTCCATCGTGGCTTATGGACGTGACAAAAATTCCTGTCAGCACCAGCAGAATGCTGATTGTCGTCAAAGCCATCACCTTGAAAACCTCATCAGACCCCATTGACCTTCCGAAAGCATGTAGGCTGGTGCTGCGACGGAAAAACGCGATGGTCGCGAGGATCAGGACAATAAGGGTAGTTACCTTGATCCCGCCCGCCGTCGAGGTGCTGCCCCCGCCCACCAACATCAGGGTCATGGTCATCAGTGCCGTGCTTTCATGAACATCGGCGTAGTCGATTGTATTGAACCCGGCGGTTCTGGGGGACACGGCTTGAAACCAGCTTGCCCATATCTTGCTGGGGGTGGTTCCCAAATGGCCCAACGTTGATGGGTTGTGCCATTCCAGCACTGCAAACATCATCCAGCCGAACAATATCAGTACAACCGTACCCGCAAGCATGAGTTTGCTGTGAAGGCTTAACCCATGCCAACTACGCTTTTCCCATACGTCGGCCAGAACGATAAACCCAAGACCGCCAAGTATGAACAATGCCGGTATGACCAGGTTGACGATGGGGTCGCCGACCCAATTGGTCAGGTTGTCCGGGAACAGGGAAAACCCTGCGTTATTGAATGCGGAAACACTGTGGAAGATTGCCTGCCATATGCCGCGGCTCCAGCCCATTTCCGGTACGAAAACAAAGCAGAGAAACAGGGCACCGACGGCTTCGGCAATAAAGGCGATCTTTAGAATCGCCTGCACCAACGACGTCAGGTTATAAAAGCTCGATTGGTTCAGGTCTTCACGAAGGATAATTCTTTGAGGCATGCCCAGCGGGATGCCGAGGGCTGACAAAAGCAGAACGGCGAAGGTCATCAACCCCAGTCCACCCATCTGGATCAGCACCACGATGACCAGTTGGCCGAAAAAGTTGAATGTGCTGCCGACATCCACGACCGACAGTCCGGTCACCGTGACCGCCGAAGTCGAGGTGAACAGTGCATCCGCCAAGGTAATGCCGGCCTTGTTCGCCAACGGTGACCACAGCACCAGTGCGCCGACCACGATCAGTGTGAAATAAATCAGGACGAGTACCGCAGGCGGTGGCAACCGCCACCACTTTTGACCGGGGTTGCGATAGATGGCTTTCAAAGGCTTGCCGCGAAATTGCGCAGGTCGGTCCGCTGGCCAAGGAGGATCAGCAGATCATCGCGCTGCAAGGTGCAGTCCTGACCATCGCGTCCGATATATTCGGTGCCACGCATCACGCCGATGCAACGCAGATTGAACTTGCTGGAGTGGGTCAGTGTCTCAAGTCTCTTGCCTTCCAACGATTCCGGAATGCGAAAATTGACCACGTGATAGCCGTTCCCCAAGCTAACATAGTCGCGCACCAACGGGTTGTGGATGACCTGAGCGATGTGTTGGCCAACCTCCACCTCGGGGTGGATAACGCGGTCTACACCAAGCTTGCTTAGAATACGGTGATGGGTCTTGGTTTTCGCCTTGGCCCAGATTGTTTCGACGCCCAGCAGTTTCAAGTTGATGGCAGACAGGATGCTTGACTCAAGATCCGACCCCATCGCAACCAGAGCCATGGAACAGTCACCTAAGCCGGCCTCGCGCAGCGCGGCGTCATCACGGGCGTCTACAATTACGGCCTGACTAAGCTTTTCCACGTGGTTGCTGACGCGCTGTTCGTTCAGGTCCACACCAATCACGTAGTTGCCAAAGCGTTGCAGCTCGGTTGCGACGGTGGAGCCGAAGTTTCCCAGCCCGATCACGCCTATGGTACGTCGCTTCGCCGCCATCAGGTACTCCTCATTCACCATTCACATGTCTTAACCGGTGAATATATCGTGTCATCGGGCGGAACAAGGTGCAGTAATTTCAGCGGGTTTCGACACAGTGGCGACGGAACGCCCGCTTTAGCATGTCGAGTTCCGCTCGAAGCAAGTCCATTTCGTTACGCAAGTCCACACTTGATACGTCATCACCAATCAAGACCACATTCCCGAGCTTCCTTTCGGACTTTCGGTCTATCACAAGAATTGTCTGGATGCCGTCGGCTATGGCTGCCGCTGGCACGGGTATCGATAAGACCCAGTGGTTCGCCGCCTCGTTGTGCACCAATTTTACGTCTGCAAGTTCGGTATTTGCATGGGTGACAGACAGCTCAGGTTTCACATCGCCTGCATCTGTGATGATCCCTTGCCACACGCCCTCAAGCATCCGGGTTTTGGTCAGTTTTAAAGAGGTCATCCGGTGTATCCTAAAGCTTCGCGCGGGGGGAACGGGAAAATGTCAGATCGCGCAGTATTATCTCGTTCATTTCGGGCCCCTCGAATATCAGGTCAATCCAAGCTTTCTCAACGCGCTTTTCGTTAAGGTTGGTATAGGCCAGATCGAATTCGACTGTGATATCCTTTTGATCCAAAGGTAATTCACGAACGATTTGTTCGGTGTTCGGGCCGTGTCGGATGTTCAGCCGGGCAAATATTTCGATCGGTTGTTCTGTTTCGATGATCGCATCAAGGCGCAGCAAATGAGACTTGGCAAGGCCTTCCGTGCAGTCTTCGGGAAGTTCCAGCACCAGGGAAAGGAACGTCCCGTCGAAACGGTATACCTCCAACCGCAAACCGTATGGGGCCAGATCCGCTTCGCGAAGGTTACGAAGCTGTCTTACCCCCATCTCCGAGAGGGTGCAGTCATGAAACAATGTCAATTCATCGCCGATGGCGGATTTGGAAATGGCGGAGGCAATTCCCGGTTTCGGTAATGGTCCGCGCCAGATTTGCGGACGCCAGAGCCAATCGGCGTTGTGAGGTTTGAAAAATTTATCCGACCCAACTAGAGGTTTTGCCAAGCGGTATTCAGCAACATGTATCAGATGATCCAGATAACCCTTGAGCTTTCTGGCACGCCGAGATTGTTTTTGGAGAGTGACAAGATCGACAGTTTTTGCCCGCTCGGCTTTGTCTGCCCATCTGCGCATGATCCGCGCAGACAGTGCCCTGTCGAAAAGCCGAGTATCAAATTTAGCCATAGCTGCCTGCTGCATGGGGTTGATCAGAGGATCGTTTTCAACAACCCTAGCTGCTGAGAGATTTTGGTTCAAACAAATTGGGTGGACAGTCGAAAGCGTTAGCGCCGCGTAGTGACCAGGGTTTTCGGTTCTGGGGTTGCCGCTATGCTGCGTTCGACAAGTTGCAGCAACACCGCACGGCCGGTAGCGGTGACGACTTGACCATTTTGGGGGCCATAAACTGCAATGCCCGCTATCTGGGATCCGATACGCACGATCGCCCGCCACTGAAAGGCCGATAGTCCTTCTATGGGTACGCGGCCTTGTGCCCTGAACACGACCTGATCATCTGATTGTTGGACGTTGCTCAGTTTTTGCAGCGCCGCTGCACCCGCAATCTGCTTGGCACTGGGCAAGGGCCCGGTCTGCGCGTTCGTCAGGCTGACGGTAATCAAGCCAAGAGGGGCCCCGCCAGCCGCCGATGGAACGCCAAGACCGTCACAGCGGGCCATCACAGCGAACCGAGGTTCGAGGCTGGACCGGTCAATGCAAAAGCCGGAGGGTGCCACCAGAACGACGCCATCCGCCATACGTGCCCGTGAAACCGGAGCCGCTGTTTCACCCGCTGCGCGAGACCCAGTCGCCCCTGGCCCGAAGCCCTGACCCGCTTCGCAGGCGACGAGGGTCAACAGGCCAAAAGCGACAAGCGGACCTTTAAAGGTCCATGTAGTCATGGGTTTCAGCCTTACCTCCAGGATGGGTCACCGCACCCAGATATGTTGGCCCAACAAGCTGAGCGTATTTCCACAAGGCACCGCTTTGATAGTTTGTGGCTCGAGGACCGGGCCAGGCTTCTTTGCGCTTGGCCATTTCCTCGTCGCTGACATCGACCGAAATTGATCCAGTCATCGCGTTCAGCGTGATCATGTCGCCCTCTTTCAGCAATGCGATCGGGCCGCCGTATGCAGCCTCTGGTCCGACGTGACCGACGCAGAACCCACGGGTCGCCCCAGAAAAGCGCCCGTCGGTGATCAGTGCCACTTTCTTGCCCATCCCCTGGCCAGACAGGGCCGCGGTTGTGGCCAGCATTTCGCGCATGCCGGGCCCGCCGGCAGGCCCTTCGTTACGGATAACAAATACATCGCCTTCTTTGTAGGCGCGGTTCTGCACTGCTTCAAACGCGTCCTGTTCGCATTCAAAAATCAAGGCGGGGCCGGTGAAAACGATGTCGTCCTCGGACATGCCGGCGATTTTCACGATTGCGCCTTCGGGGGCAAGGTTGCCCTTGAGCCCAACGACGCCGCCTGTCTTGCTGATGGGGGTCGCGATCGAATGAATGACCTTGCCATCTGCTTCGCGTTCGATCATGTCCAGCTCTTCGCCGACAGAGCGTCCGGATGCGGTCATGCAGTCGGTGTGAATCAGGCCGGCTTTGCGCAGTTCCTTCATCACCACAGGCACGCCGCCTGCATCGTACAGGTCTTTGGCCACATGCGACCCGCCGGGCTTCATATCGACAAAATAGGGGGTGTCGCGGAAGAT
>TARA_R110001599_G_scaffold45036_3_pt1 | contig 28474 bp, 19 predicted proteins | sample TARA_R110001599 | Tara Oceans TARA_R110001599 (sample SAMEA4398360) | marine metagenome | biome: Polar Biome; feature: [MES] marine water layer (ENVO:01000295) within the mesopelagic zone...; material: water (ENVO:00002006), including particulate matter (ENVO:01000060) such as......
AAGCCACCTTAATAAATACCTACTCAAGTATAAGCTACTCCTTGTTTTAGGAATCATCTTTTTGATCGTATCTAACTACTTCGCCATTTGGCCTGCAAAAGTAGTGCGCTACGCAATCGATTACGTTACAGAGAGTTTTGCGCTTTATCATGTTTTTGAAGGCGGTAGCTTAGGTGGCATCCTTTTCACAAAGCTAGAAGTTGGCGTAATAATTCTAGGCACCATCATTTTGGTGATGGCCCTGCTCCGTGGTTTTTTCCTCTTTTTAGTTAGACAGACACTTATTGTTATGTCTAGAAAAATTGAATACGACTTAAAGAATGAAGTCTATGTTCAATACCAAAACCTTCCACTTAGCTTTTACAGAAAAAACAATACTGGCGACTTAATGAACCGAATTTCGGAAGATGTGAGCCGTGTTCGAATGTATTTGGGGCCAGGGATTATGTACGGCATTAACCTGCTTGTACTTTTCCCAATGGTAATTTATGAAATGCTAAAGGTGAATGCAGAACTCACTTTTTATGCGCTTTTGCCACTTCCTTTGCTTTCTGTAAGTATTTACTTCGTGAATAACGTGATCAACAAAAGATCGGAAGAAATTCAGCAGAGCCTTTCTAGCATGTCCACATTTACGCAAGAGGCTTTCTCTGGAATTCGTGTGATCAAGGCTTTTGTGCGCGAAAAAGATTCCGTTAAAAACTTCTTGAAAGAAAGCGAAAACTATAAGCACAAATCACTCAAACTTGTTTTCGTTAATTCTTTGTTCCATCCTTTAATTATGGCATTGATTGGCCTGAGCGTTATCCTCACCATTTATGTGGGCGGTAATCAAGTCATCGATGGAAAGATCAGTTACGGAAACATTGCTGAATTTGTGATTTATGTAAACATGCTCACTTGGCCAGTAACAGCTTTGGGCTGGATTACCAGTATTATCCAAATGGCGGCAGCATCACAAAAAAGGATCAATGAATTCTTGAAAGAGAAAAACGACATTGTTTCTGATAAGGACTTGGATGTTGAAGTGAAAGGAGATATTAAGTTCGAAAACGTGAGTTTCACTTATGCTGATTCTGGCATCAAAGCCCTCAGGAACATTAGTTTTGAAGTAAAGGCAGGAGAATCGATTGCCATTATAGGTACCACAGGTTCTGGAAAAAGTACGGTAGCCAACCTGATTGGGAGAATGTACGATGCTACCAATGGTGAAATATCTATTGACGGCCGTAGCATTAAAGATTACCGATTGTCGAAATTAAGATCTCAAACGGGTTATGTTCCGCAGGATGTTTTCCTTTTCAGCGACTCCATTGAAAGCAATATTGCCTTCGGTGCTGATAACATTTCTAAAGAAGACATTATTCAAGCCGCTAAGGATGCTGACTTGTATGACAACATCAAGGACTTCCCGAAAGGTTTTGAAACCATGCTGGGCGAACGTGGAATCACACTTTCAGGTGGGCAAAAACAAAGGGCTTCTATTGCGAGGGCTATTGTGCGGAACCCTAAAATATTGATTATGGATGATGCGCTTTCGGCCGTGGACACCAATACCGAAAACACGATTCTAAATAGCCTTCAACGCATAATGAAAGGAAGGACTTCGGTAATAATTTCTCACCGTGTTTCTTCCGCCAAACTCGCTGATAAAATCATTGTATTAGACGATGGCGAAATCATTGAGCAAGGCACCAACGAATCGTTGCTCGCCAAAAACGGAGTCTATAAAGAGCTTTACGATAAGCAACTACAGCAGGAAGAAGTGGATTGAACTAAGCCTTAAAAGACCTAATTCTTCACTGGCATATCAATCACCATCTCCTTTTCAGAAATGTATTTTTCGATAGTAAAGGCTTGAGTAGTCAGTCCTGTTTCTTCAGCCTTTTCTTTTAACCTTGCCTCAATCGTTTCCGGACCAGGAATCACTGCGTTATTGGCTAGAATAGTCGCGCGAATTGTTTGTTGTGCAGGCACTTTCACTAAGGTATAGCCCACAGGCAAATCAAGTGTATCAGCCGAGTTATTTAGTAAAACCCCAATAAATAGTTTGATCTCCTTTTTTGCTAAAGTAGTATCGTTGTAATGCAGGATGGTTAATTCACCATCAATAGTGCCTCCAATGGCAAAATCTTTGGCCTCAAAAAAGTAATCCTCAATTTCTTTGGCATCTGCTTGGCCTTGGAACATTCGACCCACCAAATGATAATCATTTACATTTTCAACCGTGAATTCCACAGAATTCAATCCGCCCAAATACACATAAGACGCTCCTCCACCAATCACTAAAATTGCTAAAGCAATTAAAATATACTTTTTCATACCTATATCGTTGTTACTTCCTTGTACTGCATTTTATACAAGTTGGCGTAGAATCCACCTTTGTCTAAAAGTTCTTGATGGCTACCAACCTCCTTGATTTCACCTTTATCAAGCACGATTATTTTATCTGCATTCTGAATAGTTGAAAGCCTGTGTGCAATTACAATAGCCGTTCTTCCTGTCATCAGCTTTTCAATGGCATTCTGAATCATTTCTTCCGTTTCTGAATCGACAGAAGAAGTGGCCTCATCGAGCACTATAATTTGAGGATCATATACCATTGCTCGTACAAATGAAATCAATTGGCGTTGACCTACGGAAAGTGTAGCTCCTCGTTCCATTACGTTATAATCATACTTACCAGGCAGTCTTTCGATGAACTTCTTAGCCCCTACCAAAGCAGCAGCTTCCTGAATTTTCTCATCCGAAATATCTGGGTTACCCAATGTAATATTTTGTCGAATGGTGTCAGAAAACAGGAAAACATCCTGCAATACCACACCAATCTTTTCCCGCAAAGCGGAAAGATCATATTCCTTTAAATCGTGCCCGTCAATTTCAATTGTGCCTTTATTGATTTCATAAAAGCGACTTAAAAGATTAATCACAGAAGATTTCCCCGCACCCGTGGCTCCAACCAAAGCGATGGTTTCCCCTTCCTTCACATGAAATGTGATATCTTTTAAAACGTATTCTTCTTCGTTATAGGCAAACCAAACATTCTTGAATTTCACATCCCCTTTGAATCTTTCAGGCATATAAGTCCCTTCATCGGTAATGTTTTCATCGCTATCCAAAAGCGTGAAAATTCGGTTCGAACTTACAATCCCCATTTGCAGGGTATTGAACCTATCGGCAATCATCCTTATCGGGCGGAAGAACATTTGAAGGTACATAATGAAGGAAATGATCAGACCTGGCGCAATTCCAGAATCGCTCAAAATGCCTCGCGCACCATACCACACCACCATACCAATGGCCGCAGCCTGGATAATCTCTGCTACGGGGAAATAGATTGCATAATATAGCACCGACTTAATGTGGGCCTTTTCATGCTCCTTATTGATCTTTTTGAATTTGTCGTATTCGCGTTCTTCAGCATTAAAAATCTGAACAATGTTCATTCCTGTCACATGCTCTTGTACATAAGAGTTCAGGTTTGACACCGCGTTCCGAACATCGTTAAAAGTGACTTTGATTTTCTCTTTGAAAATGTAAGTACTGAAAATAAGCAGTGGCAATGTAGCCAAGCTAATCAGGGTCAATCGCCAATCGAGGTAGAACATAAAACCCATGATGAACACGAGTTGAAGCAAGTCACCAATCAAGGCCGCAATTCCTTCGCTAAACACATTTGAAAGCGTTTCAATGTCTGAAACGTTCCTTGTCACCAGTCTGCCAATGGGGGTTTTATCGAAGAATTTCAGTTTTAATTTGAGCAGGTGCTCATAAAGCTTTATCCGTATGTCTTTAATAATTGTTTGCCCCACCCAACCCGAAAGATAAGTGTGCGCATATTGTACTATCGCCAAAACAACCAGGTGAATGACCAGAATGATTAGCATGGTCATTAAGCCAGAATAGTCACCTTGCGGCACATAAGTATCGATAGAAAGCTGAACGATGTATGGCCTGATGGGTACTAAAACGGCCAGTAAAATAGTAAGGAATACGAGTAAATAAAACTGTTTCAGATACGGCTTCGCGAAGCGAAAAAGACGCTTAAGCACTCTAAAATCAACAATATTACCGCTTTTAACTTGTTCTTTTTCCAAAGGATTAGTTGCTATATACAGAACTAGGATACGTAACTTTCGACAAAAATAGGCCTTTTGGTGGGACTGCCCTACCCGCGGCTGTTCGATCTTTTCGCTCTATAATCTTAATAAAATCTTCAACAGTCAGTTTTCCGAGGCCTACTTCGAGCAAAGTGCCTACCAAGGCCCGCACCATACCTCTCAGAAACCTGTTGGCAGTAACGTGAAACACCAAAGAATCGTTCTCCATTTTCCAATGCGCTTTAGTGATGTTGCAAATAAAATTATTTACCTCCGTCTTTATTCTACTGAAGCTTTCAAAATCTTGAGTTCCCAGTAATTTAGAAGCCGCCTCGTTCATTAAATCAATATTCAATGGCTTCGGGAAGTAATAGCTCAACTCCTGCACAAATGGAGATTTCTGTTGATGAATATAATACTCATAGCTTCTTTCAATTGCATCAAAACGTGTGTGTGCTTCTGAATTCACTTCGACAACATCATTCACAGCCACATTGGGCGACAGAAAACTATTGAGCCTGAACTTCAACCACACTAAATCAACAGTCTTTTCTGTATCAAAATGAGCGATTTGTTGTTTGGCATGCACCCCAGCATCTGTTCTTCCACTGCCCATAATCCCCACCTTTTCACCTAAAAGTTTAGACAGCGCATGCTCGATTTCAGCTTGCACCGTTGGTCCACTCTTTTGGATCTGCCAGCCATAATAGCTGGTTCCATTGTAGCTGATATCGAGGAAGTATCTCACAATGTTCGATTGATAATTTTAGAGGTATGAATTAAAATTTAGAAATGTGGTTGGATGTGTTTTCGATTCGTAATTCGTACATCATACTTCGTAAATCTCTTAAAGTTTCTCGTAAATAATGGCTGCGCCTTGCCCTACACCAATACACATGGTGGCTAATCCGTATTTTACATTGTCGCGCTTTTGCATTTCGTGAAGCAAAGTGGTTGAAATACGAGTTCCGCTTCCACCTAGTGGATGACCAATGGCAATCGAACCACCGTTTACATTCACGATCTCTGGGTTCAATCCGAGTTCTTGGACACATGGGATGGCTTGCGCTGCAAAAGCTTCATTTACTTCGGCCAAATCAATATCATTTATGGTCAGTCCCGCTCTTTTTAATGCTTTTTGTGTAGCAGGAATTGGCCCTACACCCATGCAGTCAGGAGAAACACCTGCAATGGCCATAGACACCACTCGCGCCATTGGTTTTAAACCAAACTGCTTTAAAGTGGCTTCATTGACAATTAAGCTTGCTGCAGCCCCATCGTTAATTCCTGAAGAGTTACCAGCTGTAACTGAGCCGCCTTTTTTAAACGCAGGCGCTAAAGACCCTAACTTTTCTACAGAAGAAAGTCTAGGATGTTCGTCTTTATCAAATAGGATAGTGTCCCCTTTTCGTTGTGGAATTTCTACTGGGGCCAGTTCATTTTTGAACCTTCCCGCTTTGTGAGCCGCTTGGTATTTCAGCTGTGTATTGTGTGCAAATTCATCTTGTGCTTCTCTGCTCACATTCCATTTTTCCGCTACATTCTCAGCTGTTTCGCCCATTGTATATGGGTAATATAATTCTGAAAGTTTAGGATTAATAAACCTCCAACCAATAGTAGTATCATACATTTCTGTCGCTCTGCCATAAGCTGTTTCAGACTTAGCTTGCACAAACGGGGCTCTCGTCATGCTCTCTACACCGCCCGCGATATAAGCGCCTGCTTCACCCAGCATTAACGCACGTGAAGCGTCCATAATTGACTGAAGGCCAGAGGCACACAATCGGTTTACAGTAACCCCGCCCGTTTCAATGGGCAAGCCTGCCAAAAGCAACGCCATTCTAGCTACGTTACGATTGTCTTCGCCTGCTTGATTGGCCGCTCCAAAAATCACATCCTCCACAAATTTCGGATCGAAAGAAGGATTACGCTCCATCAAAGCCTTGATGACATGAGCCGCTAAATCATCGGGGCGAACTGATGCCAATGTGCCTCCGAATTTTCCTACTGGGGTTCTTACGATATCAACGATATAAGCAGTTTCCATAAATGAATTTGGGTTTGTGATTTTCGAGACACGAATTTAACTCAAATTAAATAGCAAGGAAAAAGGTTTTAGAGGATTTACGACTTTAGTCAAGCTGATCTTGATATTTAACAAAATCAAACGCCAGCTGTGTGGTTCATTATTAAATGACTTCCAACTCAAAGTGATTTGGTTATATTTGCAGCCTAATTCAAAAAAGACATGATACAGCGAATTCAGAGTATTCTTTTAATAGGCGTTTCTATTTGTATGGGTATGGTTTTAGCCTATTACATTTGGGGTGAAGCCAATCCAGAAAAAACGAAAGGAATTCTTTTCTCAGCCATTGATATGCAAATCATTGATTTTGGAGAAGGCGTTACTGATAAAACGGATGACGTAATTATCGAAACGCAGAGTATGTGGTATTTGGCTGCACTCGCTATTTTAGCCGCATTGGTCTCACTTTTTTCAGTTTTCCAATTTAAGAATCGACTTAACCAAATGAAGCTTGGGGCATTAAATTCCCTGATTATGGTATCCTATTTAGGGATTTGCTTCTTCAAGGTAAATCAGTTTGAAGAATTAGTGAACCCTCAGGTTCAAGGAAACTTCCAGCTTGGTTTCTTTTTACCCGCTGTGGCTTTGGTATTGAATGCTGTTGCCAACCGCTTTATTCGTAAAGACGAGAAATTGGTAAAGTCTGTAGATAGGATTAGGTAGGGGTATTAAAAAAAACTCCCCTCTCAAGATGAGAGGGGAATTCAATACTTAGTAAAATGCTAAATTAAACTAGTTTCCAAATGCCCATGTATCCTTATCAAGTAGCTCACCACCTTGGTTTGCAATTGCGGCATCTACATTTACACTGTTAGTGGTTTTTTCACCCCCAGGATATACCCATCTTCTAGGAACTACACCCGATGGATTCAATCCACTAGACCCTGTTGCAGGAGGTGTTAATGCTGGATACCCTGTTCTTCTATAATTCGTCCAAACAGTTTGCTCTTGATGTGCATACAGCGCATAATACGCTTCTCCGATAACAACCCTCAGCTTATCTTGTTGAGTTGCTGCCAATGCCAAATTTGAATATGTGGCTTTATAAGTAACTACCTCAGCCGCCTCAGATGCTCCAACTCCAATCTGAGCCATACTTGCATCAACCGCAGCATTCAGCGCGGTTTGAGCCCCTGGTTCGTCATTCGTCATTAAGCGAGCTTCCGCTTCGTAAAGCTTAAGTTCTGCAAAAGACAGAAAAGGAATTTTAGAATTATTCTGAGCCCAAATCAGTCTTGTATTACTAGAGTTATGGAAGTCGTATTGACTGCCTTGCAATACAAAATATCTCGATCTACGCGGATCAGCTCTATTGGTCATTGCTTGACCAAACCTAGAGTCTATTTTCAAAGTATTAGATCTCTCCAAACCAAACTTAGCCAATGGGTTGGCAGCAGTAATGGCCGATTGCCATTGAAAAGCGGGCTCCTCTGCTTGACTCACAAAAGAGGCATTCACTTCTGTTAACACCTGTGCATAAACACTCCTTCTTTTGGTAAGATGCATTAAGTAACGAGCCTTTAAGCCATGGGCCAGCTTAATCCACTTTGTGGCATTTCCTCCAAAAATAAGATCGTCACTAGCAGGGCCGCCAGCTACTGCTGGTTTAGATAGCTCAATGATGGCCTCATCTAAAATCCTTAGAACACCATCATAAACATCTTCTTGCTTATCAAATACAGGCTTAATTGATTCCGTTCCTTTAAGCGCATCAGAAAATGGAATATCTCCGAATGAAGACGTCAGTCTCCCGAACTCCTCAGCCATCAACACTTTTGCAATGCCTACATAATAAGGTTGCCCTTCTTCCGTGCCTTGCTGAATTAAATCACGGGCATCCTTTAACACACCTCCATAAGCGCCACCGTTCCAATAGTTATTGAAGGTGTTTTCTTCGTAAAGGTAGTTTTCAGAATAACCCAATTGCTGGGCATCAATTCCAGCAAAATGCTGCATAACAATCCCTGGCTGTCTGGCCGGAAGGGCCATTTGGTTAAAAGCACTTTGCCCAATTGCTGTTGGCAAAATTAAGCTCAATTCGACATTTAAAGGTCTAGAAGGGTCAATGTTAGAGTCTTCTAGATCACAAGAGTGCAAAACGAAGCTCAACGCTAAAACCGAAAAGAATATTTTTTTATAAATTTTCATATCTATATCGTTTTAAGAATTAAAATGTAATGCTAATGGTGAGTGCATAGCTTCTAGTATTTGGCATGTTAAAGTAATCTAAGCCTATACCGTTTGATGCACCCGTCAGGTTAGTCTCCGGATCCACCCCAGGGTAATCGGTATTTAACCATAAATTGCGCCCTGTAAGCTGAACCCGAGCATTAGTGATTTTCAAAGAGTTTATCAAGTTTTGTGGCAGATTGTAACCCAAGGTTAACTCTCTTAAACGCACCCAACTTCCGTCATAAACACTTTGCTCAGTTGTACCACCAAAACCATATCTCTGGAAGTAATTTGCAGAGGTTGGAAGAGAAGTGTCATAGTAAGGGACTTCTTTGGTATTCGCTGTTCCGTCTGCTAGCACACCATCAAACACTACTGTCTGATCTCTTAAATCACCTGACAACTTTGAGGTACCAAAATAATCTATAATACCACATGTTCCGCACCATACATCACCACCCTGACGGATATCAATTAAAGCAGAAAGTGAAAAGTTTTTGTATGACCAAGTGTTTCTCACCCCCGCAATCCAATCTGGATTTGGGTCACCGTAAACACCTTCATTAGGATCCAGAATAGGATAACCGTTAGCTCCAATAAGCATCTGCCCATTATCATGCTTCAACAATCCGTTTCCGTAAATTGCACCATAGGGCTGACCAACTACAACACGAGAAGAAGTAGAGGTAAACCCAGCCAAAGTAATCGACTCAATCCCTTCTGCTAATTCTTTCACTATGGTTTCAGACTTAGTAAAGTTGGCATCAATGTTCCAAGTAAAGTCAGATTTGTTTAACACCTTGAAACCAACTTCTATCTCCCATCCTTCATTGCTAATTAACCCAGCATTTTGAACAAGGCTAGTATAGCCAGATGAAGCTGGAACTTGAACTGAAACAATTTGGTCCACGGTTTCAGCATTGTAATAAGTAACATCCAATGTTACGTTCCCCATAAAGAGTTCTGCTTCTATACCAAGCTCTAAAGTGGCCGTAGATTCAGGTCTCAGCTTATTATTTCCTAACTGAGTAGAGCGTTCGAAAGCATTTAAACCGAAAGCAGGGAAACTGGTACCACCAATAAACCCATCGCCTCCATTACCAGCTGAGTTAAAATAACTTGTTGTAGCGTAAACAGGTGCATCATTACCAACTTCTCCCCAAGACGCTCTTAATTTTGAATAGGACAACCATGAGTTATTCAAATCAAAGCTTTCAGTAAAAGCCCACCCTAAACTTATAGCTTGATAGAAAAATGAATTATCTCCAGCAGGCAAAGTAGAAGACCAGTCATTTCGACCAGAATAGTTTAAGAACAGTTGATCTCTCCAGCCGATGTTAATGTTTCCATAAAGCCCAGAAAGGCGTCTTTCCGAAATACTTTCAAAAGCATTTACATCTGTCGCATTCGCGATATTATAGTAATTAGGAGCAGCTAAAGTTGATCCCGAAGCACCTTTGGTTGTGAATAATCGTTTATAATAGTTAAAACCGAATGTACCTGAGGTTTTCCAATCTTCATCGAACGACTTATTAAGATTCATAATAATGTCGTGATTCACATTTGATGATGTACGAGTCTCTTGGCTAACACTCCCGATATTTCTTACTGCTCCATTGAATGATTTATTAATATCAAATGCATAGAGTCTTTCGTCTGTAAACTGATCGAGGCCAACTTTATACATTATTGACATCCAGTCTGCTAACTCATATGTGGCATTCACATTACCAATGATACGATTCACGTCATCATTAAAAGGGTTCTTATTTGTTACCCAATAAGGGTTGTCATAAATTCCAGCTCTATAAGAGCGCTGACTTCCATCTGGTAATATATATGAATCAGGATCATCCGCAGCATCTTGTCCTTGTTTACCATTCCCAATATCGAAAGTCGGAGTATTACGAAGCAACCCAAGCATTACGCCCGAAACATTGGACCCTCTTTGAATTCTATTTCCACCTGAATTGATATAAGACCCAGATGCTCCAACGGAGAGTTTTTCATCCAACTTCATGTTGAGGTTCATTCTAAAAGTGGTTCTTTCAAAATCTGCATTTGGCACCACTCCCTGCTGATAAAGGTTACCCCCTGAGAAAAAATACTTTATGTTTTCTGTTCCTCCATCGATAGAAATGTTATTATCCACGGTATACCCATTTCTGAAAAAATCTGCTTGGTCGTAAGCCCTAGCAGGCACTCCATTACCTGTTCCTCTAGGCACTAACCTACCTCCCTTGTCGAAAGCGTAGTCGCTTCCGTCAAATTCAAGGTCTGAAATCTTAGGTCCCCAGCTATTGCCTTCAAAAGTATCAGGCCCTCTCCATTCTAAACCATAAACTCCAGCCCTTCTAACGGTAGCGCCTTGCGCCCATTCTGATTGAAGTTCTGGAAACTTATTGATCTGATCCACAGTAACACTAGTGCTAAATTTAATCCTAGGTGTACCAATTTCTCCTGACTTGGTAGTAATAATAATAGCACCATTGGCAGCTCGAATTCCGTAGAGAGCGGTGGCCGCAGGCCCTTTCAATACCGTCATTGCTGCAATATCATTAGGGTTGATATCAACAGCTCTATTGGAGTTATCCACACCCTGTGTTCCATTTCCTGATGAGCTGTTGTCAATAGGAACACCATCTACAACGAACAAAGGACTGTTATTTCCTCCGATAGAAGTATTTCCTCTGATTCTAATATTGGCGGAAGCACCAGGCGAACCAGATGAACTCACCACTGAGACACCAGCAACCTTAGCGCTAAGCGCATTCACTAGATTTGTTTCCTTAGCAGCTAAGAGGTCATCAGGATTAACGTTTTGAATAGAATATCCCAATGTAGCTTTGTTAGTCTCAATCCCGACAGCCGTTATAACAACTTCTCCGATATCTGTTACGGCCGGAGCAAGCTGAACATCTATTCTGTTCTGCGCCCCAATAGTAACTTCTTTAGTCACATAACCTAGAAATCGAAATACAAGAACACCTCCTGACTGAGGTATAGATAAACGATAATCGCCATTCGCGTCCGAAGGAACGCCTGACGCAGTCGCCCCTTTTAAAAATACCGAGACCTGAGGTAGTGGCAGACCAAGCTCGTCTGTCACCTTCCCAGATACAGTCCGGTCTTGTGCTCGTGCGTAAAAAGACGCAAAAACGATCAATACAATCGTTAGTAACATTTTTTTCATAGTTAATAGTTTAAGTTTAAAACAAATAGTTAAGAAGCACTAAATACATATTAATACAGATAGACATCTTTGATTACTACATTCAATAAAACTAAATTATCATACACATAGATCAAACATCATATCATATTAAATATAATTAATATATCAATATTTTAATCGACAACTAAAGACATACTCCACCCCTATTACATGTTCCAATATTATTTTTTAGGATTTTAAAACTGATTGAAATAAATACTCATGAGCAACACTTCTGAACGCGACAGACTACCAAATTCTTTACAAATAGCATCTGTACTATCTTCAATACTTGATTTTTCTGGAATTGCGTATGTTTAATGGATCTGCAAGAATTGTAAATTTGAAATAATTACAGTTCAGTAAAAAGCAGAATTAACTTCTCAGTAATGGGATATACCTTAATGATCATAAGAATATTGAGCTATTTGAAAATTAATAAAAATACTACTTAAGTATCAAACCAATATTTTCTCTTTACAGTTGTATTCGCAAAGACGAGAAATTGGTAAAGTCAGTAGATAGGATTAGATAAGCCTATCTACTAATCTCAACCACTTCGAACTGAAATAAAATTGGAGAATTAGGTGCAATACGCTTTTCCACATTCACATATCCATTTGAACCATACGCCAAATAAGATGGCACGAATATCTGAAGAGCACTTTGCTCTTTAGCTTGAGTTAATGCGAAGTCAAGAAAGAAATAGGGTTCGTCTTTGATACTGTATTTATATATTCTCTGCATAACTGGTACTCGGTTATACCCCTCTGAATTATTGGCATCTAGAACTGAAGGTATATTAGAGTCAATCAAAGTACTGTCAAGCAAATACATTTGATAATTATAGTAAACAGTATCGCCTTCTTTTAGCGGCTCGTTAACCCCTTCATTCAATACCTTATACAAGAACCCATTTTTGTCCGTTTGAACTTCAATATTGTTCTTATTCAAAAACTCGTTTATCAGAGTTTTTTCTCTTGAAAGGTTCTCTTCAAAATCATAAAGCACCTCTTCTGTACAGCCAAATATCAATGGCATTAGGGCTATTATTAGACAAAATCTTTTCATCATTTCTTATTTAAAATTGAGTAGCCAAAACTTATTTCAAAAGTCGGGTTCTGCATAAACGTATATCTATATCCCTTCCTGTGGTACCAAAGCCCAATCTTGGCATCTATATATCCTCGTTTTAATATCTTTTGCTGATAACCAATACCTTCTGAGAAGAATAAGGCATTGGAACCTAAACCTCTACTTTTGACCACAGAATAAGGCTCTCTTATATAAGGGTTTGAGTTACTCGTGCTTGTAATATTTTCTTGCCATGACAAGAGGTTAGATGCCTGTCCATAAACATAGACTCCATAAAGATTATCACCACCCCTATTTTTTCGTATCGAGCGTCTCTTAAGAAAATAATACCTTGTTATTAGATCTGTTGAAGCATAGACTGTTGTATAGGAGTTTGAGGTTGTTCGTCCTTGAGAATTATACTCCGAATGATAATATATATTATTTCTGCGCTCACGGCCCAAACTCACTATTGTATTGACATTTGCTTCAATCGAGAATTGAGTGGCAGGAATTTTCTGTTCATAGCCCAAACCAATTTCTAATTGCCGCAATAGGTTAATTCCACCATATCCAGTTGAACCAAATGGAATAGCACCTAGCTTTAACATACTATGGATTGTATCAAAATTATAAGCTCTGGATCGGGTTGGAATCCATTTTACATTTTTATCAAGTACTTGGGGATGTGCCTCTTCCGAAAACTTAAGCGAAAGACTATCTGTTTGGGCATGTACACTGGCACTCATAAGGGCCAATACCAACAATATAATTTTTAACCTATTCATATTGGTGTTTTATTTAATCTGAACTAGTTCTACACTTATCAACACATTGGTATTCTTAGGAATTACAATGTGTCTATTTTCATTTTGACCAGAAGCACTCCAAGTATATCCAAACGTACCCCAAGCCAAGCCCGAGGGGACAAATAATCTAGCCCGACCATTCATTTTCAAAAGACTGGCCAAGTCGTGTAATACCGGTAACTGTCTCTCCCTCAAATCATTAGAAAGATATACTGAGTATGTATTAAAATAATATATACTCACGTTTTGAGCTCTTTCAACTTCTTCTACAGTACTGAACACATAGTTGCTATCTAATGTAAAGACCGTCATTTCCATAATTAACACTTGATTAACTCCAGCAAACTCCCCCTCTCCTTCATTATCAATAATGTATCTAAAACCAGAAGGATGAGTCTCTGCATCGATGTCATTGAAGTTCAAATACTCATCAATTTTAGCAATGTCGGCCTCCAATTGAACAACTTCGTCAAATACGACCTCCTCTGTTGAACAAGATGAAAAGGCAAAGAATACTAGCGCCAGCATCATAAAAAATCCATATATCTTCATCATATCACAATCCTAGGCCAATGAAAAAATTGAGGTTAAATAAAACATCGTTACTATTATACTTTTGAGAAAATATTCCATGTACCCTTGTTCCAATTTCCATATTAGCATCAATGAGTGTTTTCTTCAAAAAAGGCCTTTGTATTCCCCAACCAACAGTGAGGTAACTAGGTTGTGTGAGCCATTGCTTAGATGCTACATGTTTTTTGAGTGTTCCATTTCCCCGAAAAGACAATTCGTCTATTTCAGTATAGGTTAAAACGTCCCTTACTTTTATTAGAAAATACTCTGAGTACAGATTATCTCCAGTTACTTCTGCCTCAATTCGAGACTGATAATTATAGTAATACCTGAAAGTTAAATTGAGGCTGAAACGGTGGTTATAAAACTTACCATCTTCAAAGCGTTGATCTTCATAAACTCCATGAGTTCGATATTGAGGATGATATACATAGTCATACTCCCATATTTCAAATTTATTGAAGCGCGTAACCGTCTCTAGATTAACCGAAAAGGGGGACTTTTTAATCCTTTTCTCATAACTCAATACGAAGTCAAACTTGAAATCAGTAATGAAAAAATGGTGAATTATTGGTCCAAATGCTGGACGGAAACCGACCTTAAGTAAACTGTTTTTATCTGTTTGATTGATGTACCTAAACTTAGGTTTCAAAATCATTTGCCGCCTTTCATAGTCCGTTTTGGTAAACAGTTCCGAAGCAATGATGATTTCTTCTTTGACCTTAGTAGTATCCTTCTGCGCGTAAGCACTAAGCCCGCCAATTAAACAAGCCATGAGCCCGAGCAATATTCTTCGAATCTGACTAGTCATTTTTCGCTACAATTTTAACAGGGAACAACAGATTGTTAATGTTGATGTGCGCCTTAGAAAGCCCATTTTCCACCTTAAAAGAATAGCTATTTTCCAGGTCGTTCAATTTGACCTTGTCGCTTTGGGCCTCTGGTAAGTCGATGTAAGAACCGTTTACACTCACATTGTAATTAAAGGCATCCAATCGGTTTACCGTTAAGTTCACCTTACCATGACGGGACTTTACATCTAGGGATTTCAGCAATGTGGAAGGACTAATTTCGATGTTACCGTATTCATTATCGATACGCATCTCCCCAGCAAAGTCAATCAGCTTCATGTTAGATCGAGTTACTTGCATATTGGTTCTTCCGTCAATATGATTGCCTGTAATTTCTCCGTAAGAGAGTTTTGCCATTACCGTTCCGAACAGCCGCTCCATATTAACATCACAAAAATTTCCATCGATTTTAATCTGTCCGTATAGATTCAGTAAGTCTATACTTCCATATTCATTGTTTACCGTGACAGACTGAGAAAGAGGCACATAAATTCGATATTTCACACTCAGACTACTTCTGATCTTTGTTTTGTTTGCAACTGAATAAAACATGTTTCGAAGTACGTATTGATGTTCCGTTTTGGAGATGGCATATTGGATGTACTCTAGCTCCTCAACTGCCACTTTCTTGTTTGGATGCTTTGATATCAAATCCATTTCAACTCGAATGTATTCCTTATCCCAGCCAGTAACAGTTACTTCGGCCTTCCTTCCCTTAATGAGAATACCTGAGTCCAACACATCTCTTAAATCCTTTTCGATGGTTTTGGTAACCACCTGAAGCTTTTGTCTTTCCTGTGCTAAAAGTATTTGGCAGGTGATTACTAACAACAGACAGCAGACGAACTTTCTTAATATATTCATCCTCTTAATAGTTTTACAAGTTCCTTTTTAATCCTTATTGTTTCAGAGTCAGCTTTGGATTTAGCCTTGTACAGCATTTCATCAAAACCCGTTTGCTCAATCATTTTGGCAATACTTTGGGCCTCCGCATCCACCTCGTTGAGCTGGTCGACTAACAGCTGAAACTCTTCTGAATCACAAACATGCCTATCTCCTGAACACTCTATGGAAATGAAGTTTTGGAAATCACTCTCTGCGTTTGCTTGTACTTGAGAAGCCAATTGGTAGTTAATCACCCCATATTCTACCTCGTAATGAATTTGATCCGTATTCTTCTTCAACACTGTAGCTAGAAATGTGCAAGCCACAAGCACTAGCAAAGTCGCTGCATATTTTAACCACCCTTTCACACTCTTCTTTGATTGAGGTTGGACAGAATCCAACTCCTGTTCAATTTTATCCCAAAGCCCATCCTCTGGCGAATAACGAGGAAGCTCGTTTATGGCTTTGGATAAATGTTTACCCTTTCTTGAACTGCTCATAACCTCGATTTTTTAACTGTGTCTTTAATAATTGCTTGGCATAATTGAGCTGGGATTTAGAAGTACCAACAGCAACACCAAGCTCCTCTGCCACTTCTTTATGACTATAGCCCTCCACTTCAATGAGTGTAAAAACAATCCTGCACTTCTCTGGCAACTCACTCATCAATTTATCGAGCAACTCTCCTGTTAAATCATCATCAAATGGTTCCGATTCACCGACCAGCTTATCATCCAGTTCTAGATACAAGTGCAGCCCTTTCAATTGCTGAAGAGCGGCTCTCACCACTATAGTTTTAATCCATCCGGCCAATGAGCCACTACCTTTGTAGCTTTCAATGTGTTTAAACACCTTAATAAAACCCTCTTGCAGTGCGTCATGTGCTAAATCTTGATTATTGGTGATTCGGTATGCTTTTGAATACATGGCAGTTTTATACTGCTCATATAGCACCCGTTGCGCCAACCTGTCTTGTTGGATGCATTTCTTGATTAGCCGTTTTTCTTGAAATTGATTCACTTAAAAATACTTTCTAATTGAAAGTGTAGAATTAACACCAATTGGTTGGAAAGCTTAGTTGGAATTTATGTATAAGAACCTTTTAGCAGGCTAAGAAGCATACGGACTCATTAAAAGTCTTTCATTAAAAAATAGAATAGACTATGGCCACCAATTTGGCTTTCCAAGATTGCCTCTTTTTCTACAGTCTATACAAAGGCGGTGGGCTAGAAACTTCGTGTCATTAAGTGGATCATAATCATAAACTTCATAAAAAGCACGTTTCACCAGTTCGTCTCCCAATAAGATCTCTGGAACACCAATACCTCTATAAAAGAAATTTAGGTCTCCTTCAAATTCTAAGACATCAAATTCTTCACAAGTTCTAACTACATACTCCATTACTTTTTCATCCAGTTCAGAAGGTTCTAAAAAGACTCTTTTGCTACTTGCCCCGGAGACTTCAAAATAGCCTAATATTTTTTCGTCTGGCGAATCCATTGAAGAAATGTTACCTACAATGGTCCCCTGCTGTTTATCGAACAAAGAGCCATTAGATTCATTGAATAGCTCTATCTTTCGATAGTAGCTATATGCTTGAGCGCTAATCGCTCGCTGAGTTATTTCAATCGAATACATGGTGGTTACATCGAATTCAGAGGCCTCTGAAAATCTAATCGGTATCTCACGCAACTCTCCATTACTACCAGTCGAGCTGGCAAGCACCACTTCATCGAAACGACTTTCTCTATAGCATTCAATAACATCTTCATCAAAAGGAGCAATCACCCAAATGGGATCCGAAATACCATATATAGCGGTTGCCTCATATTTTTTCAGATAAGGGACTATAACCTGATGTGCATCAGTCCATTCATAACGATAAAACTGGGTACTTCCACTGTCATCCTCTACATCGATAAAAAATTGAATCCCGGGTGTGGAAGTAGCTTTTTGTCCAATCGGTTTAATCGCAAACCGATTATAAATCTCACTGATTTCTGGAGCAGCCACTAGTTTCTCAACTGATGATTGATATTTTCTCCCTTCACTAGTGGTGATAAACAGCGTGTAACTTCTTCCTTCCTCTCCAAAAAAAGTATCGGGAGAAAGATAAGAGCCAGTACTTTGTTCAGTAAAATTAGTTCGATTACCGAGGTCATCTTCTACCCAAACAGTTGCGCCCACAGCAGCATTGGAAGCATCATTAACATCTCTATCAATTTGGGAAGTATAAAATAAACGCACTTCATGTGCCTCTGCCTGATCAGAGATGTTGGCATCTACCACCAATAACTTTTCGTAGGTAAAAGACGCTATATCAATTTCCTCAATGCACGAAGTAGATAAAACAACTAACAAGCTTATCAAGCAAAATTTTGCTGCTATTTTGTAGTTTACCTTTTTCATTCTTCTGCTCTTTACCATGTTTCTTTCAGCTAATTGAGACTGGAAGAGTCATCTTTTGAGAACTCTACACTGAAAAACTACTCTTCATTCAAAGTGCTCTATTGCCACCAATTTGGTTTTCCAAGATTGCCTCTTCTTCTACAGTCTGCACAAAAGCGGTGGGCAAGGGACTTGACACCCGTTCCTTGATCGTAATCGTAAAGCTCATAAAGCTCACGTATCGGAATTTGAGTTCCTCTTTGTTCTTCAGAAAGGTCTGTAGCCTCATAAAAGGTTGTCAATGATCCTTCAAACTCTATGGCAGAGTACGTTTCGCATGGTCTGGTCACATATTCCAAAACTTCAGCATCCAGTTCAGAAGGGGCTAGGAAGACTCTTTTGCTACTCGCTCCGGCTACTTCAAAATAACCAAGTACTTGTTCATCAGGAGAGTCAATTGAGATGATATTACCAACTATTACACCTTGCTGTTTATCAAATAAGGAACCATTCGATTCATTGAAGAGTTTGATTTTTCGGTAATAGCTATACGCCTGAGCGCTTATTGCACGCTGAGTTACTTCGATAGAATACATACTGGTTACATCAAAATCAGTAGCTGCGGAAAAGCTAACTGGTATTTCACTCAACTCACCATTAATATTGTTAGCAGAAGTGGCCAGAATGAGTTCATTGAATCGGTTTTCTCTATAGCACTCCTGAACGTCCTCATCAAAAGGGGTAATTCTATAGAACATAGCTAATCCTACGTAGTAGGCGGTGGCTTCATATTTCTTAATGTAAGGAACCATGACCTGATGGGCATCTGTCCATTCGTAACGATAAAATTGTGTGCTTTGATCAGCATTCTTTACATCAATAAAAAACTGAGCCCCTGGCGTAGCACCCCCTCTTTGGTCCGTTGATTCCATTGCAAAGCGATTATATATTTCACTTATCTCTGGTGCCTGCACTAATTTTTCAAATGATGATTGATACCTCTTCCCTTCTCTGGTTGTAATAAAGAGCACGTAACTTCTTCCAGCCTCGCCAGAAAAAGTATCGGGAGAAAAATAAGCGCCAGCACTTTGCTCAACAAAATCAGTGCGACTACCTCGGTCATCTTCCACCCAAACAGTTGCTCCTGAAACGGTATTTGAGATATCATTCGCATCGCCATCTACTGGAGAAGTATAAGTTATACGCACTTCATGCGCTTTTGCCTGATCAGAGATGTTGGCATCTACGACCAACAATTTCTCGTAAGTGAAAGAGGCTCTTTCTAACTCTTCAATACACGATGTAGTTGTGAGCACAACCAACCATATCAGGATGATTTTCACTGATGTTTTGAAGTTAACCTTTTTCATTTGCATGTGCTTTCACAGTAATTTTTTTAACAATAGAGACGGGGATTCCTTCTTCTGTAAACCCCTCTATCGTCAGTTCAAAATCTCCCTCAACATCAGAAGTATTGAACTGAATTTGTTGTACCCCGTCCTGATCCACTTCATAGTCTGGCAGCCATAGTAATTGAATTCTGGAATCAGGAGTTCTCAGATCATTCAGATAGCTCATGTCCAATTGCCGCGTTTCTAACTCAAGCGTAAATAAGTCGAAAGCCAAGTGATTGGTATTGATCTTAAAACCTCCTAGGTTGCCTTCAATGGTTTTGAAACTAAGCACTCCATCAACAATCAAAGAGCCGAGGAAATAACGCTTGTTAGCGATGTCAACACTTTTGATTCGATAAGGACTGAATTCCAGTAAATCAGGCGCATTAACAGGCACACCATCAAGTAATACAAGTGGTTCTAATTCAAAGTTGAAGCGCGGATCTAAATTGTAGACCACAAAACGTTTCAGCCCTCGCTTCTCCCTCACTCCAGCCACCGGAATGTATTCTACCAGGTGCTCTTTCAATGTCCTAAATCTTACATAGTCATCGAATTCGTAATGAGCATTGAAAGCGCTCATGGTAGGTAGTATTGTGTTTTCTATTTCTGAAGAATCAATAAGAGGAGTAAAGTAGGCGTTTTCTAACTGGCTGATGATGCTCCTTTCTCTAATTTCTTCAAGCTGAGCAGTATCTATAATAACTGGAGAAAAGCTCAAATGGTGCTGCTCAACAAAATTATCACCAAGCTCAAATGAATATTCGTTTTCAAACTCAGCCGTACTAAGGTGTGCAGCAGTTGTCTTTCCTCTATTCACAGTTTGATACTCCAGCAAGAACCGCCCTTCATTGTCCGTTCTTGCAACAGACATATTCAGTGTATTTTCCCCAGTTAGACTGAGGATAACATTTTTGTTTGCAACAGAGGCTGAATCAGCTTTTGCTTTCAGTAGGCCTTCGAGCAATTGATATCGATACTCAGGCAAGAAAGAAATTCTATCTGGCAATGATTTGTCTTCCATGATTAAGAAGCTCGATGCTTGCTGCAGCTCAGTATAATCAAGACTCCTAGACAAACTGAAGCCTTCTTTGGAAAAGATAGAATGGGTCTCTGGTAACTTGCTTGCAAAATTTTTACGAATAGAAACGCTATAGCTCCCTTTAGCAAGCTGTTGTTCTATTACTGCAGGCGATCGAGCCTCCAATGTCGTGGGCGAAATCTCTTGCCCTAATTTTGTATTGAATAATGGAGCTACAAACCTTATTGCCCCTTGAGAATCTTTAAAAGAGACTCTTAAAACATCTTGAGGTAGTTCAGTTCTCTTTATTCTAATTGGATAAGTACTTTGAACATCTCGTTCGAGAATTACCTTTCCTTGATGTTCAATGTATAACCTACCAGACTTGACCTCTCCAATCGGTTTCAGTTCAATTTGATCATCGCTATGCGAAATATTGAGCCCTACTCCTGTATCCGTAGATGTAGGAAGGTCAAAGAATTTGAATCCGCCTTCAGGGTTTTCAATGAGTAATTGATAGGTCTTCCCCATTTCCGGAGTAACCTCAAAAGCACCTAAGCCATTAGCATCGCTGGTAATATTCACGATTTGCTTCCCGTCTTCGCTAATTACTCGTCCTTTCCTTGAAAGAGGCTTATTGCCATCATCAACCTTAAAAACAACATTATTGGCAGCATTCGCGATTAAAGCACCCGAAACTGTACTGAATTCCACATTCACATCAGTAGCTAAAGTATCTGTATTCGTATGCCCTTGATATGGATTGATAAATACAAGAGGGACATGCGACACATCATCAAAATTTCGCATCCAACGTGTATAGGCAACCAGATAGTATTGACCTGTTTCTATACCTGACGGTACAAAAAATTCTCCACTCGCTTTTCCATTTTCAAGCTGATGTTTTCGTTGGAATATAACCCCACCGTCCCCTATCAATTCAACATAAAGGTATTTACTGAGGGATGAGAGTTTGTTAGTGGTATTGCTAAGACAAAACGCTGAATACTGAAGCGTTTCTCCTACAAGTAAATCAGGAGCATTTACATCTATAAATACACGTTCCCTTACATTCGGTGTTTGTGCGAAAGCACCAATCGTGGTCACCAAAATTAGCGTGAATATAGCCAGGTAACGATTTGTTTTTATGTGAGTTAATGTCATCTCCATCAGAATTTAAAGTTGTAAGAGATGGTTGGGATTGGTGAGCCAAATACCGACAGTTTATAGCCTTTTACCTCACCGTCTTCTAAATCAAAATAAAGAGAGAATGGGTTTTTTCTGCCAACCAGGTTATAAATTGAGAATGACCAGAATGAATGCGCCCCTTTGGTTATTCTATGCCCCCACTTTAAAGTGAAGCCCAAGTCCATCCTAAAATAATCTGGAATTCGGAATTCATTCCTGTTCGAATAATTGAGAATTTCGACACCATTCAACTTGTAAAGCCCTGTTGGGAAAGTGATTGGCCTACCGGTACTGTACGCAAGATTGTATGAGACAGTAAACCTTGAGGTTACTTCATAATTACTTACCAGATTAATAGTATGCGGCTTATCATAATTGGTAGGGAAATACGCTCCTTTGTTAACCGTCTCTTCATCAAAAGCTCCACTAAGTTTAATAAAAGTTCGTGCATACGAATAGTTAAACCAGCCATTCAGTCGACCTGTTGTTTTCTTCAAGGAAAGCTCCAAACCGTATGATTTACCGGGCCCTTGAAGTGCTATGGATTCTATCCTGTCATTCAACAGAAAGTCGGCTCCCGTTTTAAAGTCCAACAGATTATCTAGCTTCTTTCCATACAATTCAAGAGAGGTCTCCAGCTTACTATCCAAGAAGTCTTGGTAATAGCCGATTGATATTTGATCTCCCGTTTGAGGTTTTATATAACTATTGGAGAGCCTCCATATATCCGTAGGAGAAAGTGAAGAACTATTGGAAAGCGCGTGTAGGTATTGCCTGCTTTTATCATAACTAATTTTCACAGAACGGCTATCGCCTAGCATATATCTTGCTGCTAAGCGTAGTTCAGGCCCTTGATATGTTTTTATAAACTCTCCTTTTTCGTGGATTGTCTCTCCTGTTTTGGTGTCTGCATTTTTCGGAGCATTATCTAAGTAGAGGCTGGTAACTCCTGGTCCAAGATAGGTAAAGAAGCTATATCGAAGTCCATAGTTAAAGCTCAGTTTTTCATTGATTTCATGTTTGTCTGAGAAATAAAGCGCTCCCTCAATCCCTTGCTCAGCGTTTAATGCTACCGAAGCAGCGATAGACTCAGTTCCAATAGGTGATCTGGATCCAGGGTTGATATCATATCGTTTTGCTTCAATCCCAAAATTAAACTGATGAGCAAGTTGCACATCCTTGTTAATGTCTAGTCTCGCTCCATACTCCTTGATTCCAAAATCTTGTCCAAAAGCATTCTTGACTAATTGAGTTGATTCGAAATCATACTCATACTTACTATATGTTGCTACTAGCGAAGCATCCATAGTTTCATCGAACCTATGGAGCCATTTGGCAGTAGCCATTTCATTGATATAAGAGAAATCTGAAAATGAGAAGAGTGTGTCAGAATTCAACCGGAAGTCATCTTTACTCAGGTAGGCAGAAAGTGACAATTTATTTTCCTGATCGATTTCATGATCATATTTAATAATAAAGTCACTGAAAGACACTTTGTTCCCTTTGAAATCGGAATGGGCTACACTCTGAAGTATCCAATCAGAATAGGTGATTCTTCCACTGGCCAAAAGAGAAGATTTACCTTCTATTATCGGAATTTCAGCAGTAACTCGTGATGTAATCGGTGAGATACCTCCTTCCACAACCACCTTTTCTTTATTGGCTGTCTTGGCTGTAATTTCAAAAACTGAAGATAACCTCCCTCCACGATTGGCAGGAATACCGCTTTTGAAAATATCCATTCCCTCGAGCGCATCAGAATTGAAAACCGAGAAGAACCCCATAAAGTGAGATGCATTGTACACTGTTGCTCCTTCAAACAGAAAGAGATTTTGGTCTGATTTACCACCCCTAACATTGAAGCCAGCTGCGCCTTCCCCAACTGTTTGAATACCAGCAAACGTGGTGGCTACTTTTAAAATGTCTTTTTCGCCCAGTACTACTGGCATCGTTCTGGATTGTTCAACGTTGAGCCTTTCAATACCCGTGGTCAATCGCTCTATATTTGCCCCTCTATTAGCCTCCACAATTACCTCATTCAAGGCGATCACATCCACATCCATTCCAATGTCCAATTGCCCGTCTGAAAATAGGATCAGGTTTCTCCTCGCCCTTTTCATTCCAGTGAATTGTACCTGAATTTCATGTTTCCCATTTGCTATGGTAAGGGAATAAAATCCATCTTTCCCTGAAGTGGTCCCCTTATTCCCATCGGGAGTATATACAAGAGCTCCTTCTATCGGTTCTTCGGTGATATTCTCCTTTATGTAGCCCACCAGCGTGGAAGTACTACCTGCCTTGAATTGAGCACGGCTACCCACTTCAAAAACATAATTCTCTAAATCTTTACTGTTTTGTGTTTCTCCCTTAAACTCTTTCGTGAAAAGCAGCTCCTTTCCTTCTTCCATTTCTGGTTTTTCTTTTCTCTTATTGGCTTGGGCCAACACACTACTTACTATTTCGGGAGTAGATATAATGGTAATCCCATTGGTCAAATATACTTTTTGGTCTTGCAAATAGTATCGGACAGAAGTAGCCTCGAAAAGTTTATTGAGAACGTCCACTACTGGTGTTTGATTGAATGTACCAGTGAACTGTAAAGAATCAATCCATTCCTTTTTGTAGAAAAAAGAGTAGGCCAATTTAGCCTCTATATCTTGAATCACCTTTTCTAGCTTAGTATTTTCATAGCTTCCTGAAAAGGTGGGATCATTTTGCTTTGCAAAGCCATTCAGACTTAAAGCCAACAAAGTGAGTACTATTATTTTTTTCATTGAATAGAAAGGTTATCACAGTACTTAGCTATATGGATCAGGAAGCTTTCCTTACCAATTCTTTTCATTTCACGAGACTCTTTTGATCGCATAAATTTTTTGATCTCCTTTTTATGTGATGGGAATTGTTTCACGTAAGACCTTGCATTCTTTATGTGCACCTTTTGGTTATCTGTAAATAAATAGAGCTCATCTGTACGCGCATATTCAAATTCTCGGTCTTCAATAACCAAGTGCTTTGAGCTATCCTTAACAAGCGAAACCTGCTCTCCCTCAAAGATTATCAAGTAATAGCCCGTTTCACCATTCTTGGGCTTAAATACTCCCGCTGGAGTTCTGAACCAATTAACCAGTTGTTGATTTAGACTTATGGTTTGCAAATTTAGCGGATGAGATATGTAGGCTATCTGCTGTTCAATATCATACTTGATTCGAACGCTGTTATAGAGTTGGTTGTCGTACATAATACTGGCTTTCATCCAGTCCAATGTATTCTCTGTAAAAAAAGCATTGACCTTCGGCCGTTGTGAGGCCAAGCTAGGAAGCGAGCCTATCATTGGTTTGATATTAACAGAATCGAAACGTGAGCTATACCAAGTGTTAATATCTCCCTCAAGATTAAATTCCTTAAGGCTGTATTGCTGTCCATACACCTGTACTTGAATAAGTATGAGTAGAGCTAAAAGAGAAATACGCTTCATAGTGTAAGGCAAAAATAATTCATAACTGATTATTTGTAATTTACAATTTATACTTTGAATAATTAAATACTATAAACGAACGGGCCAAATATATAAAACATATAAGATCAGTTGCAAGTATTTTTATGAGACCTAACTCTTTTTCTTACTTACTGGTATTGGTTGTTCAACAATCAAGACACAGCACAGCCCGATTAGGTTGTGTTGTATGGATGTATTTTTTGATAATCGGCCAGTTTGAGTTTGAAGCACTCAACCATTTACGGCTTCCGTTAGATGAGCTTATGTAGAAAATTTAGTCCTTCTTCTTACTGATTACCCAATAAGAAAGCGGGACAAAAAACAAGGCGGTGAAGGTACCGATGGTTAAGCCGCCTATAACCGTGTAAACCAATGGCCTTTGCAAGTCGGCACCAATACCACTTGAAAACACTACAGGGAGCAATGCCAAAATGGTAGTAATAGAAGTCATCAATATGGGCTTGAGTCTTATTTCGCCAGTTTTTGCAATGGCCTTTTGAAGAATCTGACGCCTGGTATTTGTAGCATCACTTAAAGAAAATTCTTCCCTCAATCGGTTGATGGTGTCAATCTTTAGAATGGCATCATTCACCATGATTCCTAGCATCACGATGATACCAATGGCCGACATTACATTTAGCGTTCCTCCGCTAACCATCAACACCAAAAGCGCACCTGAAACGCCAAGTGGCAGAGTAAGAATTACAATTAAGGGTTGAACAAGTGATTCGAATTGAGCTGCCAAAATAAAGTAGAGGAGCAACACGGAAATCATTAAAATGAAAATCAACTGCTGAAGATTTTCTCTGCCTTGAAAATAAGCCCCATCAAAATCGACAGAAAGACCATACTGAGCTGCTTTTGCAGGCAGTTGCGCTTGTAACCTTTCAATGGAAGCATCATCAAGATTCTCCCATTCCAAACTCTGATAGATCCCCGTTTTATCGGCAGTTACGGACTTGATGTCTTTAATGTATTCGAATTTCACAAAGTTAGAAAGCGGATACATTTGGTTTCCCCTGCCTTGTACCGAAATGCCATTTAGCTTACTTCTAAAATCTTCGGTTCCTCGTTGAATCCAAATTGGAGTCACCTCACCAAAACGTCTAATTTCTGTCACTAAATAACCATCCAATGCTTTTGAAAGGGCATCTTTCATTGCGTTTTCAGAAATACCATAAAACGACAGCGCTTTGTTATCGATAACAGCCTCCATAGACTCTCCGAACTGAAATCCATTTCCCGGACGTGGCTTTTCATTTACGATTTCCGCTACATCTTTTTCAAGATTGGCAAGCATTGCTTCATCGAGGCGTTCATTACCAGAAAGCTTTTTCCACTTTGCGATAAAGAACTTCTGGTCTGAGCTAAAAATTTGATCGAAAGCATTTGGAGCATCTTCTACCTGAAAAGAAGCCGTTCTATAAGTGTTCTCTAAAAAGGTTGTGAGTTTTCGCTCTAAGTCTAACTTCGCATCCGTTGACTCAGACTTAAAATACACTTCCGCACTTTCAATCGAGTTGTTCTGCTCGGCCAAAAGAAATTGCTTCAACCCGATATCAGATTCGCTTGGAGTTGAGGCTGCTGTTTTTTCAAGAAGATCCAACACCCTCCTTTTATTCTCCTCAGCATCCAGTGGTTCGTTCCACTGAATTGTGACCAAAGTCTCTGTTTTTTCAATCACAGGCAACCCCTCTTTATGGGCTCCAATGATCATAAAATACGCTAATGGTATTAAGGCTATGAGTAGAATTAGGCTCACGGTTTTAAATCGCCAAACCACTTTAAAGATTGATTTGTACAGTTTCAAAATCCCCTTAAAAATCAGACTATCTTCTTTAATAGGTCTTTTTAGGTTTTCGAAAAACTTGCGATAAAGGAGCGGTAACAACACGAAAGCTACCATAAGGGAAGTACCCAAAATAATAGCTACAGAAAGTGCTTGATCGTAAAACAACGCACCAGAAAGTCCATTCAGAAAAACCAATGGCACAAATACGGCCAAGGTGGTTAATACAGAACTAATCAGCGGAGTCATCACCTCATTTACTCCTTGAATACAAGCTTCTCTTATGTCCAATCCATCCTTCCTTTTTCGGGTAATATTGTCAATCACAATAATTGAATTGTCAATCAACATCCCCAAGCCAAGTGCTAAGCCACTTAATGAAATAATATTTACAGAGAGGCCAAAGGCATAAAAGAACAAAAAGCTTATCAGTAGAGAAATAGGAAGCGTAATCCCCATCATAATTGGCATCCTTACATTGCCCATAAAAAGGAATAGCACGGCAAAGGCAAAGATACCTCCATAGACAAGGCTAGTCTTTAGATTGTTGATTCCAGCATTAAGCAAAAGTGATTGGTCTTGCGTAAGCTCAAAGTCCGTTTGAGGGTAATCTTTCTTAAACTCCTCCACCGCTTCGTAAAGCAACGGAGTCAATTCAGTCATTTTTGCCTTGGCTTGCTTATGCACAGTAACCACCAAGCCTTCTTTCTGATTGCTTAAATGATAGCCTTGCCTTTTGTCAGACTGAAAACTTACTTCGGCAATATCACTTAGCTTAATTACATCACCTTCCCTATTTATAATCGGAAGCTTTCCAATCTCATCTATGTTATCTAGTCTGTTGGCTATTCTAACAAAATAGCGATACTGCCCATCTTTTACCGAAAGTCTCCCCAAATCGCGATTAGCCCCCTGCAAAACCTGATCAATCTGCTGTTCTGAAAGACCAAGCGCTCTTATTTTTTCTAAATCAGGCGTGATGCTTATAAATTGGCCTTGAAAACCATTTACGTCCACAATTGAAACCCCCGTGATCTGCTCAATTCTTTTCTTTAAAACCCGATCAGTAAGTTCTGAGGTTTGCGTATAATCAACCCCTTCTTTCGGGATCACCTGGATTCTGGCAATTGGAATGTCAGAGGTATTGATTCTCACCACTTGCGGTCTATCCATATCGCGTGGTAAGTTTTCTTGAAGCCTATCTATTTTTTCATTGATTTCAATATAGGCCAAGTCCATCCTGGTACCGAACTCAAATTGCAACTTGAGCATTCCGGTTTCGCTATTAGCAATGCTTTCAACGGACTTTAAATTATTAAGTGTATTGAGTGAGGTTCGGATTGGGCTTAGAATATTATTTTCAATAATACTGGGCGGATTATTGGGGTAGTTTATTTTCACAATAATAGCAGGCACCTCAATATTGGGTAATAA
>TARA_R110001599_G_scaffold8717_7_pt1 | contig 28449 bp, 28 predicted proteins | sample TARA_R110001599 | Tara Oceans TARA_R110001599 (sample SAMEA4398360) | marine metagenome | biome: Polar Biome; feature: [MES] marine water layer (ENVO:01000295) within the mesopelagic zone...; material: water (ENVO:00002006), including particulate matter (ENVO:01000060) such as......
CTAAGTTATTGTTTTTATTATCTTTTCGATATAACTTTTTATTCTCAATTCTTGCTGTAAATCTATTTCGGAATATTTTCCGAATATTATTGGTTATTTCTTGCTTTCAACGGTGGGAACGACTTGTACTTTTCTGTCGTATATTGAGATCTGAGACTCGCTTTTGTGACCACTTGCGCGTTGCTTTTCTGCTGTGGTGCCTTCGAAGTCTGATATGCCTTTTGCTTTCAGATCGTGAAAGGTGAAATCTAGCGGGAGTTCAGTTTCTAACCGGGCTTTGATTACAGCTTTGCGCCATCGTTGGTCGAAGCTGGCCAGTGCGAACGGTGAGCCATTCTTTTGCTGTAGTACATACATTGATTCAACTCTGGCTGATTCTGCTTTAGCGAACGTTACCGCTGCGCGCAGGCGTGGACCCCATTCTTTAATTTGTTTCTTGCCTGTTTTGCCTTGCTTGATGTAAATACCTTGCTCGAGTAACTGGCTTTTATGCAGTTTTACGACATCGGCTTTTCTGGCCATGCATAAATAACTGATTTCCATTGCGGCTTTTACGACTGCGCATGCGGTATTAAATACGGCTTGGTACTCGTAGTCTTCTACGTAGCGGTCGCGGGGTGTTTCTTTGAATTGTTTTACACCTGTGCATGGGTTGCTGGCTACTTTACCGCGCTCGAATGCCCAGCGGTACGTGCGTGATAAAAAGGCTTTGTGTCGGTTGGCTTGCACTGGGGATTTTTGGCCGAGTATATCCATGAATTGGCGAACATGTTTAGGCTGAACTTTATCGCTTTGCATGGGGCCGAATGCAGCTAATATTTTTTTAGAGTACTTTACGTAGTCTTTTTGGGTGTTCATGGCGAGTTCGCAAAAGTCTGCACTGTCGATAAACTCACGAACCAACTTACTTACAGTGTTATTGCTGTTCGATAGCTCTATTTGTTTTTCATACTCTTGCCACACCATCGATTTAGTTGCACTTAAATCGCATAAACGCATAACTCCGCTTGTCCTTGGCCGAAACTCGTATGCGCTTTTCCCTTTGTATACACGGGGTGGTATTCATTGATCTGCGGTATTCCGTTTTCTATCCATTTAGAAAAATTTGGAGAAAATCCACTCTCTGAAATTGTCAACTATTCATCTCGATAATTGGAACGCATGTCTTACGTAATTTTACCTTCATTTTCCATCGTTGCCGCGATATATATCCTCATCGGCGGTGCTTTTTATTTTTACTGACTCGGCAGGGTATCGGTGAATATCAATATATTGATATTTTTCAGTGCTTTCATACAAATTATTCTCAAAATCGGAAAAATTTAACTTTTATAGCGAGTTATTGCCTATGCTAAAAATGACATATGTAAACAGCCGAAAAAAACTGTTAGCTTCAATTTAACATCTGGGAGATATCTAATGGAATTACCTTCAGGTGCTTTTATTATGATTGGGGCGACAATCGCTGGGATTATTACAGCTGTTGTAGCCTTAGTTTCAATGATCATATCTAAAGAACAAAAAATATCTGAATATAGAGAATCTAGACGTAGACGAATCAGACAAGAGGCTGCTCAATATTTGGCACAAATCGATACATTATTTAAATTGTATGAATGCGAGCTTAAATCAACTAAGCAAAATTGTTTGACTGATATGGAGTTGCAGAAATTTAGGTGTTCGCATAAAGAAAATATATATCAGCTATTTGAGATGAGACATCGACTTTTTCTTAGGTTAACTCCTGAAAGGTCTCCAAAACTTAAAGAGTCTTTAGAATCTATTGACCAAGTATTTTTTGGTACTTCTTTTTGTGAAGATACTTTACACATACATCGAGATTCCATTATAAAAGAAGTACAAGGTATTTTAAGATACGAATGGAAAAGGGTTAAATCTGGGGAACCTGATTATCAGAAAACCGAAAAAACATCAAAAACGGCAATAAAATGTCTACTTTTATTCCTTATAGTTTTATTTGGATACGGAACTTATATATTTTTTAAATCATAATCTGATTGTAATTTTAAGTGCTTCTTATAAATTAGCTCACCATTTTTGTAAACCCAACGAATGTATCGATGCTCTTGAGGTGAAGGACACTTCGCCTGACTTGAACTGAGCAAATCGTGAAATCTTTGGCTATATTTCGCCATTTCTGTTTACTCTGATCGTTAATCACCCCTATCATTAAAAAAGAGATATCAAACATTCAAAATTTTACTGGCGGTAAAAATTGCAACATTCGAGAAGAACTTGGCAGCCGTCGGGCCTGGATATGCAAGCATCATGCGCGCAATATTGAAGCGCTGGAATGGCTCCCCACATCAAGTAAAACGCAGTAATCCTGCCTAGCCTCTTAAGTCTACATAGTTCCCCATGTAAATTCGTCGGTTGTTCTGGCGAACGTCACTCCGGTTGTATTCGAGGATTATCTATCTTTCGATGAATAGCGCTTACCTTATTTATTCCGTCCCATGCCGGTTACCAGTGGCACCCGTCTTCAGACTATATTCGGGGCTCAATAATGAGATACAGAGCAACCCATCATAAAAATGATATGCGTTATGCTGGAACTAAACTTGATGGGGTGAGCTTTATTTCCGATAGGTGCGTTAATCTTCATCCTTGTAAAAGCCAAGCTACATGGAGCATTTATGAATAACTTACTGTTGGTTGCTGCGGGCGTATTTCTTGTGAGTGCGTGTACGGCTTTACCAGCGCGTAATACCTTAGCATCGCTGGATTTAACCGCTGTAAACATCAATTACGCAGGCGCTTTGCTAAGAGATTGAAGCCTCGCTTAGTGGTAATTGGTGTAAGATACCCAGTTAATCATTGTGAACATCATTCGAGTGGCATCACATACAAAATTTAATTCATCCAAGGAATGTTTATCTATGTCATTTGACGCTTTAGGCTTGTGTGATGCGCTGGTACAAGCCGTTGCAGATAAAGGCTACACGGTTGCCTCACAAATTCAGGGTGAAGCGATCCCCGCTATCTTAAATCAACGTGATGTGATGGCTGTAGCGCAAACAGGTACAGGCAAAACCGCGGCTTTTACCTTGCCTGTGTTGCAATTATTATCTGCTGGTGAAAGTGCCCAACCCCATCATGTTCGTGCGTTGATCATCACGCCGACCCGAGAGTTGGCGGCGCAAGTGGCTAAGAGCGTTGAGAACTACAGCGGCCTGCTTAATATTCGCAGCGGGGCAGTTTTTGGTGGTGTAAGAATAGAGCCGCAAATACGTCAACTACAACAGGGTGTAGATGTGCTTGTAGCTACGCCGGGCCGGTTAATTGACTTGTACAATCAACAGGCGATTAGCTTTGAACATCTTGAAATATTAGTTTTAGATGAAGCTGACCGCATGTTGGATTTAGGTTTTGTTGAGGATATTCAACACATCCAAACTTTACTGCCGAGTAAACGCCAAACCTTGTTATTTTCAGCTACATTTTCAAATGATATACAAACATTTGCTAAGAATATGTTGAACATGCCGCTAATCATTGCAGTAACTGCTGTTAATAGCACGGTGAATACGGTTGCGCAGACATTTCACCCAGTGGACAAAGAGCGTAAAAGCGAGGTGTTAATTCACTTAATTAAGAAACACCAATGGCAGCAAGCGTTAGTATTTGTCCGTACTAAGCGTTCAGCGGACAGCTTAGTTACCCAGTTGGAAAGTGCAGGTATAAGCGCGGCGTCAATTCACGCCAACCGAACCCAACATGCGCGCACGCTAGCGTTAGATGGCTTTAAAAACGCCAGCATACGGGTTTTGGTTGCCACAGATATTGCTGCGCGGGGGATTGATGTTAACCAACTTAACTGTGTGGTTAACTTTGACTTGCCTTATGTACCAGAGGATTACGTACATCGCATTGGTCGCACTGGTCGAGCAGGTAATACGGGCTTAGCGGTGTCATTATTCAGTGAAGATGAAACTAAACAGTTGTTGTCAATCGAGCGCTTTATTGGCGTGCAGTTCAAGCGTGAGTTCATCCTAGGTTTTACGCCAAAGCATAAAGCGTCGTCGGCCAGCGCGTTATCAAAAAATACCACTTCGGATAACCCAAATCGCAAAAATGAATCCGCAAAAAAACAACATGACGGTAAGGTATCTAAAGGTAAATCAAGCAACGACTATGATGATGATTTGTACGGCAATTTTGAAGCAAACTCTCAGACTGCGCACCGAGGTCAAAAGCAAGGTGCGAGCGTCGCTAAACGGAGCCGTAAAAAGTAGAGACATTAACTAATGAAAACCTAGTCTGGGGGAATATTCTTGATTTGTGTACATAATTCTAAAGCACTCAAAAGCTTAAGGGTTATTTTTTTCAGATATTGAGTGCCAAGGGCATATTGTCTACAATGGCGCACTTTTTTTGAATCTAGGTCATTTTCATGAACGATACGACAACTTTACCTCCTTTACCGGATCGCCTCTCGGGCAATCCCCGCAGTCCACACCATGATAAAGAAATTTTTGAACATCACATTGGTATTTTGTTGAATGGCAAAGAGCGCACCAATGTAGAAGAATATTGTGTCAGTGAAGGTTGGGTTAAAATTCCTTCACCCAAAGCCCTCGATCGCCGTGGTCAACCGCTTTTGATTACGTTAAAAGGTACGGTTGAAGCGTTTTATAAATAAGCCGCCAGGCTCTTTTTATTGTTAACCTAGTGATCCCATGGATATAAAAGCCAGTGCTATTTAGTTAATGCGCTGGCTATTTACTGCTAGTCTTACTCACAGGGCATTCACCTATTTAGCGCTAGCCTAATCATCCGCCTGCTTTTTATCCATGGACGATCGTTATTCTCCATTCATCTATAGATTATAGATATGACGACCACGATTATAACGCGCTTGTTCCTACACTTTACTGCTAGCTTGCATATTTACGTCTGCGCGGGGCTGGATATATTCAAGGCAATATTTTCCTCAATTCGTTAGATATAACAACCGCTAATACGGTCACAAAGGTTGAGATAAATATTCACTCGTAGAATACACCGGCATCGTTAAGCGTAAACGCGCGCTGGGACTCAGCCGAGTACGCGATGACAAATACATTCGATTATTGCTCATAGAAATGACTTACCAGCCATAAATTGGCATGGTGCAGGCGTATTTTCAGCGCGCTATTTTTATATTGGTCGTTATGGTATTTTTTGATAATACCTGTATATAAAGCCGCATCGGAAGATAACGTTATGACGAAAACGAAGCACATTGAATCGATTGTTGAACTTGGGCATGACCTTGCTCATAAACACAAAGCTTTTCAACCCGATGAGGTAAATGTCTCACAAGCGCTCAAAAAACAAATAGCGGAAGACTTCGAGTCGTTACAAAAAAATGGTTACGTCATTATTGAACGTTTACTTTGTGAGTCTGAATTGAACACCATTCGCAGTGCAACAGTGCCACTTTTAGAGGGTGGCGGACGCAATAATTTTGAAGGTATAAAGACCCAGCGGCTTTATAGTGTGCTTGAGAAAACGCGTCTAATTGACTCATTGGCTATTCATCCAAGGATAACAGGCTTACTTGACTATTTATTCCAACCCAATTACCTGCTAAGCCAAGCACAAATGATCAATATTTTACCTGGAGAGGTCGCTCAACCTTTGCATTATGATGATGGTTTTTATCCTGTTAAACGTCCCCGTAAACCGCTCGGAGCCGCTACTATTTGGGCTATAGATGAATTTACCGACGAAAATGGCGCAACGGTTATTATTCCAGGTAGTCATTTATTAGGTCAAGAAATCGTCACTGATCGAAGTCAAACGATTCCAGTCGTGATGCCAGCGGGATCTGTCGTATTCTTTCTTGGCACAACCTGGCATGGTGGAGGTGCGAATCAATCTGAATCGACCCGCCTTGCTGCTACCTGCCAATATTGTGAACCTTGGCTAAGACCCCAGGAAAATTTCTTTTTAGAGCTTAGCCAAAAAACATTGCAAGCCATTCCCGAACAGTTACTTAGCATGGTTGGTTACTCAATACACCCACCATTCATGGGTATGGTAAATGGTATGCATCCCAAACGGACACTATCAAACAGCAAAAAGACGTAGTTTACGGCCAATACTGCTGCGCTTGAAAATCATCTACTAAAAAGGTCTTCGTTGTTAGGGAGTTATGAATCGGCTCATGCTCCCAATAACTTGAACCCCGTGTTTAATATGACAAATTTAGCGCTAGCATTCTTAATTACTGACGCAGAAAAGCGTCTGATTGCGGATTGCACAGTAGTCGTACACGGAATATATATAACTGCATTGTCGATGGTTTTGTCTTGGCATATGTTATCGCTGCCGCGTTAAATTTCTGTTAACAAGATGGTGTTGGTGCTCGGTTGGTGCGCTAATCTGGTTAACACTTAGTTACTTAATACGCTTCGTTTCGATTAATTAATTTCATTGCTCATGGGGTGATGTGCTGATAACTTACTGAGTTAGCTAATATTACATGCGGGTTAACTTTGATTTTTCTGTAGCATTCACGCCACTCGAGCAGGCGAGACATTGTTCAGTTTTCTCTAGTTTGCCTAATATTTTACGCCAAATGGCGATTTTTAGGAGTTGAGTTATGTTTAGTCACGTGATGATTGGTGTTAACGATATGGAAGCATCAAAAGCATTTTATGATGCGACCATGGCTGTTTTAGGTTACAAGCCTGGTGTAATGGATGAAAAAGGCCGTTGCTTCTATTTCGATAAAAGCGGTGTGTTTGCCTTAACGAAACCAATCAACGGCGAGCAAGCTTGCCACGGCAATGGCTCAACGTTAGGTTTTAAAGTTGAAAGTACTGAACAAGCTGAAGCATGGCATGCAGCGGGGTTAGCAAATGGCGGAGTGGCTTGTGAAGATCCTCCTGGTGTACGTGGCGCAGGTGAAAACCAAATGTACCTAGCGTATTTACGTGACCCAACGGGTAATAAAGTTTGTACGCTCATTCGCGTGTAATACACCATCTTAGTTTAGCTGTGTAGGTACCCAGAAAATCAATTTAAAAAGTGCTCATGATAGGGCACTTTTTTGTTTCTGGTGTACTTATGATGATTTTTCATACTAGTGTCATCTTTCGGGACATTTGAGCCTGTTACACTCGACTCATTACGTGGAAATAGCGGGTTATGAACGTCTTGATTTACCCGCCTGACAGGATGAAGTACTCGATTTTAGCGGACCGTTTATAGCATTTTCTAAGGTATCTCGTTTTTCTCGACTAGAGTTACGATTTAATGTGATTTTTGTGGCGCAAACCTTGTGTCCAGTTTCAGCCGAGGGGGCGTTGCCCTCACTGGGCATTATCCCTTTGAAATACATTCATTGATTGATTGATGTGTTATTGGTAGCACAGTCTCACGAGTAGCTGTTCGACAATCAGTATTTACTCGATCAGTTATTAAATATCGCGGAGTCGGCCACGACAATGAATTTCATTTTCACAGTTGGGTTTCTTTTGAAGCAGGCTTATTGAGGCGTCTTTCGGTGACCATGCATTGAGAGGATATTAGCACCTTGAAGACTGCTTACCCATGGCCAGCGCCGCAAGTACGAATGGAAAGCGAAAACATAAAATACGGTATTGAAAGTTGTCACTTACTTTACAGCGATAAAAACTAAAAGGCGTTAATTGATGTTTGTTCCAAAAAATATGCATATGCAAGGTAACGATACAATTGTTCAATTTATAAAAGACCATAGCTTTGGTATTTTGGTGTCTGAATCATTGGAGGCCACACATATTCCTTTTATATTTTCCCCCGATGAAGGTGAAAAAGGGGTCTTGTATGGGCATATCGCTAAAGCTAATCCTCAATGTAAACAACTTGCTCAGGAGAATGCACTCGTCATCTTTAATGGCCCCCATGGGTATATTTCGCCAACGTGGTATGAAAATGGACCGGGTGTGCCAACGTGGAATTATGCTGCAGTTCACTGCCGCGGGAGAGCGACTTTATTAAATGATGCCCACACCATAGAAACAATGAACAGGCTAGTGGCTAAATATGAGCCTAACTTGCTCAATGATGAGGTGTTAATGCCACAAGATTATCAAGCTAAACTTAGGCAGGCGGTTGTTGGTTTTAAAATTGATATTGAGCATATTGATGCTAAAGAGAAGCTGGGGCAGCAGCGAAAAATAGCAGATCAACACGGTGTGCATACTGCTTTATCAACAAGTGATGCGCTCGGGGATAAGCAACTCGCCAATTACATGCAGCGCAGACAGTTGGGCGTGGGGGCCATTAATCAACCTTAGCTCGCCCAAGAGGGGTGATGCTTTCAGTATAATATTTCGAGACGGCAATTTAGTCGCGTAAACGTGTTGGGGAAGCGTATTACAGTGCACTGTAACATGTTAGTTTGGTGCACTGTGAACACGCGCTAGCTTAACCATAGGCCAATGTTTTTACTGCTGTATCCACTTACGGATAGCATCACGATCTTGCTCAGTCATACCCGTTTTATTCATCAACGGCATGTCCTTACTGACAACAGCGCGTTGGTAAATAAGCGGGGCTCTGGCACTGATTTGCTGCCATGAATCCAACATTAATCCTAGGGGAGCGATGACAAATAGCGCATCAGTTGGTTTAGCAGAATGACAATTTGCGCAGTGAGTTTGAATAACATCAAACGCATTTTGCTCAACATCATTTAGTGTGACTTGTGCAGTGGGTGCGACAATTGGGTTTTCTGGACTGTCACTGGTGCTGCGAGGGTAAGATACCCAGCCAGCAATGATTAACATGCCAATGGCGCCAGTAATGAGTACCGAGGGCCGTGAAATACCCACATGCTTCAAGTTAAAGTAATGGCGTATCCAGGCAGACACTACACCAATCGCCATTAGCACAGCCCATGCTTGAGGGTGTTGAAAGGTCATGGGGTAATGGTTACTGATCATGATAAATAGCACGGGTAATGTCAGGTAATTATTGTGCACTGAGCGCAACTTTGCGGCTAATCCCCAAGCGGGATCGATCTCTTTATTGTTGGTTACCGCATCTACCATTAAACGCTGGGCAGGCATTATTTTGAAAAATACATTACCAGCCATAATGGTACCAATTAGGGCGCCAACATGCATAAATGCACCACGGCCGCTAAACCAGTGAGTGGCTAAATAGCTAACTGCACCAAGTAATACCAGTAACAATATGCCAAACAGTGCAGGGTAACGACTAAGGGCGCTGCGACAGGCACCTTCGTAAATAAATAACCCACCAAAAATCAACCCAAGGCCCCGAATAATGGCGTCTGTAGGGGTTAACTGCATAACATTTGGGTCAATGAGATAAATCGACGCCCCATGATAATAAATCAAGCTCAGTAATAAAAAGCCACTTAACCAAGTTGTGTAAGCTTCCCATTTAAACCAGTGTAGCGTTTCAGGCATTTTTTCTGGTCCGCGTTGGTATTTAGCCACCTCATAAAATCCACCACCATGAACCGCCCATAAGTCGCCTTTAATGCCTTTGTCTTGTTTCCATTTAGGCGGCGTGCGCAGATTATTATCTAACCAAATAAAATAAAACGACGCGCCAATCCATGCTACGCCTGCTATGACGTGAAACCAGCGTATAAATAAAGATGACCAATCAAACCATGCCATTATCAAGTTCCTTGTTTATTATTATTTTATGTGTGTTTGGTACACTGGTTCACCTGCGATATAAGTCGCACTAATGGCTCTGTCATCTGCCAACATACTAAGAGCGAAAATAATGTCCTGCACCTCGTTATGCTGCTCAAATCTAAGACTGGTCAGCTCATCAAAATTAGGATCCAATACCACGAAATCTGCGTCAGAGCCGGGGTTCAGGTTACCGATTTTATCCTCTAAACCTTGGGCGAGCGCCGCACCCTGAGTCATTAGGTACAATCCATGAAGAGGTTGCAATTGCTCGCCACGTAATTGACCCACTTTATAAGCTTCACCTAAGGTGCGCAGCATACTGAAGCTGGTGCCAGCCCCTACATCTGTAGCTAAAGCCACTGGAATGTTGTGTTTTTCTGCCGTCTTGAGATCGAACAAGCCACTGCCTAAAAATAAATTAGACGTTGGGCAAAAAGCAATACTTGCACCGCTTTGGGCCATTCGCTGCCACTCATGCTCTTGCATGTGAATACAATGTCCAAACACTGCTTTGGGACGCAACATATTGAATTTATCGTACACATCTAGATAACCATTGTGCTTAGGAAACAGCGAATTTACCCACGCTATCTCGTTCAGATTTTCATTTAAGTGGGTCTGTATATACACGTCGGGATATTGCTGAGCTAATTCCCCTAACGCGTGTAATTGCTCGGGGCTACTGGTAGGTGCAAAACGCGGCGTAATGGCGTAATACAATCGGTCTTTACCGTGCCAGCGTTCAATCAAATCAGCGCTTTCTTTTTGTGCTTTTTCAGGGCTGTCTTGTAGCCAAGATGGGCAATGTCTGTCCATGCACACTTTGCCGGCAATTAGTAACATTTTGTGTTTTTGGGCCGCAGAGAAAAGCGCTTCGGCTGCACATTGATGCACCGAAGAATAGACCATGGCACTGGTGGTTCCATGACGATAAAGTTGGCGTAAAAAAATGTCAGCAATTTTAGCAGCATATTCAGGATTAGAGAATTTACCCTCTGTAGGGAAGGTGTAGTTTTCTAACCAGTCGAGTAGTTGTTCACCAAAACTGGCGAGCATTTCCGTTTGCGGGAAGTGCAAATGACTGTCAATGAAACCCGGCACAATGAGTTGGCCAGAGTAATCATGAATTTTCACGTCATGATATTGATTTTCAATGGTTTTTCGTTCTCCTGTAACGACTATTTTTCCGTTACGCGTAACCAGTGCGCCATCTTTGATATAGATATAATCATCTTTAGGTTGAGCGCTTTTATGGGGGAAATGCAAAATGGATGCACGGTATAAATGTGTAGTCATTGAATAAAATATTCCGTTAGCTACCGCGGTAACTGCTAAAGCCAAAAGGAGAAATAAGCAGCGGAATATGGTAATGACCACCGTCTTGCGTTATCTCAAAATGCACATCCACGAAGGGATAAAATGCGCTGCCATGCTGGTCAGATAAATACTCGCCTGTCACAAACCTAAGTTGATGGTGTCCGGCTGAAAAAGCTAATTCACCCCACTGATTACAGCGACCATCTGCGTCGGTTTGTGCGCGCGTTATATCGCCATTAGGCGTAGTTAATATAAGCTGCATATTTGCAGCTGGCTTACCCAAGGTGGTGTCTAAAACATGGCTGGAAAGCGACGGGGATTTACTCATCTGATAAGCCTCTTAGTATACGTAACAGGGTAATTTTAATTTGTTCAGCACTGGCAATGTCAATCTCTGTTGCCGTTGGGTTGTCGATACGTTGCGCTATTTCCTCAAGCATGGTGTGTGCATCTAACCCACTGGCACAAATGATAAAGATAAAACCGTGTTTTTCTTTATAAGCTAAGTTAAGTTTTCGCAAAGCCGTTAAGGTGGCTTCGTCTGCTTGGCGGGCGCCGTCTTGCTCGTTGCTCGCCATGGCTTTGGTGCTGGCATACTTCTCTCGCAGGCTACTTATGTCACCGATCATAGGATGGGCGTCGAAAGCCTGTAAAACGTCTGCTTGTTCCATGTCGTGCCAATTGGCTTTTGCTCGTTGACGAACATTAGACTCACTGGCGTAAGGCCGTTGTTCTTGCATTTTAGTTACCCAACGTTTGGCTGCGCAGGCTTGAGTAAAAAATGCTTCTGCTGCTTCAACGGAAATATTGTTTAGTTCATCTAGGGTCATAGTAAGTATTTAAGCTCTTTTGCGGCACGCCAGGCTTTCGCTTGTTTCTGACGCTGGGATTCACTTTTACTGTTTTCATTTGTGTTTACCGATTGTTCATTATGCACACTTTCACTATTGAGACGTTGGATAAGCTGTCCAGCAATAGATACGGCCACCTCAATAGGGCGTTTACCTGGGATGTCGACTACGCCAATGGGACTGACTAAACGAGTAGGCTCATAAACATCGGGCATACGTGCAGCGATACGAGTGACAAAACGCTTGGCTTTGGTACTTGAGCCAATCATGCCTATATAGGGCAGGTCAGGGCGCTTGAGTGCGGCTTCAACCAGTTCATAATCCAGTTGATGATTGTGCGTCATGATTACCATCCAGCTGTTATCCGGGGCTAATGCAATGTGCTCAGTTGGCTCATCACTGACGATCATCTTAAGGTTGGCAAAATCGAATGTCGGCTTGCCTCTCGGAAATAACACCTCTCTGTGATCAATCCATTGAATTTGCAAAGGCAGCTGTGCAAGCAGTGGTACCAGTGCATGGGCAACATGTCCTGCACCAAAGATTTGCACGGTTTGACATTGCTCGATCATCACTTCGAACAATATATTGACCGCGCCGCCACAACATTGGCCTAACTTACTCGATAACGGATAATGTTCTACGTGTTGTGTATGCTCTTTGCCTGCCAATAAAACACGTGCTTTCTCTGTGGCGGCAAATTCAAGTTGACCACCACCGATAGTGTCAAAGGTTTCATCACCGGTAACGATCATTTTAGTGCCGTTACCTCTGGGAGTTGAGCCCGCAGAAGCTAACACAGTCACTAATACGTAAGCTTTACCTTGTTCTTGGCATTGCTGCAGTGCATCAAACCATTTGTTGGTGTTCATTCTATACGCTCGCTGATAGTGATGTTACCAAGAGACTCAATGCAGTTCAGTACAGCCTCAGGTGTCGCCGGGGCAGGTAACTGAGGATCAATCTGGTAATCCGTTAAGCTTGAAATGGCATCTTTAATCGCGCACCAGACCGAGTTCGCTAACATCAATGGGGGCTCGCCGACTGCTTTAGAATGATAAATACTGTCTTCGTCGTTATCACGTGCGTATAAGTCAACGTTAAAGATCTCAGGTGTATCACCAATCGCAGGGATTTTGTACGTGGCGGGATTGTTGCTCATCAAGCGGCCGCTATCATCCCATTTCAAATCTTCTGTGGTCAGCCAGCCCATTCCTTGAATAAAGCCGCCTTCAATCTGGCCGATATCGATCGCTGGGTTTAAGCTGCGGCCTACATCATGGAGTATGTCGACGCGCTCAACTTTGTATTCACCGGTTAAGGTATCAATGGCCACTTCTGATACAGATGCGCCATAAGCGAAATAAAAGAACGGTCGGCCATTACCTGTGTTGCGATCGTAATGAATTTTAGGGGTTTTATAAAAACCTGTTGATGATAATGATACACGGCCAATATAGGCATTTTGCACTAGTTGAACAAAACCTATACTGTTTTCACCCAATGTGACTTTATTATCAGCAAAAATCACGTTATCGGCTGTTAAGTTGAGGTCATTTACCTCATCAGTATAAAACTTAGCTAAGCGTTGCTTGACGATGATACACGCGTTTTGGGCTGCTTTTCCGTTAAGATCGGTGCCGCTTGACGCTGCTGTGGGTGAGGTGTTCGGCACTTTGTCAGTACGCGTGGCTGTGACCTCTACATCATGCAGGGATATACCAAATTCATTTGCCACTATTTGGCCAATTTTGGTGTGTAAACCTTGGCCCATTTCTGTGCCGCCATGGTTAATTTGCATGCTGCCATCTGTGTATACATGCAGCAGGGCGCCAGCTTGGTTCAAATGTTTGGCGGTAAACGAGATACCAAACTTTACTGGGGTTAATGCCAAGCCTTTTTTGACAATTGGACTGTGCTTATTAAACTTACTGATGGCATCTCTGCGTGCCCAATAATCAGATGAGTTTTCTAAGCGGTTGATCAAATCAGCTAACAAATTGTGTTCGACCGTCATGCCATAAGGAGTGAGGTTACGCTGATTTTCGCCGTACAAATTAAGCTTGCGCACGCTAAGCGGATCTTTGCCCACTTTACGGGCGATGGCATCCATCATGGCTTCTGCCACAATCATGCCTTGGGGGCCGCCAAATCCACGGTATGCCGTATGGGAAACCTGATTGGTTCGACAGCGATGACCTGCCACTTTAACGTTCTCTAAATAATAGCCGTTGTCACAATGAAACATGGCTCGGTCGACAATAGCGTCTGATAAATCAGGAGAGTGACCGCAATTACCATTTATCTCTATGTCAGCCGCATTTATCAAGCCCTCTTTATCAAAGCCGACCTTGTAACTGTTTTCAAATGGATGACGTTTACCGGTGGCGATCATGTCTTGCATTCGTGGCAGACGCAGTTTTACTGCGCACTGGTTACGTTTAGCAAATAGTGCAGCGATGCACGCCCACTGAGCGGCTTGTGTCTCTTTACCACCGAAACCACCACCCATGCGTCGCATGTCTACAACTACCTTGTGCAATTTACAATCTAAAACTTCCGCTATCAGTTTCTGTACTTCACTCGGGTGCTGACTAGAGGTGTACACTAACACTCTGTCTTCTTCTTCGCTGATGGCCATTGAAACCTGACCTTCAAGATACATGTGTTCTTGGCCGCCAATGCTTAAATGATTCTGGACGGTAAATGTACTGGCTTTATAAGCCGAGTCGAAGTCTCCCTGGTGCATAAAGTGTGGTGGGCGTACAAAATTACTTTGTTGTTTGGCTGCATCAACACTTAAACATGGCGTGCTGGGGGTGATATCTATTTTGGCCTTAAGGGCAGCTTGACGGGCATGGTGCACCGTGTCTGCTAACACGGCAAACATGGCTTGACCGTGAAAAAGCACATGTTTTTGGGCAAAAATAGGATCACCATCGAATACCGGTGCTATATCAACGTGACCCGGTACATCTTCTACTGTGATCACATCGCTCACGCCTGGGCTCGCCCATACGTCAGAAACATCTAACGATTTGATAACACCTGATGCGGCTGGGCTGGTGCCAATGGCGGCAAATTGTAAATTAGCGGGTTGGGGCAAGTCATCTACGTAACGTGCTTGACCGCTCACTTGGCGGATCGCGCTTTCGTGGGGATGAGACTTGCCTACTTTACCCTGTGGATTACCGCTAAAAGGTTGTTTGATAAGTTTACGCATGACTGCAAGCCTTATCTTGTATTTGGCTGACAAGGATCGTTCGGAAATAGCGTTTAAAAAACGTGTTATTCATAAGCATGTACCCGAGTTTCAATTTTATGGCTTTGTTGATTGCTTTGCAGCCAGAAGCGCTTCCAGAGATTCACGATCATCGTTTGGCGGTAGGTAGCACTGGCTCTTACGTCATCAATTGGATTAAAAGCCTGACTTAAAATTACTTTACCTGCTTCAAACGTCGCGCTTTGTGACCAGTCTTTTCCGACCAGTGCGGCTGCTAAACCTATTGCTGACACTGGGGTGGCTGCTACACCGCCAAAACCGCTAGCCAATTCCTGAATGATATTATTCTCGCCCAGGGTCAGATTAAACACGGCGCACACCGCTGAAATATCATCTTCTTGGCGCTTAGAAATTTTATAGGCGCTGATTTTGCTATTGGTTTTTTTGTACGGGATGAAAATAGCTTCGATCCATTCATTTTTTTGCAACAAGGTTTGACGATAACCGGTAAAAAATTCGCCAATGGGAATATCGCGACGCGCTTGGCCATTATCTACCTGAATACGCGCATTTAATGCAAGCAAAGCAGGGGGCATATCTCCAATAGGCGAGGCATTCGCCACATTACCGCCCAGCGTTGCCTGATTACGAATAGGTGTGGAAGCAAAACGGTCAAGCAGTTCGTGTAACTCAGGAAAGTGCGTAAGCAGTAAAGCTTCCATTTTGCTAAACGGCACAGCTCCACCAATATTAATGCCCAAGTCTGTTTCTTGCAGCACTTGTAGCTCGGCAACTTGGGTCAAGCTAATCAGTGTCGGCAGTGTTTTTAGCTGCTGGGTGACCTCTAATGCTAAATCTGTGCTGCCGGCGAATAAGCGCGCCTCAGGGTGTTTACCTATCGCACTAGCCAGTTCTATTCTGTCTGTTGGCATTAATAGGTTATCAAGCCCCGCGTTGACGTTATGTAAATCAGCCAACTGAGTCACAGTGGTAGCGCGGTTGGCGTAAAATTTGTCATCCACTGTGCCGGTACAAGAAGCAAGTGCGGCATCAATTATGGGTCGATAACCGGTGCAGCGGCATAAGTTTCCGCCAAGAGCGACATTAATTTTTTCTCGGCTTGGCGCTTCACCTTGTTGGTACAAAGCGAACATAGACATAATAAAACCTGGTGTACAAAAGCCGCATTGGGATCCATGTGCATCAACCATGGCTGCCTGAACCGGGTGCAAAGTATCGCCGTCAGCTAAATGTTCAACGGTGAGCAGTTGTTTGCCATGCACCGCAGACAAAAAAGTAACGCAGCTATTTAATGCGCGGTATTCAAGTGCTGAGCCAGGCTTATTTGCTTGTGCTACAACTACGGTACATGCCCCGCAATCGCCAGATGCGCAGCCTTCTTTGGTGCCGCTTAAAGCACACTCTTCCCGAAGGTAATTGAGCAGAGTGGTATCTGCTTGAGTTGCATCTATGTGCACAGCTTTGTCGTTAAGTAAAAAGCTGATCATATTTGTCTCCGAGTGGCTCAGTCATAAATAGTGTAGGAATAATTTGTATCATAACGTTATTTAATACAAAAACTAGACCAATTGGTCAGGTTTTTGCTAATTAGTTTGCGATTATTGGTATCATGAGTGCTTAGGGTCTTTACATTTTCCACTGAGATAAACATTCATCAATGCGCGATTAATGCCTAAGTGGCTTATTACCCGATGTTTAACATGAATATAGGCAAAAGATGTATTTTTAGGTAGGATGTTAACTTGATGTTAATGGGACATGAGAGGCTGAGAGTTATAGCCAAAAATAAAGGAATCGAACAGAATAAATGAGTGACTCATTATCAAAAAAAGATGACAGTATTGGCGCGATTAATCGCGCAAAGATACTTGTAGCTGCAGAAAAAGAGTTTGCAATTCATGGGTTTAAGGGAACTCGCGTACAACGTATTGCCGATAGGGCTGAATTACCAAAGACCAATATTTTATATTATTTCAAATCTAAAGACGGTTTGTACTTGGCACTGTTGCAAGAAATTTTAAGTTTATGGAACAGCAGTTTTGATAACGCCAAGGCGCAAGACGATCCTAGCGAAGTGCTGGCCCGTTATATTGCGGACAAAATGGAAATTTCCCGTTGTCGTCCAGATGCCTCAAAAATATTTGCACTTGAAATCATCAACGGCGCACCAAACTTGAGCAGCTTTTTTAAGGATCAGCATTCGACTTGGATGAATTCTCGAGTAGCCGTGCTTCGACAGTGGATAGAGCTAGGAAAATTACCCGATATCGATCCTTATTATTTGTTGTTTAATATTTGGGCGGGCAGTCAGCATTACGCTGATTTTTCTGCACAAATTACTGAACTTAAAGGTCATGCGATGGATCAAACTGAATTCGCAAACGCCACCAAGAGTTTAATTAAACTCGTATTGCAAGGCTGCGGCCTAATAGTGCCACCACTATATAAATAATAAGAGACAGGACATGACCCACGCGTATCCACGAGATTTAATTGGTTATGGCGACACCCCGCCTGACCCAAACTGGCCAGACAAAGCTAAAATAGCGGTGCAGTTTGTACTAAATTACGAAGAAGGAGGGGAGAGTAGCGTTTTACATGGGGATGCTGCATCTGAAGTTTTTTTATCGGAAATTATCGGCGCCCAAGCTTACCCTGATCGTCATCTAAGCATGGAGTCCATGTACGAATACGGCAGCCGTGCTGGATTTTGGCGTTTGCATCGACTATTTGAACGTTTAAATGTACCCATTACTGTGTTTGGTGTGACTATGGCGTTGCAACGAAACCCAGAAGCCGTGGCGGCGATGAAAGACGCCAACTGGGAGATTGCCAGTCATGCCATGCGCTGGATCCATTACCAAGATATGCCGGAAGCGCAAGAGCGTAAAATGATTGATGCATCGGTACAATTGCATCAGGCGATTACCGGTTCAAAGCCCTTAGGTTGGTATACTGGACGCACAAGCCCTAACACGCTCAAGATTATTTCCCAGCGAGATGACTTACTTTATTGTGCTGATTCATACGCGGATGACTTACCTTACTATGATACCAACTATGAAAAGCCATTGTTGATTGTGCCGTATACCTTAGACACCAACGATATGCGCTTTGCTAGTGCTCAAGGATTCAATTGTGGCGAGCAGTTCTTTCAGTACCTAAAAGATGCCTTTGATGTGTTGTATGAAGAAGGTAATTACGCCCCTAAGATGCTCTCGATTGGATTACACTGCCGAATTATTGGTCGTCCTGCGCGCATGGCAGCTTTGCAGCGTTTTATTGAGTATGTGCAAGACCACGACAGAGTATGGTTGTGTAAAAGGCACGAGATTGCTCAGCATTGGCAAGACAACTTCCCACATAAATAGAATCCGTAACAATATTGAGTGCATGATGAGTGGAAATTGACCGTGCATTTAATATCTTACACCAGACAATAAAAAACGCGTGATAGTGTTAACCGTCACGCGTTTTTTATTGTCTATATCTCAACCAGATGTATGGTTAGCGCTTAAATATCATTATTTTAAATTGAGCACATAACGCAGCACGAATACCGCCGCCATGGCGTAGGTGATCCATGTGACTTCTTTGTATCGACCAGTACCAAGCATGATACCAACATACGTAATGAAGCCTAAGGCAATGCCCTCACTGATACTAAAGGTTAGTGGCATCGCTAATAAGGCAACAGATGCGGTGGCAAGGGCGGTAAGGTCGTCAAAGTCTAGCTGGCGGAACGAGTCCATCATTAAAATACCCACCATGATAAGTGCTGGGGTGGTCGCCATTAGCGGGATCACTTTCATTAACGGGGTAAAGAACAGTGCGAGTAGAAAACATAGGGCAACAAAAACACTGGTTAATCCCGTACGCCCACCAGATGAAACCCCCGCGGCAGATTCTACGTAGGAGGTAACAGGTGACGTACCTAATGCTGCACCAACGACACTTGCTGCGGCATCAGCTGTCATCGCAGGGCCTATTTTAGGTAATTTACCTTCTTTATCCAGTAGGTTAGCTCTGCGCGAGACGCCGATTAATGTGCCGATAGTGTCAAACATATTGACAAATAGCAGAGCGAAAATAAGATCCCAAGTGGTCGCAAAATTCTCAATAGGGTACATGATGTCCATGGCTAAAAAGGTATTGCTCATACTGTCAGGCATGCCAATAAATGCGTCAGTGTGCTGGGTTAGGTAACCATCACCCACAGGAATGAACGCACCTATTAGGGTAAGCACCAACACTGAAATAAGAATGGCCCCAGTGACACGCTTTATAAAAAGCACAATGGTAAGTAAAATCCCTGCTACCGCCAGCATGGTTGCCGGCTTAGATAAATCACCAATAGTGACAAAGGTTGCAGGATGATCAACCACGATACCGGCATTTTTTAATCCTATAAAAGCGATAAATAAACCAATACCACACTGCACGCCGATTTTTAACGCGGCAGGGATGGCATCCGCAATTTTAGTTCGCACCCCTGTGACGGATAACAGCAAAAATAATATGCCGTTCCAGAACACTATGCCCAGCGCCGCCTCCCATTGAATATCGCGGGTCAAACAAATAGTGAAAGCGAAGAAGGCGTTTAACCCCATCCCTGGCGCCATTGCGACAGGATAGTTGGTCATAAACGCCATGAGGAGTGTGCCGATACAAGCCGCTAATGCGGTAACTGTGATTAAACCGACAACTGGCATGCCACCAGCCGATAAGATACTGGGATTGACCACTAGTACATATGACATGGCGGCAAATGTGGTGAGGCCGGCGATAAATTCGGTTTTTATATTAGTGCCATTGGCTTGCAGCTTAAAAAGCTTTTCGAATACTGCGTTAAACATGGATGCTTCTCATTGTGGGTTCTCTTACTAGCCTGAGTGGCCAATGATAAAAGGGTTAAAGTAACCCAGTGAAAGCAAAAACCTGACCATTTAGTCTAGCTTTGGTGTGGTTTATGCTGAACAATGATACACAAAGTGACTGCTGTTGGCCTATTGCAAGCCGTAACTAGTGTAAAAATAACGATTAAAGTGAGATCTACTTCAGTTAAAATAGCGTTCTTGATGATATTTTGTGCACTGCTGCGCTTTTGTGGTGCGCCAAGCGCCTATTTGTAGTGCACACAAGCTGCCTGGCAAATGACTGAAATGATGAGTTTGCTCCTGACCGATAATAAAAATAATACCGATAATGACAAGAGGACCCAAAGATGCCCAGTATTAACCCCGCCACGACAGCCTTGATTAATTCGTTGCCAAAGGCTGAATTACATTTGCATATCGAAGGGACGCTTGAGCCTGAACTAATGATGTTGCTGGCGGAAAAACATCAGGTAGCATTGCCTTATTCGACGATTGAAGATGTGCGCCTTGCTTACAATTTTGATAATTTACAAAGTTTTCTAGACTTGTATTATCTCGGTGCCTCAGTACTGCGTGATGAAGACGATTTTTACCGGTTAATGTGGGATTACCTCTGTAAGTGTAAAGAAGAAAACGTGGTACACGTGGAAATGATGTTCGATCCGCAAACTCACACTGAGCGTGGTATTGGCTTTGATGTATTTATGCCGGGATTTGCTCGTGCGATGGCCCAAGCGGAAAAAGAGTGGGGTCAATCTAGTTTATTGATCATGTCGTTTCTACGCCATTTAAGTGAGCAGAGCGCGTTTGAAACACTCGATGCCGCCAGCCCATATTTGTTCATGGTGTCAGCCGTGGGGCTAGATAGCTCAGAGTTGGGTAATCCTCCCGAAAAATTCGCTCGGGTGTTTGCTAAGGCAAAAGAATTAGGGTTGCTGCGGGTTGCCCATGCCGGGGAAGAAGGGCCTCCGGCGTATATTTGGAGTGCGCTAAACGACTTGAACGTGCATCGCATTGATCACGGGGTGCGTAGTATCGAAGATGCAATGTTAGTGCAAGAACTTGCCAGCAGGCAAATGCCATTAACTGTGTGTCCGCTATCGAATATTAAATTGTGTGTGTTTGGGCATATGCGTGAACACAACTTACTTTCCTTATTAGATCAAGGATTGATGGTGACGGTGAACGCAGATGATCCCAGTTATTTCGGCGGTTACTTAAACGATAACTATCACGCATTGGCAGCGCATTTACCGATTACTGATGAACATATTAAAACCCTAGCCGCGAATAGCTTCAAAGCGAGCTTTTTAAGCGAAGAGCAAAAAGCTCATTGGCTACACTGCGTTTCTACTTATTAAAGCGGCTTAAACGCGTAAAAACGTGCTAGCACGCTTTTTACGCGTTTAAGCAAAGCACGAAAGCTGTGCACCATGCACTATTATGACCCGAAAAATTTCTATCAGTTTGTCTTCAATTTCCCATTTAAAATACCTAAGCGATTGAAATGTATGTGTTTTGTAATTTTGGCACTATCGGTGCTATACATACCGTGTATGCACTTGTGTTATTAATAATGATAAAAGCAAAAACACAGACTAAAAGGTTACGTTAACGTAATTTTTAAGTAAGGCAATGTAGCCCGCAACGACTTTCCGTGTCCTGGAGTCGTTGCGGGTTTTTTTTTGAGTAACTTTTCTAATGAGTAATCTAAATGAGCGTTGATAAATTTAATTTACTGTCCTTTACCGGCAAAATGAAAACTCTGCATCTATCGTGGATAGCGTTTTTTATTACGTTTATGGTGTGGTTTAACATGGCGCCGCTAAAAGGGGCGATTGTTGATGGTGTTGGCCTAACGTTAAGTGAATGGAAAACCCTGCTCATTATTAATGTTGCATTAACGATCCCTGCACGCGTCATTATTGGCGCACTAACCGATAAGTTTGGTCCGCGCATCGTTTATTCCGCTTTGATGGCTATCTGCTCTATTCCTTGTTTTATGTTTGCATTGGCAGATAGCTTTACTCAGTTGGTCATTGCCAGATTTGCTCTAGGCTGCATTGGAGCCGGCTTTGTTGTGGGGATCCGAATGGTGAGCGAATGGTTTCCACCAAAAGAATTAGGCACAGCTGAGGGGATATATGGAGGTTGGGGTAATTTTGGCTCGGCCGCAGCAGCTTTTACCTTGCCTACACTGGCCATACTCTTCGGAGGAGAAGACGGTTGGCGCTATGCAGTGGGCCTAACTGGCTTGATGAGCTTATTGTTCAGCGTCGTTTACTTCAAAAATACTACCGACACGCCTAAAGGCTCAACCTATTTTCGACCTAAAAACCTGGGTGGAATGGAAGTCACTAGTGTGGGTGATTTCTACTTACTGTTAGTGATGAAAACTCCCATGTATCTGGCGCTGGCTTTACTCAATTGGAAGTTGTCGCCAGAAGGTGTGTCTTTGCTAAGCGAAAGCGTAGTAATCGCTATCTACTTAGGATTGGTCGCGTTATATGTTTATGACGCCTATGCCACCTACCAAGTAAACAAAGAGATTTTTGTGACGCCCGTTCCTGAAGTGCATCGCTACTCGTTCAAACAAGTGGCTGTGCTAAATATTTTATATTTCGCTACCTTTGGTTCTGAATTGGCCGTCATATCTATGTTGCCAGCATTTTTTGCCGAAACGTTTACGTTAAATATGGCAACAGCGGGCTTACTCGCTGGCATGTATGCGTTTATGAATTTGATGTCTAGACCTGGCGGTGGGTTATTATCAGACCGATTTGGGCGCCGAAAAACGTTGCTTATTCTAACGGCAGGGTTAGCCATTGGTTATTTTTGCTTGAGTTTAATTGATTCGAGTTGGCCAATTTGGTTAGCTGTTATTGCTGTGATGGCATGTTCATTCTTTGTGCAATCAGGAGAAGGGGCGGTATTTGCAGTAGTTCCCTTAATTAAGCGCAGATTAACAGGGCAAATTGCCGGCATGACGGGTGCTTACGGTAACGTTGGAGCTGTGGTCTACTTAACGGTTTATTCGCTGGTGGATACCTCCACCTTCTTCACGGTGATCGGGTGTACCGCGGTGGTCGGTTTTATTGCTTTGTTCTTTATGCAAGAGCCGTCAGGGTCAATCACTGAAGTACGTGAAGATGGTAGTGTTGAATTGATCAACGTAACCTAGGTGTCAGTTTATATTTATGAGCCATAAACATTGGACAAACTAACCTTAGCATTCGGCGGCTTTTCCAGTGAAGGGGTGAAGGCAGAAAACCAAGATGCCTTTGCCGCTTACTTGCCTAAGGGCCAGGATCTAACCGCTAAAGGTGCTGTAGCCGCTATTGCGGATGGCGTCAGTGTCTGTACTCGCGCAAGAGAAGCTGCCATCACCTGTGTGACAAACTTCATTCAAGATTATTATCAAACCCCGCAAACATGGACGATTAAACACGCGTCGAGCAAAATATTACAAGGTTTAAATCGTTGGTGTTATGGACAGCACGATTATGAACATGGTGGTCATAGCCAAATGATTACCACCTTTAGTGGCATGGTATTTAAGTCTACATCTGGTTTTATCTTACACGCAGGCGATAGTCGCATAAGTCGAGTGCAAAATAATGATTTTGAACAACTCACGACTGATCATGTTTCCCGTCAGGGCAGTAAAAATGTGCTCACTCGAGCGGTGGGAATTGAAACTCATCTAGATGTAGATTTTCGCACCCTAGAGTTGGAACGAGACGATATATTTGTTTTTACTTCAGACGGTGTTCACGAGTTTTTAGCAAATAAACAGCTACTTGCGCTGGTCAATGATAGAACGACGAGTTTAGAGCAACGAGCAAACAACATTGTGGCTGCTGCATTACGTGCGGGAAGTGACGATAATCTTACCTGTTTATTGGTGCATGTTACCGATTTACCCAATGCCAGTTTAGATGAACATTATCGCCAGGTGATGCGTTTAGCCATGCCCCCTGCGTTAGATGTTGGTATGAAACTGGAAGGTTACCGAGTAGTACAGACCTTGTTTAATGGCACGCGCAGTAGCTTATATAAAGTCATTAACGAGGCCGATGGTAAAACCTACGGATTAAAAATACCGTCTCAAAATTTTGTGGATGATCCCATTTATCTGAGTGGTTTTTTACGCGAAGAGTGGGTAGGGCAGCATATTAAACATCATAATGTGATGCGTATATTTAAACGGCCCGATAACGCTAAGTTTATGTATCATATTTGCGAGTATATTGAAGGGCAAACTTTACGTCAGTGGATGATAGATAATCCTGCGCCTTCGATTGAGCAAGTACGAATAATCATTACGCCATTAATTCAAGCCTTACGTGTGTTGCAGCGCAAAGATATGGTACACCGAGATGTTAAGCCTGAAAATGTCATGGTGGATCACAATGGCGAGGTCAAACTCATCGATTTCGGCACTGTGCTGGTCAATGCCTTAGCAGAAACGAATTCCCTGCCTCAGGAGCATATCGCGCTAGGCTCGGTACATTACATTGCGCCTGAATACCTGCTGACTCAAAGCAGCGATCATAAATGTGATATGTTTTCTGTCGCTGTGGTGGTGTACGAAATGTTAACCGGGCATTTACCGTTTAAGCCCTTTAAGTACCAAGATTATATTCCCAATGCTTACCATGAATGGGAATACCAATCTGTGGCTAAATTTAGAGCGGATTTACCTCAGTGGTTAGATTTAACGTTGAAAAAGGCATTGCAACCTAATCCAGTGTCACGCTACGAGGCATTTTCTGAGTTTATGATGGACTTGTCACAGCCTAATAAAAACCTATTATTGGCCATTCAAAAGCCACCCTTAATACAGCGTAACCCGGTACTTGTTTACCAAGGGATTTGTGGCATTCAGCTAGTCATTATTTTGTATTTGCTAACCTTGCTCTGAGGTGTGACTAGTAACAGCACAACGGGGGTGCACAGTTGCACGATTTTGGTTTTCATCAAGTCAATGAGTGATACAGTTTTTACTTAAGGTATTGATATTATTTAAAATAAAGGTTGGCATTGTAACTGCAGTGCACAAGTAATAACAGGTGTGTATATATGCTACTTGTTGTAGACGATTAAATAACGCATGAAATACATTATCGCCAACGCTCAGTGCGTGCGCGACAATGTTGGTAAATTTACCCTTGGCAATGTAGCCCTCAGTTTTCCAGATTTGGATAACTGAGGGTTTTTTTTTGCAAAAAATAGCTGCTGATATAACAGGCATAATAGACCGAAACGAGATTGCCGGGAGCTGACTTAACAAGGGGTAACGCATACGACACACACATTAAAAATGTACCGAGGAAGAAAGATGAACACAGACGCAATACAAAATAATAAAACAGAGCTGGCCATAATGATGGGAATATTGTTTAGCGCCGGGAGTATCAGTCATGCTCACGGCGAGCAAAGTATCACTCAAGCATTAAAGAAGGGTACCGCTGAGATAGATTTGCGTTTACGTTATGAAAATGTTGAGCAAGACACGAATGATGCTAATGCTCTTACTTTGCGCACTTTGCTCGGTTACACCACAAGCAGCTATAAAGGCTTTTCGGCAAAAGTTGAAGTAGAGGACACGCGCATCGTGCTCGGGGAGGGCGACTATACCGTCGGCCCGAGTGGGTACAATGTGGGGCAATATTCAGTGATTGCCGATCCAGAGCACACTGAACTAGATCAAGGTTATGTGCAGTATCAAAGTGGTGGGTTAATCGCCAAGTTTGGTCGCCAAGTTATCACCATGGACAACCATCGATTTGTGGGGCATGTAGGCTGGCGCCAAGATAGGCAGACTTTCGATGGTGTCAGTGTTACATATGCAGCCAGCAAAGCGCTTAACCTAAACTATGCGTATTTGAGCCAGCGGAATCGTATTTTTGCTCAAGATGCCGATCTGGACAGTCAAGATCACCTAATCAATCTGTCCTATCACACCTCTTTTGGCACCTTCGTGGGTTACAGCTATTTGCTGGAGGTGGATAACGAGACTGATAACGCCCTTGATACTTTTGGGGCTAGTTTTAACGGTAGCGCTACATTTGCCAAGAGCACCGTGTTGTACGGGGCAGAGTTTGCCACGCAAAGTAGTGAAACAGATACGTCTGACTTTGATGCAGATTATTTAATGCTTGAAGCGGGTATTAAACTGTCTGCGGTTACGATTAAACTGGGCTATGAATCCCTTGGCTCAGATAATGGGCAATACGGTTTTGCCACTCCACTTGCAACCTTGCATAAATTCAATGGTTGGGCCGATGTCTTTCTCAATACGCCAGCCCAAGGATTAGTTGATGTGAATGTAACCGTTTCCGGCAAATTAGCAGGTGGCGGTTGGAGTGTGGTTTATCATGATTTTAGTGCAGATGAAGACAGCAGTACGGTAGATGACCTAGGCAATGAAATCGATTTAAGCTACGTGCGCAAGTTTGCTGGTGGTTACGCTACCGGTATCAAGTACGCTACTTACTCAGGTGACAGTGGTATACAAGATACCGACAAATTGTGGTTATGGGGCAGTGCTTCATTTTAATGTATTGCCTCAGATAATGGGCAATACATGCGAGTAAATTGAAGTTAAGTTCAATTGTTGTGTGGTAATCGAAGGAGCAAGGAGGTTTGCTTTCGTCGCGGCCTTACCCATACCCAAAGCAAGTCAGCACCTCTAGGCGGCTCGACTTGCTTTTTATGCGCTAGGTGTTCGATGCACAATAGGTGTTAAAAAGGCAGCACGATTCAAAAGGGTTTGATAAGCTAGTGGGCGAACGCCAATTCACACGCTATTTTTATTATTTTCAAGGATATATATGTCGGAATTCGAATCCATCGCTAATACTAGTTCGTATTTTGTTGGCTGGTTTACACTTGCATTGATCAACGCAGGTTTAGCACAAGGTAAAGGTCGAAATGGACTGGTATGGTTTATTGTTTCCTTGTTTGTAGGACCCTTTGCAACCCTGTTGGTTGTCGTGCTCGAGAACTTAAATAAGCAGCGCCATTTTTAGCTTTCTAAAGTGAATAAGGCAAGTTAACAATGAATACTCAAGGTAAAGGCGCGGCGTTAATTTTAGGGGCATTTTTATGCGGTGGTTTAATGGCGCTTGGCTTTCAAATAAGCCAATCAGTTATTGAGTACCGTCAATTTGAGCGCAGCGTGACAGTCAAAGGATTATCTGAGCAAGAATACCGTGCAGATATCGTCATTTGGCCGATTCAGTATACCGTGGCCGACAATTCACTTGAATCCCTATACGAGTCAATTGAGAACAATACTGGGCTGATTTCAGATTTCCTAACGGCCCGGGGCATAGCCAAAAGTGACATCAGTGTCTCTGCAGCGGCTATCACAGATAAATCAGCTCAGCAGTACGGCGGTAACGCAGCCCCCACATTTCGATTTACCGCGGCGCAAACGGTCACTGTGTATTCCAGTGATATTGACTTAGTGCGCGGCGTGATGGGGCAACTCACTGAATTAGGCAAAAAAGGCATAGTCCTCAATCAGAATAATTATCAGGCCAATGTTGAGTACATTTTTACGCGTTTAAATGAAGTGAAACCAATGATGATTGAAGAGGCGACAACCAAGGCCCGTGAAGTAGCCGAAAAGTTTGCTAAAGATTCTCAAAGTGTTTTAGGTAAAATTAAACGTGCGTCCCAGGGCCAATTTAGCATTAGCGCACGGGATCGCAATAACCCCCATATCAAAAAATTGCGTGTGGTCTCTACGGTTGAATATTACCTATCCGATTGATTTCATTTTCACTAACGGCTTCCATAAAACCATTACCTATAAACTGAATGCAGCCTTTTGCAATCATAAGTTGCAGGCAAATTTTGTGGGGACTGGGTATTCTTACCAAGCAGCATTTGGCATTAGAGCATTCGCCTAGCTTTTCTTAATGAGGTCAATTTTCAGCTTTGTCTTTTATTAAATAAGTCCGTTAGCGACTTTAATCTAATAAAGAAAATAGGTTGCTCATGTTTTAAAGGACGCGTAAACGACTTGATATCGTCCTGTTAATCGGCGGGCATTACCCATATTGGTTTAGCCAAAGAGGTGTTACTGAAGATGGACGAAAATGTGTTATATCCTATGAGTTTGGCTCAACTGGGAATGTTGTTATCACTTATTACTCAAATAAATCAAAAATGGTCATTTGATCAGTACGGTTGGGTTGAGTAATACAAAGTACGTTCCTAAAGCTTATGTGATTAAAGATCGGATCGACAGCATTGAAAAACTAGGTTTGATGTGTTTGTGATTGAACCAATGGGTACAACACCTGAAATTCATCAACGACGGATTGAGGTCGAGTAGCAGGATATCGGCCAAGTTGTAGATGATTTTCGTACAATAGCTACATAAGGTTATTATCTTAGACGTTGACCTTCAGCTAAAAATGCTCTTAGAATCCCCACAAACAGAGTGTTTGTTATTAGGTTGAGATTTGAATGAA
>TARA_R110001599_G_scaffold7000_5_pt1 | contig 28406 bp, 25 predicted proteins | sample TARA_R110001599 | Tara Oceans TARA_R110001599 (sample SAMEA4398360) | marine metagenome | biome: Polar Biome; feature: [MES] marine water layer (ENVO:01000295) within the mesopelagic zone...; material: water (ENVO:00002006), including particulate matter (ENVO:01000060) such as......
CACGCTGGCGGTGGTGGCTCCGCTATATTGGGGATAGAGCGGCGCGATCAAAATACGGTCGCATCCGGCCGCCTTCATCATATCCAGCCGGCTTTTCACGCTCGGATTGCCGTAGCGCATCGCCCAGTCGACCATCACGCCGTCCATTTTAACGGCAAGCTTTTCAGCCTGCTTTCGGGTGTAGAAGGCCAGCGGCGAACCGTCTTCGGTCCAGACCAGACTATAGGCCTCTGCCGATTTCGCAGGCCTGGTGTTGAGAATGATCCCGCGCAATATCGGCTGCCAGATAATAGATGGTATCTCGACCACTCGCTTGTCCGACAGAAATTCCTTGAGATAGCGTTTGACCGCTTTCTTCTCGGGCGCATCGGGCGTGCCGAGATTGACCAGCAACACGCCGATCTTCTTCGCCGCCACCGGCGGATGATCTGCTGGCAATGGTCCAATGGCTCTCATGATATTTCCCCGAATAATGGCAGCTGCCGGAACCGGGTGCCGGTTGCCGAGAATAATGCGTTGGCCACGGCCGGCGCGACCGCCGGTACGCCGAGCTCTTCGTAGCCGACCGGCTCTTCATCGCTGCGGATGAATTCGATCTGGATCGGTGGAATTTCGGCCAGTCGGGGCAGGGACAGATCGCGCAACCGCCTCGCCGTCGGCAGTCCATCTTGAAACCGGGTCGCGCTGCCCAGCGCCATCGCCAGTCCGAACACGATGCCGCCCTCGATCTGCTGCCTCGCGATATCGGGATGAATGATCCGTCCGATGTCGACTGTTGCCGAAATGCGGCGAACCTCCATGCCGCTACTCCCCCGGCTCGCGCTCGCTATCACGGCTATATGCCCGCCGCGCATGCTGTGGCAGGCCATGCCCTGACCGCTGTTGTCGAGACCACCGTCCCATCCGGCCATCGCCGCCACGCTGGTCAGACATCGGGCCAGGCGCGGCGCACTGTTCATCATCTGCATGCGGAAAGACAAGGGCTCGATACCGGCTTTGGCCGCCAGTTCATCAATGAAGGATTCGAGATAGAATATGTTGCTGCTATGGGCATTGCTGCGCCAATTGCCGGTCGGTACTCCGACGAAAGCGCTATGGTGATCGACGGTCAGATTGGGAATATCATAAGGCACTTCGAGACCGGCTACCGCCTTGATGTCGGCCTCGCCGAGCGTCTCGTGCATCGCCTCGACCGGACCCATCCCGTCAAACAGCCGCTTGACCTGTTCCCGCGACGATGGCGGAGCGGCGATCTTGATCTGCAATGCTTCTACCCGTCCGGCCTTTGCCATCGCCGCATCGAGCCGCGCCTGGCTCGGGGCCCGATAATGATCGTGCATTATCTCTTCGGCACGCGACCAGACCAGCTGAACCGGTCGATCCATTTTTCTGGCGATCAGCGCGACCTGTGCGGCGATATCATTGTCGAGGTTGCGGTCGAACGACCCGCCGCTCAGCATCGGATAGAGCGTCACCCGGTCCTGGCCGATATTCAGCGCCCGCGCAGCAGACTGGACCGCCGCAACCGGCGCCTGGGTGGCCATCCAGAGCTCCAGCCCGCCATCCTTATATTCCGCCGTCGCGGTCCGCGTCTCGATTGGCGCATGCAGCGCGGCCTCGGCGTGATAACGGGCACGGTGGATATTATCCTCGGCAAACACGCCCCTGGTATCGCCGCGCGAGACAAAGCGTGTCCCGGGACCTTCTTCCAGCGCCTCGCGCAGGGCCGTGTCGATCTTGTCGCTATCGGCCATGAAGCCCCTGGTCTCGAATACCGGACTCATCTTGTCGAGAGCCCGATTGGCGGCCCACCAGTTGGTGGCCACAGCCGCAATCCATTTGCCGCCTTCAACCACGTCGATGAAACCGGTGATCTTGCTCGCGCCAGCCCGGTTGAACGACTTCAACCGGGTTTCGCCGATCGGTCCTTGCCGGATCGCGGCAAAGACCATGTCGGGCAGCCGGATGTCCCCGGCAAAATTTGCAGAACCATCGAGTTTGCTCGGCAGATCGAGACGCGGCACATCCTGTCCGGTCAGATTGCCTTCGCCGGCCGGACGGAGCGGCACGGGATTGGGCAAGGATTCTTGAGCCGCCTCGCGGACCAATTCCCCGAAACGCAATTTTTTGTCGCCACTGGAGATCACGCCATTTTCAACCGTGCAGGTTTCCCAGGCCACATCCCACCGGGCCGCTGCCGCTTTGGTCAGCAATACTCTTGCCGCGGCACCTGCTTCGCGAAAGCTTGCTGCAAAACCGGGAATCGAGGTTGAATCCGCCGTCACCATGAATTGGTCGCGGAGGGTAACATTCTGGGAGATCCATTGCAGTGCGTCGTTGTTGGCGAGCTTCCCGATACCGGAGGGCATCAGGGATTCCGCCCATTGCCCCGCCAGCAGACTGTTGCTGTACAGCGGATTGATCGGCGCCGGTTCCACGGCAACCGTGCGCCAGTCCGCGCCGAGTTCGTCGGCCAATATTTGCGGCAGCACGGTATAGACGCCCTGGCCCATTTCGCTTTGCGGAACGACGACGATGACCTGGCCATCTTCCGATATTTTCAGAAAAGCACCGAAAACCTGTTCATTCTCGGTGGCCGCGACATTGGGCTCGTAGCTGCGCGGCCAGACCGCCCATGCCACCACCAGCCCCGCCCCGGCAGCGCCGCCGATCAGGAATTTGCGGCGAGTCAATCCGGATGGGGATTTTTCGACCGGTTCGCTCTCTGGATCAGCCGCCATGAGGTTCCTTCAACAGGCCCAGACGCGGTAATTCGATTTTCGGACATCGGTCCATGACCACCTTGAGACCGGCAGCGGTCGCCCGCGCCGCTGCTGCTTCGTTGATCACGGCAAGCTGCATCCACACCGATTTTGCATCCGCTGCAATCGCCTCGTCGACGACATCACCGGCAGCCTCGGAATTGCGGAAGATATCCACCATGTCGATCGCGCCCTCGACATGCGACAGCGATTCAATCACGGTCACACCATGGAGAGACTGTCCGGCAAGAAGCGGATTGACCGGAACCACATCATAGCCCTGTCCAAGCAGAAATTTGAGAACCTCGTTGCTCGCGCGTTCCGGTTTATCGGAGGCGCCGACCAGTGCGATGCGCCTTGTCGAGGCCAGCAGTTCGGTTATTTCCTGATCGCTTTGCAGCAGCATGATGCCATTCCTGTCGTTTACTGATTATCCAACCATGTCGCGAGCTTTTTGGCAACATCGCGGAACGCCTGTCCGTGGACGTCGTCGGTACAAGCCGGCGGCGTGCCACCATCGCTCGACTTGCGAATTTCGATGTCGAGCGGGATTCTGCCGAGAAACGGCATGCCCATCGTTTTGGCCGCGGCTTCCGCCCCGCCTGCCCCGAAGGGATCGCTGACTTCTCCGCAATGTGGACATTGATAGCCGGCCATATTCTCGACCATGCCGATGATCGGAATCTTGGCCTGGTTGAACAGGTCAACCGCACGGGTTGCGTCCATCAAAGCCAGATCCTGCGGCGTCGAGACAATCACCGCCCCCACCGGTTTGTGATTCTGCATCATCGACAATTGCACATCGCCGGTACCGGGCGGCATGTCGACGATCAGCTCCTCGACATCGCCCCAGTGGGCGTCGATCAACTGTTCCAGCGCCTTGCCCGCCATCGGCCCGCGCCAGGCGATCGCCTGCCCCGGTTTTGCGAGATGTCCCATCGACAGGACCGGTACGTCATAGTCATTCGGCACCGGGATCAGCTGCTTGCCTTCCGCTTCGGGCCGCTTGCCTTCACAATGGAGCAGCCGCGGTTGCGAGGGACCATATATATCGGCGTCGACCATCCCGACCTTGCGGCCCAGCCGCTGCATCGCGATCGCCAGATTTGTGGACAGGGTAGATTTGCCGACACCGCCCTTGCCACTGGCAACGGCGATCAGACGCCGCTCGACTTTTTCGGCGGTCATCGCGACATCGACCTTTGCGACGCCCTCCAAATCCAGCAACTTGCCTTTCACCGCAATCTCGATCTGGCCGCGCTCCCGCACATCCAGTCCGCCGACGTTAAGCACGAGGGTAACACGCCCTTCGGAAAATTTTACCGCGCTGAAACGGCCGCTGGCGACAGCGTCCAGCGCTGCCTCGATTGTTGAAATATCGGTCATCCGATCGACATAGTTACACTTTTCTCGGATTGACACTGTTTTTCTGGCGGCGTGCTACCTATAAAGAAGCTATGAATGATAATATTAACGGTGAAGCGCGCCGCAGATCGATTTTGGGCTCAATTTTGAACATGGCCGGCCCCTGGGGCAATGACGGTGGCGGCAATGATGGCGGCAACGGCAATGGCGGCGGCCCCCGCAATCCGTGGGGCAATCCTCCTGGCGGTTCTTCCGGCGGCGGGCGCAAGGGCGCCGGCTCGCTAGAGGAATTGTTCAAGAAAGGAACCGGCGGCGGTTTCAAGGGCGGCATGCCGTCACGTCCGGGCGGACGCCCCTGGTGGCCTGTCCTGCTGATCGGCTTTATCATCCTCTGGGTCCTGCTGAGCAGCATCCACCGGATCAGCCCGCAGGAACGCGGCGTCGTGACATTCCTGGGTTCCTATTCCCGGACCATGCAGCCCGGCCTGCACTTCTCGCTCCCCAGTCCGGTCGAACAGGTTGCCAAGCTTGATGTCGAAGACATCCGGACCATTGACATACCGGAAGGTGAAACCGAAAAGCTGATCCTGACCGGCGACCAGAATATCGTCGATCTCGCATATTCGGTGCGCTGGAACATCAAGGCACCCGAACTGTTCCTTTTCCAGATCGCCGAACCGGAAGAAACCATTCGGGAAGTGGCCGAAGCCGCGATGCGCGCGTCGGTTGCCAATTTCACTCTTGATGACACGATCGGTTCCGAACGGACCGAAATCGAACAACAGGTCGAACGCAATATGCAGCAATTGCTCGACGGCTATGGTGCCGGTGTTGTCATTCGCGGTATCGCTATCAAGAAGGCCGATCCTCCCGCCAAGGTCAATGATGCCTTCAAGGAAGTGTCCGCTGCCCAGCAGACCGCGCAAACCTATCTCAACGAAGCCCGCGCCTATGCGCAGCAGCTGACCGCTCAGGCGCAAGGTGAATCCGCAGCCTTCGACAAGGTTTACGAGGAATATCGGCTGGCCCCGACGGTGACGAGACAGCGCATGTATTATGAAACAATGGAGCGCGTCCTGTCCAAGGTCGACAAGACAGTAGTCGAAGCACGAGGCGTTACCCCTTATCTGGCGTTGCCCGAATTGAAGAAACGGTCGCAGCAGCAGCCCATTACAACCGTGGAGGGCAAATGATGAACCGGATTTTCCAGAACCCAGTCGCGCTCGGCGTGATCGCTATCGCAGCCCTGTTCACCTTGCTGAATACGCTTATCATCGTGCCGGAAACCCGCCAGGGCGTGGTCGTCCGATTCGGTGAACCGGTGCGCATCATCAACCGTTACCAGAATGGCGTTCCTTTCGGACAGACCGGTGCCGGCCTGTTGCCCAAAATTCCGTTCATCGAACAGGTCGTCTGGATCGACAAGCGTATCCGCGACGTCGAGATGGAACAGCAGCAAGTGCTGTCGACCGACCAGCTTCGTCTGCAGGTCGACGCCTTTGCCCGTTTCCGGATCACCGATCCGCTGCGCATGTATATCGCGGCTGGTAGCGAAGAGCGGGTTTCGGACGAACTGAGACCTATCCTCGGTTCTGCCCTCAGAAATGAACTCGGCAAACGTCCGTTCGCCGCCTTGCTTAGCCCGGAACGCGGCCAGGTGATGGACAATATCCAGGCCGGTCTGAACCGGGTTGCGCGCCAATATGGTGCTGAGATTGTCGACGTGCGGATCAAGCGCGCCGATCTGCCCGACGGCACGCCGCTGGACAGCGCTTACGAAAGAATGCGGACCGCGCGTGACCAGGAAGCTCGGACCATCCGTGCCCAAGGCGCAAAGCAGGCGCAGATCATTCGCGCGGAAGCCGATGCGAGCGCCGCCCGGACCTATGCGGAAAGCTTTGGCAAGGACCCGCAATTCTATGATTTCTACCGCGCCATGAAAAGCTATGAAACGACCTTCCTGCCGAGCAATTCGGACGGTCCGCAAAGTTCGTTCGTCCTGTCGCCGGACAATGAATATCTGCGCCAGTTCCGGGGGCAATAGTCGCCGCCGGAAGGCGATCGACTACACTTGTCGTCTTTTCTGCGTAGAGCCGGATTTTTTCGACCAGGGACGATTCGCGGCTTGCGAAAAGGCTTTGACGCACCCAAATAGGTTGTCATCGGAAGTGCCTCGCCGCTCTGCGCTTAAGATCGGCGGACAAATATGGTAATATTCAATTTCCGTTCATGAAAATCGCGCCATTGTTTTTTGTGATTTTGAACGGATTTGGCGGCAGACATCTATTTCTCCCGCCAGAATTTTGAGAGGAAAATATCAGTGCGTTACGCTTACGGAATTTCAACAGCTTTGCTTTTGGCCGGCAGTGCAGCAACCTTGACCGGCGTCGTCCCGGCGGGTGCCCAGACCGCCGCCAACGACAGCTCGGTGATGCGCAATGTGGCACCGCGTGCCAATGCACCGATGAGTTTTGCAGACCTGACCGAACAGTTGCAGCCCGCTGTGGTCAATATCTCGACCACCCAGCGCGTCCGGGTGAACAACAGCAATCCTTTCGCCGGCACTCCTTTCGGCAGCCTGTTCGGCAACCCCCAGGGCGGCAACGGCGGTGCACAGACCCGCGAAGCCCAGTCGCTGGGTTCAGGCTTCATCATTTCGGCCGATGGCTATGTCGTCACCAACAACCATGTCGTTGCGCCGGGCAACCGCAATGCAACGATCGAATCGATCAAGGTGATCATGCCGGACCGCACCGAATATGAAGCCGAACTGGTCGGACGCGATGCCGCTTCGGATATTGCTGTCCTGAAGATCAAGTCATCCAAGCCGCTGCCGTTCGTCAAGTTCGGCGACAGCAACGCAACCCGCGTCGGTGACTGGGTGATTGCGATCGGCAATCCTTTCGGACTGGGCGGAACCGTTACCACCGGTATCATATCTGCCATCCACCGGAACACCGGCCAGGGCGGCGCCTATGACCGTTTCCTGCAGACCGACGCCTCGATCAACCGCGGCAATAGCGGCGGACCGATGTTCGATCTCAACGGCAATGTCATCGGCATCAACAACGCGATCATTTCGCCGACCGGCGGCAATGTCGGTATCGGCTTTGCCATCCCCGCCGAAGTCGCGGTGCCGATTGTCGAAACCTTGAAAAAGGGCCAGTCAATCGAACGCGGCTATCTCGGCGTCCAGATCAGCGCCCTTTCGGAAGACCTGGCCGACTCGCTTGGCCTCGAAAAGAATCGCGGAGAATTTGTCCAGCGCGTCGAACCGGGCGAAGCAGCGCAAAAAGCCGGTATTCAGGCGGGTGACGTGATCACCAAGGTGAACGGCAAGACCGTTACCCCGGATCAGACCCTGTCCTATCTGGTGGCGAATCTTCCGGTCGGCACCGACGTTCCGATCGAACTGATGCGCGGCGGCAAGACAATCAAGGTCAATGCCAAGCTTGGCAAACGTCCGTCCGAAGAAGAACTGGCCGGCAGCACGTTCGATCCCGATGCGGAAGACAATGCGATGGGCCAGAATGACGATGGCGCCAGCGCGCAGGCGACCGCCGACGCACTCGGACTGTCGGTTGTCGACCTGACACCGACAATCGCGCGCCAGATCGGTGTCCCATCGACCCAAAAGGGTGTCGTCGTATCGACGGTCAACCCGAACAGCGATGCCGCTCAAAAGGGTATCAGACGCGGTTTTCTGATCACCAGCGTCAACCGCCAGCCGGTTGAAACCGCGGCCGACCTGGACAAGGCGATCAACACGGCGAAAAGCTCGAATCGCGAAGCTGTGCTGCTGCAAATCCGGCGCGGCGCCCGCGACCCGCAATTTGTCGCGGTCCGTCTGCAGGATGACTAGGCACTTCTAAACAAATGTAACTGAAAAAGGCCGGTGCTTGACGCCGGCCTTTTTTTTGCGTCAAGCTGGCCGCAAGTTTACAAACCAATCGAGGGAATCCGCCAATGACCGCTGCAACAGATATTTTTCTCGGACTGGGCGGTGGCGAACGGCAAAGCCTCAGCCTCTCTCGCGCCAACCGGCACGGCCTGATCGCCGGCGCCACCGGCACCGGCAAAACCGTCACTCTTCAAGGACTGGCCGAGAGCTTTTCCGCCAATGGCGTGCCGGTCTTCGTCGCCGACGTCAAAGGTGATCTGTCCGGGGTCTCCATGGCTGGTTCCTCACAATTCAAACATGCCGACAAGCTGGAGGAACGGGCCAGCGAACTGGGCATGAGCGATTATGCCTATTCCGACAACCCCGCGATATTCTGGGATTTATACGGCAAGCAGGGCCATCCGATACGGACTACCATCACGGAAATGGGGCCGCTTTTGCTCGCGCGCCTGATGGATCTGAATGACACCCAGGAAGGCGTGCTCAACATCGTGTTCCGCTTTGCCGACGAAGAAGGCCTGTTGCTGCTCAACCTCGACGATCTGCAGTCGATGCTCGCATATACCGCAGAAAACGCAAGTGAACTGTCCGCCAAATATGGTAATGTCAGCAAGGCCAGCGTCGGCGCGATCCAGCGCCAGTTGCTGCAACTCGACAGCCAGGGCGCCGGCCAGTTTTTTGGCGAACCCGCTCTGGAAATCGATGATTTCATCAGATGCGACGATCAGGGGCGCGGCTATATCAACGTGCTCGCTGCCGATCAGCTGATGCGCAGCCCGAAACTCTACGCGACATTCCTTCTCTGGTTGCTGGCCGAATTGTTCGAGACCCTGCCGGAGGTCGGCGATCCGACCAAGCCGAAGCTTGTTTTCTTCTTCGACGAAGCCCACCTGCTGTTCGACGATGCGCCAAAGGCGCTGGAAGACAAGATCGAGCAGGTCGTCCGTCTGATCCGGTCCAAGGGCGTCGGTGTCTTTTTCGTCACCCAGAACCCGATCGACATTCCACAGAAAATAGCCGGCCAGCTGGGCAACCGCGTGCAGCATGCTTTGCGTGCCTTCACCCCCCGCGACAAAAAGGCGATCAAGGCCGCTGCCGACACGTTCCGGATCAACCCCGATCTCGATGTCGAACAGGCGATCACCGAATTGCGGGTCGGCGAGGCGCTGGTCTCGACACTGCTGGAGGACGGTGCTCCCTCGATGGTCCAGCGCACCCTGATCAAGCCGCCGCGCTCCCGTCTCGGACCGGTCACCGCCAAGGAACGGGCGATCATCGGTTCCATTTCGCCTTATGACGGCAAATATGACGTAGAAGTCGACAGGAACAGCGCCGAGGAAATCCTGGCGCAAAAGGTCATCGACGCCACGGAGACGGCGAAGGAAGTCGAGGCAAAGGGCGAAGCCGAGGTCGGCAAGCGGTCGCGCAAGACCAAGAGTATCTGGGAAAAGGCCTTCAGCCGCGGCGCAAAGGTCGCAATGGGATCAGCCGCGGGCATGGCCGCGTCGACAATGCTCGGCAAAAAATCCCGGGCCAATCCGATGCAATCCGGCGTAACGTCTGCTGTGGGTTCGGTGGTTACGGACCTCGCCGGGCCGGTTGCCGGACGCTTCGTTCGCAACCTGATCGGCGGGTTGATGCGTTAGCCGCCGCCGCTCTGCGCTACATATGCGCGGCGGAATGGCTGGCATTTTCTAACCGAAAAATTTTGCGACAATGTCTTTCGCGAGACGGGTCGGGCGCAGGGTGTCGGCATCGATACAGCACCAGCTCGACTGCACTTCCGCGAGCACTTCTTCGCCGCGACGGATGACGGTGCTGTAAAATGCACGGGCACCGTGGACTTTTTCCAGCAACACTTCGGCAATCACATCATCCTCGAGAAATGCCGGCTTGCGGTAGGTAATCTCGTGTTTGAGGGCGACCCACAAATGGGCGGTCACCGCTTCTGACGGCGCGATTTTCTGCCAGTGCGCGATCACGGCATCCTGCACCCAGGTCAGATAATTGGCATTGTTCACATGGCCCATGAAATCGATATCGCCGGGCTGAATCGCAATGCTGTGATGGTGCGGAATGCTGCTCATGAACCTGACAATAAGAATTGCGGAGGCCGATTGATAGGGTAAACTGGATTATTGTTGCAAATTCCCCAACGGTTTCCAGTTTCAACCCAGCGAAAGCCGGAAATTCTCGAACCGCAATGGCCGTTCCATTGTGAAATTCCGGAAGGTCGATGCGCCATTGACCATTGATAGAAATTCATCCGCAGCGGATTTATCGCCGCCTTCCAGGCCCCGATAATAGTCGAGAGCGCGTTGCAACATCCACAGGCTGAACGGCGGCGCGATCCGCTGGCCGCATACGCCTTCGATCGTAAATTCAGCCATGCCGACGGCACGCGGCAATTCGGTTTCCGGATTGGCTTCGGACCAGCTCGCCAGCATGTCCGCGGTGGTCTGGAGAAACGGCATCTGCTCGTCCATCATCCGCTCGAGCACGGGGATCAATGTCTCCGGCACTTCGTCATTCGGCAGAAATTCTCCCGATAGCGGCGCCTGGACATCGACCATCCGTTCGACCCAGCCGGCAACCCGCGGGGCCAGGCGCTTCATGATCGCGCCCGACGCAGGATCCCGGTAGAGATGGGCGTATAGCGGGCCGATCAGGCCATAGTCGCCGATCGACGGACGCGAGCCGAACAGATAATCATGGACCGAAAAATGCGCGTCGAGATCAGCGAGCAATGCTTCATAACCGGCTTCAATGGCCGGAATGGTTTGCGGATTAATGCCGAGAACCGGGCAAAAACCCTTGAAATTGGCGCCCCGCTCGCGACCGATTACCAGCTGATCTTCCTCGCTGGCATCCGGCGCCGCAGTCGCGCCAAATTCGCCGTAGACCCATTCTTCGTTATAATTCCACCGGTAGTGCATTGCCGGTATCACCAGCCATTCATCACCGAACAGCTCCAGCAGCAACGCCGCCAGCCGCTGTTTCGGTGTCTCGGGATAGACCGAAGGACCGCCAATCGTCGCCTCGTAATGGTCGATGATCAACGTCGTGTCCTGAAGCGTTTCACCCTCTTCGGTTTCCATCACCGGGATCACCGGCCGCCCGACCTTGGGAACGATAATCCTCTTGTAGACATCGGTCGAACTCAGGATTTCTTCGTAATCCACGCCCTTCCAGTCGAGATAGGCGCGGGCCTTGCCGGAATAGAGGGACAGCGGCGCCGCGTATAGTTTATGGGCCATCAGCCGCGTCCGCGATAGGATGCAACGCCCTGATCGGGTATCCACAATCCTTTGGGCGGCTCGTCCGATTGCCAGAACACATCAATCGGTATGCCGCCGCGCGGATACCAGTAGCCGCCGATCCGCAGCCATTTCGGTTTCATCTCGTCGAACAGCCGTTTGCCTATCCCCACCGTGCAGTCTTCATGAAAGGCGGCATGATTGCGAAACGAGCCGAGAAACAGCTTGAGCGACTTGGATTCGACGATGGTTTCCGCCGGAGCATAGTCGATCACCAGATGGGCAAAGTCCGGCTGGCCGGTCACCGGGCAAAGCGAGGTAAACTCCGGCACGGCGAAGCGTGTCAGATAGAGTTCGCCTGCGCGGGGATTGGGCACATAATCGAGAATCGCCTCTTCCGGAGAGGAGGGCATAGCGCTGGCCTTGCCCAGAAATTTCGGGGCAGGTGGTGAGGAGGGATCTTTTGTCATTCCGATCATCTAATGCACGGGGCGCTTCATGTCATCACCCCTGCTGCATTCATCGACGGTTCAGCGCATCGGGCCGCAAATCGCAGAGAGATGAACAGGGATATGGTTGTTTTTCAGACGGTCGCACATATTGGCTTGAGAATGATTCTGGCGGGCGCGGTGGCGGCACTGTTCCCGAGCGCGACCGCTATCGCGCAGGTGTCCAACGAAGACCCACTGCCCAATCCCCGACCCCGGCCTTCGCTGGAGAATTATTCGCTGCCACCCGGCCCGGATCAGACATCGGACCAGAATGTCCTGCAGGGACCGGTTGACGAAGAAATTCCGCTGGCCCGCCCACCTGTTGTTGCGCCAAGCCCAGCCCCAGCCAGAGCGCCAGCGCAATCCGATAGTGAAAATTCCGGCCCTGCAGATAGCGAAAGCAGTCCAGCGCGGACACCGGTCAGACAGGCCCCGCCTCGTCTCAGGACCATCGAAGCAGTGACGCCGATGGAACCGCAACCGGCGCGCGAGGAACCTGCAGCGGAAACAGAAGAGCGGCCCTCAGCGCCCGACCGGACAATCACGGAGACCGAAGCAAATCCGGCGCCGCCCGAAGCTCTGGCAAAGCCTGAAGCGCCCGATCCGCCTAACCGGGCGAATGACTGGCTGCTGTTGCTGCTCGCAACACTGTTTTTTGCGATGCTGAGCGGAATATATCTGTGGCGCACATATCGCGCGCGCTCAACGATTTGGAAGGCTGCCCGGATTGATGCCCTCAAAGCCGGCCCGGCTGTTCCAGCTGAAATTCAGCCGGCACCTGCCCCATTTGCGCCGGTCATCGCGATAGGCTTTGAGCCCCGAAAGGCCAATGCGACCCTGTTCAATGCGGTGGTGGGATTCGAGCTGACACTCTCCAATCAGGGCGATGACGCTCTGACGGACATCAGGGTTGATGGCGCGATGGTTCAGGCGGCAAAGAATGACAGCGGCACTCCCTTGTCGGGCGATCTCGCGCCATTGCAGGTCATTCCCAGCCTGCGGGCCGGTGAGACCGAAACGGTCATCACCGAATTGCGGATCCCCCTGACCAGCATCGATCCTATCAAATTCCGTTCGCAAGCCCTGTTCGTCCCAGTGGTGCAAATTTCGATCGAATATACCGATGGCGCAGGCTTCGAACATTTTCAGACGGCCGCCTATCTGGTCGGCCAGGAACATCAGCCACAGCGTCCGAAAATGGCACCCTTCCGGCTGGACTTGGGCCCCCGCAGCTTTGCACCGCTTGGTCACCGCCGGTTCGCCGAAGGGTGAGATATTCGGGTCCTGTCAGCAGCCGGAAATGAATGTGGCCGGGATCGCGTATCACGGCCTCGGTTTTCCATGAAAAAAGTCCACATAAGCGGTGGATTCGCGGAGCAATGCGATATAGCCTCGACGTCAGGAAATCGAATCGCTAGACGGCGGGTCGAAACGCGCAAATATTTGCGGGCATGAGGAGTTTAATATGGAATTGCTGGTAACGACCGAGTGGCTGGCCAATGAATTGGGTGCGTCCGATCTGCGAATCGTCGACGCGACGAAATTCATGGCCGATGCCGGACGCAATCCTGCAGCGGAATATGAGGCGGGCCACATCCCCGGCGCAGTATTCATGGACCTGAGCGAATTGACGGATTCAGGCAACCCGATCGACAATATGCTGCCGCCAGCCGAGAAATTTGCCAGCCGCATGCAATCGCTCGGCCTTGGCGACGGCAGCCGCGTGGTTCTCTATGACGACAGCCCGCTCAAGAGCGCAGCCCGCGCCTGGTGGATGCTGACGATTTTCGGTGCCCATGAAGTCGCCATTCTCGATGGCGGCATCGCCAAATGGAAAGCCGAAGGCCGGCCATTGGAAACCGGCAAGGAAGCTCTGCGCCACCGCCATTTCACCGTCTGGAAAGACGAAAAGGACGTCCGCACCAAGGCCGATCTACTCGCCAATCTGCACAGCAAGGACGAACAGGTTGTCGATGCACGCCCTGCCGACCGGTTCAGCGGCGAAACCCCCGATCCTCGCGGCGACGCAGCTTCCGGCCATATCCCGGGCTCGACCAATATCCCCCACAGCAGCTTCTTCAACGCTGACGGCACATGGAAAAGCGCCGACGAAATCAAGACTATCTTCAGCGACGCTGGAATCGATCTTGCCAAACCGCTGGTCACGACCTGTGGTTCGGGAATGACCGCTGCGGTGGTTTCCTTTGCAGCGGCGCTCGCCGGCGCGGAAAAAACCGCTCTTTATGATGGCAGCTGGGCCGAATGGGGTGCCGACGCAGACACTCCAAAAGAAACCGCTTGAAGATGACGACGCTGCTGGAACTATAGTTGGCCGATCACGACTCTGGTTCAAAAAAGCCTGCGACGCAGGTGGTTACCGGCGGTCGACGGAAAATCTGGACCGGGGCCGTAGTCAATCCGCCAGTCTGGCGCGGCAGCACGCATCTTTATGACGATATAGCCCATCTCAGGGAAGGCCTGAAATCGAACGAAGACGGCCGTTTTTTCTATGGCCGCCGTGGCTCGCCGACCCAGTGGTCGCTGGCCGAGGCACTGACGGAAATGGAGCCCGGTGCGGCCGGGACCATGCTCTATCCTTCGGGTGTCGCCGCCATTTCCTGTGCGCTGCTGGCGGTGTTACAGCCGGGTGACGAGGTCCTTCTTACCGACAGCAGCTATGACCCCAGCCGCAGTTTTGCCGATGTTTTCCTCAAACGCATGGGGATAAGCGCGCGCTATTATGATCCGTTGATCGGTGCGGACGTCGCAACTCTTTTCGGTCCAAATACCAGGGCAATCCTGATGGAAAGCCCGGGAAGCCTGACCTTCGAGGTTCAGGACGTCCCGGCGATCTGCCGGGCGGCGCAGGCCGCCGGCATTGTCACCCTGCTCGACAACACATGGGCGACCTCGCGATTCTTTCCGGCGCTGGAACATGGCGTTGATATCACCATAGTCGCAGCGACCAAATATATCGTCGGCCATAGCGACGTTATGATGGGCGCGGTCACCACCCATGACAAATATTGGACCCGGCTCCGCCGTACCGCCCAGCAACTGGGCCAGGTGGTATCACCCGACGACGCCTATCTTGCCGCGCGCGGCCTCAGGACGCTCGACGTCCGGCTGCGCCAGCATGAAGACAGCGGAATGAAAATTGCCCGCTGGCTGAAGCAACGGCCCGAAGTGGGCTTGGTCCTCCACCCTGCCCTGCCCGATTGTCCTGGGCATGAAAGCTGGAAGCGGGACTTCAAGGGTGCTTCGGGTCTTTTTTCTTTCGAACTGTCAGACGGCGACGACCAGAGCCGTGCCGCCTTCATCGATGCGCTGGCGCTGTTTGGCATCGGTTATAGCTGGGGCGGCTTTGAAAGCCTCGCCCTGCCGGTTGATCCGGCGAAGCATCGCACGGCAACACAATGGACCGGAACAGGACCGCTGGTGCGGCTGAACATCGGACTGGAGGATCCTGACGATTTGATGGCGGACCTTGCCAAAGGCTTTGAACATTACCAAAGTGCGCAATCATGATCGAAAACGCCCTCAAATATCTGGAAGCCATGGCTCCCGATACGCCGCGCAACATCCAGTATATTGAAGGTATCGTCGCCGCGGGACTGGCCGCCATCGCCTTGACGGCGGGCTGGTATCTCAGCAAATATATCGGGCCCAAGCTGCGCCACCTCTGGGAAGCGCGCGCCGGCTATGAAAGCGAACTTGCCGGCCGCCGCATTCGCGACATGACCCGCCGGGCGACCACTTTCATCCTGTGCGGCATATTTCTGGCCGCCTATCCCTGGCATCTGATCGCACAGGTCGTCTTTTCGCTGACCATCGCGATCACCGTCGGTCTGTTTGCCAATGACCTGATCCGCGGGGTGCGGATGCCGGACTGGCTGGGTACCGCGATCGGCCTGGCTCTTTTCGTCACTATCGGCTCCGGCCTCGTCGGCGGCATCGCGCCGATCGCAGAGGCAATGGAACGGGTCGGCTTTGACCTCGGGTCGCGCCGGATATCCTTGTGGTGGATCGTAACCGGGGCGGTGACCGCCGTCATGCTGTTCGCAGTGGCCCGCGCCCTGATGAAAATTGTCACGCATGTCATTGGCAACAGCCAGCTGGATGGTGCGCAGAAAGTCCTGGGCCAGAAACTTGCTATTGTCGCGATTTTCACCGGTGCTTTCGTACTCGGTCTCGACATCCTCGGTATTGACCTGACCGCGCTGGCGGTCTTCTCCGGCGCATTCGGCCTCGCCATCGGCTTCGGCATGCAGAAAACGATAGGCAACCTGATCGCCGGCATCATCCTGCTGATGGACCGTTCGATCAAGCCAGGCGACGTGATCGCGGTCGGCGATACCTATGGCTGGGTAAACAAGATCGGCGTGCGCGCGGTCTCGGTCCTGACCCGCGAAGGCAAGGAACATCTGATTCCGAACGAGGATCTGATGACCCGCGAAGTCGAAAACTGGTCCTACTCCAGCCCCAATGTCCGGATCAGCATACCGGTCGGAGTCTCCTATAATACCGACATGGATCAGGCGATCGAACTGATGAAACAGGCCTGCGTCGATGTACCGCGCGTATTGAACCATCCCAAGCCGGTCGTGTGGATGCTCGAATTCGGAGACAATAGCGTCAATTTCGAAATCCGCTGCTGGATCAAGGATCCGCAGTCGGGCGTCGGCAATTTCAAGGCGGCGATCCTGAAGCGGGTCTGGGACCTGTTCAAGGAACATGACGTCGAAATTCCGTTCCCGCAGCGCGACGTCCATATCAAATCCTTGCCGGAGGGCGGGGTTATCAAACTTGAAGCCGGCTCGAAGCCGACGGTGAGCAAACCAGAATCGAACGCGACCAAATAACCACTCCGATCAAACCGGGAGCTGGCAATGACGGCCTGGGACATGAAGTGACGCATTATTAGCCACTCTGAATCATATCCGCCTAAATTTTAAGCGGCCGCAAAACATTTTGTGGCGCATCGGCAACATTTTCAATTTATGTCACCAATTCTGTCGTTTTCTTTCTTGTGCGGCGCAATAATTTGGACCAGCTTTACCTTACATGTTTGGAGACTGTTCGCGTTCGAGGCATCTGGCGCAATAAAAAGACAGCCGAAGCAGAATACAGGAGGGGCGATTCGCATCAACGAGAAAGGGATTTCCATGCGCACGTCCAATATGAATAGCCTTGGCAAAAAAGCCAAACTGAACCTCACCGGCCTTTCGGCCATCCTGCTGGCCAGCACAGCGGCGCCGGCCTTCGCTCAGGACGCCGATGCGCCCAGCGCGATCACAATTTCAGGAAATGCAGCGGTCACCTCAGATTACCGTTTCCGCGGCCTGTCCTTTTCCGACGGCGATATCGCCATCCAGGGCGGCATCGATGTCGCCCATGAAAGCGGCTTCTATATAGGGACCTGGGGTTCTTCCATCGAAGACAGCGCCACATATGGCCACACCGAGCTGGACGTATACGGCGGCTGGTCGGGTGAAGTGACATCCGGTCTGACCCTCGATGTCGGACTGCTTTACTTCATCTACCCCAATGGTGAAGGCGGCATCGCCGGCCCGAGCGACTATTTCGAGCCTTATGCTTCGGTTGCCGGTTCCATCGGTCCGGTCGAGCTCACGAGCGGAATCGCATATGCCTGGAGCCAGGACAGCCTCGGAAATTCCGACAATGTCTACATCTATACTGGCGCATCGGCAGGAATTCCGAACACGCCGATTACCTTGAATGCCAATATCGGGATCAATGACGGTTCGTTGGGCAATCCAACCGGCGTTCTTGGCGATAGTGATTATGTCGACTGGATGCTCGGCGTTGATTGGGCGATTACCGACAATCTGACCGCAACCCTGGCCTATACCGATACCGATGCGCCAGCGGTCAACAATTTCACTGACAGCGCGATCGTATTCACCCTCGGCGTCTCGTTCTAAATTCACAAAAATAGCGCTGGAAAAAGGGGGCTGCCCGGACAACCGGGCAGCCCCTTTTTTTTAACTGGCGGCGACAAGCCTTTGCGTCGCCGGATGGCGGGGATCATCGATCACCGCCTGCATATCACCGGTCTCGACAATGCAGCCGTCATCCATCACCGCAATCCGGTGGCACAACCGGCGGGCAGCGGCGATATCGTGGGTGATGAACAGCAGGCTCAGGCCATTCTCCCGCTGCAACCGGGCAAGCAGCGCAAGAATTTCTGCGCCTACCAGCGGGTCGAGCGCGGACGTCGCCTCGTCGAGCACCAATAATTGTGGCGAACCGATCATCGCCCGCGCAATCGCCACCCGCTGCGCCTGACCACCGGACAGGCTCGCCGGCACGCGGGTCAGAAACTCTTCAGGCAGATCAACATCGGACAAGGCCTTTCGCGCGCTATCGTTGCACTCGGCCCGGCCCAGATCGGGCCGCAGATTGCGAAGCGGTTCGGTGACGATGTCGATGATCGTCCACTGGGGATCGAGACTCGCCACCGGGTCCTGGAACACCGGCTGGATCAACCGGCGCATTTCGAGAGTGCGTTTGCGGCGCTGCGGAAGCGCGCTGGCTTGCCACAGGATTTTGCCCCGGGTCACCGGACCGATACCGGCAATAGCGCGCCCGAGCGTCGACTTGCCCGAGCCCGAGCCGCCGATCAGGGCGAGGGCCTCGCCCTGCCGCACCGTGATGCTGGCATCAACCACGGCGGAGATTCTTCCGCGACGCCAGCCGGGCCGCTGGAAATCGACGGCGACATCACGAGTCCCGAGCAGGATATCGCCAGGCTGGCTCAGTTCCGGCGCTGGCTCGTCGAGGCGCGGCGTGGCAGCGATAAGGCGACGGGTATATTCTTCCGCCGGATTTGCAATGATATCCGCGGTCGGCCCGCTCTCGACCACCCTTCCCTTGTCCATCACCACCAGCTGATCGGCGTGGCCCTCGACCGAAGCAAGATCATGGCTGACCAGAAGCATTGCCAGCCCCTGCTCTGCGCGCAGCTGGTCGAGAAGCGCCATGATCTCGGCCCGCAACGAAGCATCCAGCGCGCTGGTCGGTTCGTCGGCGATCAGCAATCTGGGCCCATGGGCAATCGCGGCGGCGATCATCACCCGCTGGCGTTCCCCGCCGGACAACCGGTGCGGGAACTGATCGAGCCGCTCGTCGGGCCGGGAAAGACCGACCCGTTCGAGCTGTCGCACCAGCTCCGCCCGCGACGGCCGTGCCGATCCCGCCTGCATGGTGGCTTCCTGCAATTGCGCCCCGACCGTCAGATGCGGGGTCAGCGCCGTCAGTGGCTGCTGGAACACAAAACCGGCGAGCTTGCGACGGGCGTCGCTCAACTGACCGACATCGGCGCTGGCAAGATCGATACCATCCAGCCGTATCAAGCCGCTGGCTACGCCCGGCGTCAATCCGAACGGCGTCAGGCAGGTCAGGCTTTTTCCCGAACCCGACGCACCGATGATCGCGGTGCACTGGCCCGCGTCAACGGCGAGGCTGACCTTATCGACGAGCCGGTTGCCCGCTATATCCACCGCCAGATCACGAATTTCGTACAGGCTCACGAGAAGCGGTCCCGCAAGCGTTCGCCCTCGACCGTCAGGCAGACCAGTAGCACCACGAGCACAGCGCCGGGCAGCAACAGACCAAGCGGCGTCATGTCCATGTCGTCGGCGCCCTCCTTGACCAATATTCCGAGCGAGGTCAGGGGCTCCTGAACGCCCAGCCCGAGAAAGGAGAGAAAGCTCTCGACCATCACCACCTGCGGCACGGTGAGCATCAGATAGGCAAGCGCGACACCGGCGATATTGGGCAGGATATGCTTCCAGAGAATGGTGATCGGCGGCGTCCCCGCCGCCTCCGCCGCCAGGATGAACGGTCGCTGCTTCAGCGCCATCACCTGCCCGCGGACAACCCGCGCCATGGTCAGCCATTCGACCAGCCCGATGCCGACGAAGACCAGCAAAATCGATCGCCCGAAGACCACCATCAGCAGAATCACGATGAACATGAACGGCAGCGCGTACAGGCCATCGACAATCCGCATCATCACCTCGTCGACCCGGCCGCCAACCCAGCCCGCAGTCGCGCCCCAGGCGATGCCGACGATCAGCGAAACCAGCGCCGCGGCGATAGCGACCATCAGCGTGATCCGGGTTCCCGCCGCCAGTCTGGCCAGCCGGTCGCGACCGATTTCATCGGTACCGAATATATGTGATCCGCTGAACGCCGGCGCGCGGACTGCATCCCAGTCGATCTGGTCATAGGTCCACGGCAATAGCCACGGCAGCGACAATGCCAGCGCGACTATCACCAGAACAATGACCAGCGGGAAATGGCGTGTCAGCATCGCCTCACCCCTCCCGCATTCTGGGGTCGAGCCAGCCGTAGATCAGGTCGGCAAAAAGGTTGAACAGGATGATCAGCGCCGCGTAGAGCGTGACCACTCCGAGCACGAGCGGATAGTCGCGGTTGAGCGCGCCCTGGACAAAATAGCGTCCGAGACCCGGCAGTCCGAAGACCGTCTCGACCACCACCGCCCCGGTCAGGAGCCCCGCCGCAGCAGGTCCCAGATAGCTGGCAACCGGCACCAGAGCCGGCCGCAGCCCGTGCTTGAACAGGATTTTCGTTTCGGGAAGACCCCGTGCTCTCGCCGTGCGAATGTGATCCTGCTTGAGCACGCTCGCCAGTCCGGCACGGGTCAGCTTGGCAATCGCTCCCGACACTGGCAGCGCCAGCGCGATCACGGGCATGATGAGCCATGCGACACCATCGCCGGTTCCGGACACTGGCAGCAAACCCAGCCACAATCCAAACAGCAGCGCCAGCGCCGGTCCGGTGACAAAGGTCGGCAGCGCGGTGGCGACGGTCGCCAGCATCATGATCGTCTTGTCGGCGGCCTTTCCGGCTCGCACAGCAGCAAACAGGCCAGCGGTCACACCGATGGCCAGGGCTAGCATGATCGCCAGCCCCCCGAGCATCAGGGAAATCGGCAGACCCTGCGCGATCAGTTCCGATACCGTGAAGTCGCGGTAGACCAGAGACGGCCCGAAATCGCCCTGCACCAGCCGCGAGACATAAAGCCACGCCTGGTCCCACAAGGGCCGGTCCAGACCATAAGCCTGTTGCAAAGCCGCCTGCGTCGCCGGATCGAGCGGGCGCTCGCCGTCAAACGGCCCGCCGGGGGCCAGCCGCATCAGAAAGAAGGAGGCCAATATGATCACCAGCAGCGTCGGGATTGCCGTCAACAGCCGCCGGGTGATCAGGCCAAACACCTGCTGCTAGAGTTCCATCGCGCCGAAACAGCTCCGGACTTCCTGCACGAACAGTTCCGGCACTTCCATGGCGGCAAAATGCCCGCCTTTTTCCGCCTCGCCCCAATAGCGCAAGTCCTTGAACCGCTGCTCTGCCCAGCGGCGCGAGGGCGTGACGATTTCATTCGGGAAAATACTGCACCCTGATGGGATGTCGACGGGATCGATATTGATTGAGCCAAAGCTTTCCCGGTACAGGCGTGCCGAGGAGGCTCCGGCATTGTTGAGCCAATAGATCATGACATTGTCGAGCAGCCGGTCACAGTCGAAATTATCATCCGGCGCTTTTGCGTCATCGGACCAGCCCTGGAATTTTTCCATGATCCACGCCATCTGGCCAACCGGCGAATCGGCCAGGCCATAGCCGAGCGTCTGGGGCCTGGTCCGCTGGATCTCGGCATAGCCCGAACCCTGCGACTGATAGTCCATATAGCGCGCGAGCGCCGCCTGCTCTTGCGGAGTCGGATTGGCCATCATTTCCTCAGACGGCGGTCCGGTGACCACGAAATTGACATGAATCCCCGCACAATGGCCGAGATTCTGCGCGCCGATAACCGATGTCACCATGCCGCCCCAATCGCCGCCCTGGGCAAAATAGCGGTCATAGCCGAGCCGGGCCATCAGCACGTCCCACGCCCGGGCAATTTTCTCCATGCCCCAGCCGGTCGCGACCGGTTTTCCCGAAAAGCCAAAACCCGGCAGGGTCGGAATCACCAGATGATAGGCATCCTTTGCCTCGCCACCAAAGGCCACCGGATCGGTCAGCGGCCCGATGACATCCATGAATTCGATAATCGAACCGGGCCAGCCGTGGGTCATGATCACCGGCCGCGCGTCCGCTTCGGGCGAACGGATATGCATGAAGTGGATATCGACCCCGTCGATCTCGGTCAGTTGATGGTCATATTGGTTGAGCTCGTCCTGACAACGCCGCCAGTCGTAGCTGGTCCGCCAATGTTCGACGACGGTTTTGACATAATCAAGCGGGATACCCTGCGACCAGTCATCCACCGGTTCCGGATCGGGCCAGCGGACATGGCGCAACCTTATCTCCAGATCATCCAGTGCGGTCTTCGGGATATCAACGCTAAAGTCTCTGATTTCGTCGCTCATCGGCTTATCATCTTAAATCGGCACCCATACCTGTTGACGGAGGGTTGCTCTGTTAACGTCCTCATTCCGCGAGAAACTCGGGGTGAACGAATATATGCTACATCGTCGGGACCGGAACCTCGCCCGAATAATCATAAAAGCCCTTGCCGGTCTTGCGGCCCAGCCAGCCGGCCTCGACATATTTGGTCAGGATTGGCGCGGGACGATATTTGGGGTCGCCGAAATCATTCTGCAGCACCCGCAGGATTTCCAGCAGCGTGTCGAGTCCGATCAGGTCGGCCAATGTGATTGCCCCCATCGGATGACCGAGACCCAGCTGCACGCCGCGGTCGATATCTTCCATCGAGGCGGTGCCTTCACCGAGCGCGAAGAAAGCTTCGTTGAGCATCGGTAGCAGGATGCGGTTGACGACGAAGCAGGGCGAATCCTTCGCCATGACCGGCGACTTGCCAACCGCTTTGGCAAAATCGCTCGCCATTGCCGCGGTCTGATCGCTGGTCGCGAGGCCACGGATGACTTCGACCAGACCCATCAACGGTACCGGGTTGAAAAAGTGCACGCCGACGAACCGCGAGGGATCTTTCACCGACTGCGCCAGTCTGGTGATCGAAATCGAGGACGTATTGCTCGCCAGTATCGCCTGATGGCCAAGCACTTCGGAAGCGGCGGCAAAAATCTGTCGCTTGATCTCTTCGCGCTCGGTGGCGGCCTCGATAATGATATCGGCACTGGCCATCGGGTCCAGTTGCACGATCGGCTCGATACGGGACAAGGCCGTGTCGGCCGTCTGCCGGTCGATCTTTTCCTTGTCGACCAGTCGCGTCAGCTGCTTGGCGATGCCGGCCTTGCCGCGTTCGGCAATCTCGAGGCTGACGTCCGACAGATAGACATGATAGCCTGCCTGTGCCGAAACCTGTGCGATACCGGCACCCATTTGCCCCGATCCGATTATGCCAATTGCTTTCATTCCATGCCTTTCGCGCTGTTCCTCGTGATATCACAAGCCACTAGCGATTGTCGGGCAAACTGGCTAGATTGCAAATATGCCCCCGATCATATTCATAGCTGGCCTGTTTGCCACCGTCGCCACAACCGCCGCCTTGCCGGTGCCACAGCCGGGTGAAATCCCGACCTTCAGGGACTGGGCCGTCGGCTGCGACAATATCGGCAATTGCGAGGCGGTATCGCTGCTGGCCGAAGAGGACGGCGGCGGTTTCGACGACTGGGGTGGCCCGATCTCGATCATCCGTACTGCGGGCAATGACGATATTTTCAAAATCCGCGTCCTGTTCGACGGCAAGGGATTCGACCGTTACAAAATGATGGTCGACGACAAGCTGGTCGACACCGGTCCGATCGTCCAAGGCGACTATCCGATCGAGATTGTTGGCGAGGACGCCAAGAAAGTCGCTGACGCGATCATCAAGGGCAAGCGGCTGGTTGTGCAGGGACCCACGGGAGAAAATATCACCCGGATTTCGCTGGCCGGATCGTCCGCGGCACTGCGCTACATCGACCAGAAACAGGATCGCGCCGGTACGGCCACCGCTCTGGTCGCCAGGGGCAAGCGGGCATTCCAGCCCACGATGGCCGAGCTGCCAATGGTCGTAGTCGACCAGTGGGAGACCTCGAAGCTGGTTCCCGAGGCCGGCGCTCTGGTTGCCCTTGCCGAGGATTCGAAATGCAAGGAAGACCGCTACGGGCTGGTCGAGGATCAGGCCTTTCCACTCGGCAAGCGTGGAGATGTATATCGCGCACTGGTGCTGATTTCCTGCGGCTCCGGCGCCTATAATTTTACCAGCGCGCCTTATGTCGGCGAATATCGCAAAGACGATAGCGCTGGCTGGACCTTCACCCCCGCCAGATTTGACCGCCAGCCATCATGGGGCGGAGAGGGCAACCAGCCGCTGCTGGTCAATGTAGGCTGGGATGAGCAGGACCAGACGCTCAGCAGCTTTGGCAAGGGCCGCGGTCTTGGTGACTGCGGCAGCGCCGAAAATTACATCTGGGATGGCAAGATATTTCGCCTGATCGACGCCAGCGCAATGCATGAATGCCGTGGCGCCTATCAGTGGATCACCATCTGGCGCGCCCAGTATCGCAAAGCGGACCAGGCTGCGACGACCGGGAAATAGTTCTCAGGGCGCGTGCTTGTAAGGGTGGGCTTCCACCAGCATCAGGGTGAAATAATCCCGCTCGTCGCTCCATTCGTGCAACGGCGTCCAGCCGCCGGCCCGCAGCATCAGACGGGCATCGCGCAAGCCATATTTGTGACTATTCTCGATATGCAGTCGCTGGCCCTCGACCAGCGCGTGGGCCGCCCCGTCGATTGAAAATTCCACATCCTCCTGCGCTTCAAGATAAATCTCGATCCGGGCATAAATGTCGCTCCAGACAGCAACATGCCGGAATTTGTCCACGGGAATATTGCCGTCCAGTTCGCGGTTGATCCGGTCGAGCAGATTGAGCGAAAATTGCGCGGTCACGCCAGCGCTATCGTCATAGGCGTTGACCAGTATCTGCTCGTCCTTGATCCGGTCAAAGCCAATCAGCAGCTGCGCGCCTTCGCCCAGGGTTTCGCGCATGAAACGGAGCAGGTCGACCGAGGTGCGGGCGATCATATTGCCAATCGTCGAGCCTGGGAAAAAGCCGAGCTTGGGCATGTCCGCGACCGCTTTCGGCAGTTCAACCCGCTTCATGAAATCTGCCTCGACCGGGAGTATCGGCAGATCCGGAAATTCGTCTTGCAGCTGCGATGCGCTATGCTCGAGAAACTCGCCGCTGATGTCGATCGGGACATAGGCCGCCGGATCGATCGCCTTCAGCAGATGGGGGGTCTTGGTGGAACTGCCGGAGCCAAATTCAATCACCGCCCGCTTCGGTCCCACGGCTGCGGCAAAAGCGGGGCCATTGGCCTCAAGCAGTTTTGTCTCGGTCCGGGTCGGATAATATTCGGGAAGTTCGGTAATCTCCTCGAACAGCTCCGATCCGCGCCTGTCGTATAGCCAGCGCGCCGGAATCGCAAAGGTCTGCCTTTCAAAACACCGCCTTACGTCCTTGCGAAAGGTATGATCGACAAGCGTAGTGGTCATATCCATGGGGGTGTCCTTTGCGTCAGATATTCTTGGCAAGCCGCAGTCCGCAGAACTGCCAGCGCTGGTGGGGGTAGAAGAAATTGCGGTAACTGGGCCGGACATGGCCGGGCGGCGTGGCGATGCTGCCACCCTTGAGGACCGACTGTCCCGACATGAACTTGCCATTATATTCACCCACCGCCCCATCGGCGGGTGCGAAACCCGGATAGGGTAGATAGGCGCTGCTGGTCCATTCCCAGACCGCTCCGCTGTTGGGCAAGCCATCATTGGCAGCAACTTCCCACTCCGCTTCGGTCGGCAGGCGCGCGCCGGCCCATGTTGCAAAGGCGTCGGCTTCATAATGGCTGACATGTTTGACCGGTGCCGACGGATCAACATCGAGCGTCCCGGACAGACCAAATTCGGACCATTGCTGATCAGACGCGCGGCTCCAGTATAGCGGCGCCTCGATGGCTTCTGCCTGCACCCAGGCCCAGCCGTCGGACAGCCAGAGACGGGCGTCGCGATAGCCGCCGTCTTCGAGGAACCCGAGCCATTCGCCATTGGTCACCGGACGATTGGCGATCGCATGCGGGTTTAGCAGCACATCGTGGCGCGGGCCTTCGCAATCAAAAGCAAAAGCCGGACCGTCATGACCGATCTGCTGGATTCCGGTCCTGCCCTCGATCCATTGCACTGGCCTGGGATCGGCAGCGCGTGCGGTCGGCTTGGCCGAATAAGCGGGCTTGAGAGGATTGCGGGAAAAGAGATGCAATATGTCGGTGAGCAGCAATTCCTGATGCTGCTGTTCGTGATTGAGGCCCAGTTCGACGAGATCGAGCAATTCCTCCGGAAATCCTGCCATCGCCTCCGCCATCGCGCCATCTACATGGCTGCGATAGGCCAACACCTGATCGAGCGAAGGGCGGGTCAGCAGGCCACGTTCCGGCCGCGCGTGCCTTGCGCCTTCGGCTTCATAATAGCTGTTGAACAGATAGGGAAAGGCATCGTCGAAAAGCCGATAGCCAGGCACATGGTCGCGCAGCAGAAAGGTCTCGAAAAACCAGCTGGTGTGCGCGAGATGCCATTTGGTTGGCGAAGCATCGTCCATCGACTGCGCGGTCGCGTCGGCGTCGCTCAGTCCTTCAGCGAGCCGCAGCGAATGGGTTCTGACCTGTCTGAACCGCTCCAGCAACTCGCCCGATCGGGGAATATTTTTTGCGTCGGATGAAGGCGGACAGGGAGATTGCGGTTGGCTGGCGATCGGTCCTACTCCGGTAGATGCTCGGGCTCGCTCTGGAACATAGCGCGAACGATGATTAGGTCAACAACGCATATTTGCGCGGGATGGTTGCAAAAATTCATCGCGCGTTCCGGGAATGCGGGCTAGCGCGATGCCCCCGGCACCCAGAGAATGTCATCTTTTCCGCCATTATTCAGCGCCCGGCCGAGCACGAACAGATAATCCGAAAGGCGGTTTACATAAGCCAGAGCCTGCGGATTGATCGCCATTTCCCGGGCAGCGGCGACGCAGGTCCGTTCGGCCCTGCGGGCAATCGCCCGCGTGCAATGGATCGCTGCAGCGGCTTTCGAACCGCCTGGAAGAATGAAGCTGGTCAGCGGATCCAGATCGGCATTGACCGTATCGATTTCCGTTTCCAGCCGGTCGACCTGAGACGGCACGATCCGAAGCACCATTTGCGAAGGGGCAAAATCGTCGCCCTCGACCGCCGGTGTCGCCAGATCAGCGCCAAGATCGAAAAGATCGTTCTGGATCACCCGCAATGTCCGGACCAGCGCATCGTCGGCAATGTCACAAATCGCCAGACCGAGCGAACTGTTCAGTTCATCGACGTCGCCAATGGCCGCCATGCGCGGATCATTCTTCGCCAGCCGGGATCCGTCAACCAGTCCCGTCGTGCCGTCGTCGCCGGTCTTTGTGTAAATCTTGTTGAGTTTTACCACCGGGCGAGCCGACTAGCTCTGGCCACCGGCCAGAACCAGCAACACGACCACCAATACGATGGCAATCGCCTGATATTTGACCCGCGCAAACATCATCTCGTTCTGCTTTTTATGCGATGCGGTGATGCCGTCCGCGTCGACATCGTCCGGCTTCATATTGGCAAAGGCAATCAGCCCGCGCGCGAGTGCAAAAACAGCGGCGCCAGCGGCTGCGAGGATCATCAATATCAAAATATAGCTCATGTGTTCACCTTAAGCCTATGAAAGCGAGATTCCAACCGGGAAGATGTTCCGGCGGAGTTGCTGCACCAGTTCATAACCGTCGTGCCCCGCCATCCGCAATACGGACAAAGAGGCAGAATCGCGACTTTTCGAGAGCTTTGCACCGCTTTCGTCAAGCAACAGGGGATGGTGGAAATAAACCGGCGTCGGCAGGTCCAGCAGCGCCTGCAGCACGCGATGGACATCGGTCGACGCAAAGAGATCATCACCACGCACGACGTGGCTGATGCCATCGCGGGCATCGTCCAGCGTCACCGCCAGATGATAGGCAACCGGCATATCCTTCGGGACAATGACGACGTCACCAAGCTTTCCGGCATCAACGATCTGCTGGCCGTGCCGTTCGTCCACCCAGTCAAGCGGCCCGGTCCTGACCATGGCCCTTGCAATATCGAGGCGCCAGCTATGCGGCTCGGTCCGCGCCCGTTGTTCGGCGAGGGCGCGGTCGAGATGACGGCAGGTGCCAGCATAGATCGGGCCATCCGGTCCGTCTGGCAGCGAGCCGCCCTCCTGCATCTGGCGCATGCTGGCCCGGGTACAGAAACAGCGGTAAAGCATATCCATGGACTTCAGTCGCTCCACCGCGGCAGCATAGCTGTCCCAGCGATCGGACTGGAAAATCACCGCCCCGTCCCAGAGCAGCCCGAGCCAGCGCAAGTCGGCGAGGATCGCGTCGACAAATTCGGGGCGACTGCGCCCCTGGTCGATATCTTCGATTCGAAGCAGGAAACGGCCGCCGCGCTCGCGAGCGAAATCATGCGCCACCATCGCGGCATAGGCGTGACCCAAATGCAACAATCCGTTGGGGCTGGGAGCGAAACGCACCACAATATCTCGATTCAATTGACCACTTGACGTCATGATGAGGATATTGTTCTTTGTGTCATAGTCATG
>TARA_R110001599_G_scaffold22829_2_pt1 | contig 28371 bp, 25 predicted proteins | sample TARA_R110001599 | Tara Oceans TARA_R110001599 (sample SAMEA4398360) | marine metagenome | biome: Polar Biome; feature: [MES] marine water layer (ENVO:01000295) within the mesopelagic zone...; material: water (ENVO:00002006), including particulate matter (ENVO:01000060) such as......
TCCGGCTGCGGCACCGACCTTGATCAGCGCATATTCGCCGGACACCTGATAGGCGAAGACCGGCACGTTGAATTCCGCCTTGGCGCGATAGATGATGTCGAGATAGGCAAGGCCCGGCTTGACCATGATGCTGTCGGCGCCTTCGGCAATATCAAAGGCGATTTCGCGAATCGCCTCGTCGCTGTTGGCCGGATCCATCTGGTAGGTTTTCTTGTCGCCTTTCAGCAGGCCGCCGGACCCCACGGCATCGCGGAACGGACCGTAGAAGGCGCTGGCATATTTGGCGGAGTAGGCCATGATCTGGACATTGTGATGATGGGCCAGTTCGAGCACGTCGCGGATCGCGCCGACCCTTCCATCCATCATGTCCGACGGCGCGATGATATCGGCCCCGGCATTGGCCTGGTTCAGCGCCTGCTTGGTCAGCATCTCGAGCGTGCGGTCATTTTCGACATAGCCCTTGTCGTCAAGCAATCCGTCCTGGCCGTGGCTGGTATAGGGATCGAGCGCGACATCGGTGAGAATGCCGATGTCGTCGCCCAGCGCGTCTTTCACCGCCCTGGTGGCGCGGCACATCAGATTGTCGGGGTTGAGCGCTTCCTTGCCGTCATCGCTGCGCTTGTCCGCCGGCGTGTTGGGGAACAGGGCAAGGCAGGGAATGCCCAGGTCGCGTGCTTCCCGCGCCCGCTCGACGATGCCGTCGACCGACCAGCGCGAAACGCCGGGCAGGGCGGCAATCGGTTCTTCGACGCCCTTGCCTTCGGTGATGAACAGGGGCCAGATCAGATCGGATGGCGACAGATGCGTCTCCCGGACCATCGAGCGGCTCCAGCCATGGGTGCGCGAGCGGCGCAACCGGCTGTGCGGGAAGGAGGCTTGCTGTGACATGGGCAATGCTTAGCTTAGCAGGCAGCGGCGCTCAACTCTTCTGTGCAACTGTCTGAAAGCCCGTTGCCGGGCCTAGCTCCTGAGCGGCTTGTTGAGCCGGTTGATCTCGCGTTCGGGCTCGGCCTGTGCCGTGGTACTTTTCAGATTACCCAGAGCGGCGCCCGGCACGACAAGTTTCAGTTTCTGCAGTTCGCCCTTGAAGCGGCGCAATTCCTGTCCGCCCAGCTGCGCGCGTTCGACAAATTTGACCGAACTGGGATTGATCGCCCGCCCACCGCGATAGAGTTCATAGTGGAGGTGCGGGCCGGTCGACAGGCCGGTCGAACCGATATAGCCGAGGATCTGGCCCTTGCGGACCCGCCGTCCGTTGCTCACCGCAATCCGGCTCATATGGGCATAGCCCGAGGCCAGCCCGCCGCTATGTTGCACCTTGACGAAATTGCCGAAGCCGCCCTTGCGTCCGGCATAGGTCACGGTTCCGTCGGTCACGGCATAGATGGGAGCGCCATAGCCGCCGCCAAAATCCATTCCGCTATGCATGCGCTTGTAGCGCAGGATCGGATGGCGGCGCATGCCATAGCTGGAGGTGATCCGTCCGTTGGTTGGCCGGGCCAGTTCGCCATTCGACTGGCCGACGCCTGACGCCTCGAACCAGTTGGTCCGGCCACCGCTTTGCCATTTCAGCATCTGCGCCGCGGGCTTGCCGTCACGGTCGAGGCCGGCATAGATCAGGTCGCCCACCTCGACCTCGCCGGTCTCGGCGCGGCGATAGGATATGATGATGTCAAATTCGTCGGTGGCCCGGATATCACGGGACACGGACATTTTCGAGCCGATGACCTGGAGATATTTCTGGACCGCATCGGCGGGGGCTCCGGCGGCACGCGCCGAGCGATAGAGGCTCGATCCGACCGTGCCCTTGATCCGCAGCGGTGTATCATCGACCAGTATCGGCTTGCGGTTGAGTTTCAGCCGGGCGTTATCGCGGAGTATCTCGAGATTGAGGTCGAAGCGCGCACGAAATGCCAGCTGGTCGAGCGGCCGGGCCTGATTTTTCGCCGGGCGGCGGCCAAGAATGATATCGATCTTGGTGCCCGGCTTGATATCGCCGAGCGAAACGGCACCGCTGACCAGATCATTGATCTGAGCAGCTTCGTCGCTGGCGACGCCGGCGCGTTGCAGCACCCGGCGCAGGCTGTCGCCCCGGCCGAGCGTGGCGACCAGTTCGACCGAAGGTCGTTCGGGACTTTCCGCCAGCGGCCGGACCGCGTCGGTCGCGGCCATCCGGATGCCGGTGTCGGACCCGTATGCCAGCGGCGCGATCATCTGCGACCGGGCCTGGTCGGCGCGAAACCCGCTTAGCGGATCGGCGCGATGTCCGGCAATCGGTCCAAAATCGGGAAGCGCGCTGATCGCAAAGCCGCTCAACGCCACCAGTGTGACAAGACCGCGGAACCAGGACGGGCTGCCGATGTCGACGCCAAGATCGGGGACCCAGTCGACTTCTGCAAGATATTCACGCGCCTGGGCGAATTTTTCCCTGAAAGAAGGCAAGGGGGGCAGCGACGAGCCAAGGGAATCTGCCGCGATGGTTGCAGATCCCTGACCTTGGACGTCGATATCGTCGATACTCTTGAACAAACGAACCCCTTGGCGATACAATATAGCCTTGCATCTTATATATGAGCAACCTCTGTGCAGGAACTTGGTTAAAGTCAAATTAACCCGCCGTACAGGCCGTTTACATGCGGCGAGTTGTGCAAAATCGCGGCTGTCCGGTCCGCGTTTGCGAAATTTTATACCATGGCGCTTGCAACTCTGTGTCTGATCGTCTGTTGTGCTGGCAATGTCCCGGTTGTCCCAGTCGTCCCTTGTCGCCGTTCTCGGCCCGACCAATACCGGCAAAACCCATCTTGCCATCGAACGCATGTGTGCCCATTCGAGCGGTATGATCGGCTTCCCGCTCCGCTTGCTGGCGCGGGAAGTCTACGACCGTGTGGTTGCGCTCAAGGGGGCCAACCGGGTGGCGCTGGTCACCGGCGAAGAGAAAATCATCCCGAAGCAGGCGCAATGGTTTCTGTGCACCGCCGAAGCCATGCCGATGGACCGCGAATTTGCCTTTGTCGCGATCGACGAGGCGCAGATCGGTATCGATCCGGAGCGTGGTCATATATTTACCGACCGGATGCTCCATGTCCGCGGCCGGGAAGAAACCATGATCCTCGGGTCGGAAAGCCTGCGCCCGCTGATCGAGACCTTGCTGCCCGATGCCGAGATCATCACCCGGCCCCGCTTCTCCACCCTGAGCTATGCCGGATCGCGCAAGCTGTCCCGGCTGCCGCGCCGCTCGGCGATCGTGGCCTTCTCGCTGGAGGATGTTTACGCGATTGCCGAAATGCTCCGGCGCCAGCATGGCGGGGCGGCGATCGTCATGGGATCGCTGTCGCCGCAAACCCGCAACGCGCAGGTCAAAATGTATCAGGACGGCGAGGTCGACTATCTCGTAGCCACCGATGCCATCGGCATGGGGCTCAACCTCGACGTGACCCATGTCGCCTTTGCCGCGCTGCGCAAATTTGACGGCCGCCGCAGGCGGCGGCTGACCCTCGCGGAGATCGGGCAGATTGCCGGGCGCGCAGGTCGGCACCAGAAGGACGGGAGCTTCGGCACCTTGTCCGGGCTGGATTCATCCGACGAATTGCAGGCCGAGGATATCGAACGGCTGGAAGAGCATCGCTTCCCCGGGCTCGAGTGGTTATACTGGCGCAATGCCGAACCCGATTTCGGATCGCTCGACAGGCTGATCGGCTCGCTTGAGCAAAAGCCGCGACGCCAGCGCCTGCATCCCGCGCCGGAAGCCGTCGACCTGGCGGTGTTGAAGAAACTCGGACAGGACCCTGTGGTTGCCCGGCATGCCCGGTCGCCGGAGATGGTGCGGCTGCTCTGGGAAGCGGCCTGCATCCCCGATTTTCGCAAGGTCGGTGCGGACCACCAGGCCCGTTTCGTTGCTTCGCTCTGGCCGCATCTCGCCAGCGGGTCGGGCCGAATTCCGCACGCCCGGATGGCGCAGGAAATTGCGCGGCTGGAAAATGTCCAGGGCGATATCGCCACGCTCGGCGCGCGCATCGCCGCGGCCCGCAGCTGGAGCTATATCGCCCAGAAATCCCGTTGGGTGGAGCAGCCCGAAGTGATGGTCGAGCGCACCCGGGCGCTGGAATCACGGCTCAGCGATGCGATGCACAGCCAGCTGACCCAGCGCTTTGTCGACAAGCGGACGCGGATTTTGATGCGCGGCCTGCTCAAGGACACGCTATCTCAGGATGTCAGTATCGACGGAGACGGCATGGTGCTGGTCGAGGGGCAGGAAATAGGAACACTCAAGGGCTTCCAATTTGTCGTGCCTTCCGATAGCCGGAGCGAGGACCGCAAGATGCTGCTTGCGGCAGCAGAAAGATATTTGGGACGTATTATGACGGAAAATGCAGACGCTCTAGCCAAGGCACCGGACAGCGTATTGACGCTGGAACCCGACGCGACCGGAACGCCAGCCATACTCTGGGGCGAATCCCGGCTCGCGATGCTGACCAAGGGCAAGTCTCTTTTGCAACCCGAGATCAAATTCGACCACGCGATCAAGGATATGACCCCCGAAGACGGTCAGAAAGTGATGGATCGCGTCAAGCTCTGGGTCGACGCGATGAAAGCCAAGCATCTTGACGGCCTGGTGAAAATAGACGCGCTGGCCAACCAGCCGGAAACGCCCGCGGCGGTGCGCGCGCTGTTCGCGCAGATTGTCGATGCCGGCGGCATATTGTCGCGGCGCGAGATCGATCAGGCGGTCCGTGCACTCGACAATGATATGCGCGGCCATGCCCGCCGCGCCGGCCTCGTGTTCGGCGCGCTGGATATTTTTCATCATGCGCTGATGAAGCCCGGTGCCGTGCTATGGCGTACCGCACTGTTCGCCGCATATGACGCGCAACCGATGATCGAGCGGACCCCCGACAATGCGGTGCATCTCAAGCAGGACGCCTTTGCCGCGGCGGACAATGCACCGCGGCTCGGCTTTCGCAGGATTGGCGGAGAATATACCCGCGTCGACATGGTCGAACGGTTGATCAAACAGGCCCATGAAGCCCGGCAGAAAGGGGCTGTATTCGCCATCGATCCTGCGCTGGCGACCTCCCTGGGCCTGTCGCAAAGCTGCCACGAAGCGTTGCTCGATCTTGCCGGTTTCGTCAAAACCAGTGACAAGCCTGCACCGGTGGAGCCGGCCATTGTCGCCGAGGGCGCGGCGCCGGCGGCCGCTGCCGACAAGGCAAAAGCCGAAGCCGAACAGCCTGTTGTGCCGGACGCTGCGCCGGCGGCGGAATCGCCGTCTGCACCAGAAACGGACGACAAGCCGGCGGAAGCAACGGCAGACAGCAATCCGATAGTGGAAGAAGCCGCCGCCGTCCAATATTGGCGGTGGAAGGGCATGGCGCGGAAGAATAATCGCGATCATGGAAAAAACCGTGGAAAACCGCAAAAACATGCCAAGGGCGCGCCCGCCAAACGCAAGGCCGAGCCGGTGCTTGCGACCGCCGGCGGTGCCTTTGCCGAACTGGCGGCGCTCAGGGACAGTATGAAGAAATAGGATAGCGGCCTGGGCGGCAACGCCATGCTGGCGCAATCCGGTTATGAATTATCGCAAACCGACAATCGAAACAGCGGCCAAACCAACTGTTGACGTGTCAGAAATTGCACAATAGCTAGGGTCGGATTGACGGCCTAAAATAGCCCACTGGTATAGGGGAGTTCGCGACCAGATGACTTATGTTGTTACCGAAGCCTGCATCAAATGCAAATATATGGACTGCGTCGAAGTCTGCCCCGTGGATTGCTTCTACGAGGGTGACAATATGCTGGTCATCAACCCCAGCGAATGCATCGATTGCGGCGTCTGTGAACCCGAATGTCCGGCCGAAGCCATTCTTCCCGATACCGAAGACGGGCTGGAAAAATGGCTTGAGGTCAACACCAAATATTCCGAGGAATGGCCGAATATTACGGTTTGCCGCGAACCACCGGCCGACGCCGACGAGTTCAAGGGCATGGAAGGCAAGTTCGAAGCGTTCTTCTCCGAGAAACCCGGCAAGGGCGACTAGTCTTGCATCTGGCCCGGAGGGACTTGATCGTCCGTCCGGATCGACTGGTACGCCGCGCCTGAGTCATGAAATCCTGAAAACCGGGCGCCAGAGACAGGCGTTTCCGGTCGGGATCAGTTGTGCACTGCAACGAGAAATTGCTTTTTCGTTCCGAATCTGTTACACAATAGTTGCAATCGACTGAACACCTGAGCGTGCGGGTGGTGTTCGGTCGTTAAATATATGCACGAAAGGGTTATTTCGTCAGGCTATTACGAAATTCGAACGTGACCAGCGTTCTATTCCATTGATTCAAGAAAGGCTTTTTATGGCTGCTAATGTGCTGTCCTTTGATGTGGGCGATTATGTCGTTTATCCGAAACATGGTGTTGGCCGGGTTGTTGAACTGCAAAATGAAGAAATTGCAGGCATGCAGCTCGAACTCTATGTTTTGCGTTTTGAGAAAGAGCGGATGACCTTGCGGGTTCCGACCAACAAGGCAGAAGGCGTCGGAATGCGCAAATTGTCTTCCGACAAGACGCTTCGTGAAGCGCTCGAAACCCTGAAAGCCAAGCCCAAGGTCAAGCGTTCCATGTGGTCGCGCCGGGCGCAGGAATATGAAGCGAAGATCAATTCGGGCGATCTGGTATCGATTGCCGAAGTGACCCGCGATCTGTTCCGGGCCGATGACCAGCCGGAACAAAGCTATTCCGAACGGCAGATTTTCGAAGCGGCATCCAGCCGCCTTGCCCGCGAGCTCGCGGCCATGGAAGAAACAGACGAGCCGACAGCTCTGGCAAAAATTCTCGAGATACTCAATATTGCTGCACCGCAATATTACGAAGTCAAGGAAGACTGATCGATAGATCGACGCCGTTTGTCGAAACAGGAAAGGGGTTGCCGCAATGATGTGGCAGCCCCTTTTTTTGTCCGTGCGGGAGGCAAAAGATTTGGGTTGATCTCGGTCGGACGAGGGCGTATTAGTGCCTTAATACAGCAACGGAGGTTTGGATGAAAAATATAGTGTTCTTGGCGCCACTACTGGCTCTTGCAGCTTGCGAAGGCTCGATCGTTGACGCTGTCGGCGATGCCGCGTCCAGCACCAGCAGTTTTACGGACGGCAGTCCGATCGGGACCAGCGCCAGCGACCCCGGCGCGTTCGAGGGCATAACGCTCGCCGGACCTGATAATATCGTCTTCACCACCGGAACGGAATTTTCCATCCGGGCCGAAGGGGATTCCGAAGCAATAGAGCAATTGCGCTACAGCATTTCCGGCGGCCATATTAAAATCGGCCGGGAAGGCAAGGGCATGTCGTCGAGCGATGGCGGCAAGGCGACGATATTTGTCAGCGGCCCCTCTCTGCAAAGCGCGAAGCTCGCCGGTTCGGGCGACATGGAAATTGACTCGATGACCTCCGCCTCGACCAGGCTGAGCATTGCCGGATCCGGCAATATCCGGGTCGCCAATATCGAAACCGACTCGCTCGAATCCAAAATAGCAGGATCGGGCGATCTCGAACTGGCCGGAAGCGCCGAATCCGTGGACATATCGATTGCCGGTTCGGGTCATATCAGCGGCAAGGATCTGAAGGCCGCAAGCGCAAGCATATCGGTCGCCGGCAGCGGTGATGTCGAGCTGTCATCCGACGGATCGGTGGATGCCAAGGTGATGGGTTCGGGAGACGTCCGCATCCATGGCAATGCCAAGTGCAAGTCACGGGCGATGGGGTCCGGCGATATAAGCTGCGGCTAGCCGCCACGGCAACATGCTGAAATCGCTTGGCGATCTGCCTGTGCTGTGGCAGATTTGCATGCGATGGCAAATCTCTGGGAAAAATACGCGGTTCCGAAGCTGATCCGCGCGGCATGCTCGCAGCCCGCGGTGATGAAAGACCGCAGCAAAATCGTGCCAAGGGCCGAGGGCGAGGTGCTCGAACTCGGCTGCGGTGGCGGGATTAATCTGCAATTTTACGACCGGTCGAAGGTCACCAGCCTGACCGGTCTCGATCCGTCTGCCGAATTGCTCGACTATACCCGCAAGGAAGCTGGCGATCGCGGGTTTAAGATGACGATTGATGCCGGCATCGGCGAGGCCATGCCCTATGCCGACGGCAGTTTTGACACCGTGCTGACCACTTTCACGCTCTGCTCTGTCCAGGATGGCAAGCAGGTGCTGTCGGAAATGCGCCGCGTACTCAAGCCGGGCGGGAAAATCCTGTTTCTCGAACATGGCCGGGCGCCCGACAAGGGGCCCGAGAAATGGCAGCGGCGGATCGAGCCGGTCTGGAAACATATTGCCGGTGGATGCCACCTTCATCGACCGGTTTCGACCCTGATTGAAGCAAATGGGTATGAATTAGTCGAAAATGGGGGTCATTATGCACCAAAAACGCCGCGCTGGCTCGGCTGGATGGAATTTGGAGAGGCGCGACCGATATGAGAAATTTTTCCCTCTTCCTGCTTTCGGCAACGCTGCTGCTTTCATCCGCAGCCCAGGCGGCGGAGCGCAAATTCTCGATATTCGGATTTGACGATATCCGGATCGGCAACGGGGTCAACGTTGTCCTGACTTCGGGCAAGGGGCCATCCGCCCGCGCGGAAGGCGAAACCCGCGAATTGCTGGACAGGGTTTCGCTGCAGAAAAATGGCAAACAGCTGACCGTTTCGGTGCAGAACAAATCGCTCAGTGGCGACAATTACGAAGCAGACGCGCCGGTCACGCTTTACCTCAGCAGCTATGCCATAACCAATATCACCCATCTCGGCTCGGGCTTGGTAACACTCGACAAATTGTCCGGCCGCACCCCCCGCGTGCGGCTCGGCGGCTTCGGGACTCTGCGGATCGATTCGGTCGATGCCGACCGGCTCGATGTCTCGATGGCAGGCGGTGGCCAGATCGTCATGTCCGGAAAGGCCCGCGACGCAATCCTCCAGCTACAGGGCGCCAGTATTTTTGAAAGTCCCGGTCTCACCGCGGAAAAACTCACTTTGGCTCAGCGCGGCCCGGCGCGCAGTCAGCTGGCCGTCAAGCGCGAAGCGGTGATCACCAACCATGGGGCTGGCCAGATCGACATTGCCGGCAAGCCCAATTGCATGGTGCGGACCGACGGTGCCGCCGATATCATCTGCAATCCCGACCGCTAGAAGAGATCGTCAGATCAGTGGACGGTTCCGATCGACTGATCGATCGAAAGCAATACGCATAGCCGTTCCACCTGCCGCCATTTGCAATAGTGGAGATGATTGCCGACCGATCGGCTCTTGTCCGCGCGATTGGCCGCTTCCAGACCGGCTTCTTCGCCATAGTTGGAAATCAGCGTCTCTGCGTCGTTATAATGGGTAGAGTCTATAAATACGGGTAGTTGCATCTTAAGGCTCCTGTTTCAGGAAGCGACCCTGCCTCCAATCTGAGCCTTGGACAGTAGGATTGACGAGTGGAAATATCTTGAAAAGCTGAGGTTAACGGCGGGTTGACCATATCTTGAACGGGAATCTCTGGCCATGCGGCCCATCGTCGTTTAAGGCCTTTTTCATGAACCCCGAGACACCAAAACATGCTTCCAATTCTTCCAGCGAGGGAACGGAAAACCGCCTGGGCGGAGGCGTGTTCATCGCGATTGGCGCGATCGTCGGGGTGTTTGCCGGGGGCTTTCTGGGCCAGCCTTCCGCCGGTCTGCTAGCCGGACTGGCACTCGGCACAGCTGCTGCGCTGCTTGTCTGGCTCAAAGGCCGCTGAACCTTACAGACCGCGCTTGTCAGGACCTTTGACGCCATCTATTATCGCGTCATGTTGAAACATATCAGAAATGTCGCGATTCTGCTGATCGTCCTTGGCGTCGGCGCAGGATATTATTTCATGCGTGGCGATACCGCTCGCTTGCCGCTGGAGGCAACCACCGGGGTTGAACCGACGCTGAGCGATGTCCGTTCGGAAAACTTTCCGACGATCAATATTGCGAAGGCCGAACCCTGGGGTGAAGGCGAAGGGCCGGTTGCTGCGGAAGGGTTGATTGTGGAACGCTTTGCCGATGGTCTGGATCATCCGCGGAGCATGTTCCGCTTGCCCAATGGTGATCTTCTGGTCGCCGAGACCAACAGCCCGCCACGGACCAACAAAGGTATCGAAGGCTGGGTCATGCGCAATCTGATGAGCAAGGCGGGGGCAGGCACCGAATCGGCGAACCGGATTGTCCTGCTACGCGACAGCGATAAGGACGGTAAGGTCGACGAGCGTTTCCCGTTTCTCGAAAATCTCAATTCTCCGTTCGGCATGGCGTTGATCCAAGACACGCTTTACGTCGCCAATACCGACGCGGTCTATGCCTATCCCTATGTCGAGGGCGAAACCGCAATCACCGCCGAGGGACGCAAGGTTGCCAACCTCAATGCAAAGGCGCCGAACAACCACTGGACCCGCGATTTGCTTGCCAGCCAGGACGGTAAATATCTCTATGTTTCGGTCGGATCGAACAGCAATATCGGCGAAAACGGCATGGACACCGAAAAACAGCGCGCCGCCATATTGCAGGTCGAACTCGCGACCAACAAGAAGGCGATCTACGCCGCCGGGATGCGCAATCCGGTGGGCATGGCATATCTGCCCGGTACCGACAAATTCTACACCGTGGTCAACGAGCGCGACATGCTCGGCAGCGACATGGTCCCGGATTATCTCACTGAAGTGCGCTGGGGTGCCCACTATGGCTGGCCATGGCATTTCTGGGGCGGCTATGTCGATCCGCGGGTCGACCCGAAGAATCTCGACCACCGGCAATATGAGCGGCGTCCGGACTATGCGCTGGGTGCCCATGTCGCACCGCTTGGCCTTGCCTTCTCGCACGGTCAGGCGCTGGGCAAGCCATTTGCCAGCGGTGCGATAGTCGCACGCCACGGCTCGTGGAACCGCAAACCGCTGGCGGGCTATGACGTGGTCTATGTCAATTTCAACCTGCGCGGCGAGCCGGAAGGCAAGCCGGTCACGATTCTGAGCGGCTTCACCAATGAGGATGACGTGGCGCGGGGTCGTCCGACGATGGTGGCTTTTGACCAGACCGGTGCATTGCTGGTCAGTGACGATGTCGGCGGGATCATCTGGCGGGTGTCGCGCAAGGACGCAGCCAAAGCAGACGCCAAGGCAGCGCAATAGGCTAGGTCAGAGGCTTTCCGGTTCGTCCGGCCAGTTCAACGATATATTGCCACGCGACACGGCCCGACCGGCTGCCATGCTGTTTCGCCCACAGAAGGGCGTCTTCGCGTTCGAGGCTCAGGCCATGGGCCGCGGCATATCGGGTGATGATCGCCAGATAGTCCTCCTGAGACGCGGCATGGAAGCCGAGCCGCAAGCCGAAGCGATCGGACAGCGCCAGCTGGTCATCCACCGTGTCGCGCGGGTTGATCGGATCATCCTGTTCGCTCATCTGGCGTGGAACAATGTGACGGCGGTTCGAGGTCACATATAGTCGAACATTGGCTGGACGCTGGCTCGCGCCGCCTTCGAGCATGGAGCGGAGGATGCGCGGCTCGCTGCTGCCTTCGACAAATCCGATGTCGTCGATGAACAATATGAACCGGCGCCTTTCGCGTGCCAGAAGGTCAAATAGCGCAGGCAGACTTGCGAGCTGGTCGGATGCGGCCTCGACCAGAGCAATATCGTGACCTTGCTGCTGCAGGGCCCGGACCACCGCCTTTGACAATGCCGACTTGCCCATGCCACGCGAACCCCAGAGCAGCACATCATGGGCTGCATGGCCGTTGGCGTGGCGACTGCTATTGTCGAGCAGACGGGCTTTCTGGGTATCGATGCCGCTGAGCAGATCAATGTCGATCGGTTCGAATGGTTCGATCTCTCTGGCCCCGGCGGTATCCCAGAAAAACGCATTACCGGATGCCCAGTCAGCCGGTCGGGCAGGTGGCGGCGCAAGCCGTTCCAGCGCATCGGCAATGCGCTCCAGAACGGCCTTGTTGCCCTGTTCGGTCACGATCAGCCAGCCAGTTCGGCGCTGCTGAGGCGATAGAGAATATCCGCTCCGCCGATCGCAGCAGCCTTGAGGCCCAATGCTTCCGGAACAATATGGTCGAGATAATAGCGGGTCGTCACCAGCTTGGCCTTGAGGAACGGGTCATCGCCGCTTGCCAGTTCGGCACTTGCAATCCGGTGCTGTTTCTTCATCAGCATGCCGCATGTCGCGGTCGCCAGCATGGTCATGAATGCATAGCTGCCGGCCAAACGGTCGTCTATGGATGCGTCGCCGCTTGCCATCCAGCGCATGATATCCTCGCAGGCGTTTGCCAGTGCCAGCAGATTCTCGTCTTCCCTGGCTTCGGACCGGATATCGGCAATCAGCGTGGCCATCGCCTCGCCGCCATCGAGTCCCAATTTACGGCCCACGAGGTCGGCGGCCTGAATGCCGTTGGTACCTTCATAGATCGGTGCAATCCGGGCATCGCGAAAATGCTGGCCGGCTCCGGTTTCCTCGATGAAGCCCATGCCACCGTGCACTTGTACACCGATAGACGCGACTTCATTGCCGATGTCGGTGCCATAGCCCTTGATCAGCGGTGTGAGGATTTCGGCGCGGGACTTGGCGCCTTCGATGCCCAGCGTCGCGCGATCGACGCTCGACGTAGCATAATAAAGCAAGGCCCGTGCCGCCTGTGTCAGCGCCTTGGACCGCAGCAGCATGCGGCGTACGTCGGGATGTTCGATTATCGCGACAGGGGCCTTGTCGCCGCTGCCTGCACGTGCGGACTGAATGCGCTCCGCCGCGAACTGGCTGGCCTGCTGGGTTGCCCGCTCGGCGATCTGCACGCCCTGCGAGCCGACATTGATACGGGCATTGTTCATCATCGTGAACATCGCCTTCATGCCGCCAAATTCGCCGCCGATCATCTCGCCAATACACTCGTCCTGCTCGCCATAAGCCATGACGCAGGTCGGTGAGGCGTGGATGCCGATCTTGTGTTCGATCGATACGCAGGTCACGTCATTGGGGGCACCGGGCTTGCCGTCCGCATCAAGATGATATTTGGGGACGATGAACAAGGAAATGCCTCTTGTCCCTTCCGGAGCGCCCGGTGTCCGTGCGAGCACGAGATGGATAATATTGTCGGTCAGATCATGTTCGCCGAAGGTGATGTAGATTTTCTGACCCTTGATCCGGTATTTTCCGGCATATTCGCCCTCGGTAATCGGCTCTGCGGTAGAACGCAGGGCCCCGACATCGGACCCGGCTTGCGGCTCGGTCAGATTCATCGTGCCGGTCCAGGCACCTGAAATCAGATTGGGCAGATATTGGGCCTTCTGTTCGTCTGATCCGTGAACGTGGATCGCCTCGATCGCGCCAAAGCTGAGCATCGGGCAAAGGGTGAAGGCAAAATTGGCAGCGCCGCAGGTTTCGAGGATCAGTGCTGACAGCGAATAAGGCAGGCCCTGACCGCCAAAATCTTCCGCTCCGTCAATCGACGCCCAGCCGCCTTCGACAAATTGCGCATAGGCCTGTTTGAACCCCTCGGGCATCGTGACCTTGCCGTCATCCCATTTGGCGCCAACGGTGTCGCCAATGCGGTTGATGGGCGCGAACTCGCCTGCTGCAAACTGGCCGATGCCTTCGACAATGGCTTCGACCATATCGTCGCTCGCGCCGGCAAAGCGCTCATGTTCAGCCAGCTCGCCAATTTCGGCAATATGTTTGAGGACAAAATTTTGTTCGCGACCGGGGGCTGTAAAACTCATGAATTTGCTATCCGTTGTTGCCTGATTTTCCGCAGCGCTATAGCGCAGGGTCATGTCTGGCTCAAATGATCATATTGGCGAACAGGCGCGCCGCTACGGCACCGCGACGATCGGCGAAGCTGTGGCGCGTTTGTGCGAAGGAGGGCTGGTCGCCGTTCCGACCGAAACCGTATACGGTCTGGCCGCCGATTCGACCAATGCAGCCGCTGTTGCGGAGATATACCGGACCAAGGGCCGCCCGGATTTCAATCCACTGATCGTCCACGTGGCCGATCTGGATGCAGCGAGGACGCTCGGACAATTTGGTGATCTAGCGACCCGGTTTGCCGAGGCTCTGTGGCCAGGGCCTTTGACACTTGTCGTTCCCAGGAACGATAATTGTCCGGTTGCCGCTGCGGTGACTGCCGGGCTTGATACGATAGCCCTGCGCTGTCCGGCGCATCCGGTGATGCGCGAATTGCTAGTGGAATCGGGCCTGTTTCTTGCGGCGCCATCTGCCAACCGCAGTGGCGGGATCAGCCCAACCACGGCGGATCATGTTGAACGGAGTCTGGGCGATGGCGCGCCGTTGATCTTGGACGGAGGTCCGTGTGAACGGGGCATTGAATCCACAATCATTGCCATTGATAATGGGAATTTCCGGATATTACGACCGGGGCCGGTTACGCAGGCCGAACTCGAGCAAATCGCAGACAAACCATCCACTATCGCGGATGTGGGTAAAATCGAAGCACCTGGTCAGTTGGCGTCGCATTATGCACCCGAGAAACCGCTTCGCCTCAATGCAGCGGCGGTTGACGATGATGAATATCATATCGGCTTTGGGCCAATCGCGGGGAACCGCAATCTGTCGCCGCATTCGGATTTGGCGGAAGCCGCCAGTCTTTTGTTCGCCGCGCTGCACGACGCTGACGCGAGTGGCAAAGCCAGGATCGCGGTAGCCCCCATTCCTGACAACGGTATCGGTGTAGCCTTGAATGACCGCCTCCGCCGTGCGGCTACGTCCGTATAATAGCTAGTTTACATACTATTACAGGTCCTCATCTTGGAGGTGATGTCCGTTTACTGTACAGTGGATATGGGTAGCATAGAAAATCTCCGTGCGACACACGGAGCGGGAGGAACATTATGACAACTGTACAAAAATCATTAGCAGAATTTCTCGGGACATTTTGGCTTGTCTTTGGCGGTTGTGGCAGTGCGGTAATATCCGCAGCTTTCCCCGAAGTCGGAATTGGGCTTCTAGGCGTTTCTCTGGCTTTTGGTCTTACGGTTGTCACAATGGCTTATGCCATTGGTCATATCAGCGGATGCCACCTCAACCCAGCCGTCACCGTCGGCCTGTGGGTGGGGGGACGTTTCCCGGCTAATGAAATTCCAGTCTATATTATGGCCCAGGTTTTCGGCGCGATCGCAGCCGCAGCGGCGCTTTACTGGATTGCATCGGGCAATCCGGAATTCGATCTTGCCGTGAACGGACTCGCCGCGAACGGATTCGGTGACAAATCACCTGGAGGCTATGCGATTGGGGCCGGGATCGCGATCGAGGTTTTGCTGACATTCTTCTTCCTGCTGATCATATTGGGTGCAACCGATGGTCGTGCTCCGGTCGGTTTCGCCCCGCTCGCGATCGGTTTGGGACTGACGCTGATTCATCTGATCAGCATTCCGGTGACCAACACTTCGGTCAACCCAGCAAGAAGTACCGGCCCTGCGCTGATCGAAGGCGGCATTGCATTATCACAGCTCTGGGTTTTCTGGATTGCGCCGATCGGCGGTGCCATATTGGCTGGGATAGTATACAAGATCGTCGGCGGGTCGGGTCAGGATATTGTCGGCACGGAAGGCTGATACTGAATCTTTTATGGCACAATAACGGGGTCGGGTTTCACAATCCGGCCCTTTTTGGTTTCATTTCGCAATTTTCTATTTGTCATGCCCGGATAGCCACCTAAGAAGACCATAGGGGTGGTGGTTCGCGATATGACGCTTGGTAGAACGATAATATCGATTTCCGTCGGTCTGGTTTTGTTGTCGGGATGTGGCGTCAGAGAACCGGAGGCCAAGCCGCAATCCACCGATGCCATTCCGGTGGCCGTATCCATTGTCCAGCCGGCCAGCGAAAAAGAATTGATTGTCTCCGCGGGCACCGTTCGGCTGCGCCGCGAAACATCACTGGGTTTTACGACCGGCGGCCAAGTCGCTTCGGTCCGGTTCGAGGAAGGGGACAGGGTGAAGCGCGGCGCGCTTCTCGCCGCTCTCGACAATAGCAATGTTGCAGCGGACCTTGGCGCAGCGCGAGCGGAACGTGATCGAGCCGAATCCGAATTCGGTCGTATCGAGAAATTGTTCAAGGATGGCTGGGTAACCAAAGCCCGGCTTGAGCAATCGGAAGCGGCTCTGCGCGCTGCCCGGGCGAAGGTCCAGTCAACAGAATTTGCCAGCCGCACTGCATCCATCATTGCGCCGGGCAATGGCATAATCCTCACCCGCAATATCGATGCAGGGCAGATTGTCGCCGCTGGCACCACCGCACTTGTGCTCGGCGAAGTCGACAAGGGTTTTGTCATGCGCGTTCCGATGACCGACGCTGATGCTGCTCGGGTTAACCCCGGCATGCGTGCTAAAGTTTTCGTTTCTGCCATTTCGGATCTGCCGATTGATGCAGTGGTAAGCGAAAAAGACGCGCGAGCTGACGAGCGTACCGGAACCTTCGAAGTCAGCTTCTTACTGCCCGGCAACGACCGCCTGCGTTCGGGGCAATTGGGCAAGGTCGAAGTTGAAGTATCGCGCAACTCCTCGGCAAGCCTGGCGATTCCCGCCAATGCGATATTCGGTATTCGGACCGGCGAAGGCCTGGTGTTCGTTGTCGATAGCAAGAACCGTGTGAGGCAGCGCAACGTCAGCATTGGCGAGCTGACCGACAAGAATCTCGAAATCCTGACAGGTTTGAAGGAAGGCGACGTCATAGTGACGCGCGGCGTCGAGAAATTGCGGGACGGCGACCTGATCAAGCCTATTCGAGCGGCCGAATGACCGGCGCCATGCATCACAGGGACTCACCCGCCTGATATGCTTGCCAAGTTCGTCATCTCGCGCTGGCAACTCAGCCTCGTACTTTTTACGCTCCTTGTGGTTCTGGGCATTAGCGCACTGGTGAATATTCCCAAGGCCGTCGACGCGCATTTTCCTATCCCGGCGGTCAACATCATTGCGATCCAGCCCGGAGCCGATGCCCAGGAGATGGAAGAGACGGTCGCCAAGCCGATTGAAGAAGTCGTTCAGGGGCTTGATGATATAGTCGAGGTCCAATCGACAAGCACCGATGGGGGAACGGTGATCAACGTCGAATTCAGCGAATGGTCGGGTGATGTCGACGGTTATTACGACGATGTCGTGCGAGCGGTATCTGCGATCCGCGACCAGCTTCCCGAAGATTTGCAGCGACTCGAATATCGCAAGATCCGGACCACCGAAGCCGCGGTCATGCAGGTGGCCTTGATTAGTGAAACCGCTTCGTGGCGACGGATGGAAAAATATGCCGATGACATGGTCGATGTCTTCACCCGCAATCCGGGCACGCGCGAAGCGCGGATATTCGGTCTTCCGCAACCGGAGGTCAGCGTTGCGGTCGATGCTGATCGCTTGTCCGAACTGCGGGTTCCGGCCAGTGCGATTGCCGATGTGGTTCGCCAGGGCGGAGCTGACTTGCCCGGGGGCGCTGTGCAGAGCGGGGAACGGAGGCTGAACGTCGAAGCCGGCGGCGCCTTCCGGAACCTCGATGCCATCCGCGGATTACCGTTGCGGGCCTCCGATGGTTCGCTTTTGACGGTTGGCGATGTCGCGACGGTCGACTGGGGTGCCGGGGAACAGATATACATGACTCGCCACAATGGCCAGCGCGCGGTGTTTCTTACCGTGACCCAGAAGGATGGCGTCGATGTCACCCGCCTGAAGGAGCAGCTGGATATCGAACTCGAGCGGCAGCGGTCTATTTTGCCGCCGGACATCAAGCTGGTCATGCAATTCGACCAGAGTCGCGATGTGAAGCGGCGGTTGAACGAACTGGCCCGCGACTTCACGATTGCCATTGCCTTGGTTGTTTTCACGCTTTTGCCGCTGGGATTTCGGTCTTCGGCAATCGTCATGATCTCGATCCCGCTTTCGCTCGCATCGGGCCTGCTGGTTCTTTACGCGATGGGATATAATCTCAGCCAGCTTTCGATTGCCGGTTTCATCGTTTCGCTGGGCTTGCTGGTTGACGATAGTATCGTGGTGACAGAGAATATCGCCAGGCATTTGCGAATGGGCAAGACCCGAACCCGAGCGGCGATCGAGGCCAGCCTGGAAATCCGTGCGGCGGTCATCGGCTCTACCGCCGTTCTGGTGCTGGCTTTTGTGCCACTGCTGTTTCTTCCCGGTGGCGCCGGTTCCTATACCCGGTCTTTCTTCATCGCCATTATCGCGACGGTGCTCGCCTCGTTGCTCATTTCCCTGTCGGTCATCCCGTTTCTCGCCAGTCGCCTGCTGCGACGGGACGAGGATCCGGAAGGCAATCCGGCGCTCCGCTGGGTGAATGACAAGATTCAGCGATTCTATCGTCCATTTCTGCACATCGCCCTGGGGGCGCCGGTCAAGACGGTTGTACTGGCCATGGCCTTGTGCCTGTCGGCCTTCGCGCTCGTCCCGGTCCTGGGATTTTCGCTTTTCCCGTTTGCCGACGCACCCTATTTCCGGGTCTCCGTCGAGGCAGAACAGGGTAGCAGCCTCGAGCGCACCGACAAGATCGTGGCTGAAGTCACAAAGGTGCTCGAAACCGAACCGAGCATAAAAGTGCGGGCGGAAAATATCGGGAATGGTAACCCCCAGGTCTTCTATAATGTTGGCCCGAGGGCAGAGCGGACCAACTATGGCGAAGTACTGGCAGTGATGGATGAATGGGACACGAGCGAAGGTCCCGAGATGATCAACAGGTTACGGAAACAACTTGATCAGATTGCCGGAGCGCGGGTGAAGATTGAGCTTTTCCAGAACGGGACCCCGGTGGAAGCTCCGATTGTCATCCGGGTTGCGGGCCCAGAACTGGACAAGCTCAAGCAATTGTCCGGAAAGGTCGCGGATGTCCTGCGGGAGACACCGGGGGCGCGTGATATCGTCAATCCGGTGGATACCGACAAGATCGACCTGAATATTGGTCTCGATGAACAGAAAGCGGCGTTGCTTGATATTCCATCGGGCGGACCGCGACGGGCGATCCGGCTGGCGATCAGCGGCGAACGCGCGGCTTCTTTCCGCGATCAGGAAGGCGATAATTATCCGGTGATCGTTCGCTATCCCTTTGTCGACAATCTTCCGATATCGGTGCTCGACAAGATCTATGTCGCGACCCGGTCGGGTGATCCTGTGCCATTGTCGCAGATAACCGACCCCAAGCTGACCAACGTGACGCCGCAAATCCAGCGCTACCAGTTGCAGCGGACGGTATTGGTCACCGCCCAGGTCGACTTTGGTGAAGTGCCGTCAACGATCAATGACCGTGCGGTCGACAAGCTGGATCAGATCGATTTCCCCGAAGGATATAAATGGTCAATCGGAGGCGAATCGGAAGCCATTGGTGAAACATTTGGTGATTTCGGACCGCTGATCATCACGGCGATCATGCTGATTTTTGCGATTCTCGTAGCCGAGTTTCGGCGGTTCCGCGAGACGATTGTGGTTGCAGGCGTTATTCCGCTTGGAACATTCGGAGGCATACTCGCCCTGTTCATCACCGGCAATTCGCTGAGTGTCATGGCGATTATCGGGTTCATCGCTCTGATCGGGATTGAAATCAAAAACTCGATATTGCTGGTCGATTTTACCGCCCAATTGCGGGCACAGGGCATGGACTTGCGGGAAGCCATCGAGAAAGCTGGCGAGGTCCGCTTTCTCCCCGTGCTGCTGACCTCTATAACCGCTATCGGCGGCCTGACCCCGCTCGCATTCTGGGGCGGGGCCATGTATAGTCCGTTGGCGGTCATCATCATCGGGGGACTGATCAGCTCCACCCTCTTGTCTCGGGTGGTCACACCCGCCATGTATCTGTTGGTCGCCATGCGCGATGATGAGAGCAAAGACAGTAATGGCGGGGGCGTCACCGCCTCTGCGTAAAAGGAGTTTATATGGCACAGCAGGAAGCCATTTTGGCCGGCGGTTGCTTCTGGTGCACCGAGGCGGTGTTCAATGACATTGCCGGGGTGAATTCCGTCGAGAGCGGCTATATCGGAGGCGAGCAGCCCAATCCCACCTATCGCGAGGTTTGTTCGGGTACCACCGGTCACGCCGAAGCGATCAAGCTCGGATTTGACGATGCGCTGGTAAGCTATTCCGATCTGCTGGATATCTTCTTTGCGACCCATGATCCGACCCAGCTCAATCGGCAGGGCAATGACATTGGCACCCAGTATCGCTCGGCAATTTTCCCGCTGGACGATGAACAGCGCGCCGAGGCGGAAAACGCTATCAAACGTGCCGGAGAGGGGCGCTCCGAAGCGATTGTGACGACGATTGAAGGGCCGGCACCATGGTATGTGGCGGAAGATTATCATCAGCAATATTGGGCGGACGAAGGACGCAGCAATCCTTATTGTGTTGCCACCATTCCTCCGAAATTGCAGAAATTGCGGATCAGTTTCGCCGATAAATTGAAGAACTAGGACAGACCTATGAAACCGATCAGAAAAGCCGTCTTTCCCGTTGCCGGCATGGGAACCCGCTTCCTGCCGGCGACCAAGGTGATGCCCAAAGAACTTTTTCCGATCGTCGACCGGCCGCTCCTCCAATATGCTGTCGATGAAGCACTCGAAGCTGGAATCGAGCAGATGATCTTCGTCAACGGCCGCGGCAAGGGCATGATCGAGGATCATTTCGACAAGGCCTATGAACTGGAGCACACGATGGCCGATCGATCAAAAGACCGGTCGGTCCTCGAAGGAACCCGTCTCCGCCCGGGCGACTGTGTTTTCGTTCGGCAACAGGAACCGCTTGGCCTTGGCCACGCTATCTGGTGCGCGCGGGACATCATCGGCGACGAGCCGTTCGCGATTTTCCTGCCCGACGAGTTCATGGTCGGTTCGCCCGGCTGCATGAGTCAGATGGTCGGCGCTTATGAAAAGCTCGGCGGCAATATCGTCTGCGCGCTGGAAATTCCGATCGAGGACACGCCGTCTTATGGTGTGATCGATCCCGGCTATCGGGATGGTCCAATCACCGAGGTCAAAGGTCTGGTGGAGAAACCCGAGGCTGGCACTGCGCCTTCAAACCTGATCCTGCCCGGCCGCTATATATTGCAGCCCGAGGTGATGCGGATATTGGAAACCCAGGCCGCCGGGGCTGGCGGGGAAATCCAGCTGACCGACGCGATGGCGCAGATGATAGGCCAGCAGCCGTTTCACGGCATGACCTTTGACGGCAAACGTTATGATTGCGGGTCGAAACAGGGCTATGTCGAGGCCAATCTGGCGCTGGCGCTGGCTCATCCCGAAATCGGCAGCGATATCCGGACGATTGCCGAGAAGTTGCTGGCCGAGTGATACTCCGCCCGGCCATTCATCCGGACTTCAGCCTATCGACTGTAGGAAACATCTGAGGAGTTTTGCATGCGCCTATTTCCAATCCTGTCGGTCGCTCTGGTCCCCGTGCTGTTATCCGGCTGCGTCGCGAGCAAGATCGTCACAGCGCCGTTCCGTGCGGCTGGTACGGTGGTCGAGACGGCCGTTGACGCGACCACCCAGACCCAGTCCGAGCGGGAAGAGGATCTGGGCCGCAAGGTGCTCGCCGAGCGGAAGAAACAGCGCGATCTTTGCCTGGACGAAGCACAAAACAAGCAAGAGCGCCGCAATTGCAAAGAAGCCTACGAGCGGGACGATTGAGTCAGTCTGCCTTGGTCAGCAGCGGTGGCGGAAATTTGCCATCAACGGGTTCAATCTTCGCCATTTTTGCCAATTCTTCTTCGAATAATTCCACCCGCTTTTTCCAGCGATAATGGGTCGAGGCAGAGAAAATCCCCTTGCCATGTTCCTTGCCATAACGGGTCCAGAAGCGGATAGCCGCTTGCGGGTCATAGCCCGCATTGGCCATCAGCCAGACCGATAGCCGGTCGGCCTCGATCTCGGCGGCCTTGATCCGGCTGGCGCTCTCGCCAAATTGTCCGAAAAACCCGCGATTGACCTTTTGCGCATCAAGCCGGTCTCGATGCTTCAGCAGATTATGGGCGAGTTCGTGGGCGACCACGGCGGCGAATTCATCGTCTGCCAGAAAATATTCGGCGAGGCGCGACGAGACGCTGACCAGCTTGCCGTCGGCGCTTGCACTCCTGTCGGCACTGACCCGAATCTGGAACTGCCCTGGGCAGGTCAGGATCGCCGCGACCGGAATGGTCTGATTGATACCGCCTCGCGAAATCGTCAAATCGACATTGCCTTCGGCCAGCGCCCGTTCAATTGTCCGGTTGATCGCGGCGACTCTGCGATAGGGGGGAGGCTCTTCCGCCAGCTCGGGGCGGTCGACCGCGATGTCCTCGATGGCCATAGTATTGATCGCCAGCAGCGTATCGCCCGGCAGTAAATCGGCTCTGTCGGCCGGACTGTCTGGCGCCACTGCAGTAATCCCGACAGAACCGCTGAACCCGAGGGCGAAACTTGCTGTCTCCTGATCGGCATATTGGGCGACATCGTTCAACAGGAGGCCGGTTCTGGCAGTTTTCTGATCGCAATAAGGTGCATTGGCATCGACCAGTTTATACCCGATGCTGTTCATCCGCTGGTCAAGCAACTGCAGGTTTTTCAGTGCCAGAATCGTCCCGGAGTCGAATCCGTTGCCTGGTTCCTGCTGTGCGGATAGCGGGGCGGCAAAAGTCAGGGCCAACAGACTGAACCATATTCTGATCATGATTTCCATCTAGCCCATCGCTCCTGTCGGCAAGTTGAACGCGGTCTCCACGGCATCGTCAGAGAGATTCCACCACGCCAATATCAGCGCTGCACCGATTAGCACGATCGCGGCGATTTTCTGAAACAGGATTTGTGCCTCGTCGGCATTGCCGAGATTTCGCGCTCTGGATGCCAGTGCGGCGTAGAAGGTGAGGCCGGATGTTTCCGTAAAAATGGTCAGTATTGCCAATATCAGGAATTGCAGCATCAGATTTCCCGACGGGTCGATAAACGGCGGGATGATGGCGGTATAGAAGAGCAAGGCCTTGGGGTTGGACATGTGCACCGCCAAGCCGTTGAGAAATCCTCTTTTGAAGCTGGCGCTCCTGGCCGATTGTTTGGCAAGTCTGCTGGCTCCGCCCCTGAGCATCTGCAATCCCATCCATGCGAGATAGGCGACGCCGACCCAGCGGAGCGTTGCATAGGCGGCCGGAAGAGCCTGTATCAGGGCGATGAGCCCGAAAGCGGTCAGCGCATACCAGATAAAATTGCCGACATTAATACCGACAATCGGTCCAAGCGCGCCGCGCATCCCGCCCCTTGGTCCGAGCGGCAGAGCATGGCTGACGGTAACCATCGTGGCCGGCCCCGGAGTGAAGCAAAACATCAGGTCCGCTATTACGAACAGAAATATGGTCTCCAGCGGCATTAATATTCGGACCTGTTTTGCTGACGAACTTTACACAGTTTACAGTGTAGATAAAAAACCCTGTCCCGCGATTCTAGACGCAAACATGCTGCCCTACCATCCAGAATGTTCCTCGGTTGGCGGCATTTTTCCATCGGCTTTGATCGGAGTTACGCTGGTCATGAAGACAAGATAGAGAATCCGGCTGATGTAGGACAGGGAAATGATGCATCGATGCGCAACGCGCACCCGGCTAACGCAGATTGTCTTTCAGAAAGTCGACCAGCGCATCAACCCGTGCCGGCCGCAAACGGGAAGGGGGCATTACAATATTGAGCGCGATCTCTCCCATGTGCCAGTCCGGCAGAATATTGATCAGATCACCTGCATCCAGCGCTTTCTGACACAGGAAATCAGGTAAATATCCGATGCCCCGTCCAGCAATGAGGGCAGGCAGCATGACATCACCGTTGTTGCTGCGGAACCTGGCCTTGGGCCGAACGCTCGTTATCTCGCCACTCTTGTCCGAGATGGACCAGACTTCGGGGCTGAGGGTGTTAGAATATATGAAGCAGTCGTGCTCGCCGAGATCAGCCGGCGTTTCGGGCTGGCCCTCGCGTTCGATATAGCTCGGGGCGGCAATGAAATATCCGCTCATATTGCGCAGCTTGATCGCTCTCAGGCTGCTATCGGGCAGGGCGCCAATGCGGATGGCGCAATCAAAACCTTCCTCGATCAGATCAACCCGCGCATCGTTCAGCTGGAGATCGACGGTGATTTCCGGATATGCGCACATGAAATCGGCGATCACCGGCGCCAGATGCGAAAGTCCATAACTTAGAGGTGCAGCGAGGCTGACCCGGCCGTTGAGCAAATGGGTGGTGTCGCGCGCTGCTTCCATCGCGGCCTCGCCATCATAAGAGATTTGCTGGGCATGGGGGAGCAGCGAGCGCCCGGCGGTGGACAGGGATATTTTGCGGGAAGTGCGATGAAACAGGACCGTGCCAAGGCTTTGCTCGAGCCGGGTGATCGCTTTTGATATGGTCGGTTTCGACAGATTCAGCTCTTTGGCCGCCGCGGTAAAACTGCCCCGACGCGCTACCGCTGCAAATATCGCCCAGGCTTCGTAATCCGGTAGTGTCATGGCTTTGACATTAGGGAAGAACCGGAAACAATCAATTTCTATCTTGTCTATTTTGGATACAAAACTTTGCGCTTATCTGGATATCAAGACGAGCGTGAAAGAGCCGCTCCAGCAGGAGAAAGACAATGATCGAGAAACGCTCATTCAACGACCTGGCCCATGTTGACCACGAGTGGCTGCAGGCCCGCCATCATTTTTCCTTCGGCAAATATTGGGACCCCGCCCGCATGGGCTTTGGCCCGATCCGGGTATGGAATGATGACGAGATCAAACCCAAAACCGGATTTCCGATGCACGGCCATCAGGACATGGAAATCATCACCTATGTCCGCGAAGGAGCGATTACCCATCGCGACAATATGGGCAATGAGGGCCGCACAGAGGCAGGCGATGTTCAGGTGATGAGCGCCGGCACCGGCGTGATGCACAGCGAATATAATCTGGAGGACGAGCAAACCCGTCTGTTCCAGATATGGATCGAACCGCGTGCGCCGGGCGGTGCTCCGCGCTGGGACGCGAAAGTCTTCCCCAAGGGCGAACGGGCCGGACAGCTGGAAATACTCGCCAGCGGTTTTGACGAAGACATCAGCAAGGGTGCGTTGAAAATCGGGGCGGATGCGCGACTTTACGGCGCGACGCTCTCGACAGGGACGAGGGTCGAGCACCAGATTGCCGACGGCGCCCATGTCTATCTGGTCGGTTCCGCCGGTCAGGTGGAAGTGAACGGCGAGATTGTCAGCGCGCGGGATTCTCTGGCGATCAGGGATATATCGTCGCTGCAGATCGAAGCCATCGAAGATGCAGAATTCGTCTTCGTTGAAGCATGGGAGTCGCAGAACTGACTCTCCCTCGTGAAGGGACGCTCTCTTTTGCCCCCTTAGAGCGAGCGTCCCTTCCATCCCTCCCTCTCATCAACCTCTGACACCAGGAAAAAATATCATGACCAATATTAAAAACATCCTCCGTATCGATGCAAGCGCCCGCAAGGCCGGATCCTCGTCCCGTGCCATGACGGATGCCCTTATCGAAAGACTCGATCCGGATAATATTGTCACCCGCGATCTTGCCGAGGCTTTGCCTTTTGTGACCGAAGACTGGGTTGGTGCGAACTTCACCGACGAAGCGGAACGGAACGACAGGCAAAAAGCGGAGCTCGCCGTCTCCGATACGCTGGTGGCGGAATTATTCGCAGCCGACATATTGGTAATCGGCACGCCGATCTATAATTTTGCTATTCCGGCAGCATTGAAGGCGTGGATCGATATGGTGGCCAGGGCGCGCAAGACGTTCCACTATACCGCCAATGGTCCGGAAGGACTGCTTACGGGCAAGAAAGCCTATATTCTGGTCGCCTCGGGCGGAACGGAAATAGGCAGCGAGATTGACTTTGCTACCGGCTATTTGCGCCATGTTCTGGGTTTTATCGGCATTGATGACGTGACTATCGTGGCCGCTGACCAGCAGATGGTGAGGGGCGAGGAAGCTCTGACGCAAGCGCTTGATAGAGTTGCTGCCGTCTGATCAGCTTTCCATTGGTTCAGGTCGAAAAGCCCACCGGCAAATTGGCGGTGGGCTTTTTGTGTTTATAATAAAGAGACTTGTTGCCTATGCCGGTTCTGTGCCAACCTTCCCCCGGGTCGCGCAAAAGAAAATGGGGAACACATGAAATTAATGAACAAAGCAGTGGCTATGAGCCTGACTGTGGCCTTGCTTGGAACGACATCTATGGTCTTTTCAGAAGCAGCGCTGGCCCAGCGTCAGCAGCAGGGTGTAAACGGATATAATGTATGGGAAGTCCGGTTCAATGGTGGACTGTTTCGTGAAACCGGCCGTGGTCACTGGACCGAATATGGTGCTGATGGACGTGTAAAATACACGTTCAGTGAGACGGGTCGCGATGACTGGTCGGTCTATCTCAACGATCCTTCGCGCAATGTGCAGCTGCAAATCGATATCCACCGCAACTGGATCAGACTTGGCGACAGGGGGGGACCCAAGCGCGATTTCTACCCGATAACCAGTGCGTATCGCAACGAAGGCAGAATGCGTCCAGAGCCCCCTGCGCGGAGCGTGGAGACCGATGGCCGCAACGTTCAACAGGTTTTTTTCTCCGGTGGCAGTTTCAGGAAAACCGGTCCGGGACGCTGGACGGAATATAACGCGCAAGGCCGTGCCATGTTTAATTTCACCGAGACCGGCCGCGATAAGTGGTCGGTTTATCTGGACGACCGGTCACGTAATGTGCGGCTACAACTGGACCTTTATCGAAAATGGGTCGGCTATGCCGATAATGGCGGTGCGATGAGCGACCTGTACCAGATCCAGTCCGCATCGCCGCGGAGAGACGCTTCGTCATCGCAGCGTCCGATGCCCCGGCCAGCACCCAGGCCATCACCCCGGCCATCGGGCAATACCCGCGACGTGAACGCTGGTCCGATCTGGAGCCGAGAGGATGCGAAAACAAAGTGCCCGGTCGTCGCTGCCTCGCAGGGCGGTCAATGGACAGGGGAGTGGCGGACCACGGTGCAGGGCAAGATGTCGGTTTGCGAAATCCGCTTCTAAGCCGAAATCGCGCGGACTGATATTATCAGAGTATAAAAAAGCCCCGCTGGATTATCTCCAGCGGGGCTTTTTTGATTGGTCCAGACGGAGAAGCTTATGCTTCTTTGTCATCGTCCGACTGAGCGTCTTCGGTGTCGCTTTCTTCGATGCCTTCACCCATGGTTTTCGCCATGTGTGAATCGCCGGTTGCGGCTTCATCACCTTGCGCCAATTCGGCTTCATGCTGTTCTTCGGAACTATCCGCAGCAATCAGGGCTTCCTCGACCGGTGTCTCACCGAACACGTCAGCAGCGGTTGGCTCTGCTTCGGCAGCCGGAGCGGCGGCCGCAGCATTAGCCACTTCTTCCGCTTTCAGATCTGCCGCAGCCTGGATCGCATCGAGCATTTTCTGCTGTTGCGCCCGCAAGGCTGCATCTCGGCTGGTTGCCGCGATACGCGCACGGTTCATGCCCGCTCCGGTACCAGCCGGGATCAAGCGACCAACGATCACGTTCTCCTTGAGACCGATCAGCTGGTCCTTCTTGCCCTCGACCGCCGCCTGGGTCAGCACCCGGGTGGTTTCCTGGAACGACGCGGCAGAGATGAAGCTGCGCGTCTGCAGGCTGGCCTTGGTGATGCCGAGAAGAACGGGCTTACCTTCCGCAGGAACCTGCTTCTTGGTCAGCTTGGCGTTATATTCCAGCATTTCTTCGAGATCGAGCTGCTCGCCCGGAAGAAGCGTGGTGTCACCGCCATTGGTGATTTCAACTTTCTGCAGCATCTGACGAACGATCGTCTCGATATGCTTGTCGTTGATTTTCACGCCCTGCAGACGGTAGACTTCCTGAATTTCCGAAACGAGATATTCGGCCAGAGCTTCCACCCCGAGAACTTCAAGAATGTCATGCGGATCCGGAGAACCGGAGACCAGATTGTCGCCCTTCTTGACGAGATCTCCTTCCTGAACGTCGATGACCTTGGTCTTCGGCACCAGATATTCGATTGGCTCGCCTTCTTCCGGCACAATCGCAATCTTGCGTTTCGCCTTATAGTCGCGAACAAATTCGATCCGGCCATCGATTTTCGCGATGATCGAATTGTCCTTCGGAATGCGCGCTTCGAACAGCTCGGCCACACGTGGCAGACCACCCGTGATGTCACGGGTCTTCGCAGCTTCGCGCGAAACACGTGCGAGCACGTCACCGGCGACAACCTTCTGGCCATCTTCGACCGAAAGCGTAGCGCCATTGGCCAGCAGATAGCGACCGGTTTCGCCACTGTTCTCGTCGAGCAGAGTCATGCGCGGACGGAGGTCTTCCTTGTTCGCGCCGCGACCCGAAG
>TARA_R110001599_G_scaffold15757_1_pt1 | contig 28367 bp, 41 predicted proteins | sample TARA_R110001599 | Tara Oceans TARA_R110001599 (sample SAMEA4398360) | marine metagenome | biome: Polar Biome; feature: [MES] marine water layer (ENVO:01000295) within the mesopelagic zone...; material: water (ENVO:00002006), including particulate matter (ENVO:01000060) such as......
AGCACTTATCCCAACATTAGGAGGTGAAGAGGAGTTGGTGTGGGAGAGCTTAGTCCCTAATTCTGTTAACGGTTGGCAAGGAGCTTTATCAGCAGCCAACAGAGCTGAGATATGCTTAGATAAGCATGGTTGGGTTCACATGAGGGGATATATTAGAGGTAATACACCTACCCCTACTTCTGATGTTTGCGTTATAGATATACCTTGGAAGTACTGCGGCAATCAGGTAGGGATAACTATTAACCTTAGCTGCGGCGGAGTCTCCTCCGCAAGCCCCGGCACTCCCCGACAACTTAAGTTATTTGGACCCCCCTCAACATTTTCTACAACATTAGGTTCGATGTCTATTGATAGAACTGCTATCAACAGTGCTACATTTTCCCTTTATGGGATTTCATATTATGTGGGTACGGAAACCTACAGAAGACAGAATTAAGTTATTAAGGGTTGAAATACTCAATAGCACATTGAGTTTCCCTCTTAACCTCCGCTCTTAATTTAGTAACTTTTTGAAGAGCTTGATTATCATTGCCCCACTCGAAGTATTCAGCAATCATACCTGATGGAACTTTAGAGTGGGGCTTTTTATCTAATTCTTCCATCTTTGATTTAATATAAAGAGGAGGTTCCATATCTACACAGAACACTTGAAAGGCATCATAACTTAGATGCCTTTTCATGTAGTCAATAATTAGGTCTAGCCTATCTTGAGTTTTTCTTTCCTCTTGGGGAGAGGATAAACCTTTATAGTCGTCAATAGTATTACTCCTATTCTTAACAGTTTGATTCTTTTTATTATCGGCAATCTTTAAAAGTCTAATCCTATAAAGTTGAAGAGCTCTTATTACATGCCCCTTCATAATTTCATAATTATACTTATCATGGTACTTCTGAAAAGCAAAAATTAATTTACTATCAAATTCATGGTACATATCTTCAGGTGTATATCCAAACATGTGATGGTTTATACCTTTAGCTAAAGACCATCTTAAGTTTTTAGTCTCTTTGTATAACTTTTCAAAATCCCCAACATTATAATTATCAGGCATTACTTGAAGTCTATTCTCTTCCATATAGGTTACTATTGATTGATTAATTAAAGGATTCCAAAAATATAAATAATTTATTAAGGGTATTAACTATTAATTATTTATTTATCTGGTAAATAAAAAGGTATGATAGTATACTATATTATAATAGGGATATATAGATAAAGAACGTGGCGGATAAATTTCAATACACTACTGAATTTCAAGAGAGCATATTAAAGTACACTGTTAAGAACCAAGACGGTTATAAAGCTCTAAGGCTTTATGAACCTGAGTACTTTGACCTTATAGAACATCAAGCTATAGCTCATACTATTAAATTAAATTTTAGCCAATATAAAACTATACCCTCATCCCCTACAACTCTAAAAGAGTTATGTAATGATTTATACCAACGGAGAGAGTGGAGTAAGGCTATAACTAAAGAGGATAAAACAAGGATAACTAAACTTATATCCAGTCTTTATAGGGGAAATTCTCAGGACGGAGAAGTTATACTAGAGAAATGCGTAAGGTTTGCCCAGTATATATCTTTAACTCATACTATTGAGAATCACGATTTAAGTGATTTCAGTTCTTATGACCGTCTTCACCAGGGTATTCAAAAATCCATAAATATTGGTACTGACCTTTCTGATGAGGTTGGTACTTTTTTGTTAAAGGACATTTCTACAAGGCAGCTTGACAGAAAACTAAAAGACCCAGTAAAACCCTTTCCATATTCCTGTCTTAATAGATTAACTAATGCGGGAGGCTATTATGAAGGGGCTTTAATAACTCTTGTAGATAAAGCTAAAGGTTTTAAGACAGGATTTCTTGCCAACCTGGCTAAGGAATACTTAAAGATGCGGAAAAATGTAATCATCTTTGACCTTGAGAACGGGGAGGAAAGTATCTCTATGAGGTTAGAGCAGTCTATTGGGGGTATTACTAAAAGGGAGTTACTGTCAGGTGAGTATGATGATAAGATAAGAAAGACCTTTAGAAAGTGGAGAAGATTAAAGGATGACCGAGGTAATCCCATAGAGCTTATTATAAAAAGACTACCCGCTTTATCCAATGCCGATGAGATGCAATACTGGATAGACTTTTACTTTAAGGAGTACGGCATAAAATTTCAAAACATTATAATAGACTATGTAGGATTGATGGGCTCAATATCAAGAAAGGATGACGACTTTGCCCGTATATCAGATGCGTACATAGATGTTAAGAACCTAGCAAAAGCTAATAACATAGACCATATATGGACAGCTCATCACGTTAAAAGAGATGCTGATAAATTTAAAAGTAGTTGTTATGAGGCAAGCCATCTAGCTAAGTGTATAGATATACATAGACATGTTGATATGCTTGTGGGCTTAAATCAAAATGATATAGAAGCTCAAGCAAAGGTGGCAAGGATAGAGATAATAGACCAGAGAGATGGCTACCCATCAGGCCACGGGTATTTCTTCTTAGACCAAGAGATACAAAGAATAAAACCATTATCAATCCAACAATCAAAACAGTTTGATGAGATGAACAACTCTGATAACGAAAGCTCGAATAACCCCCCTTCAAAAAGACGGAACCTAGAAGATGACCGTTAATAAGGAATTTCAAAATAAGTTCTATCACTACTGGAAACAGAGGTGGGGGCTATTTGACTATAGTAGGGGCTGGATAAAAGGTGATTGCCCCGACTGTGGAAAACTAAAATTTGGAATAAACCTTTACACTAACTCAGCTAACTGTTTCTCTTGCGGAATAAAACCCCGCCCCATAAAATATGCTATGGAATTGGAGCATGTTAAGACCTTTAATGAGATAAGGCAAATAGTATTTTCCTATGACGGTATAGGCTTTAACAATTTTGATAAGCTTGCAACTGAATCAACCCGCCAGATAGAAAGAAATGTAATCTTACCTAAGGACTACAGATTAATATCATTGGGAGATAGCTTTATTGCTAAGACAGCTCGTTCCTATATGAGAAAGAGGGGTTTTAAAATATCTAAATTGGAGTTAGCGGGAGTTGGGTACTGTGAGACCGGGGAATATAAAGCTCATATAATTATACCCTATTATATATGGGGGGAGCTAATCTATTTTAATGCCCGTAAGTTTATGGGAGGGGGTGCTAAATTCAATAACCCTAAAGAGGAAGATATTGGCATAGGTAAGAACCAAGTAATCTATAACCAAGATGCTTTATTCACATACAATACAGTATGGCTATTAGAGTCTGCTACTAATTGCTTAACTATTGGGGATAGGTCAATAGGATTAGGAGGTAAGACTTTATCCGAAACTCAAATGTCCACTATACTAAGGAGCCCCGTAAAAAAGCTTATAATAGGATTAGATAGAGATGCTTTACTTTGGGCTATAAAACTAGCTTTAAAATTAGTAAAGCAGAAATCAGTAAAGCTCATCATCTTTCCCGACAAGAGAGATGTTAATGACCTGGGAAAGCCTGATACTTTAAAATTAGCTAAGGGGTTTGACTACTTATCCTATACACAACTATTAAACTTAAAACACCTCTATGAGAAGGACCCCGAGTTTACATATTAACATAAAATCTCTCATCCAAGTTTTAGAAAAGTTACTTGATAGGGATAACTCTTTAAAATATGATTCAGAAATACTAGCTGATAGAATAATGATAGCTGCTAAGCCCTTATCCATAACTAATAGAGGAGTCTCAATCTCTAATCAGTTTCAAGCTCGGCGCGTTAATAAGATATTAAAATCAGGTCTACAGGAAACCTTCTTATTTAACAAACTATTATCAATGACCCGAAAACAAAGAAGGCACGTTGGGGTAAAGGAGATAAAAGAGGGGGATAGAAATTGGGGTTTAATAAAAGAGGCTACTGCCTGTGCCGCTGATTTCTGTAATGACTTCGATTTAAAACCATCAGAGGGGTTTAAGCTATATATTAATACAGGCTTAGATAGAATGAATAAATTTTCATTAAACCGTTTCCCAATGATGCACGAGCAAATATGTTTGGATTATCAATCAAGCCTTATAGTTGACAACGATAGCAACAAAGATACGACCCTAAGGCTCCATAAATACTATTGTGAGGTGGTATTCACTAAAACAGGTTTAATGGACACCTACGAAAAAAACCCTTCTAAATATATTTGCTTTGTAAGGGCAGCTGAGATATGTATCAATAGAGGAGTAAACCCAAATGACTATGTAGATGCCCAATTTGAAGGGTTATCTTGGACTTCTAACCCTCCCGAACCCTCCCAGTTAATTGGGGAAAATGCCTGGCATAGATTCTCTAAATATGCCTATTCAAATAGTATAAAACTGGTAACTAAAAAGGATAAACAAGTAAGCTCCAAACTAGAACAATTTATAAAAGACCATGGGCAAGAAATCTACAGTAGCGATTGAGATAAATAACAATAAAGCTCAGTTTCACGGTTCTTATGAAACTCTAAATACTCTTTATGAGGCTTTTAGGATAAGGCACCCAAATGCTTTTCACATGAGGAATTATATGCCCAAGGGTTGGGATGGTAAGATTGACGTAATGTCTAAGAAGGGTTCTATTGAACTGGGTTTACTACCCAAATTTATAACCAAGATGGATGAGCTTGGTATAAGATATGAGATTGGAGACCATAGACCCCCCGTAGAAGTGCCAAAGGTTATAGCTGAATTTAATGGGTATACTTTAAGGGATTATCAAGAGAGCTCTTTAAGGGCAGTAGTAGAACACCACATTAAAGATAGTACGGGGGATATAATACCATTCCATAGAGGTATACTTAAGGAGGCTACTAATGCAGGTAAAACTTTAATGGCTGCAGGTTTATTCCTATCATTCAACAAGCTACCCACTTTAATGTTTATCAATGGTACGGATTTATATGAGCAGGCTTTGAAAGAGATGCCTGGATATATAGGGGCTGAGAATGTAGGTAGAATAGACCCAAAAGAAATAAAATTAGCTCCCTTTACGTTAGTAAAAGTTAGAACTTTAGCTAATAGATTAGATAAGTTAAAGCGGGAACTGATAAAATATAGGGTGGGGATTATTGATGAATGTGACCAGGCTGATAATAAGACCTACAAGAGACCTTTATCACACCTTATAAATTTATCAGTTAGAGTAGGGATGTCAGGCACTGCTCAAATGGGGAAACTTAAAAAACATGAGCCAAAAAAGATAGCTATAGAGGGAGCATTTGGCCCAATAATACATGAGACTACCAATAGAGACCTCATAGATAAGGGACACTCAATGGAGGTAGTAGTAAAGATTAACAAGGGTAATGATAAAGTTTATGAGGGCTTAACTTACCAAGAGGAATACGATGAATGTATAGTATTTAATAAAAACCGTAACCGGACTATATTAAAAAGGCTAAACTATAACTGCGTAAAAAAGAAAAGGATTCCAGCTTTAGTTATATGTCAGAGATTAGACCATGTACAAGAGCTATACAAGATGTCTAAAAAACATTTTAAAAAAGAATACCGTGTAGCTTATGCAACTGGTCAAATGAAGACCAAGAAAAGAAAGCAAATTATAGAGGACTTTAGGGAGGGTAAGATTGATATTCTCATTACCTCTATGATTATAAGTAGGGGGATGAATCTACCCCTAACTCAATTCTTAATTAATGCCGCTGGAGGAGAGAGTGCAGAAAGACCTTTACAAATATTAGGACGACTATTTAGAAAGTTAGAGGGTATTAAATATAAATACTATGAAGACTTTTGGGATGAGGGTCAATACTTAAGGCACCACAGTAGAAGAAGAAGGTTATACTATGAGGATGAAGACCTTGTGGTACTACCTTTATTTTAATAAACTAAGGTATACTATTGATATATAGATGGAAAGAATAATAAAAAAAGAGGCTTCAATGAAAGATTTTGATATGTCTAAACCCATTATTGAAGTTCTTGGAACTGAGGATGACCCTTGTTTTGGACACCATTTAGTTACTGACTCCAGTTGTAAAAAATGTGGAGACTCAGAGCTATGTGCTGTAATCACTGCCCAAAAACAATCCACTGAAAGAAAGAAACTAAGTAAGGATAATACTTACAGGGATGATGAGGAGGAGGTTATAATGAAGGAGCGGGACAAGAAGATTAACAAAACAATAAGGGTAGGAGTAAAGATGGGTAATAATGATAAGAAACTTATCAAGAAACTAAAATCCCGTTATAACCTATCAGAAACCGAGTCTATAAAATACATTAAGAAATGGAAGGAGACCCAAAACTAATAGAGGGAACAGTATACGATGGTAATAACCTAGAACGTATATTTGAGCTACAAACAGATTATATGCTAATGTTAAAGGATAGGGAAGCTTTCCCAGATTGGCCTTTAAATATTAACATAAAAGACCACCAAAAAATAATAAGGGATATAGCTAGTAGATTGGTTGTAGAGCTATCAGAATCTTATGAGGTAACTCAAGAGATAACTGATATAGCTATAAACAACAAACTTAGTGAGGTTGATATAGTACCCCTACTAAAAAACCTAAATGAGGAGCTAGCCGACTCTTTACATTTTATGGTGGAGCTATTTATATTAGTGGGTATAACTCCACAGGACATAAATAAATTCTATGAGGACTACCTAGATGAGATGAATTTGAAGGCTACCTATTACAAAAGGCTAGACACATTTAGGACCGTTACAAATTATGCTAAACACATGAATATATGGGAGGGCTACTATAAAAATAGACCCTCCATGTTCCTTGTCTTAAAGGTAGAAGATGAGGACGAGGACACAACTGTTATGGCTGGTAGATATAATTCTATGGATGCCTTAATAAAACAGACCTCCGAATTATGGATGGTAGTACACTCCTTAAATATGGCAATTAATATGCTAAAAAAGAAGGAACACCGTAATGCTGGACCCGCAACTCACCATAATCTTTTTTGTGAAGAGCTTATTAAATCTTGGGTACGCTTATTTAAGTATTATGATATGGTGGGCGTATCAGCTATTAGTATATATGAAAACTACACTATAAAAAATGAAATCAACAAAGACAGGCTTAAGAATGAATACTAACCTTAATCAAGAATGGTACCCTAATCTTGTAGATGCTTGGAAGGGAATAAACGAGCACCTATTAACTAAGGAGCACGAATTATTAGAGAAGGGTTGGGCTGCTACCGGGCCTCAGATATTCGCTTTCAATAACCATATATTTATAGAGAGCTTAGATTTTGACCCCGACTTTGACTTTGGAAAGATACTGGGCTACTCTGATAAAAAATGGTCAGGCTTAATTAATAACTATGTAGACTTCGACTACCTAGATATGATTAAGAATGAGATTCAGTTAAGGGAGGAAAAGAAAGCTAAAAGCTATAACTATTCATACCACTTTGTTAATGTGCATGGTAGCGGTAAGGACTGCTTAATATCCCTAACTTTTACAAAGAGAGCCTACTGTGAAAACCCAATAGTAGTATTTCATATAAGAACTTCAGAGGTAACTAAAAGATTACCATTTGACTTTTTATTAGTAAAAAGGATATGTCAATATATCTATGGAGAAGATAAACATATACATTGCGAATTTGTTGCCCCTTCCTATTATATTACTTCTGAAAGTATCTTAATGTATGATAACGTTAAAAGCATAAAGAAGTTACTACGGAGAGTAAAGAAAAAGAAAGGTTCACTGGGAAAATTTCAGCAGAGAGTTTTAATGGTATATGATAAATTCCTAACAACCCCATTGGATGAGATAACTTATCAAGTAAATAGAAGGTCAGCTGCTCAGATTCAGAAGGATGAAAATGGGGAGCCTCTATCGGGAGTTAAATCCCTAAAAGCAAAAGAGCTATGGCTATATGATAAATCAACTATCTACCCAGTAGATTGCATATCACCTAAGGCTAGATTCCAATATAGAAAAGAGCTAAGACAGGCTGAGAAATGAACATATTATACTTTAATAGCCCCTCAGAAGTTATAAAAGATGCAGCCATGCACCTATATCTACAGGGAGAGGAGTATAGGTCTGATAAATGGCAGGGTAAGAAAACAGAAAAGATGCACACTATGCTTTCTGTAGCCCACTATTCATTTGCTGTAGAATTGGGAGCTTGGGTAGGAGGGGATAATCACCTTTTATTAAATGAGACGGGGGCTCAAGTACCTTGGGCTGAAGACCACTTCCAAGAAAGAGTGATGGGCTATCCTATTAACCCGGGTCAGCAGTATAAAAACTGGAAGTTCTATAAACATAACCCCGAAAACGATAAGTATAGAACAGAGGGAAATAGATTTACCCATACTTATATGGAGAGGTTTTGGCCTAAACATGCTGGCTTTCAAACTGATGATTACTGGCTAAACGAACACAATAGCTATAATATTATATCAGATAGTAATCGGGGTATTAGATATAATTATGGAGACCTTCAAGATGTAGCAAATTTAATAAATAATGAGCCAAGAACTCGTCAGGCTTATCTTCCTATATGGTTTCCAGAAGATACTGGAGTTAATCACGGAGGAAGAGTCCCTTGTACATTGGGCTATCATTTCCAACAAGTAGATGAGGGGTATTTGAATATCACTTATTATATCAGAGCTTGCGATTACTTTAGACACTTTAGAGATGATATATACCTTGCTGTTAGACTATTAGAATGGGTATGTGATAGAGTTAACCTTAAGCCAGGGCAACTAATTATGCACATAGCTGACCTACATTGCTTTGCCCACGAAAAAAACATGCTTAAAAAACATTATTGATATGAGATTAGACCGAAATGAACTTTATATGTCGATGGCTCACCTAATGTCATTGAGGGGAACCTGTAAAAGAAAGCAAGTTGGAGCTATAATAGTTCAAGAGGGTCGTATAATATCTTGTGGATATAATGGAGCAGCCCCAGAATTACCCCACTGTCTTGAACATGGTTGTGATATAAATAGAGCATGTAACCATGCTTACCATGCTGAGCAAAATGCTTTACTTTGGGCTATAGGTAATCAAATAAACATTAATAAATCAGTTCTATATGTTACAACCAGCCCTTGTATAAAGTGTGCTGAGTTAATAATCCAACTAAAGAATGTAGGGCAGTCTATGATAGAAGTAGTATATTCAGAAGAATACCGTGAGAAAGAGGGTTTACTATTATTAGAAAGGAACGGGATAAGGACAATTAAATACCAAGATGCAAGGAATTTCTACTCACAAATTCAAAATTGTAAACACAATAAAGGAAGTTAAAGAGGTCGTAGATTATGCCTTAAAGACCGGCTACTTCTCCCACGATTTTGAAACAAATGCAGTACCAGTAGCAGAGGTAGATTTCTACCCAACTATGATTGGATTCTCCATACAACCTGGGTTTGCATATATAATACCCCTTAAACATAAAGAGTCAGAGCTAGAGGATAAAGAATGGAGAGAGGTAATTGATTATATAGGTATTAATATAATTGAAAACCCCGATATAGTAAAGATAGCTCATAACTTTAAATTCGAGTATCAGATATGGCTTAAGTATGGGTATGTACCGAGAGGTATAATAATGGACTCTATGCTGGGTAAATATCTATTGAACGAGGAAAGACCATCTGACCTCGGTTCTTGTGTTAATAAGGTACTGGGGGAATCCTTTACTGATTATAAAGATGATACTAAAAACCTAGCTAAGAAATATGGGTGGGCTAATATACCATTGGATATGTTAGCTATAAGAAATGCCCTTGACTGTGACCTTTGTCTAAGACTTATGTTATTCTATGAACGTAAGATGATAGACTTAGGTTTTTACCCCCTATTCAGAAACATAATGATGCCCCTTACAAAGGTATTAGCTGAATCTGAATTTCATGGTTTCCCAATAGACCATGAGCTGCTTCTAAAGATGGAGGATAAATACACCTTACTTTTACAAGAGCTTGATGAAAGTATACGTAAAAGTAAGGTAATTAAAAAGTACGAAAAGTACAAATTAAGAACTGCTAGAAAAACTTTAATAAAAGAGGCTAAGGATGAGATTAATAAACTCATTGAGGAGGGTAAAGACTGGAATGATAGAGTTATTATAAACCGCCAAGATAAGATAGCCAGATATGTTGCAAACGACTTTACTACAAGCAAAGAAAGAAAGGCAATGGAGCCAGTCAACTTTAATTCGTCGCAACAAATGGGAGACCTCTTCTTTACCAATAAGAAAGGTTTTAAATTCGAGGTTCAATCATATACGGATTCAGGTAACCCCTCTACATCAGAGGAAGACCTTTTAAAATTAAAAGAATATGATAGCTCTGGGTTTATAACTAAGTTACTTAGAAATAGGGGGCTAGAGAAACTAAAATCTACCTATATAGATGGCATCATTAACAAGTTACAATCAGATGGTAAACTTCATACAACCTATTTGATACATGGAACTGTAACTGGAAGATTATCTTGCGTTAAGCCCAATATGCAAAATGTTCCAAGGGTTACTACCAATGCTGATATTAAACCCATGTTTGTACCCCCACCTGGGTATCTAATACTGGAAGCTGACTACTCACAAGCAGAACTAAGAGTTATGGCAGAGTGGTCAAATGAGGAAGTAATGTTAGACTGGTTTAAGACTGGAAAAAACGTACACGTAGCAACTGCTTGCAAGATGCACGGTGAGATGGATAGATATGAGGAGATATTCGCTATAACTAAGGATGATGACCACCCAGAGAATGCGTTTTGGATGAAACGAAAAAAGAAAGCTAAATTAGTTAACTTTGGTATTCTATATGGGGAGACTGCAAAAAAGTTATCCGTTCAGATTAATGACACAGTACAAGCAGCACAGAAATTTATGGACCAATGGCACTCCACCTTTCCAAAGATTAGTAGAAAGATAAAGAAGCAACATAAATTGGTTGCAAAGCAAGGCTATATAACTAATTGGTTTGGTAGAAAGAGAAGATTACCAGCTATATGGGAGAGGGAACATAACTTTGGAGCTTATCTCGAAGCCCAAAGACAATCAGTAAATGCTTTTACACAGGGTACTTCCTCTGACTTTACTCAGTTTAGCTCTATATTATTGAGGGGACTTAAATTAGAGGGAAAGCTTCCAGCATCTATGGTACAAGTTTACACAGTACATGATAGTATTGGTTTTATAATTAAACCCAATGATATTCATAAAGTAGCACCGATTCTTTATAAGACTTGCTCAGACCCCGAAACTCAAAAATACTTTGGCTTTAAATTAAAGAAAGTATACATGGGAGTGAACATAGAAGTGGGGGTAGACTGGGGTAGTTATAGGGGCTATAATCCAAAAGAGGATTATTCCACTTGGATAAAATAGGGTATACTATTTTATATTGATGGAAAAATTAATCAAATCAGCACAGAGTTCACCTCTGATGGCTATAGAAATACTTTATGGAGGAAAAACTGTTAAATTCAACCTGTACAAAGAGCTTAAGATTGACGAAAACACAATTAATTCAGACCTCGAAAATCAACCTCAAATATATGGATTTATCACCATGCTCCATAACTACTTTGTTAAAGCAACAAAGGCAGCTGAAAAGGATAAAGACGAATCGTATGGAAAGGCTATCGAAAGACTGCTTACTTCGACAGGCTCAATCTATTATAAAGAACGCTCAAATTACCCACCAGCTAACCTTGCAAAAGAGCTAGCAAAAAAAGATAAGTTCTACCTAAAGAAATATCAGAAGGTTATTGATATGGCAGATACTAGAGATAGACTTAAAAATATAGTGGAAAGCTTTGAACAGAGAGCCAGCTTAATGCAGACTATCTCAGCTAACATAAGAAAAGACAGAAGTTAATTAACCCAATACAAATAATCAATATATATATAAACTAGAAATGGCAATATCAAAAAAACTTGAAGCTAAACTCAAGAAAAGAAAAGCAGAATTAGAAACTAAAGGTAATAGAAGCTTCGACTACCTTGTATTCAAAGAAGGTACAACTCGTATTCGTCCTCTACCCGTGGGAGAAGATGAAGAGCCAGGATTCCCAATGATACACTTCTATATGGGAGCTGATATTAAAGGGGTTATATCACCCGCTACATTCGGAGAACCCTGTGCTATAATGGAGATGTTTGAGAAGTTATCTAAAGGAGATGACAGTGAAAAAGCAATGGCTGATGATTTTAAGCCAAGAGAAAAATATCTAATGCCTTGCTTAAAGTATGAGGATGATAAGGGTAAAAAGATTGATGATAACCTTGGTCAGACCTTGGCATTACTATCGGGACCTCAATATCAAAGTTTAATTGACCTATACTTAGATGATGAGTACGGAGATTTTACTGATGCCGAGGACGGATATGATATTAAGATTAAAAGAACAGGTAAGGGTAGAATGGACACTAAGTATACTTTCCATCATACAAACTCAAGACCTATTCCAAAGGGAGCCAAGGATTATGGAGCTCAGACTTATGATACGGAGGAATTAGTAAGAGCTATCACCCCAAACTATGAGAGGACTGAACAACTAATCTCCCAATTTTTAAACCTTGATGATACACCATCCTCTGATTCAAAGCCTAAAAAGAAAAAGGGTAAGAAGAAGAAGAAGTTATCTGATGACGACTAATAATAATGGCTAAAAAGAAAGCTATAAAAGTACCTGACGATTTGTCTAAATACGGAGTAATATCAGCTGAAGCCGCAATAGAGGTGGAGGATGATATTCTCCGTTTACCTTCAAGATGTTTATGGTTAAACTATGATATTGGGGGCGGATTCCTTTATGGAAGAATACACGAGATATTTGGTTTTGAAAGCACAGGTAAAACCCTTCTAGCTTTGGACATAGCATTTGCAGCTCAGGCATGTGGGGGAGTTGTGGGAGTAGCCGATGTTGAGATGGCATTTGATAAAAGATGGGCTGCTAAAAATGACTTAGAGATGGACACTCTATACATCTTTGAAGAGAACGCAGTTGATAAGGTTGCTGATTGGGCACGAGATTTTGCTCTATATTGGAGAAGTAAACTGACTGCTAATGAACCGATAGTAATCCTTATTGACTCACTAGCAGCACTTGATAAGGGGGACTTTATGGGAGCTGATATGGATGGAGCGAGTGCAAAGATGGGAAACAGAGCCAAGGCAATAGATGAAATGTGGAGAACCCGAAATAAAATCTTTTCTAAATGTGGTGTTATAGTTATAGCTATAAACCAGGTTAGGAATAAGCTAGGGGCTTCTATGTTTGAAAGCAATGAGACAACCCCAGGCGGAAATGCCACTAAATTCTACTCCTCCATAAGAGTTGCCATTAACCGAGGTAAACAGATAAAAGGTAAGATGGAGGATGGTAAGTGGAAGGATATGACTAAGGGAGTTGGAGTTAGAAAGGTGGGACAGAATGTATTTGTATCTTTTCCTAAGAATAAAACCCACCCCCCAGCTGGAAGCCGAGCTACTCAGGTAAACTTTCTTGATACTAAAGCTGGATATGTAGGATTTGATAGATACTCAGGTATTGATGAGATACTATTAGAAGAGGAAGTGATAACTAAAAAGGGCAGCAGATTCTATTACAAAGATGAAGAGATAGCTAATGGGGCTGAGAACTTTATGAAGGTTTTTTATGAGAATGATAAACTAAGAAAAAGGCTTCTTAGAAAATGCTCGGTATTAACTATAGGTAAATTTAACCAGAGATTAACTGAGATAACTAATAATAGATACCCAGTAAAAGATGCCATTGAATAAGGGACCTTATGTAATTGTTGATGGAGATAATGAGCTTTATAGGGCTTTTTATAAACATGAAAGGATGACCCATAGTGATTTGGGGACGGGAGCTTTATTTGGTATGCCCCGTTCTATATCATCAATCATTAAGAAATTAAAGCCAGCCCATATAACTATAGCTTGGGATGGTAAGAGGGATAAAAGAAGGATAGAGATAACCCCCGACTATAAGAAGGGCCCAACTAGACTGGGTAAAGCTCAGGCTAAAGAAGATGCCTTTAGACAGAAGGATATTTTAAGAAACCTATTTGAAAAACTAGGTATAGACCAGGCACATAGGCATAATATAGAGGGGGATGACCATATTTATATGGTAGTTAGGGAATGGAGGAAAGCAGGTAGGGATATTATTATCGTAAGTTCCGATAAAGACTTCAGACAACTAATTTCCCCAAAAGTATCTATATGGAACGACAGGATGAATAAAATGACTACCTATGATAATTGTAAAGAGTTACATGGGTATGCCTCCTACGAATGCTCTGATACATTATGCTTAGTGGGAGACACCTCCGATAATTTGAAAGGTTACCCAGGTGTAGGAGATAAAACAGCTGAAAAGTTCCTTATGGAGTTCGGCTCTATTAAGAAGTTCTTAAAAGATAAAAACTTAACCTTTAAAAGGATAGACCGTAAAACATTGAAATCTGTATACGGGGAAATGAGGGAGATGGTTAACCTTAAATATTTTTATCTAAAAAATATAAAGGGTAATAGAGAAGTAACTATTTATAAGGGGAATAAGGATAGGGATAAATACTTAGCTATTTGTAAAAAACACGGATTAAAAACACACCAAGGTTCTAATTTCATTAATACATTTAAACTATGAGGATAGGGATATGCGGTCCATCGGGGACTGGGAAAACAACTTTAGCTAAAAAGCTAAGTAAAGAATACAAGATACCATACAAACCCTTATCTGCTACGATGGTACTGGAGGAGATGGGAATAGATATGGGTATAAAGGGGATGGGTCATAGATGGCTAATTAATAAATCTTCCGAAGACTCTAGCTGGGGATTAAAAGTTCAAGAGGAGGTTTTAATAAGCCGACAAGAAGCTTTAAAAGCTTATAAATCGGTTATTATTGATAGAACCCCAGTTGACAACCTTGTATATGCTATGTATGAAGTATCACATAATGCAAGCGAGGAATGGGTTGATGACTTCAGAGATAAATGCCATGAGTTTTTCCAAACTTTTGACTATATAATATTCTTACCTTATACTTGGAGACAAGGTCCAGTTGAGAATAATGGTTCAAGAATACCAAACAGGTATTTTCAAGAGTTAATCTCCAACATATTCAACCAACAGCTGGATATACTAAGGTCAATGTCACCTGAGGGCCCAATCATAACTACCATAGAGGACTGGGACTTTGATACAAGGTTCTTAATAGCAAGTGAAACCATAGAAATAATAAGCTAATGGGGGTAGATAAAAAACTGATAGCAATAGCTTACTCTGACCATCACATTGGAGAATTTAAGCAATTTGATAAGGGAGGAACTCGATTAGGTTTCTCCCTTGATGTATGGAGGGTACTTAGCTACATAGCTAAAGAGAAAAGTGTACCCGTATTATTTGGGGGTGACTTATTTGAAACTGCTAAAACTATGACCAATAAAGTATTTAGTAAATCTTTAAAAGAGTACAACAAAAAATTTGAACAGCCCGGGATAGACTTCTATGCTATAGATGGTAATCACGACCAATCTGAAAGCAACACTATAACACATCGCTCTCCCAATTACTTAGAGGGTTTTAAGATATTTAAAACCTTTCACCACCTTGAATATAACTCAGTAGAAACAAAAGACTTTAAGGTATTTGGAATACCCTATCTAAAAAGAAACGAAGGCTTTGTAAAGATGGTAGATGGTCTTTCTAAGAAAGTAGTAAAAGGAAAACCCAATATCTTATTAATACATACTGACCTTCCAAGCGTACCATATCCCAATGGGCTAACTCCCGACAATATACCGGGAATACCTAAAAGGTTAACCAAGTTATTTAAAGCCTTTGACTTGGTACTTTGTGGACATATACACAAAAAACATAAAGTAGCCAAGAATATAATAATGATGGGAGCTCCCCAACAACAAAGTACAGAGGAGAGTGGATTAAAGATGGGCTATTGGGAGATTTACTCAGACAGCTCAGTAAAATTCAAATGGTTAGACTTCTACCCAGACTTTAGATATATAACGGAGGGAGAGCCTATACCAGATATTTTTAACTACTATACAATAGTCCCAAAACCCCCAAAAAAAGCTAAATCAGAAGATAAGCAAGTAAAAAAGAAATTCAAATCTAGTATCTCCAATAGGGAATTAGTAGAAAATTACTTGGGAGAGATAGGGGTAACGGATAAAGCAAAGAAAAAACTATTAACTAAGATACTAGATGAAGCATCAAAGGGAAATTAAGTTTAAGGAGATGAAGTTGGAGGGCTTCTTTTCTATTATAGAGCCTTTAACTTATAATTTAGATAGCATAGGATTAAACCTACTACAAGGACCCAATGGTTCAGGTAAGACTACTATATTATCAGGTTTACCGTGGACTTTGTTTGGAGTAGACTTAAAAGGACGTAGAAACCCAGAGCCTTGGGAAAGCATCCAGCCTAAAAATTTTAAAGGTACAAAAACCTCTATCATGTTTAGTGTAAATGGTATACCCTATGAAGTAATAAGGCTTAATAACTATAAGGATAAGATAGAGGGAGTAAAAGGAGGCTCTAGGGTGATTTTAAAAATCAACAATATCCCATACGAAGAGGCTCGTGATAAAGGTGACTTTACTAAAAAAATAGTAGAGATATTGGGTATGGACTATACCATTATGGTAAACTCCATTATATTCGGTCAAAATCTAAAAACTCTGGTTGAGGAGAAGGGGGCAAAAAGAAAAGAGGTATTTGATGAGCTTTTTAAAGTAGACTATATAAATAAGGCAAAGGAATTAGCCCTATCTAACAGAAGGGAGCTAGAGAAGGATTTATCAGAATTAGAGTTAAAAGCCACTAAATGGGACTCAAAGATAGAATTAACTAAGTCTAAGAAGGCTGACCTAAAGAATCAAATAGCCTCATACAAAGATAAGAGGTCTATAATTAAGGATAGGATAAAAGAGGCTTCCCAGGCTCTAAGCTCTGTGGAGGGGCATAAAAAAAGGATTAAAAACCTTGATAAAAAAATAGAAAAACTGTCTAGCCATGTATCTAAAGCTAAAAAGGTAAAAGATGAGGTTAGTAAATTAGAAAAAGATGAGCTAAAACAGTCATTACAACTACCCGGCATAGACTTAGCCCCAGGCGTAATAAAAGAACGCATAAAGACTATAATGGGCCAATCGCTAGATAGATACTGTGGAAAGTGTAGGCAAGCTATAAGTAAAGAAGAGGTAGAACGTCAAAAAAAGATTAAAGCCGATGAAATTAAAGCCGAAAAGGTTAAACTCCTAGCCTCACAGATTACTAAAGAATTAGCCAACCTTACCTACCAAGATACTTGTAGATGGTTAAAAGAGCATAAAGCTAAATTAGGGGTATTTGAGGAGGGGATAATAAACCATGGTAACCTAAAAAATGAAAGGTATAAATTAACCATACAACTGGAGGCTGTAAAGGGTAAAGAGGAGAAGCTACAACAATGGACGGCTAATTTGGCTAGCCTTGATAAACCTGACCGTAAAAAGGTATCAGAATATACTGAACAAATAGCCCAACTAAATAAGGTAAAAAGCCAGTTAAACCTTGAGGATAGGAGGGAGGAGTTAGAGTCATATAACTGGGTTATAGATGAACCCCTATCTAACTCAGGTATAAAAGCCTTTATATTTAATGAGAGGTTAGATTTTGTTAATGAGAGATTAGCCCAATATGCCCCCTATATAGGATTACAACCAAGGTTCGTTATAAACCTGGACTCAGCAAGAAAAGATATAGGTATAAAGATAATGAGATACGGACAAGATGTAGACCATAAGGATTTATCGGGGGGTCAGTCCCAGCTAGTTGATATTATAGCTCTATTATCTATACATGATGTATTCAGCCAATCAGTAGACTGTAATATCATAATAACTGACGAGATTTTTAAATACCTTGATACAGATAACATACAAATAGTTTCAGAGCTTTTAAAGATAAAATCTAAGAACAAAGCCAACCACGTTATCACCCATAATGACAATCTTAGAATCCGAAATGCCATTATAATTAATGTTACTGAAGATGACGGAAGAACTGGGCTTGCAGTATAATAGTTAGTATTGTACACAGTCTACTATTATAGTATAATATGGCTATAAACAGTAGAAATAAAGGCAACAAAGCTGAGAGAGTAGTAGCAAAACTACTAGAGGGCTGGACTGGTAAACAATTTGCAAGAACCCCATCTTCGGGGGGCTTACAATGGAAAACCACTAATTCAAAAGGGGACATAGTATGTACCACGGAGGGCCATCTATTCCCTTTTTGTATAGAGATAAAACACCATAAGAAGATAGACTTTAATGAGTTATTAATTGGGTCTAAGAAAACTCCTAAAATAATAGGTTTTTGGGAGCAGTGTATTAGGGATGCTAAGCTAGCTAAGAAAGCCCCTTTACTAATATTTAGATATAATAACCTCCCTAAAGATTTCTTTTTTGTTATCTTAGAGACACCTTTATACATAAAGCTTCTTAAAAGCTTGCCTGAGGATATTAATAACCAAGAGCTATTCCATATAAAACTAAAGGATTACAACCTAACAATCCTAACAACTAAAGCCCTATTTGAATTTAGTTATAAAGAGATACGAAAAACATTAAAACCCCTATTAAGGAAATGGCGAAAGTTAGACAAGGCATAAAGTATACTTGGTATATAGGCCATATTAATGGGGATAAAGCCTCAACACTAAAAGCTGAATTAAATAAAATACCCAATACAGAACTTGTAGAGGTATATATACCCACCGTACAGGTATTAAAAAAACAATTCAAGGGTAAGAACCACTTCGAGGATGTGCCAATGCTTTTAAACTATGGCTTCTTTAAGATACCTGTTAGTTGGGGTATGAACCTTGAGTACATGAAGAGTATTCAAGATGGTATATCATGTTTAGTAAGCTGGTCAAAAGACCCCGCTAGATTAATTGCTGAGGAAAAGGTAAAATTTAAAGCGCTAAAAGAAGGTAGTGAAGATATTATAACCTCCACTAAAAGCTTTAACACCCGTAATGACAGAAAGACTCATTCCCCAATAGCACAGGCCTCTGATAAAGAGATACAATGGCTTATTGATATGGAAGATAAACTAAGTATACACTCTGATAAAGACCTTGACAGATTAAAGGTAGGCCAGGTAGTAAAACTAAAAGGGAAGCCTTTTGATAACCTTGAAGCTGAGATAGTAGAGATTGACCGGGACAAAAGAAAAGTAAAGGTAAAATTAGGTAATGACGGTATATTCAATAATGTGGAGGTAGAGTTTGAAAATGTCTTCTATTCAGTATACACCGATGACATGGATGAAAAGGTAGGTAAACATCTTAATATAGATGAGCTATATGGTAATGGTACCATGGATGACTTTATAATAGATTACTAATGGATGAGACTGGGTTTAATAGAAAAGCTTATAATATTCTAAAGGAGGAGGAGCAAATAGCTTTAAACCTCCAGTTAGTAGCTGGTAAATCTAGTTGGGACGCCGGGCAAATAATAAAAAAATCCCACTATAAATACCTAGAGATAAAGGCTAGAGCTATTAAATTCCTTGAGATATTTACTATACACTATAACTTATTTAATAGATTGGTACCTGAGGGGGTTAGATTAAACCCCGATGTTGAGATATTTCTAGTTGAGGTTATACAGGGACGTAAAAAGATTAGTGAGGCAGTTTCTAAAATAGATAATCGTAGCTTCTTAGTAAGTAATATTAGGAATAGATACTTAAGAACTGAGATGGATAAACTTTATAGCAGTTCAGATAGTGAGTCGATTGCCCTATACAATCTAATAAGGGACTTTGATAGATTCAATAACTTTAGAATACTTCCTAAAGATATGCAAGAACCCTCAGCCTTTAAAAGAAGAAACAAAAACATTCACAAAAAACATATTGCGGAGGCATTAAAAATGTCAGAGGAAGATAGGCAATATATAATAGACTGCTTCCAAACAACAAAAGCTAAAACCCGACTCTATGCCTATTTAATAATAGATGCTGAAATACAACTTTATAAAATCATAGAGGTAAAAGACTCGGAGGGAGTTATAGCATGGTTCACAAAAAGAGACCTCTATTTATTTAGAAATGCCACCAAGATAAATGAGTTTTGTAGGCTTATAGTAGAATTTTACTCACGGGATAACAAGCATTGTACGGATGGTCAAAAGTTTTGGCCAATGTATAGGGATTTCATTAAGTATGCTATTAACTATCAAGAGATTAATCAAATATCATTTGAAAGGGGGGTTGAATACCTACATGAAGACTATGACAAGAAACGGTTACCCAGAGCAAAAAAAGAATTTGGCCAAGATAAACCGTGAATACCTATTCATTATATTTGAATAAATATTTAGAAAATGGGAAGGATAAGAATACACAACTTAAGTGCAGCTGAAAAAGATTTAAGTCAATACGTTTTCAAAGACTTACAAAGAGCCTGCTTAGTTAGGGGGATGGAACCCCAAAAAATGGTAGAATCCGATTACTGGAAACTACAAAGCTTTTATATAAAAAACTATAGTGAAGTCCCCAACAACTCACTGCTAGATGAATATGATGAGTGGTTTGATTCAGAGATGGCTTTACTAGGAAAGGGAGCAGATAATCCCGACTATAAATGGATGTATCACCCCGATTTAAGATTGGGGTTTACTACAGGAACAGATGAGAAGGGGAACTTAGTGGGTTCAAAGAAGCCAAGGCTATTTAAGAAACCCAAGGAGGTAACTAAAAAGGAAAGAAGGAAGGATTTAGGGGGTATATTTGCTGGAACTAAAAAGGCAATGACTATGGAGCTTGCTAAGGAGATTATTAATAAAAGGCAAGCTAAAGACCTAGATAAGAAACTTAACCACGATGCTATTATAGGGAGGATTACTAAAAAAGTATTAAGGCAATTTCCCGATGCCAATGAAAAATCAATAAGAATATGGTACAACAAGATAAAGAAAGAGCTGACATAAGCTTAGAGGGTAACAAAGCTGATTACACTGCGGAGGATATAGTAAACATTACTATGCCCGAGCTAATCAATACATTTCCCCATTCAACTGGAAAGGTATTTGGACTACGTAAAGCCCCAGGCTGTTTATATTTTGTCCTTGACCTTAAACCTTTAATAATTGAAACGGCTGATAAGGATAGGATAGTAAATACCCTAAAATTCGACACCCGAAATAATACGGTAGTTAAAACCACTTACTGTTTTAATTTAACTGACCTATTTATAGATACAACCCTAAAAGAATTAGGCTTAGCTATAAATAAAATGATTGATAATCTAAAGGGCAGCCAAGAGGAGGAGTCATTAACTAACCTATCCCACCTAAAAAACTTGGGGTTTAAAACAGATTAATCATGGCAAAAATCATAAGCATAGAAAAGCCTGTTAAATATCACCAAGCTACCGATAGCTTAGAGTTCTTACCTATGAGCCCCTCAGAAACTTTACCCTCTGAGCTGTTAGTGGAAGAGTTGGGCATTATAACAGGGGGTGAGGTTATTAACCTAAGTACAAAAATACTCGGGGAAAACCGTGATGACCTACTCATAACAAAAGCTAGCCTATCAATGATGGGAGACGGTGCCGAAGGCTTTGTTACTGAGAAGAGATTGGTAGATTAATTTTACTTGATTACCCCATATAGGGTATACTATTATTAATTGAAACATTTTATATTTAACCATCCATAAAAACGTATAATGGAAAAATTTATTGAAAAGGTAGTAGAGGCACTTGAAGGTGAAACTATCGAAACTACTGAGGCTTTATCAAACGGCATCAGAATGGTAACCACTAATGGGGCTGAGTTAATCTTCACCCCTATACATCTATCTGATACTTCAGACAAAGACGAAGATGATGAGGAGGAGGACGAAGACGAAGACGAAGAGGATGAAGACGAAGAGGAGGAGGACGAGATGGAAGAGGAGGACGAAGAGGAGGACGAAGAGGAGGACGATGATGATGATGACGATGATGATGACGATGATGACGATGATGACGAAGAGGAGGACGATGACGAAGAGGAAGAGGAGGACGATGACGATGATGACGAAGAAGTAGACTTCGATGATATGGATGATGATGAGCTAGATGCTCACTACAAAAAACACCATGAGCCTAGCAAAAAAGAGCTTAAAAAGTTTAGTAAGCTAGATAGTGATGGTAAGATTGAGTTTTTAGAGGACTTAGATGATGAGGATTGATACCCCGCTAAATCAAAATGAACGAGATGAGGCTACCCTAGAGGTAGCCTCTCTTGTTTCTAAATTAGACCTACCCAATTTAAGAGTTTTAAAGAGGGCTATAGATAGAGCTATAAATACTAAAGAGGGGAATAACCCAAAACGAAATGTCGATACCACAACCACGTAGGAAATTCAAAAACATTGAGCCTGGCAGCATTATCTTTTGTATACCAGCGGGACAGCAATATATTGCGGAGAGGACAGTAAAATCCATAGAGGGCTATGCTGCTGGGGGTAGAAAAGATTTAGTCCTTATAACTGTATTCCAAAACATACAAAAGGTAGAAGAGTTCTCAGAAGCTAAGGTTATTGAGATGGCTGATAAGATGGGGTCATTAGAAGATATACAAACCTTTAATTTTGCAGCCCCTAAAGAATCTACTTTTGTACACTTACCTTTACTATTTCCCGAACCCTGGTGTACTAGTAAACAAGAGATTGAAGAATGGATGACCTTAACAAAGAGATAGTATTAAGCTTAAACCATAAAGAGGCTTCCTGTTTATATATAGCCTTAATGATGGCAATAGCTAAACAGGAAGCCTCTTTAACTGATATAGATAAAGAGATTAGCCAAACTAAAGAGGACAAAGACCTTTGGACTGATACTTACAACTATACTGAGTTAAATATAAAAACTAATACTTTAATGGCTAAACTTTTAGAAGATTTCCTTAAAAGCTTTTAATGAGTAGAAAGGATATATACCACTTAACTAAATACCCAAACCAACCCACTGAGGGGGGGTTTTTAAGGTGTATAGATAACCTACTAAAGAACGCTGAAAAGCTTTCTACTTATATACATGTCTATGAGGACCAATACAATTATACAGTACAAGCTTCCACTATACCCTATAACCAGGATAAGAGAGCTAATAGTATAGCCAAGTTAGTGGGTAATTTTACTAGAACTAAGTTCTTAATGAACTGGGGCATTAAGCAAGATGAGGTTTTTATGTATTACGTTATAATAGGAAAGGGGGATAACCCATATATAGCTAATAGGCTATTCCACCAATTATACCTCACCATACTGTACAGAGTTGATTATAAAAAAGGCCAGTTTGTAAAAAAGAAAAGAAAGTTGAGACGTTCATTGGCTGAAGAGGTAGAAATGGAACATGCCAGGAGCTATGCTAGTAATATATATCTAACTTCCATAAAGTTCCTACGAAAGAACTTAAAATCTATACTTATCCCGCTAAATCCACTGTATACCGAAAAAGAAGAATGGCAGATAATCAGGTATATAGATGAGAGGTTTAAATTAAAGATTAAAGGCCGTACTGGACCAAATACTTATGCAGAACCCACTTTAAAACAATATCACGGTAATGAGGTTCACCAGATAAACAATAAATGGCCGATATATTAATAGAAGAAGCTTTAGAGCAACTTAGAGTGATAGCTATGAAAGCTAAAAAGGCTCACGATGAAGAACAACCCATAGCCTTTACACAATTAATGGATAGGGGTAGAGTTATAGCTAAGAGGGTTAAAAACCTGGGAACGGGTACTATATTTATGGTTAAAGCTATAGGGGTTTCAGGTACAAAATACAAAGTATACTATCAATTAGAGAACCAGACTCAAGTAAAAATACTTTTAAGTTTTGACATCAAAGAAAGGTTACTATCATATAACATCGGGACAATAATTTGCAGAGACCCAATAATTAAATTTGAACCGTAAATACCTTTTATCTATTTTTGAATTTCAATAATTAATTAATCAATAATCACTAACACCTTTTTAAAATGGCTAAAGAAACAACCGCCAAAACCCACGAAGATGCTAAAACTGCAGTTGAAGCTGCTGGAGCATCAAGAAAGGAAGCGAAAGCTGCCTTGAACTCTTTTCTACAAGAAAATGAGCTAAGAAAGAATGTTGACCACTCAGGCAAATTAGAGCAGCCGGGTCTACAGAAAAAATATGACAAGCTTAGAGCAGCTTGGACATCAGCTAAGGAGTTGGAAACAACAGCTAAAGCTAACGAAAAAGATAGCCGCCCTAGAAAAGAACGGGAGACTAAATATAACTATCCATCTGATTGCACTACGGGAGGTGACCGTAAGAAATTCAGAGCTGCTTGCAGAGCAGGAGCTAAAAGAGCTAAAGTTGAATTAGCTGACTACTTAGAGAACCCTTCTAAGTACGAAAAGGCTGCTGATGAAGCGAAAGCTAAAAAGTCTGCTGAAAAAGCTGAAAAAGCTGAAAAAGCGAAAGCTAAAAAGTCTGAAAAGAAAGCTGATACTCCTAAGAAGGATAAAAAGGAGAAGAAAGCCAAGAAAGACAAAGCAACTGACTAAAAGATAAGGGACTTTAGAAAGTTGCAAAGGGGGGCTGCCATAAACAGTCCCCCTTTTTTGGGTTTACTATTAATAGATATGAAGGAACAACTAACATTTGACGACTACCATAACCTATATGAGGTAGCTATTTCCAAAGGTAAAAACCAGAGAAAGCTTATTGACTTTTTAAGAGAGCATACTTTTATGATGGTTTCACCCCAATCCATAGAAGAGTTACAAATACCCATAGAAATAAAAGATGCCCATAAAAAATACTCTTTTATGGTTAGAAGGTTGGGGGATTTAAAATTTGATAGCCACTTAGCTTTTGGGGTAATGATGCACGGAAATAGGAAGAATAAGGTCCATGTTTATATGAACCATAAATATATGGAAACTCTTTTTATCCCGGGCTTCAATTCCAATATGAATTTTACAAAAGTAAAACAGACTTGGAAATTTCCCGACAGTACTATGCCTGACTATAACGACCGAAAGATATGGCGTGCAGAAAACATTAAGATGATGAAAGAGGGTAGCACTCACCAACCCTCTCAGTTCTATATAGACCATGCAAAAAGTATCTTTCAATTATCTGGCTTGGAGATTCCTAAAGATATTCTTTCTTATCTTTAAGGAAATCAAAAAATCATAAAACAGATAATGAAGGGCAATTTTAACGATGCAGAAAAGCGAGCAATTCGTCAATTATTAGGAATCCAAATAGCGGACTTCCAATCTATGCTAGACGACCATGATAGAAAGCTTGAACGCATAATATCCTTAAATAATAAAGGATTAACAGGAGTTTCCATTGAGGAGGTTGATGAGCATATAAATAAGTATATTGATATACTTACACCTATGCAGATAGACCCCGACGGCATATTCGATTTAGAACAGGATGTGCAAGAGGCATTACAGGAGATAGCTATCACTTATTTCATTACAGACATTGAATTAGAGCTCAATGACACACTACCATTTGTTACAGTTCTTAAAAAGATGCTTACTGTAGAAGAATTTAATCTAAATAACCATGGCAGCAATTAAATTTATAATCGTGGAAAGCTCCAATATAGAGGAGGTTGCCCACAGTTCACAACAATCGGGCTCTAATAAGCCCATGGCTGATGAGACTTTGATAATTAAGTTCAAGGGAGGAGCTAAATATCAATACTCACCCGTATCTGAGGCTATGTTCGATAATATGATGCAAGCCGAAAGTTTAGGAAAATGGTTCTGGCAAAATATAAGAGATAAGCCTAATATTAACCTAGAGAAACTTTAAAATGAGACCTGTACTACTTGAATACAAGAAGATTGTAGATAGCTTACGGAATAACGATAAATCGTTATTGTTGGAGGTGGACACCGTTAAATGGGGTACATACTCAGAGTATTACTATAAAGCCCTAATGAAAGGAGTATATAACCATGACCATGAAATGCGCAACATAAGCGAATTTAGTGGAGATGTTATAGAGACCACATTAGATTGTGCAGGTTGGAGGATAGACAAGAATAAATGTCAAACTCTAAACTCATTGGGGGATTATATAGCGACTACCTTTATGCCTAAAATAGATATACTTTACTGGGATATGGACAGTGATGCCTTTAATTTACTCAAAAAGGAGACAGATGAGTTTTGGCACGAAGCGGTGGATAATTTCGTTATTCACTGTAGGGGCTCATTCACTAATTACTTAAATATACGGAACTACCTTGATAATATCCTAGGGTATGATATAGAGATAATAGAAGGCTACCTTATCATAGCTTCTAAACTAAAACCAAATTGCTAAAACCCAAATGCTGCCGATAATATTAATGTTCCTAATAATAATATACCCTATATATAGGTACATTAAAGAGAGTCGAAGGTCAAAAAAAACAAAAAAAGATGAGTAAAATAGAACACGCTTTAAAATTAGCAAAAGATTGTACTTATGCTGATGAAATGACCGAGGGAGCAAAAGAGTTTTTAAGAATGGAAATTGATGAAGCACTTGAAGAACTAAACCAAAACCAAGAAGATGAGTAAAAAAGAAGTAATAAAACCTGAGTTATTTCAGGTAAAGCACGAGTATCATTCTACTTATGTAGTAGCTTATGATATGATTCATGCCTTACAATCAATACCAAGCCATTCTCACGATGAAACCGTAGAAGTTAAACAATTAACGGGGGGCAATAAAAACATTATAAGCAGTTTACACATAGCCAAAGATTGCTTACCACAAGGACTTATAAATAAAGCCATAAAAGATGGATGACCCAAAAAGAGAAGCAACTGATACCGAGGTTGAGGTATGCGAATTTCTAAATGACCTAAGAGAGGGGGGTAGTATAAATATGTATGGTGCCAGCCCCGTAATATCATCCACATTTGGGCTTAATCACAAAGAATCCAAGAGAATTTTACTTCTTTGGATGGGTAACTTTAATGAGGATAATAACTATACAAAGGTAACCGATTAACAAAAAACAACACTATATCTATTTAGTAAGAACCATTACTTACTTAAATTTATAGGAATGAAGAATGTTTTTATGGCAATGATACTTATCCTTCTATGTATCACTTCTATCATTACACAAGCTCAAATACCAGGGGTTGATGCTATCACTGATGCTTTAGCCAGCGGAGGTGCAGTATACAAACTATGGTACTTCTGGTTGGGGATTATTATGGTAGTATGGGAGATTGTTGCAAGAGCAGTACCCACAATTAGAAACTGGGCTTTTACAGGATTACTTTCCAGTGTTCTTGACAGTATTATTAAAAATCGGGTAACCGGGGGCGGTAATTTCAAAAATAAGAAAGACCGATAAATACTTTTAATTACTAGGATTTAGAGGGCAGCTTTACGGCTGCCTTCTTTGTGTGTTCTAATACCAGATTATTAATTTAAAACCCTATATACTGATTCATTATATTTATGCAAATTAAAAAGATATAAAGAGATGAGCAAACCACCTCATATAATGTCAGTAGAGTTTGAGGATAATAAAGACCTTATTATTCCAGCTATAGAAAACTACCAAAAACAAAGAATAATCAGCCCTATGTATAAGGAGGTTCTTAGATGGGTTAGGTTAAATCTTTTTAGGATTGATAGTAATCCAAGATATGCTACCTTCCAGCTATTCCTATTATATAGCTGTCCCCAGTTGATTAAATACCAAGAATTACTTTGGGAAGAGCTTTACCTATACGAAGGACAAGATATACCCCCAAAGACTAAAAATGACCAGGATTAATTGTGGAATACCCGTGAAAGAGCTATCAGATAAACATTTGATGGCTGAACATAGAGAGATAAAGAGAATACCTAATTGCATTAGGAAGGGCAGATACAATATGGATAATCAGCCAAAGGAATTTACGTTAGGGACTGGACATGTTAAATTCTTCTATGACAAATTGGGCTATCTTAAAAAACGTTACATTAATATTTACAATGAATGTATACGTAGAGATAAGAATGTAACCGACTTCTCTGAGGCTTGGGATGGAATCGACCCTAAATTTATGGGCGATTATTCTCCCACTGATAGAGACAGGGCTATCATAAGGGAAAGGATAAAAGAAAGGCTAAACCCAAACAAAGAAGATGAAAAATAACCACAAAGCATTTGTGTACGGATTTCTACTTGCTACTATAATGTGTTGGATAGCAAGTTGTATAATTATAGGAGTATATTTTAATTAACCAAAACAAAGATGAGTAAAGAACAACAGAATGCATTTCTAATTG
>TARA_R110001599_G_scaffold164437_4_pt1 | contig 28242 bp, 8 predicted proteins | sample TARA_R110001599 | Tara Oceans TARA_R110001599 (sample SAMEA4398360) | marine metagenome | biome: Polar Biome; feature: [MES] marine water layer (ENVO:01000295) within the mesopelagic zone...; material: water (ENVO:00002006), including particulate matter (ENVO:01000060) such as......
CAGCGCTGTCCAATCCGATCGGTCGTGAAGATGCCAACTTCAGCCAGGGCTGGACTGCCTTTTACTGGGCCTGGTGGATCAGCTGGTCGCCCTTTGTCGGTATGTTTATCGCGCGGGTCAGTCGTGGACGCACAGTGAGGGAGTTCCTGATTGCGGTACTGCTGGTACCTTCGCTGGTTTCGGTATTGTGGATGACCGCACTTGGCGGCACCGGTATCGATCAGCTGGTTGGCGGCTACACCGGTGTCAAGGATGCGGCGCTGGAGCTGCAGTTGTTTACCATGTTGAGTGAACTGCCCCTGGCATCAATAACCTCCTTCGTCGGCATTGTTCTGGTGATCGTGTTCTTCGTCACCTCTTCGGATTCGGGTTCGCTGGTTATCGACACCATTACCGCAGGCGGTAAGGTCAATGCGCCGGTGCCTCAGCGGGTTTTCTGGGTCATCATTGAAGGTGTTATCGCCATCGCACTGTTGCTTGGTGGTGGATTGGTGGCATTGCAGGCCATGTCGGTTTCGACCGGTCTGCCGTTCACCATCGTGCTGCTTGTAGGCTGCATATCGATCGTCAAAGGACTGATGTCCGAACCTCGCTAGGCTCGGCGTAGTACAAAAAAGGCGCGGCCATTAATGGCCGCGCCTTTTTTTGTGTCCCTTGGGGTGCCCGCTTGCGTGGACTAATCCCAGAGGTCGCCAACTGGCGTGCCGGGTTCAAAATGACTGGCGATCTGCGCTTGCAGGAGCTCGGCGGTTGCCAGCGCGTCGGTCAGCGCATGGTGCGCCTGGTATAGCGGCAATCCATAACGCAAGCGACTCTCGGCCAGTCGTATAGATACCTCTTTCCTGCCGCGCAACCGATCAAACCAACCGGGACGATTGGCGCCGCGATGCATGCGGGCTTCCAGCTCCATGGTATCGATGACCGGAAAGTGAAGGTTTTCGTTGAGATAATGGCGCACTGTTTCGTCAAGGAAGCCACGTTCGATACTGCGGTAGTGCGCCACCACAACACGTCCGGCCATAACGTCCAAGATTTCTCCCAGCAGACTGTCCAGCCTGGGCGCCTGGCTCAGGTCGCTGTGAGTGATCCGGTGGAAGGCCACTGACTCGGCGTTCAGCTCGGATATTGGCTTGACTACATGGTACCGAGCGTCAGCGCAGCGAATGCGCTGCAGGCTGAAGGGCATCAGACCAATGCTGACGATCGCATCGCGTTTCGGATCCAGGCCCGTGGTTTCCACATCCAGGGCCACCAGTGGCACTTCTTCGATCGGCGTTTGCAGACTGACCGCGCCCGCCTGATAGAAGCGCTGCAGCTGCGCATTGCGCGCTGTCTGAGCCAGGCTGGCGAATAATGTTCTCCAGTTGGGGCTCTCGTAACCCTGTGGTCGGGCTGGATTGCGCCGGGTACTCATAGGGTGCGCGTCGCTTGCAGGGCGGGATAGCGAAATCGCATGAACTTCTGGGCGTTGCTGAGAACCTGGAATGCTTCCTTCAGGTTATGGCGTTCGGCCGTCGATATCTTCTCCGGCTCGATATAGTTGTTCGGCTCGCGTCCCTCTTCCAGCTCCAGAGCCTGGTGACGGATGCGCACGCTGGTTAGAAACTCCAGGGAGTAACGAAGCCGCGTGACTGCATCAGGCGGCATCAGGCGTGTGGTGGCAATGGCATCAAGACGGTCGAAGGAGTTCTGTGCCTTGGAACCGCAGGCCAAGGCATGGACCCGGATCAGGTCGGTCAGGGGCGCGGTGCCGCGCCCTTTGAGATTGATGATGTTCTTTTGTGCGCCGTCCTGCTCCATAACAAAGGTACGGAAGAATCCCAGGGGCGGTGTGCGGTTCAGGGCATTACGCGCGAGCGCCGCGAGAAAGGGCTCGTTGGCACTTGCGCTGGTGGCGAGCAGGTCCTTCAGCTCTTCTACCAGTTCGGCCTGGCCGTAAACACTGTCGAGATCGAAGAAGATCGAGCTGTTGAGCAGCGTCTCGGGGTTGGGTCTGGTAATCCACTGCGTGAAATACTTTTTCCACACACTCAGGGGCTGCCGCCACTTGGGGTTGGTGGCCATGATGCCACCCTTGCAGTAGGTGTATCCGCAGGCTGCCAGGCCGTCGCTGACGAAACTGGCGAGCTTGAAAAAATACTCGTCATGCTGCTTCGGATCGAAACTGTCATCCAGCACCAGCGCGTTGTCCTGGTCGGTAACAACCAGCTGCTCGTCTCGGGCCATCGAGCCCAGCGCCATGAAACAGTAAGGTACAGGGGGTGGGCCCAGTGAGGCCTCTGCCAGCTCCAGCAAACGCCGGCTAAAACTGCGGCCAATACCGGCCATGGTGCTGCCGATCATGTGCGAGGAAACCTCATCGGTGGCCATGCGCACAAAGGTCGCCCGAATATCCGGCAACAGGCCCTGCAGTGCCTCGACGTTCTGCTTGTTGTGAATATTACTGACCAGATACAGGCTGCTTTGCGATTCATATTTGATCACGTCGCGCAGATTGACCACGCCAATCGGGCGGCCACGCTGCATCACCGGCAAATGGTGGATGTTATGACGCAACATCGACAGCATGGTTTCGAACATCGAGTCATCAGCCTGCACCACGATTGGGTCCGGGGTCATTACTTCTCTTATTGGGGTATCCGCCTGCAAGCCTGCCGCAACCACTCGGCTGCGGAAGTCCCGGTCGGTTACGATGCCGATCATCGAACCCGCTCCGCGATGGCTTTCGTGCCGGTCAGTGGCGTCTGACACGACCACCAGTGACGATACGCTGTGGTCGATCATGATTTGCGCTGCCAGCATTACCGACGTATCGGCGGTCACCGTTACCGGCAGTCGCTCGATCAGCTTGCGCACTCGCAGCTTCATCATTTCGCCGGCTTTGCTATCACTCTCAACCGCGGTCTTGAGTCGCGACTGGCCCTCTGCCTCGACAAAATCCGCAAAGGCGTCGTGTTCATCACAAAGCGTCTGGAACAGCGGGCCTGGAATAAAGTAAACCAGGCTGTCTTCAATTGCAGTGGCAGGGAAGCGAACCTTGTTGTTACGCAGCAGGCCAAAATGGCCAAAAATATCGCCTTCAGTCAAACGGTTGTAAAGATCACCGTTGCGCCGGAATACGTCCACTGCGCCGCTGCGCAGGTAGTGCAGAAACTGGATGTCATCATTGAAATGCAGAATCTCGGTGCCAGCCTTGAAGTAGCTGACTTCGACATGCCGGGCGATATTATCCAGGGTTTCTTCCGGCAGGGTTTCAAAGGGTGGGAAGCGCTTCAGGTGGTCACGTATTTCGATCAGCTCGACATCCACTCTCGGACCTCCGGGTTCAGTTGTTATCGCTAACGGACATGGCCACAAAACGGGCCATCTGGGTGGAACTTCCGTGCTGGGGATCAAATTCGCCTATGTCGACGAAGCTGACCCGGTAGCTGTTGCGTTCGGCTACGCCGCGTGCCCATTGGCGGAACCGTGCCCGACTCCATTCGAATCGATGGTCGGGATGTCGTTTCTCGCCGGGCGGCATGCCATGCAGTACGTTGTATTCGACGTTGGGTGTGGTGACAAATATCACGCCTGGCCGCATGCCTCCGAATACTGCAGTCTCGACCCGAGACAAGCGACCAGGGTCGATATGCTCGATAGTCTCTACCAGCGTAGCAGCATCAAAGCCATTGAGCAGTGAATCCGGCTCCTCGAAGGATCCATAGCGAACCTGAATACGATCGCAGTCTTCCAGCAGGTCAAGGCCGAGTGCACGGCGGGCCAGTCTCAGGCTGACCTCATCGATATCTATACCGACAATTCGCTCGAATTGACCCTGCAAAGCCAAACGCTGTAACAGTTCGCCGCCACCGCAACCCAGATCCAATACTTTGCATGCCTTGGTTTCCAGCAAGTGCTGGACGACTATGTCCAGGCGCTCATCATGCAGACTGCTTTCCTGAAACCTTCCTCTCATGAGTTACCTGTGCGGGGATAGATGCTGTTTTGGGCTACACGGGACCGTGTGTGCAGCGCGCAATATATATAGTGGTGATTATAGGACATGGGGCAGAGGGTAGGCTGAATTCGTTTGCTAAAAGTTCGGCCTGACCCTGTGGCTGATCCCCTTTTTTTTGACTTGTCCATTGGCAGTTGATTGATGGTTCAGGATGGACGTGCCATTAAAAAGGCGCCAACTTATGCGCTTTTGTGGGCGAATTTGCGGGGATTGTCCGCGAAGGACCAGTTAATTTCAGCAAAGTTCATTATCTATGTCTATTTGCCCCAGATAGGTCTATAAAAAGGATACATATAAATATACGTGGTAATGGATTCCCATAATGTCTGAACTCTTGTTCTATCAGCGCCCCACTGTCCTGAATAAAGAAGCCCATAAAGCCCTGCGCTTTTCCCCGGTGACCGATTTCGGATTCACCAGCAACGTCAATTCCGTTCCGCTTCTCGCCATCGAGTTTTTCGAGTCCAGCCGTGATCTGCCGGTGCTGTTCAGCCAGGATCAGCAAGGTCAATATTTTCCCATAGCCTTGTTGTCTCTGAAGAATCAGGGGCACGAACAGATCGACGAGGCGGGAGTATGGCTGGGTAATTACACGCCGGCTTTCATTCGTCGCTATCCCTTTGTTCTGAGCAGCGACAAGAACGTCTGTTTTGATGCCGATTACACCGGGCTGCAAGAAACGGAAAGTGAAGGCGAACCGCTGTTTACCGACGACGGCGCCTATAGCGACGCGTTGACCAGAATTATCGAGTTCGTGACGAACTTTGAAGCAGAGCACGTACGCACGCGTGAGTTCTGCACGGCAGCCACCGAGCAGGACGTGTTCAAACCTTTTGTCTTGCAGGTCATCACTGCAGACAAGAAGCCCCTGCGTCTTGATGGTCTGTTTGTTATCGACGAGAAAAAACTCATGGCCCTGGACGACGCAGTCGTCACGCAGTGGTTCCGCCAGGGTTATCTCGCCTGGGCCTATGCCCACCTCCATTCTCTGGGTGCGCTCCAGCGCTTGAGCGAGAAGCTCGATACCCGCTCCTGACCGGATGGAAGTCGCGTCCGGGTGACCGGATGGCTATCAGTTTTATTCGCCTCGGCGCCGCCGAATCGTTGGTCTTTCATAATTAAAAGTTGGGCAGAAAATGAACTTTCCTCGCCATCCGTTAGCAGTAGCAATTGGTCATTGCAATCCATTTGCACGATCGCTAGCGGCACGAACAGCGGCGTGGGGAGCGTTTCTGTCTACTGCATCGCTGCAAGCGCTGGCAGCATCACCGCACAACATCGTGGTCGACGCCAGTACGGCGAATATCGCTACCACGGGCTTGGCGCAGACTATCCAGAACGCTAATAGGGTCGGCGGTGTGCCGGTCAATGTGTTCAAGCATTTTGTTGTTGGCGAGCTCAATACTGTGAATCTGGTCGTGCCTGACGATGCCAGCAAGCTGGTGAACATCGTCAAGGACAGCAAGGCGGAGATCCATGGCGTTCTCAACAGCTATCAGAACGGCACGCTTGGCGGCAACGTGGTATTTGCCAGCTCCCAGGGTTTTCTGGTGGGCGCCTCGGGCGTCGTCAATGTGGGGCAACTGACGGTTCGCACACCCACTGCTGATGATCTCGACGAGCTCATCGCCGGTACCAAAGCGGTCGACGATACGCTGGCCGTCTCGTCCGACGGTCTAATCACAATCGATGGCAAGATCAACGCCAGTGATGGTATTGATCTGCAGGGCGATGGAGTCAATGTTGGCAGCAGCGGCAAGCTGATCGCCGGCAACGCCCTAAACGCCAATTATGTAGCCACCGCTGCGGTCAATACCGGCGACTACTCGGCGCCTACTGCCCTGATCAAGGATGGCGGCACTATCCATATTGTGGCGGGCGGTGCGCTTGGTACCAGTGATGCGCTGATTGCCGGCGACCTGCTGGCCGATGGCGGTATCACCATTGCAGCTTCAAGTATCGACATCACCAGCACCGGCCTGCTCGATGCGCGCGACAAGGTCACCACCAATACCCACGGCAATGTCACGCTCACTGCCAGCAGCGTCCAGGAAGTAGGTATGGGCATAGCGCTGGCGGAGTCATCCGTCACGCTGGCAGGGCAGGTACATGCCAATGATGTGACCGCCACGGCAAAGAGCACTGCGACGGCGTCGTTCTATGAGGATCCAACCGCCGGTCTGGTCATCATGGCCCTGGGGCCCTTCACCGGCGCAGGTTTTTACCTGATGGCGGCCGACGCCGAAGCAACGGTGAACGTGGAAGGCACAGCGAACGTTCAGGCCAGTGGTAACGTGACGATGGCCTCCGAATCCCATGCGTTGAGCCAGGCCAGCCAGATCAACACCTCTGGCGGCAAGGGCTCGTTATCGGCCATCTACAACACCAGCGACGCGACAAGTACCACCCGCATCAAGAGCGGTGCGACCGTTCAGTCGGAGGGTGATTTGGCGGTAACTGCCCATAACGAAGCCTTCATCGCTGCCAGCGCGCTGGATGTGATTGCCGCAGATGCGAATAAGGTGGTGATAGCCATTGCGGTGGGTGAGTCGGATGTCGACGCTACCGCCGTGATTGAAAGCGGTGCCGTGCTCGGCGCAGATAGCCTGGTGCTGGCTGCGGAGAACCAGAATTATTACTCGGTCTCGGCCAGTGCCATGGGCCTGAAGGATACCGAGTACGGTATCGCCGTGGCGGTAGGAGATTTCAATACCAATGCCACCGCGGAAATGGGTGCCTCGCTGGGCACCGCTACAGCGAAGACCGGCGATGTCAGCATCACTGCGCTGGACCGCACCGTACACCAGCAGGTCAAGTCGGGTGTCACGGTGGGCAGCAACACGCTGTTCCGCACTGTCGGGGCCAAGCCGATAGCGGGTGTCGCTGCGATGCAGAACGGCGTGAACAACCTGATCGACAGTAAAAAGCCCTCGGGTATCGACGTACCCAAGGACGGCGATGGCAAGATCTCCTTCAAGGGCGGCCTGGCCTTTACCATGAACCTGTCCGATCACGAGGCCTATGCCTTCCTGGGCAACAACCAGGCCGGCCAGGCGCAGGCGCCGAGCATACAGTCCACGGGCAATCTGCTGCTCGCCAGCGCTATTGACCTGGGCACGGACAACGCCTCGATTGCCGGCGGCAATGACAATGCGGCGCATGGTGACGACCAGGGCGCCTGGCGCACCTCGGCCGAGGCAGCGGTGGCTTCGCCGAGTAGCAGGACCACCGGCAGTAACCAGACCGGCTCCTCGGAAAAGAGCCTGGCGGTGGCCCTGAATTTTGCCATCAACAGTGGCGATGCCGTGGCTGAAATAGGCGACTACGTTGAGATTTCAGCGGCCAATGTCGGTGTGCTGGCGCGCCAGAAAGTGCCCATTTCTTCCAGTTACGACAAATGGGACTCCTTCTCCGATGTGTTGAGTAAGTTCAACGGCATTGGCGGCATGCAGAACAATATTCTTTCGTCCTTCGCCAATGCCGGCACGTCGGCAGACAATTCGGCTACCGGCGGCTCCGTGAACGTGGTCATCAACGATCTGGATACCAAGGCGTGGATCGGTGACAACGCCAAGATCACCACCACGGGCACGGCCGACTGGTCTGCCGGCCGGATAGTGGCCGGCAACATGGTCGCGCCTACATTGTTTGATACCACCATTCCGTTCAAGACCATCGACTACAGCTTCGATTTCACCGGCTCCGTGGATGTGCAGGCCTACAACCTGAACGAGAGTGTTCACCTGGCCGGCAACCTGGGTACCCTGGGTCTCTTGCCGAACGGCAATGGCACCAATGAAAAGGGTAAATCCGTCGGCGGCAGCATCAGCTTTGTCCAGCAGACAGCGACCGCTGTAGCCGGAATTGGCGCTGCCACCCTGTCGGCGGCGGGGGATGTGCGTATTCAGGCACACACGGACGAACGCCATTTTCTGATTACGCCCTCGTCCGGTTCGGGCAAGGGCGTGGGATTCAACGGCGTCATGGCGATTCTCAACAGCGAGTCGCTCACCCACGCTTCGCTTAGCAATCAGGCCAGAGTCAATACGACGGGCCTGGATGTGCTGGCTGATCATGACTTTGGCAACTGGGCCGCGTCCGGCGCATTCGATAAATCAGACGAATCGGCCATGGGCTTGTCCGTAGCGATCAACATCGCCCAAGGCGATACCAAGGCGTTTATCGGCGACAACAGCGGCGAGCAAGCCAAGGTCGGCTTCAGGAACGGATCACAGCCTGCCCCTGACGCACCCACGACTCCGGCACCGGATCCACGGGGTATTGTGGCCAATGAAGTACGTGTCAGGGCGCGCAGTGCAGGCACCAACGGCTCACTGGCCGTGGCGGGTGCGGTTGTCACCGAGCCCAATAACGATCCGGGAAAAGCGGAGCAGTTCGAGAACTGGTGGAACCGGTTGGGAAGCAAGGCGGCGGACAGCCATAGCGCTGCAGTCTCAGGCGCGGGCGCAGCCTCGATTGGCAGTGCGGCAGGTGACGGCGCAAACGAGCCGGCCAATCCGCCCGCTGGCGGGGATGCGCAGGTCGACGCTGACAAGACGGGCCTCGCCGCCGCCGGCAGTCTGACAGTCTCGGTGAATAATCTGGACGCCAAAGCGCTGATCGACAATGCGGTTATCAGTGGCAAGGGTGGCGCCGATGTTGATGTAACTGTGCAGGCCCTGGAGAAGGTGATTTCTGCCTCGGCTTCGGGTGGCGCAGCCCTGGCCAAACTGGGTGCCAATTCGCCCTCCAACCAGAACACCATCGCCGGTGCTATTGCCTACCAGATCAGCTTCAACGACGCGCTGGCGCATGTCCGCAACAGCACTATCACCAATGCCGGTGATGTGAATGTGCAGGCGCTGCATGGCGGCGAGCTCACGTCCGTGGCCCTTGCGCTGGCGGTCACCAGCTCGAACCAGAACACACAGAACAGCAACAACGGCGCACTGTCGATCTCCGGTGCGCAAATCTATGATGGCACCTCGGCGCGTATCGATAACAGCTCGATCACCAGTAACGGTGGCGGTGACGACAGTCTTGAAGTGTCTGCCTACAACAATGCGTCTATCGGTGTGGGCGGCGGTTCACTATACGTGGGCGGCAAGAAGGGTGGCGGATTGGCCATTACCTTTGCCGAAATCAATGACCCCGGCGCCATGCTGGCAGGGGTCAATCCGGACGCCAACAATGTGCTGAGCTCGGCACATAACGAGGATGTATACAGCGGCTCGGCAGTCGAGGCGGTTATCAGTGGGGTTGATGGCAGGCGCAGCACCCTGACCGATTTTGATAGCGTCACCGTCTCTGCCAGCGCCGTGAACAGGATCGGTCTCGGCGCGGCAGGTGGCGGCTACAACGGCGGCGTGGAAAACTCCAAGGGGTTTGCCGGCAGCTTTGCCGTGGGCTCGATTGGCGCCGACACCAAGGCTTTGATCAGCAAGACCGACATAAACGGCGTGCAGACCCTGCATGTGAACGCCAGCGGTGAAGACGATGCCGCGCTGGACGCACTGCTGGCCAGTCTGGGTAGCAGCACGATCAACAGTGATTTCGACTTCAGTGGCGCGGATGCCATTGATAACACCAATATATTCACCGCCGAAGACGGCAGCGAGTCGTCCTACGCCTATACCTCTGCGGGCAAGCGGATTATCGCCGTGGCCGGTGTCGTGCAGGTGGGCAAGAGCAACCTGGGTATTTCCTACGCCCACGCCGACGTGAAAAGCGATACCTCGGCGCGCATGGCGGATGTGAAGATCAATCAGGGCGTTCCCAGTACCGCGGATGTGGCCGTCAATGCGCGCGACAATTCCCTGCTATATACCGTGGCGATCGGCGTCGGCGTCAGTACCGGTAAATATGCCGGTGTAGGTTCGGTGGCGGTCAATCGCCTGAACAATCGAGTGATTGCGGAAATCGGCGATTGGGACGGGGCAGACAGCGGCAGCGTCAATGCCGAAACGGTTGCCGTCACGGCCACCAACGACATGGACATGATCAACGTCGCCGGTGCGGTGGCTGTGGGTACACCCGGCGCTAGCGGGCAGGCAGGTGGCCTGGCGGTCGCGCTGAACCTGGTCGGCACGGACGAGCACTCGACCAGGGCGCATATTGCCAATACCGCTCTGCAGGCCTCCGGCAACGTAATCGTCAAGGCCACCAGTGGCGCGTCCGATGACCACAACCTGCTGGTCGGCAACGCCATTGCCATCGGTGCTACCGGCGGCTCGGGATTGGCCTTTGCCGGTGCCTTCGGCGTAAACAATGTGGATCAGCTGGTCGAAGCCGGCATCAAGGACGCAGGCACCAATCGCACTACCGATGCCAGTGCCACCGAAGGCGGCACGGTCACTGTTCAGGCGTACGACTTTACTGACAGCGTGGCGACGGCCTGGATGGGCGCAGGCTCCGGCACCGGCTCTGCCGGGGGTATTGCCGTGGCGACCAACAGGGTCGACTCGGATGTCGATGCAGCGGTCCTTGGCGATAATGTTACGGTCGGCAGTACGACGCTGAAGGTGCAGAATCTGATTGTCGATGCGGCTCGAGACAACTGGCTTCTGAGCATCAGCGCAGGGGTTGCGGCCTCACCCAAGCAGAGTGCGCTCGCCGGATCGGTAAGCACCGGCATCGTTGATGGTGATGTCAGCGCGCGTATCGCTGAAGGGGCACGGGTCAAGGCCTGGAACAATGTAGCGGTGAACGCCGATGCGCTCAGCGTGAATCTGGTGGGCAGTGGCGCACTGGGCATCGGTCTGGGTAGCGGCGCTGGCGCTGTAGCCGTCGCGACGGCCCTCGAATACGGCAACACCTCGGCCTTGATTGTTAACGCGAACGTTATCGCCGAAGGCAAAGGTGCGAGCATCAGCGTGGACAGCGGCGCGCTGGCCAATTACGGCACCTTGCCTGACCTGTCGACCTCGGGTCAGGCCGAGGATGATGGCGATGACAGTAACGCCAACCCGGTTGACCGCGACACGCTGACAACCGGCTTTGCGCTGCTCAATCTGGACAAATCCACGCAAAGCGTCGATGGTCTGGCGGTCAATGCCACCAGCCGCACCAAGCAGCAGGCTATCAATGTGGGCGGCGCAGGGGCCGAGTCACTGGCGATCAGCGTCAATGTGGCGACCAACAATTCATCCAATGAAACCACCGCCAAGATCACCAACAGCACGATCAATGCGGGCATCAGCAATCAGAGCGGTGCCGATGTGCTGGTGCGGGCCAACGCCCATGAAGCCGGGCTGGCCGTATCGGCGGGTATTGCCATATCCGGCAAGAATTCGGGTGTCGGCGGATTCGCCACAAACAGCCAGAAGAAGGCGGCCAAGGCAACGATCGACACCAGTACCGTCAATGGTGATGCAGTCAGTATCGATGCCAACAGCTCGAAGGTTGCCCAGGCAGTGTCTGCGGGCGTGGCCGCGGGCGGGAGTGGTCTGGGCGCCGCCGGCTCGATAGTGATTACCGAACAGTTGGGCGACACCCAGGCCTGGCTGCGCGGCGGCACGCTGACAGCCAACGAATTGACCGTTGCTTCCGACCGTCGTCAGGAAGCCAACGTTGCAGCCGGTGCCGTCGGTATCGGTGGGAAGGCCGGCATCGGTTTCGGCATGGCGGTTAACATCGTCGGCGGTGACAGCAAGGCGCTGATCGGCAACGACCTGAGCGATGCAGCCGATACCCGCACTACGCTGGTCAAGGTCACTGACCTGACGGTGGATGCGCAGCGGTTGGAAAATGTGAATAGCCACGCCTTCGGAGCGGGTATTTCTGCTGGCTTTGGCGGGGCGGCAATGATTGATGTCACCGAGTTCCGCGGCGAGACGCGTGCAGGCATCTTTGGCAAGCCCGGCGGTGGCGGCTTTACTACCCGTGTTCGTGGCAAGAACGGCCTCCAGGCGGCTTCTAGCGTCACCCTCAGCGCCCAGGAAATTCTTGACGCGAGGCAGTTTGCCCTGGGTATCGGCGTAGGCGCGAAGGTGGGCGTTGGCGTCGTTGCCAACGTGGTGTTGGGCCGCAGTCAGGTGTACAGCGAAGTGGTGGGTGGTGATATCAAGGCCACGCTGCTGGATATCGATGCCACCTCTCAGCGCCAGTCCGACCTGACCAGCATCGCCGGCGCGGGCGGAGTAGCCAGCGCAGCCATCAGTATTGGTGTCGCTTTGTTTGGTCAGGGTGACAGCACAGCTGATGATGGCACCAATGCCGAAGACGAGTTTGATGCCTCACGGGTTGTTGCCAATACGGTACTGCAAACCGACACGACCAGTTTCAACAGTCACCTGTCCAGCGATGATCTGGCCGCCATGGGTACTGATGCCGGCTCGACCCTGCAGCGCACGGCAGCGCCCGCTTCTACCACGACCACCGATGCCGGCAAGTCACTGAAGTTGTCCGGTGAAAATGTTACTGCGGCGCGAATTTCCGGCGGCGTGATTGATGTTGATAGCCTGAATGTGAACAGCCGCGCCCTGCTGCACGTCAATCAACTGCTCGGCGCCGCACAGGTATCGGCAGTGGGTATTGCCGGGGTGATTGGCATTACCCGCATGTATGACATGAGTATTGCCACGGTCGACAGCAGCGTGACGGCCGACAACGTGGTGGTGGGCGCCACGGTCGAGAATGTCTCCGACGAAGATGCTGCCGGCGAATCGAAATCGGTGGTGATCGGGCTGGGCGGCGTCAGTGTGGTGGTCAACTACGTCGATATCCGCTCGGCAAACCGAGTGGTTGCAGGTGTTACCGCCGCCAGCGGTTCGGATACCGGCGACCTGATCGTCACCGCGGCCGATACCACGGAGCTGCGCATTGGTGATGTCGATCCTGGCCGCCCCGATGCGGCTACGGACGGTTCGATGAATGTGAATCTCGGTAGCGCCGCGATTGGCGTCAGTTTTGGCTATGTGGAGAAGGCCAGCGAAGTAGACGCCTGGCTGGGTAAGGCCGGCAGGCTGGTCGACGGCTATGACAACATGACTGTCAGCGCCAACAGTTCGGGTATGGTCAAGAGCACGGCATTTTCCTTGGCCGGTGGCATTGGTGCCGGTATCCAGGGCGTGGTGACCGACGCCAACGACGACTCCCACGCCGATGCCACCCTGTTTGGCACCATCGGTACCGGCAGCGGACTGGTCAATGTGTCTGCGCAGGTAGTGCCGGAACTCTATTCGAGCGCCTACGGTGTGACCGTATCCGGTGGCTACTCCATGGGCGGCTCCTTCGCCTATGCCATGACCGAGGCCGAAGCACGGGCTAGCGTCGCTGATGGCGTCACCTTCACCGGCAGCGGTAATGTCCTGGTGCGCAGCGAAACCGGGAATGGATCGGATGCCGATTACGAGACCGCGCACGCCGCGGCCTTTGCTGCTTCCGGCGGCTTGATGTTGGGGGTAGCTGGCACCGAGGCCCGCGCGAGCAATAATGCGCAGTCGATTGCCAGTGTGGGCGACTATGTCACGATTCCGGACGCCGACTTTGAAGTCTATGCCCGGCATACCGGGGTGCAGATCGCAGATGCCGATGGCTTCTTTGTCGGTGCCTTTGCCGGCGGTTACCAGGTAGGCCTGGCCGAGTCCTTCAGTTCGACTCGCGTCGAGTTCGGCAAGGATCCCAACGCCACGCTTGAGCGCACGGGCGATCTGATCCTGGATGCCAGCAGCCAGAATGAAAACCAGGCATTCACCACCGCCGGTGGTGGCGGTTTTGTGTCCGGGAGTGCGGCTGAAGCCGTGGTCGAGGCCGGTGACCACGCCAACGGCAATTACGCTGCCGCAGTGCTGGTGGATGACTGGTTCAGCGGGTACCGCGCGGTACCCATTGACGCGGGTAACGTGATTATCCGCGCAAGTAATGAAGTCCATTTCTTTGCCGGCACAGACTCGACCACAGTCTCGGTGGTGGGCGGGTCAGGCGCAGAGTCCGATGTCGAGGTCGATACCAACGTCAAGGTGGTCCTGGGCAAGAATGTCAGCCTGAATGCGCTGGACATTGATGTTGCAGCACTCAACCAGGCCAGGCAGATACAAACCCCTTGGGATACCAGCTACACCTCCAGCGTTTACGGCGCAGGTGGTGGCGGTGCGAACGGTACCGCTGCGCTGTCGACACAGAACCTCAAGAACCTGCGCGCGGCGGTAGAGATTGGCGAGAACGCAGTGCTGCGAATCTCCGATCTAGCCTGGATGTACGACGGCTATCGCAATGGCATTACCCTGGATGCGGGCACCGAGTTCTTCGTCTACGACAAGGCCGTGATCGAAGTGGGTGGAGCCTTGCAGGGCGCTGGCGCGGAGTCGAATGTTGATGTACAGGCGCGGAACCAGGTGACCCTGGCTGATGGTGTGGCGCTGCGCAACGCCTGGGGCAAGATAGGTCTGGGTACCTATTCCCGGGGCAGTGCCGCGGCGGAAGCCAATGTCAGCGTCTGGGCCGTGGCGGGGGTCGCCGGTGGCGTGTCGGATGTGCATATCGATGTCGCTAACAGCGTGACGCTGGGCAACAGCGTTGTGATTGATGCCTACGATCAGATCAGCCTCTTTGCCGGTCGTGGTTCTGACGGTCTGAACCAGAACCAACTGGTGGCCGACGCCCGCAGCAATATCTACAACTGGACCGCGGTGCCGATCCCTGCCGGGAATGATGCCGAGGGCGACATCGTGCTGAACAACCGGGTGTCGTTTGGCGACAACTTTGCCATCGGCAGCGATGGCCATGTGGCTATCGGCGCAATCGAGGGCGCCCTCAGTGCTAGGGGAACGGGCGTCGAGAAAAACCCCTACCTTGAGCTGTTCAGCACGGAGAACACCTTCGGCTCCAGCAACAAGACGGTAAGCAATGTACTCAATTTTGCTGGCAGCGGCAGCGTTACCGCAGGCCAGTACGCCTACCAGTCGGTGAGTATCAACCAGGCGGGCGGTATTACCCGCCAGCTCTATCGCTATGGCTCAGCCGAGCAGCAGGCGGCCAAGTACTCATCGCGGGCCGAACTGCAGGTCTACATTGACGACCTGAATGCACAAATTGCCGAACTGCAGGCCTGGAACACCACTGAGGTGGTGACCGATGGCACCACACTCGCTGATGGCAACGGCGCAGCGACCGGCACCAGCACGGGCACAGACAGCACGGGTGTGACCAGTGTCGGCAGCAATCCCTATGCTAACGAGATCAACGAGCTGCAGACCCAGGTGGTGCTGCTGTCGGCTATTGTCAACGACTTCTCACCGCAGGAAAACTTCGCGATCAAGGTGGCCGACGTCCGGGCCTCGGCGGGCAATGTCAGCCTGACTGCCGGTGCCATCAACATGGCTGCTGGTGTGACGCCGACCTTTACTGCCAAGGGCAACGCGAGCATCACGATCGACAATCTGTCTGATCGTCACCTGATGCTGGCGAATCTGGAGATAGCCAACCAGACCGGAGGCAATGTATTCGTCAACGGCGGTGCCAATCTGGGCAGCGCCTTTATCGACGAGCAAGCGGGCAGTCGCTCGGGGATATACGTCAATCATGCCCCCACCGGGGCGAACTTCAAGAGTGCCGACGTTATCGTCAACGGCAATCTGACCAACCTGCTGTCCAGCGTGAATATTGCGGTGGCCGAAGGCGACCTGATTCAGCAGGCGCTGATTCAGGCAAATGCGGTCAATCTGAACGTGGACAACGGCAGCCTGCTGCTGAATAACCCGAATCTCGAACAGACCTATGGCCGCGACCCTGACGCACTGGTCAATTACACGCGCCAGTGGAAGCCCTCCAGCGCCACGGATTTTGTCCAGTTCTATCTCAACGACAAATATTCCACAGCGATAAACGCCACTGGTGCCGCTGCATTCAATGACTGGTTTACCGGTCGTGCGCTGAGCATCGGTGGTATTCAGAATCCCTACTACCAGTCGGCAGCCTACGGCTACGACGAGATGAACATCTACTTCAACTGGGGCTTCAGCGATTCCGCGGAATACAACGGGGCCAATCCGGTAGTGTTCCTCATGGCCTCGGGCGACAGCTCGCGCGGTGGCCAGTTCTGGAAATTCCGGCCGGTCCTTGATTACCAGAACAAGCTGACCAAGACCGCCAGCTACGCCGAGGTGAAAAAACAGCTGGGCTCCACCGGCACCTCGATCATCTCCAACAAGGTGATCATCAATGCCAAGCGGCTGGACATCAACGGCGCCATCGTTGTGGGTACGGACAACAGCTGGTCGGTCGACGTGGGTTCGGGGTTCGATAGCAAGATCCAGCAGTTTGTTCAGGATGCCGGTCTGTCTGCGGGCGACAGCGTCAACCTGACCGCCGGAGAAACCAAGACCCTCCGCGTGCGCAATCCGGATTATCAGCCCTATCCCTGGCTGGCGAATTACAGCCCGTTCTATTATCAGATCAAGAACTATACGTTCGATATCGCCAACACGGCGGGCACCTCGGATATCAAGCTGAAGTACGACGTTGGCTCAGGCACCCTGGGAATCGACGACGTGCCGGTCAGCGGCGGTGGCTATGTGGCCATCCGGGCGGCTATCTCTTCGACCGGGGCGGACGGCAAGATCATCGTCAAGGACGGACTAGGTCAGATCGACATCAACAACGACTCCAATACTCAGCTGAATATTGGCCGGTTGAGCGCCGGAGATGACGCCACAGGTGTGATTCGCATCACTGACCTGAACAAGTCGAGCACGGTGTCACAATGGTATATCCACAACCCGGGCAGTCAGATCAGCCAGTATCAGACCGATGCCTGGGCGGTATCGCACCTTGACCCCGAGTCGTCGATATTCCGGGGCAACTTCGGCGGGACCGGCACCACCTCGAGCGTGAGCTACAACCCGCTCGCCGGGCAGCTGTACTACATACGCGAAGGGGCTACCGTCGGCCGATCCTATACGCGGCCGGCAGACGGCTACCTGTCGAAGTACCCGACCACGGTCGGCGACTGGGTATACACCACCGACTGGAATACCGAGACGAGCTACTTCACCAGCTGTGCGCTCAAGCCTGAAGCATGCTCCGGCGGCGTCGCTGCGCAATACCTGAAGCAGACCTATGACTACGGCAGCCAGTCCACCACGGGCTTTGGCTGGAATATCAGTTACAGCGCCTACTACGGCAGCGGTCTGACCAACGCGGATCCCTTCGTGCGCATTCCGACGCGAATGGATATGGATGCCCATACCTTCGTGAAGGCAGATCACTCGATCCTCTTCCAGTTCAACGGTGTGGCGGAAGGCAATATCGACATTGACTCCCGTGCCCCGATTCAGCTGACCGGTAACATCTACAACCCCAGCGGCAGGAGTAGTATCGTTACCGATGCCGACTTCAGCGCATCCAGTGCGTCCTCCATCACCTCCGGCATCACGCGTATTCGTGCTAATGGCGACATCGGAACCGCGGGTAACTCCCTGTCGATCACCACCAACGAACTCTCCCTGCAATCCGACAACGGCTCGCTGGCTTTCAACGCCACGGCCATGGGCTCGGCGCTGACTGTCGACACGCTGTCGGCCCGGTACGGTCTGGTCGGAACGGCGGATAAAGACATTGTCGCCAAGGATGGCAACACGCTGATCTCGGCCAACACCATCGATCTCAGCAGTCTGTCGGGCAGTATTGGTAGCCTGGGTACGCTGGGCGATCCGGCCACTTACAACTTCGTCAATATCGCCTCCACCGGCGCCGTTTCACTGCGAGCGGCCAACGACATCGTGGTGTCTCAAGCCACAGGTGATCTGCAGGTTGAGCGCATCGAGGCGAACGATAACGTCGTGCTTCGACTGGGCAATGGCAGCCTGACCAATGCGCTGGGGCAGCAACAGAAGTCGGAGCAGGAGCTGGCTTACGAGGCTTCAGTCTGGGATTCCCTGAATCTGCTCGATGGCACTGCTGGCGAGCGGGCCGTAACGGCCTATGAAAACCAGTTCAACAGCAAATACCACACCTACTGGATGCTCAGGCAGCGTTTGGCCGATGCCAGTGACAGCGGTTTTGCGATTGACGCTGTGTACCTGGATGCCATGAAGATTCGCTACGGCACTACAGACGTTGCGCAACTGACCGCCAAGGTCAAGGCTGAATATCAGGCCCTGGACGCCTGGTTTATTGACCAGGTGGCCACGCCGGACAGTTACGCCAACGTGGCCGATGCGATCGGCAAGGAACAGAAAGGCACGCTGGTTGGCTATGATTATGGCGCGCTGTTAACCAGTGCCTACGACGACAGCTTCCGGCTGGAGATTGATAAAGCAAGCAGCCGATACGCCAGGATGGTGGAAGGCTCTACCTGGAAGCAGAGCCAGCTGGATATCAGTATTTCTGCTGCGGCATTGAGCGCCGACGCGTCGGGGCAGCTGACCGATCGCGAGGCCAATATCGTCTCCTCGAACATTGATCTGCAAGCCAACAGCGGCAGCGTTGGCAAGAATCTGGCCGATCTGGTCTTCAGTGTGCCGCGTGACAACACGGCCACGATCACCAACGAGCAAAAATCTGCACTGCTGTCGGCGGGCCCGGGGGATATTTCCACCGTGGTGACCGATAACACGGTCACCCTGACCGTCAAGCAGGTGGATCCGATCAAGGTTGATACCTCCGGTGCGCTCAATGTCGCCGCGCGGGGTGCCATCTTTATCGAATCAGCCTCCTCTCTGACCGTGGGTGAAATAGCCTCCACCGATGAAGACGTGCGTCTGATCGTGGATGGGGCCATCGCTGCACAGGCCGGGGTCAATAACATCAAGGCGCGCGATCTGTACCTGGCCAACACCCAGGGTGATATCGGTTCGGCGGCCCAGGCCATGAACCTGCAACTCTCGGGTGCCTTGCGTCAGGCGGCCTCCGCTGGCGGTCTCTATCTCAAGCACAGTGGCGGTAACCTGCGGGTCGGCTCAGTGGCTGCCGGCGGTACGCTCTCGTTGACCAATGATGGCGATATTCTCGGCTACGATGCCAACCACTTCCTGCAGGGCGCGGGTATTGCGCTCGACGCAGACAGTGGCGACCTCGGCAGCTCAGCGGCTCGGTTGAACGTCAAGCTGTCCGGTGCGGATCAGCTGACCGTGAAGTCAGCCAACGGCTGGCTGGATGTGCGCGATACCACGCGGTTTGCGCTGGGCAGGGTGGTGGTCGATCAGCGCTTTGATCTGAGCTCGGTTGGCGCGGTGGATCTCGCCGGCGATATCACCTCCGGCAGTCTCGGCCTGGATCTGGGGAGCACGCTGGATGCTGGCGGAAGCTCGCGCATCGACGTGACAGAGGATCTGACAATAGCGGCCGCCGGCATCCAGCTGACGCCGGTGGTAATCACTGCCGGCGCAGCAACCCTGCAGGCAAGGGCGGGTGCGCTGGGTATCGGTGCCCTCAACACAACCAACGGCGACCTGGCTTTGCTGGCCACTGGCGCGCTGAGTACGGCAGGCGCAGTGGATGTAAAAGGCGCGCTGGTCGCCGATGCCCAGCGCATCAGCATGGGTAGCGGCTCTTCCTGGCAGGGCACGGGCAAGGCAACGCTGACGGCTATAGAGGGACTTTCACTGCAGGCGCTTGGCTTCGGCGGCGATCTGGATGTCGACTCGAGCACGGGCAATGCGGTCTTCGCCGGTCCGGTGAGCGCCCAGGCTATCGACGTACTCACCGCCACCGGCATTGAAGCGCAATCAACCGTGACAGGTCGCTCGCTGCTGCTCAATGGTGGTGCCGGCGATCTAGTGGCCGGGAGTGCCGCGCGTCTGACCTCGACTACCGGCAGTATCGCACTCAGCGGTAGCGGCATTGCACTGGATGCACAGTCGCAGATCAGCAGTGCCGGTGATCTCGATATTGTCAGCCGCACAGGTGATGTGGTGCTGGGCCGCGCGACGGCTGGCGGGCGAGTCACAGTCAACAGTGCAGGCAGCCTGTTGCTCAACAGGGCAGTCGCCAGCACGGATGACCTGGATTTGCGTGCCGTTGGGGCCATTTCCGTGGCCGACGGTGCGCTGGTCGCATCCGCTGCCAAGGCCGATGTGCACGGGGCCAGTATGTCGATGGGCGCGGGCTCACGCCTCGATTCGGCCGGTCAGATGCACATTTCGACCACGGGCGACATGCAACTGGCGGCCCTGCAGACCGACTGGGACGGTACCGACGCGGTTCGCCTGATCAGTGGTGGCAATATTGTCGGCCGCACTGACACCCCTGTGCACCTGCGCGCTACCGGCGCCAATGCCCAGGGCAGCATCAGTGCCGTGACCGGTATTGGTGATCCGCTGGTAATCGATATGCCCTGGCTGTCGGCAGAAACCCTGAACGGCGATATCAATATTGTCGCTGAACAGGGCCTCTATTCACCCTTCCTGCGGGCCCGTAATGGCAATGTCACCCTGCGCGTGGATGGCAGCCTGACCTTCGGTGAGCTGATCGGTAATCCCTACCTGTGGGTAGATGGCGCCCTGGACGGTGATCTGATTGTCATGCAGCAAGGCAAGCTGGCGTCGAGCCAGGGCCTGAATGTGCGACAGATCGAGCTCAATGGCGGTGGGCCTCTGGTACTGGAGGCGCCGACTATTGATGTCGGAGTGGACAGCAAGGGCGCCGCCGATACCTTCATTACTCTTAGCGGATTCGAGGGCGGCATTGCCGACCGGATCAATGTGCAGGTGGTCAACACCGGCAAACTTAATGTGGCGGGTTACAGATCCAGTACGGGATCGTTGAGCGTGGACGGCGAGCTGAATCTGGATGAAGCGCTGGTGGTCCGGAGCCTGGCAATCAGAACGGCCGGCCTGACGCTGGACATGAACAATTACGACCCCCGCCCACTGAATGTGAACGGCCAGCTGATGTCGCCGGACGCGGTGTTCTGGCTGGATACGCTGGGCTTTGAACTGCGCACCAATGCACTGCCAACGCGCTATGCCGATCCACTGGTGATGTTCCTGTACAAGCCGGGCGTGCCGCAGGATCTGCAGGTGCTTGCCTTCCAGCGCCTGAGTGCCGAGTACAACATGCTGACCCGGCTCAACGACTCCCAGTTCTGGGAGGCGGGCCTCGGCATGCCCGGGTTCCCGAATACGGCGACCTACCAGAGCCCGATGACACCTGGCTCAGGATCGGTCAATACGGGTGAGCCCGGGGTTGACCAGGGCGTTGATCTGCCGCCGGCAGATGAGGAGTTGCTGGAAATTTCGTCCAGATAACCAGCCGATCACGGATGGCCGTTTCACAACCAGGAATATCGAATGAATTATTGGCGTCTAAGTTGGCAGGTGATCTTACTCAGCATGCTCATTCCGAGCGTCCAGGCTCAGACCCTGTCGGGGGTAGCTGATCCTGCCGGGCGGGAAAGGGAATTGCTGCGCCGGGAGCAGAACCTGCAGGAACGCAGGCAGTTGCAGGAGCGTGAAGAGTCGCCGATTGCGCCCGAGGTTAGCGATACGCCCGATGAGGGGCCCGCGTTTATCCTCAATAGCGTGCGTTTTACCCAGTCGGAGTTGCTCTTGGCTGAGGAGCTGAGAACCATTGTGCTGCCCTACCTGGGTCAGCCCACGCAGTTATCCGATCTGAACCGGATGGTTACCCAGATCAACGCCGCCTACAGGGAAAAAGGCGTTTATACCGCGACGGCACTGCTGCCCAGGCAGTCCATAACGGATGGGGTGGTGGTTATTCGCCTGGTGGAAGGCAAGCTGGGCGAGATGGTGATCGAAGGCAACACCTACCTTGACGAGCCCTATGTGCGGGAGTGGGTGCCCTTTGCGGCCGACGAGACGCTGGTGGACATGAACGCCCTGGAAAGCAATATCCTGGAGTTCAACCGGGTCAACGATGCGCGCCTGCAGGCCGAGTTGCGCGCCGGCAAGGACTTCGGGCTGACGGATATTGTCGTGGCCGTGGATGAGCCCTTGCGCAACACAGTCCAGCTGTTTGTCGACAACTATGGTTATGAAAGCTCCGGGGTGGCCGAAGTGGGCGCAATCTATCGCCGTCAGGGGGTCTTCACCGGCAATGACCGCGGCCTGTTGTATGCGCTCGCGTCGGCAGGTAACCAGTCCGTTACCGCCATCTATAGCGCACCGGTCAAAGCCAGCCGCTGGCGCCTGGGTGGCAGTCTCGCCGTCAACCAGTCAGAGGTGACCGAGGGCGATTTCGAGGATCTCTCGGTAGAGGGCGATTCAACCAGTATCACCCTTGATGCGTCCTGGCTCGCCATCTCGTCCAATCATTTCTGGCTTAACGCGCTTGGCTCGGCGATGTATTCGAGCTCTGCGACCTCGGTGCTCGGGGCGGACATCAGTGACTACACCATCAGCAAGCTGAGTTCCGGTGCGCAAATGACCTGGCTAGGTTCTGGCTGGCAGATTTCAGCCCGGCAACTGGTCGGTTGGGTGAACGCGCAGAACCGCGCCGCCACTGACGGAGACTCGAGCTTCGCGGTGTTGAATGGCGATGCGAGCGCCTATTACCAGTACGGCCAGTCCGACTGGTACGGGTTGGCGCAGATGGATTATCAATACACCAATGAAGAGGCGCTACCCGGCGCTGTAGCCTATTCCATCGGCGGGCCGACATCGGTGCGTGGTTACGCGCCAGGGCTTATCAGCGGTGACTACGGCATCCAGACCAGTCTCGAAACCCACTACAGTGGCATGAGCGCACTGGGCGGTGATCTCGATCCCTTTGTTTTCTATGATTTTGGCACGGTGCTCTCGAAGAACCCTTCCCAGACAGCCCAGGCGGTGGGTGTGGGCCTTGGCTGGACGGGTGTAAAGGGCTTCTCGGCCAATATGACCTATGCCAATGCTCTGGACGATGTTCTGCCCGACCAGGATGACTGGGTCCTTTACGCCCGTTTGAGTTGGGAGTGGGGCAGGTAACAGCGCTGCGCTGAATCTGCCCGCCCTGGCGGCTAGGGATTGAGTCTCGGCCGGGTCACCCGGTCCACCAGATAGACCAGCCCGTGGTAGTCGATGCCGCCATGCTGGCTCAGACCAATCTCGCAGGTACGGCTGGTGCTGATGCCTTCTCCGCAGTATTGCACCGCGTCCCTGAGGTTACGCAGGGCATGGGCGTTCAGCTCCGGTGTGCTGAAACCCTTGTCGCCGGCAAAAGCGCAGCAGTGGATACCCTCGGGAATCACTACCTCGTTTGTGCAGCGCCGGACGATATCGATCAGACCCTCGGCTTCGCCCAGGTGCTGGGTGCTGCAGGTCACGTGCACTGCGATGGGCGCCTGTTGTGGCGTGAAATCCAGGCGCTGTAATAGGTGCTCGCGGATAAAGCGTACCGGATCATAGACATCCAGCCGCGGATCGGCGCCCTCCTGCAGCAGGCTCAGGGTGCAGGGCGAGGTGTCACAGTAGACCGGGTCCAAACCGCCACGGCTGGCTTCGAGCAGGGCGGCTATCAGTTCCTGCCTCTTCCGCTCGGCCTGCTCGGCATAGCCCTTGGAAGCAAAGGGCTGACCGCAGCACAGGCTATCCAGTGCCGCAGGAAGCACCACCTGGTAGCCCGCCTTTTCCAGTAGCAGGCGCGTCTTGTCCATCAACGGCACCTGCTCGGCATCCGTCGCCGCCGGGCCCATGGCGCGGGAAACACAGGCGGCCAGATACACCACCCTGGGTCGCGAGTCGTCGTTAGTGACGGGCAAGCGCATGTGCCGGGCCGGTTCCGGCATGGCTGGCGTCCATTGCGGAACGCGCCCGCGGCTGGCCTTGCTCAGGGCGGCCGAGGTGCGGGCCAGCAATGGCGCGCCCAGGGTCGCACGGGCGCCGCTGGCCAGATAGAGCATGGCGCGGCTGGCGCCGACTGCGGCACGGAAGTGGTCTGCCAGCAGGTTGGCGGTGCGCACACTGTTCGCGTCCCGTGCGCGCAACTTGCGCACCAGATCGCCGGTATTGATGCCCACCGGACAGCGCTGGGCGCACAGGCCGGTGGCGGCGCAGGTATCGATGCCCTGGTAGCGGTAGTCACGTTCCAGCGCAGTGGTATCGATACCGGCGCGTTTCTTCGCCTGGATATCACGCCAGATCACGATGCGCTGGCGCGGGCTCAGGGTAAGCCCCTGTGACGGGCAGACCGGCTCGCAGAAACCGCACTCGATGCACTTGTCGACTATCTCCTCGGCGGCGGGCAGCGGCTTGAGGTGTTTGAGGTGAATCTGTGGATCCTCGCTGAGCACCACATCGGGGTTGAGAATGCCCTGGGGGTCGAGCAGGCGCTTGATCTGCCACATCAGCTGATAGGCGTCGCTACCCCATTCCAACTCGACAAAGGGGGCCATGTTACGGCCGGTGCCGTGTTCGGCCTTTAGCGAGCCGCCGAATTCCACTGCGACCAGTTGCGCTACGTCGTGCATGAAGGCTTCGTAGCGGGCCACCTGGGCCGGATCGTCAAAACCCTGGGTGAAGACGAAATGCAGATTGCCCTCAAGGGCGTGGCCGAAGATGATTGCCTCGTCATAGCCATGGCGCTCGAACAGCTCGATCAGGCGGTTGACGCCCTGGGCCAGTTGTTCGATGGGGAAGGTCACGTCTTCGATGATCACCGTGGTGCCGGTCTGACGCACTGCACCCACGGCAGGGAAGGTGTCCTTGCGGATCTTCCACAACTGATTGTAGACCAGCGGGTCTTCACTGAACTCCACGCATTTTTCCAGCGCGAAGTCGGCGATCGAGGCCATGATCAGCGCCAGTTGTTCATGCAGTAGGGACTGGCTGGCGGCACGGGATTCGATCAGCAGCGCGCAGGCGTTTGCCGAAAGGTCCTTCACCCAGGTGGGCATGCCCGGCTGGTTTTCCACCGAGCGCAGGCTGCGCCGGTCCAGCAGCTCGACTGCCGAGACCGGCTGCGGCTTGAGCACGGTCACCGCGCGGCAGCAGCTCTGCACATCGGGAAATATCAGCAGGGCGCTGGCTTTGAATGGATAGTCCGGAACGGTGTTGTAGGTCACCGCGCTGATGAAGCCCAGGGTGCCCTCGGAGCCGACCATCAGGTGGCTGAGAATATCCAGTGGCTGGTCGAAATCGACCAGGGCATTGAGCGACAGTCCGGTGGTGTTTTTCAGGCGGTACTTGTGCCGGATACGGTCGGACAGAGCCGTGTCGGCCCGGGTGCGCCGGCCCAGCTCACCCAGTTGCTCGAGCAGCGATGCATGGCTGGACTCGAAGGCCGCCACGCTCTGCGCATCCTCGGTATCAAGCACGCTGCCATCGGCCAGCACCAGACGGATGCCTGCCAGGGTGTGATAGGTATTCTGCGCGGTGCCGCAACACATCCCGCTGGCGTTGTTGGCGACAATGCCGCCGATCTTGCAGGCATTGATCGACGCCGGGTCGGGGCCGATCTTGCGCTGGAATGGCAGCAGCACCGAGTTGGCATGGGCGCCGATCACGCCCGGTTGCAGGCGGATCTGCCGACCCTCGTCGCGTACCTCGCGGGCGCCCCAGTGGTCGCCCAGCACGATCAGCAATGAGTCGGAAATCGCCTGACCGGACAGACTTGTGCCCGCGGCGCGGAAGGTCACCGGCACCCGATGGCTGCCCGCCAGTTGCAGCAGTTGCACCACCTCCTGTTCCGACTCGACGCGCACCACCAACTTGGGTATCAGCCGGTAAAAGCTGGCGTCGGTGCCGAACGCCAGCGTCGAAAGCGGGTCATCAAAACGCCGCTCCTTCGGCACAATGTCCTGTACGGCAGTCAGAAAGGCGGCGGGCAGACTCATGGCGACTCCGGATTGGGTGGGTGGCAGCTCAGTGGCCCAGTTCGCGGACCAGCGAATCGGCGCTGATCTCGCTGATGGTCTTGGCACCCGTCAGTACCATGGCCACGCGCATCTCCTTGTCGATCAGCTCCAGCAGATTGCTCACACCCGCGCCGCCAGCGGCGGCCAGCGCATAGATATAAGCACGCCCGAGCATCACGGTGTCGGCTCCCAGGGCCAGCATGCGTACCACATCCAGACCAGTGCGTACGCCTGAGTCGGCCAGTATGGTCAGATCGCCCTTTACTGCATCGGCGATCGAGGGCAGGGCGCGGGCGCTGGACAGGGCGCCATCGAGCTGCCGCCCACCGTGGTTGGAGACGACGATGCCGTCGGCACCAAAACGCACTGCATCGCGGGCGTCTTCCGGATCGAGAATACCCTTGATGACCATCGGGCCGTCCCAGAATTCACGAATCCACTCCAGGTCCTTCCACGAAATCGAGGGATCGAAATTCTCGCCCAGCCAGCCGATGTAATCGGCCAAGCCGGTGGGGTTGCCACGGTAGGTCGAGATATTACCCAGGTCGTGGGGGCGGCCAAGCAAGCCCACGTCCCAGGCCCAGGCCGGGTGCGTTGCCGTCTGCAGCATGCGGCGCATGGGCGCGTTGGGGCCGCTCATGCCGGAATGCGCATCACGGTAGCGGGCACCGGGCACCGGCATATCCACGGTAAACACCAGGGTGGTCACACCGGCCGCCTTGGCGCGCTCAAGTGCATTCTTCATGAAGCCCCGGTCCTTGAGCACATACAGCTGGAACCACATGGGCCGGTCGATGGCCGGCGCCACTTCTTCGATAGGGCATACCGAAACGGTGGACAGGGTAAAGGGAATGCCCTTGGCCGCTGCCGCCTTGGCTGCCTGCACCTCGCCGCGCCGGGCATACATGCCGGTCAGCCCCACCGGTGCCAGCGCCACTGGCATGGCCAATGTCTCGTTGAACAGTCGGGTCTCCAGGCTCAGTTCCGACATGTTGCGCAGCACGCGCTGGCGCAAGGCGATACCGGACAGGTCCTCGACGTTGCGTCTTAAAGTGTGCTCGGCATAGGAGCCACCATCGATGTAGTGGAACAGGAACGGCGGCAGTTTGCGTTGGGCTGCGGCGCGGTAATCGGTGGAGGCGGAAATGATCATGGGCATCACTCTGAAACGGCAGAAGACGGGAAAAACCGGACGGTCGCATGGACTGCAACCGCTCCGGTCAACGCGTTACGGGTGGCGGTCAACCAACCACCAGCGGGTCACTCACACCCAGTACGTACACGGCGAACAGGGCAATCAGACCGGTGAAAAGCACATAGTACAGCGTCGGCCATACGGTCTTGCGCAGGATGCTGCCCTCGCGACCCAGCAGACCGACCGTGGCGGAAGCGGCAACCACGTTGTGAATCGCGATCATGTTGCCGGCCGCTGCGCCAATCGCCTGTACCGCGACAATCAGGGCGCTGGAAATGCCCAGGCTGTTGGCCACACCAAACTGGAACTGGCTGAACATCATGTTGCTGACGGTATTGGAGCCGGCAATGAACGCGCCCAGGGCGCCGATGCTCGGTGCCAGCAGCGGATAGATGCCGCCCACACTGTCGGCGACCCACAGCGCCATCAGGATCGGCATGCTCGCCAGATCCCCATCGTTGACGCCGGAGTTGATCAGTATGCGCACCATGGGCACAGTAAACAGCAGCACAAAGCCAGCGCTCAGCAGCACGCCCGAGGATTCCTTCACGGCAGCGCCCAGCTCACGCGGCTTCATGCCGTGCAGGAAGAAGGTAGCCAGCACCACCGCGACGAGAATGCCGCCTGGCAGATACAGGGGCATGAAGTTGGCGCTGACGCCAGTCTCACCCAGCAGGTCGGGGAAGTTGAGCATCACTGCCTTGAGGCCGGCGCTCACCTCGGGAACCACACGGCTGACCACCAGTAACAGACCGACCAGCACATAGGGCAACCAGGCGCGGAAGCTGCTCATGGATTTGGCGGTCAACTGGTCCAGCTTCATCTCGACGGTACCCAGCCACTCGCTCGGCCAGTCCTTTGCCGGGGCGAAATCCCAGGTAGTCTTGGGTAACAGAAAGCCCTTGCGTGCCGCGGTGGTCACAATCGCCAGGCCGATCAGCCCGCCACCCAGTGAAGGAAACTCCGGACCCAGGAAAATGCCGGTAGCTGCATAGGGCAGGGTAAAGGCCAGACCCGCAAACAAGGCAAACGGCAATACTTCGAAGCCCGCCTTCCAGCTCTTGTCGGTACCAAAGAAACGCGTGAGCATCAGCACCATGATCAGGGGCATCGCTGTGCCGACGATCGCATGGATGATGGCAACCTCGCTGGTGATCAACTGCAGAAACTGCGCCCATGAAGAACCCTGCTCGAGCAACTGCGCACCGATCACGGCTGAATCCAGACCGGTACTCACACCCACCACAATGGGCGTACCCACTGCGCCAAAGGATACCGGTGTGCTTTGCACCAGCATGCCCATGAGCACGGCGGCCA
>TARA_R110001599_G_scaffold12225_1_pt1 | contig 28216 bp, 45 predicted proteins | sample TARA_R110001599 | Tara Oceans TARA_R110001599 (sample SAMEA4398360) | marine metagenome | biome: Polar Biome; feature: [MES] marine water layer (ENVO:01000295) within the mesopelagic zone...; material: water (ENVO:00002006), including particulate matter (ENVO:01000060) such as......
GCCTCAGTTCTTGGTTGTGTCTGAGATACAAAGACGGGAGAAGATGAGGAAGAGCTTTTCTGAAGCTGTTCCTGAGCAGTCAATAAAAGATCAAGTTCTTAGCAGTGGTATAGCAGCGATGAACCCTAACCCTGACCCGTTAATGGCTACAGCTATGGGCGCACAAGATCCTATGATGCAACAACAAATGCAAGATCCTATGATGCAGCAACAAATGATGGCTGCTGGTGGTGGGATGATGCCTTATCGGATGCAGGAAGGAAGGGATACTCCATTTAAAGCAGGGAACCCTGCGGGTAGTATGCCGTATTACCCAAGAATGTCTAAGGCGGCCCCAAGCCTTACTCAAGAACAGCTTAATGCTATTTTGGCTGACGGTGTTTCGGAAGAAGAAGCTCAAATGCTTTCCGGTCTTGGGGTTAGCTTTGAAGATATAGCTTTGGGGCAAAGAGGCACTTTTAACCCTCTTAACATTAGAACTGGGGGTTCTAGTTGGGAGGGATCGAACGAGGACAGAACCCAAGCGGGATATCAAGGTTTTAAAAATGTTGATTATGGACTCCGGGCTGGAGATATGGTTTTAGATAATTATGGACGTAAAATATTTAATCCAGAAAATTCAGATTTAAGGGGTGATGGTAAAACAAATTTTGAAACTTATGGAGAATCGATAGACACTCTTGCTGAGACTATTGGGAGGTTTGCACCTCCTTCAGATAATAATCCAACAGAATCCTACGTCAATTTTCTTTCTGAAAGACTGGGAATAGCTCCTAACGAAAAAATAAATTTAACCGATCCAGCGTTTAGATCGGTTTTGTTGTCTCAGATGGCTGAGTTAGAGACCGATTCTATTTATTCTCCGCAGGATATTACTGAGCGTATAGCTAGAGCTAACGCATTGATTGATTCATCTAATGAATCTTTAAAAACAGCTAATACTTCTAACGCCGTACTAGAAGATACAGCAAGAGCAAAAGAAGAAGATGTTGTTGGAGGAGCAGAGTTAATTACAGCACCAAGCACTAGGGGCGCAAGAGAAGTTGAAGAGTTACTTTCAGCTAAAAATAACATAAACAATAACTTTGAAACAGAAGTAGATTCTTTATTAAGCGGACTTCCAGGATACTCCCCTGCATCCTCAAGAGATCGTCAATACACAACGTCTGTTGAAAGCATTGCTCCTAATGTTGGCGAATATATTCGTAACTACAAAGATAATGTTGATTTTAATGCAAGAAGAACTCAAGGGCGAGATCCGTCTTTTGTTGTTGATTCAAAAAATCTAGCAGCCATGCCTGATGCTAGAACACTCTTTTCTAATCCTCCAGAAATGTTCTCTAAGGAGCCAAAGTCTAACTTTGTTGAAATGCCTAAATATCCCGACATAAATCCTCAAGGACTAGCTAGGGAGTTGGAGTTGCCGTTAAATCGTATAGATACTTCAGAAGAAGGCATGAAGGCAAGCGGTAAATCAGCCACAGAAGGTTTGAACAGCCTTCTTGACAGGCTTTTGGGTGCAGATTTTAGAGAAAATTACAACCCTGGATCTTTGAATGCTTTTGATGGTGCGCCTGCCGATGCTAAACCAGAAAAACGAATAGATGCGGCAGAAAGCATTAGGATGGGAGACAAGCTAAGAGCTAAAAGGAAGGCGGAAGAACTAGCTCTTGCTAAAAAACTTGCTAAAGAAGAGAAGGATCTTGCTGATAAAAATATAGCAACCGAACTAAGAAATGAATACTTAGGTCGGGACGAGAGAGAAAAAGATCCTCAAGCTGCTGGTTCTGGTAAGCAGCCTTTCTTAGGATCAGATCCGGTACTAGGAGGTCTTGCGTTGGCACAGCTAGGTGCTGGTATAGCTCAAGGAGACTTGGGTGCTGGGTTGTCTGGGGCGGCAAAGCTTTTATCTGACGAAAGAACAGCGGCTTTAGACAGGAAAAGCAGAGAAGAATACTACAAGGCTTTAACAAACAAAGCTTCTAACAGCACTAAGCTTGCATACGATGATGCTTTCAAGATAGCCAGTGATTATCTGCGAGAAGATCTGCTTACAGGAATGGATGTAACCGTTGATCAAGTCCATGAGCTAGCGATAAAGCTTATAGAAGGAAATGCCGCTATACCTGTAGCGGGGGCTGAAGCAGGGGAACCTCCGGTACCAGGAGGTTCAGGTAGCGGTAGATCAGACGAAGAGATACTCAATCAATATGGGATTAAATAAACTGATGCAGCGTAGAGGGACGTAAAGGTTGGCAACTTTAGATCAGTTAAAAAAAGGAATTATACTGGCTGACCAAGCTGGTGATTATAATGCCGCTATGGCTATAGCTCGCTTGGTCAACGATGGCGAGTACGATGATGAAGCCACCACCCTTGGCCTTCTTTCAGAAACAGCGTTAGCAGTTCCTAGAGGATTTGGTAAAGGAGTTCTGTCAGTTGGTTCTGGTTTAGCGGGTTTAGCTAACACCATTACTGACAACATTGGGTTAGACGACCTGATTGACAGAGGTGAAGAGAACGAGGTTATACGTTTAGCTAATCAAGGCAAGAAAGCTATTGATGAAACTATGGGCGTTGGAGATCAATACAGAGATAAGTGGCTTGTTAAGGCTGGGGAAGGTCTAGGATCTATAGGAACCTTTTTCCTTCCTGGCGCGGCTCTGGGCGTTTTTGGTAAAGGTGCTGCGTTGGCAGGGTCTGCTACGGCGGGTGCTGGGTTTGGTGCCAGTGATCAAATGGATAGAATTGAGGCAACTAGAGCTAAAGGTATTGATGTCAGCAAAGAAAAAGAAGACGCTTCTATTGCTCTGGGGACGGCAGTAGGTTCTTTAGAGGCATTTGTTCCTTTTAGAATTTTAAAACGAATGAGGTTTACTGATGACGCTGTTATTGGAACTGTTTCAAAAAAGAAAAAATTTCTTGAAAAACTAGGAAACGCTGCCGTCTCTGGTGTAGGAGAGGGAGGTCAAGAAGTTCTTAACTCTATGCTTCAAAACGCTATTCAATCAAAACTTGTAGCTTACGATCCTGACGTAGAGGTGGTTAATGGTGAGTCTCTATGGGATGACTTCACTATTGGCGGTGCTGCTGGAGCAACTTTAGATTTAATTAGCAACTCATTTGTTAAAAAACAAAGATCTACTATAACGAAAGAAGCCGAGCTAGAAAGAGAGCAGCAGTTTAGGGAAGAGGAAGGCATTCAAGCAGAGAAGATTTTTGAAGCCGCTGAACAAAAAAGAATTCAACTAGAAAAAGAAGAGCAAGAATACGAGCTAAAAAGAAGTGCTGCTTGGCAGGAAGCATCAACGGATACAGAGAGAGAGTTTCTTAGGCAGGAGCAAGCTGATGCAATAGAGGCGCAGTATCCTTTTGATCCGCTTATGGCTTACAAAAGAAGGATAAGCTTTAAAGGAACAAATCTTACTCCATCAGAAAAGATGGCAAAAGAAGCGGAAGACTACGCTGAACAAATAGCGCAAGCCGCAAATAGAAGCTATCAAGGTTTCCCTGAAGACGGCAGGTTTGATGTTGTCGAGGAACCTTCAGCAGAAGGCGTTCAGTTTAAAGTTGTTCATCCTGATACGGGGATACAGTACGGGCAGCCTTATCTCGAAAGAGAAAACGCTATTCATCTTATGTCTAATCTTAACAATCAGATACTAAGAAGAAACGTAAATCGGACTGTAACAGACTCTATAGACGAGACTAACTTTCAGTACTCAACTGACGAAGTTAAATCTGTTTACTCAATAGGACAAAGACTTAATAACCCTAACAGAGATACAGTTACTGTCGCCATGATCAATGAGGCTGGCGGTACTACAGGGAAAGACTTCAACGAGGAAAGATCTTTAGACTCTCTTCATCAAAGCCAGTACAACGTACCTCCGTATACAGACAAGGGCAAGAAGATTTACAAAGATCTATCTAACCTGACCGTTGCCCAGCAGATTAACTTAAAAAGAGTTCAGAAGGGTTTGCCTGAAACAAATGAGTTTTCTTTACAAGAAGCAAAAGAAGCTCTTGGCGATAAGTACAATAATGTTTTTGATCTAATGCTAGGTGTTCGTATTCCTGATTCAGAAGCCGGATCGTATACAGACTTTGGTTCTGTTGGAGCCAAGGCTGCCGCTAGAAGAAACGAAAGCGAAGCTCAGAAAGACATAGAAGCAGTTCTTGAGTCGAAGAATATTACTTCAGACATTAACTCTCCCGAAATGAAGTATGTATTTGGCAAGATTGTTAATGAAACAAGCATTGACAATATGACCCCCTCTCAGAAAGTCTACCTAGCTGGTGAGTTAAGCGCGTTACCCGCACTACAAAATCCTGCTCCAATCCCAGACTTTGCGCCTAACCCTTATACATTTGGGCAGTACAAAAAAGCGTTGGAGAGAGTCAGAGAAACCGGCGATGGAACAATAGAAAACATTCAAGAATCTTTTGAAGAGGATCAGTCAGAAAAAAGAGCTGTAGTTTCTGCTAACGCTATTAGAAGCAAGCTGATAGACAGAGGCGTTATCAATGAAGACGGCTCGATGGTCAATCCAAGGCTACTTACAGCCCCTGTTGTTGACGATACAGTAGACAATGTTGTTGAGTTAAAGCCTTATGCTGAAACAGATATTGTTACCCCCGAAGCAAGAAGGTTTGAAGAAAAATTTAAAGCTGGGTTAAAGCAGCGAGGTTTAGAAGATGTTGGGTTAAGAGTTCTTTCCACGCTCAGAATCGCGCCTCAAACTAAAGACGGCAAGTTAATATATAAAAAAGATTCAGATACAGGGCTTGCCCCAGGGGTGATGGGCTATTACAGAAAAGAACTTAAATCTATCTTTCTTGGGGTAGATAGAGCGAGCGCGTTAATTAAAGCCAGAGGACAAGAGGTTACACCAGAGTCTATAGAGGCAACGCTTGAAGAAGTTTTAGACCATGAAATGGTACATGCTGTAAGGAACTTAGATCTCTGGACTAAGAAGGAATGGCAGTCCTTAGAAAAGCTTGCTAAAACAAAAATATTTCCTGGCACTGGCAACGAAACCTTTTTCGATAACGCAAAAAGAAGATACCCAAATCTTGGGGCAGAGCCTGTTTCGCAGATGGAAGAAGCAGTTGCTGAGTTAATTCGGTATGGAAGAAAAGATAAGAGTCTTATTGTAGGCAAGCCTAAATCATTAGTAAGAAAAATGTTTTCTCTGTTTGAGATGATGGCTAATGCTGTCAGGGGTTCTGGATTTAACACGTTAGATCAAGTCTTTGAAAGTACGCTAGGCAAGCTGGAGTCTGGGGAAATAGGGTCTAGAGAAAGAGGAAAGATAAGAACTCTGAGAGCAACAGAAAAAAGGCAAACAGCCGTACCAGATAGAGGCATTGGCAGAGAAGAAGATGTTATTGACCTTGATTCAAGAAGGTTAGAGAACTCAGAAGAAGTGCAGGAGTCTAGAATATTCTCTGATTTAAACTTGAGTGCCAGAAGAGACGGGTTAGCAAAAGCTTTCTTGGATGAAAATGGTTACGTTGAGTATGATCCAGACCTTATGCTAGACGATAAGCCTGACTCTGACTACTACGTTGAACAAGGAGATGGCTCTGTTGTTGCTTATAACTATCAACGCACAGACTCTGGAGGAACAGCTAAGTTTTCACAAAAAACATTTAAAAATCCTACGCTAGGATCTTTAATTAAATGGATGGACGGCGGGGGTAAAAAATCAGTTAGCAGAAGTGAGGTAGAAACTAAAGACGTTGGAAGCCCAGATACACGAGTAAGACCAGAAGTTGCTAGGGCATATAAAGCTCGTCAAGAAGGAAGGATAACTAACGAAGAATATGATGCTGTTGTTTTAGGAACTATAAGTCCTTATGACTTTGTTCCAACGCCAGCAACTAATGAGGACATGGAAGGTGCGCTAGACTCTCAAAAAAGAAATAAAATAAATGTTCCAATTGAGGATGGAACTGAAGTTGGTTTGAGATTAGACATACCAGCTTATTTGTATAAAGGGGTTTGGGTTCCTACTTTACATCCAACTCAGGCAGGAATGACAAATTCGCATAGAGCAACAGCAAGAATACTCAATGTCGATTTTACTATGAGCAACAAAAAAGGAATAGGGTCTGACCAGAAAAAAGGAATAAGCATTATAGAGTCTGAGATTCCTGGAACAAATGCTTACATAGAAAAAAAAGAAATAGAAAAATCTATACCTATTGAGTTAGAAAAATTAAAAGAAACAAAAAAATATAAAGAAGCTGATAAAAAAACTAAAGGCAAAATGAGGGCAAAAATACGAAGCCCTTTAAATAAATTTAGCAAATCTCCTTACGCCAAAATGATTGGCAAGTTTGTAAATAAAACAGACGAAGAAAATACTCTTTCGGCAAAAGAGTTTTTGAATTCACCTAACTGGATACAGGTAGGCTTTGACCCAAGAAGGCACTCATATTTCTACGACAGAAAAACAGGCGAGCCTGTTACATTTGCAGAAGAAGTTATTCAAGTTGGGCCACTGGTTCTTGCAAAGAACGCTACAAAAAACACTTTAACTGACGGGTCAGAGTTTGAAACTTTGTATGCAATAGAAGAGGTTTCCCCAGAAGAGATTTCTTTATACAGGGATGAAACTCTTGCGATAGAAGAGATAGCCGATAGGAATCCAGCAGGATCACCCGTTCATCGTTACGATGAAACAAATGCTAAAGTTCAAGATGACTTGGCTGATCAGATAGAAAATGAAAAAGCTCCTGTGTTTGAGTTTCAAACGCCTAATAGAAGATATGGAAAGCTTAAATGGCTGACCTATCAAGTAGCTGATAAGTTTGTAGGGTTGAAGGTTGTAGAGGATTCAATCAACAAGATAAGAAGATCACGAAATCTACCCCCGCTTAAAACCTTGGACTCCGCTTATGCTGGCGAGCAATCTATATCAGGCAAGGCAGGCAACGAGCTTAGGACTTTTGAGAGAGAAAAAAAGGAGCCTATAGCAGACAAGATAGCTAAGTATAATTTAACTAGAGAGCAGGTTGATGACTTCTTAACTCTAAGACACGCTATAGAGAGGAACAACAGGATAGCTCTTAGAGACCCTAGCAGAGACCCAGAGTCCTTGCCAGGGGCTGGTAAGCTAAGGTCTGGCGAACTGCTTACCAACACCTTTGTAAAGTCTAAGATGGAAGGTCTTTACGGTATGCGTTGGAATGATGCCACCCAAACATGGTCTGGCGGTAACGCGAGAGCAAAACAGCTTCTTGATGTTGCCAGCGATACAGATCAGATAGTTAACGATACTATTGACAGGTCTGTTAAGGGCGAGCTAATGAACAGAGAGGCTGCCGAATCTGTTAGATCAATCTTTAAGTACTACACCCCCTTGCAAGGGAAAAATGTTGAGGATGAGATTGCTAATGTTATTGCTGGTAGCGTAGGTGTTAGCGGTAAATCGTACAGCATCAAAGGTAAGGAGGTAAGAGGAGCTATGGGCAAGGAGGGTTCTTCTTACTCGCCTCTTGGAACTATACTCACTAACGCTGAAAAAACAATTAGCCGGTCTTTAAACAATACAGAGTTTGGTAAAAAACTAGTCAACCTAATTGACTCCTCGCCAGATAACGAGTTCTGGGAGGTTTACTCTCCTGCAAACCCAAGATACAAAAAGAACTTTAGCCGAAGGTATAGGTACATAGGCTCTGATCCAGAGCTTTCAAAGCAGACCTTTACTAAAGTTCCCCCAGGTATGAGCAAGAAAGACTTCATTGAATCTGTTGAGTTTGTCCCAGACAGAGAGACAAATGATTTGATTGGGGTAAAGATAAAAGGCGTTCAGCATTACGTTGACATCAAGGGTGATGAAAATTTAAGAGCCGCGCTAATTGCCAGCGATGGCAACTCAGCCAACATATTAGTTAGAACCTTTGGAAAAGTTAATCGCTTCCTGTCTATGGTAAACACTCAGCTTAACCCAGAATTTATTATTGGTAATTTCGCCAGAGATATCCAAACAGCCATCTACAATATTATTGGCGAGCAAGATATGGCTGGAGGTAAAGCGCAAGTCCAAAATCTTTTTAAGAAAGATGGGCAAGAGACGCTTAGGGGTAAAGCAAAAAAGCAAAAGTTAATTAAAGCGGTTATTAAAGATGTTATGCCGTCGATGGGAGTTTTCTATAAAGCATTGCGTAGATACGACCCTAAAGACGGGACGTTCAAGGGAGACTTAACTGGCATAGACCCAAGAGACCTTGCTAACGTAAAAGAATTTTTAGAGTCTGGAGCTAAGGCTGATTGGTTTTACACCAGACCGCCAGAAGAGCAGGGTCAAACCATAGATAATATGATTGCTATGGCTAATGGAACCTTTGTTGGTTCTGCTAGGAAGAGATGGAATAACGTAATGGAATTCGTTGAGGATTCAAACTCCGCTGTAGAAAACGCGGTACGTCTTGCCACGTTCAAGGCTTCAAGAGATTCTTTGATGGAGTCTGGAGTAAAAAGAGAAGAGGCTGTTGCTCAAGCGGCAGACCTTGCAAAGAACCTGACCATTAACTTTAATAGAAAAGGCATGGCTGGCGATGTTTTAAACAGCTTATATTTGTTCTTTAATGCCAGCGTCCAAGGCACGTTAAACTTTGGTAAAGGTTTATTCGGCCCTAACATGAACCCTTTAAGCCCAGAAGCAAGTAGAAAGAAGCAGGGAATGGTTGCGGGTTTGACCTTGTTCTCTGCTTTACTTGCGGATAGAGCGGAGGAAGAAAGCGAAATAAACCCTGAGACCGGAAGAAGTTTTTATTCAGAGATACCTGATTTCATTAAAGCAAGAAACCTTATTGTTATGGCTGACACCTCTGTTGCAGAAGGCATGAACCGTTCAAACACCTATATAGGAAAGGATGGTGAAGAGTTTGGCGGGTCTCAATATTATTATACGATCCCTCTACCTTACGGATACAATGTATTTTCTTATCTAGGGCAGTCTATAAGCGACTTGAGCAGAGATAATCTCTCTGTTACTGACGTTGCAGCCAACCTGACAAGCGCGTTGATGGGATCGTTTTCACCCATTGGTATTTCCCCAATACCCACGGTTCTCAGCCCTTTTGTTGAGATTGATCAGAACGAAAACTTCTTTGGATCGCCAATATACAAAGACCCGACTATGTTTGGAGGCACTGGCCCTGCATCAGCTTTAAGTATGCGTTCAACAGCCGCGCCGTTTAAGTTTCTTGCCGAAACAGCTAATGCTTTAGGCGTTCCAGGAGTTATTAAAGCAGGGAACAAGTATGAGCCAGGAACCTTGGATGTTTCTCCAGACACGCTTGAGCATCTGTATGAGTTTGCTGCGGGTGGCGCAGGGCAGTTTGTAAAACGAGGTGGTCAATTTATAGGGAAAGTAGCTAGCGGGGAAGACATTGAATTAAAAGATACTCCTTTCCTCAGAAGGGTATACGGAGAGACAGATCAAAGAGAGTCTCAAGGGGATTACTTTGACAGGATTGCAATCTTAAAGAATAAAGAAACCGCATTAAAAAACATGACCGGAGCAGACAGGCTGTCTTACAGGGATGATAATATTAATCACCTGAGAATGCTGAACTTATACAAAGGGACTGAAAAGAAATTAAAAGAGCTTAGGAAGAGAAGAAAGAAGTTAAACAGAATGGCGAGCTTCAATCCTGAATTTGCTGAGAAGCTTTCTGATTATGAAGAGACTTATTTTGAGGTGGAAAAAAGATATTACAATAACTTTAACAAGCAGTACGACAAGGTGGTAGGAAGATCAGAGTAGGTTAATCGCTTAGAGATTAATCTTCTTCTGGTCTAGTCCAGTTAGGAAAGCTAACAAGATCAAAAGACAGAAGGCTGTCTACCTCTTCATCTGAGACCTCCCTCCAAACCGCTTTAAGTCTTTCGTAAGCATAATCAGGATCGTTCATCATTCTATCCATATGCTCTTTCATGGATTTTTCGTGCTTCCAATCTCTAATATCAGTTACTTTATTCATAATAGTGTTTTCTTTATTAGTGTGATACCGTAATAAAGCCGGAACAGAATCTCCAAAAAATTCTTTTCGACAAACGTTGGAAGTACTCCTTTGCCCCTCTTCGGAGGGGTATTCAACATTAAAGAAAAGATACTCTTCTCTTCCTGACCTTTACTATTTTTTCTTCTGCCTTGGTTTTCTTTGGCTTTAAAGTATCGTTTATAACCATCATTCTTTGATTATTCAAGTAAACTATTTTGTAGTACTCTTTATATCCCGCCATTATAAGCTCCTCTCTCTAAATTAGATGATGCGTTTTTTGGGACTAGTGCATCAAGCTAGCTCTCACCGGCAAAAGACAAAGCGTTTAGCGCAACCAAGGGTTAGAGATCCCAAAACCAAACTCTTATATTTTTCGCCGTTCCCAGAGGTGCGCGAACACCCCTATAAATTCCTCTCCCTCTCTAATCTCTCAACCTCTGCATTAGCATAGAAAACAATTTTCTTAGCATCTCTCATTTGATTACTATGAGAAGCAGAGCCATACCTATAAGAAGTACGAAATATTTCGCCAATATTAGCGTTCATATTCTTATGATTAATAAGATGTTGTATCTCTCTTGCATAGTCGGGTAGCTGGTAGTACGTTGCCGTAGAACCGTCTGATATACTTGAATCACTCATCAATGCTATCCCCTTTCATTCTGTCAACTTTCCATCGCGCCAATCTTTCAGCGTCTTGATTTTCAATGCGTTTAATAATTGTTCTAAGTGCATTTTTAACCAAGTTTGTTTTCAGGGATAAAGAATAATTCTTCCATGTGCCGATTGAAAACTTCACTACAGTTTTGCCCTCAAACTCCAGCCGGTAATAGCCAAGCTTGTTGTCAACATACATTTGACCACCATGACCTTGGATGTCATCAAAAATATCTTTAAAGTTCTTATTAAGTTCACGGTTATAAGCTTGCCGCCGCTGATCTCCGTCACCCTTCTGAGTTCCTACGCCAACCGATCTATCGCCTGGATGCAAATAATCACTCACCCCGTCAGCCATAGGGTCTTTTAAATACTTCTCATCTCCAAACAAGTTCTGGAGGTGCATAACGTATCTCCTTACCGCCTAGTTATTGACTGTTATCAACCCTTTCTCTACGAGAATACTCCACGTTCTTTCCAAAGCCCTAAACTGACATTGCAAAAGATCCTCTTTGGTTAAGTTTGTTTTTGCCCTACCGTCAATTACGTTGTGGCAATCCGAACAACCGTATACTGCAAAGTAGTCTAGGGATTTAAGGGCCATGCCTTTTCTTGACGAGTTAAGATGACATAGAACGGTGGTTTCTGCGTTGTTGTTGCAATGAGGGAATATCTGCAAGGTACACATCTCACCTCTCGCAGACTTTCTAATCGCATGTTTTGCCATAATAAGTCCCGCCTTTTGTTGCTTTCTTATTCTTCCTTAGAGTCCAAGGTTTGGATAACAATTCGGCGGCTCCGTCTAATGATCTATCTGCTGACGCATCCATCTCTCGCCTCTTGTCTGCAAAAACCTTCCACTCTTCCTCTGTGCATTCACTCTTCAGCATTAGTAACTTTTTTTCCTCTGCTCCATTCTCTAAATAATTTATCTATTTCAGGATTAGTTTCACGAGACTTTTGTTTTATGCTTATATAAGCATCGTTTTTATTTGTAATTTCAAATGTTGAAATGTAATCGGGGAAAGCTTCTCCCAAGATTATGTCCTCTAGTGTGCATGGGGATATAATATCAACCAGCTCTGACACACTATGGTTGCCCCAAAGGATTGGAGAGTCTGGTACAGGCTCGCCCAAAGAATCCCAATCAAGTACGTTGAAATCTAACGTGTATAAGCTCGGCTTTCTTATTTTACTGCGAGTCTTCATTGCTTATTCCTGGGCCTATGCACTCAACTGAGTAAAGGTCTTGATTGTTGTTTCCACTAAACCAAGTTACTAATTCTGCTTTAATATCTCTACACGCTTGATACGAGGGGTATTCATCCCATATAAATATTCCGTAAGCAGTGAATATGTATAAGATAATAATATTTCCCACCAAAAGACCCTGCTCTTACTTATAGGCTTCGTTTTGTTCAGTTTCTGGATCATCTGCGAGCCAGCGTCCTTTAGCGTCTCTTGCTCTAACCTTAATTTCTGGTTCTTTTTCAGCGTATGTTTTAGCAACAACCCTTGCTAAAGATCTTTCCCTAGCCTCGTTGTCTTCTTCGAACAAGTCTCTTTTCTTGCTGCGAAAAATGTTAGTTAACCAATTAAACATCATCATCCTCCTCTGTTTGTTCTTTAATCATATATTTTAATTCGCTCAACTCTGTGTAAATCAAGTCTAGCAATTGCTTAAACTCATCAATGTCATCTTGACTCATTACAATCAAGGTCTTTTTATCCATATTCGTAATCCTGGGGGGACATCTCAGGCATATGTGTAGCGTTCTTTCCTTGTGATGTCTGCTTTCTTGTCCTAAAGAACCCCTTATGTTCGGGATGTTTTTTCATAAACCTTCTAGCGTAGAAAGCCCTGTAGTTGTTTCCAACCTTGAACTGCGTAACTCCATCACCGCCAGCGTCTTTTTCCCAACGAATTCTTTCAAAAATGGCATTCACGCTGTAGTTTTTAAAGCCCCTATTAATCATGCTGAAGGAAAACTGCTCAAACATTTCCCAAACTTCGGGATGTTTTTCGTGGTAAGCGGTCACCTGTTTCCTCATTTCCTCCAGCCTATCCACCGAACTTCTTCCTAGCTCCTCCGTCATAAGCATGGGCGTGGCCTTCCTTAACCAGAGCATCATTCAGAGACCTATAGCCTGCGTAAAGAACACCCAGATACCGTCCATATTTTCCTTTCTCTTTGGTGCAGACCTTCAAAGTCCCCTTGGCAAAGCTCGCTTCGCACATCTCTTTGAGTCGAGCTTTAGCAGCTAAACCCTTCTTCTTCTCAGCGAGATTGCGAGTTCTGGACTCCCAAGCGTTGATTCCAGAGAGTCTCACCCTAATCTTGATGCTGATGTTGAACCCCACATCCACGTTTAAATCCACAGTATCGCCGTCAACGATTTTTACAATGTCTTTTACCTTATAGTAATAAAGCAGTTCCATTCTAGCCATTTGCATACTCCTTATATTCTTCTGGTGTTGGTGGAGGAGGAACAGCGAATCCCGTTTGAGCCGCAACAACAATAAGAGTATCTATTAACTCCGCATATTCGCTTGGGCTGCTACGATCACTTCGCTGCATAGGTCTTATCTTTATTCCAAGCCTTGTCTCAACGTCTTCAGACCCAAAGCTGCGGCACAAAAGCTCATTATGCATTTCATCCTGGGTTAGGCCGCAAAAATTAGCAAACTCTCTCTCCCATTTTCTAAAATAGTTCTCTTGTGCGCGAGATCTTGACTTCTTTTTGTGAGATATCTCTAGGTTTACGCCCAGCTTTGCTCCCGCAAAAATCTTTCTTATGTGATCTGCTTGTTGAGGAAAGACCTCAGAGATAGCGTCTTGCAGTCTCTGAGACTTTTCTTCTTGAGCCACCAAGGTTATTTTAGAAGGGGATGTCATCGTCCAATTCCTGTATTGGCTTAGGCTCAGGCTTAGGCTCAGGCTTCTTGTAACTCCCTTGACCTCCGTCATCCCCAGCCCTGCAAGACAGCGCAGCACTAAAATAAGTTTTGCCGCTGGATGATTGAGTTGCGTCCCAGAAAGCAATGTTTACAACAGCCTTGCCTTGGTTGTTTTTGTAACCATCGATTAGGGCTTGCATCATCTCGCCTTCAATCTCAAACTTACCAGACCAGTCGGGCATCTTTTCGTTTGACTTGATATCGTTCCTAAAAATGTTTGCTTTGGTTTTTATAAAAGCCACTCTATTCTCCTTCGCTCTTTGATAATTCTTCTTTCCTTGCCTTCGCAAGGGTCATAATTGCTTTAAATTCTTCTTCGCTAATCTGTTTGATGGCGTTTAAATCAGTCCTAGCGTCTTGTGTTAGCTGATGAGAAAGAGCTTTAACGTCTTGAACTTGGTTAAGAGCATGTTTAAACGCCTGATCTCTATGCTCTACCAGATTAAGGTATCTATCTTGGCTTGAGTCTTTCAGCTTCATAATATTTAACCCTTCCGCGAGGTTTACCTGCCAAAGGTTAATTACCGTTTTTACTGTGGGGTCTTTGGTTATGATCTGAGTAAACAGGTTGTCAGCCTCAACCAAGGTTTTCTCTTCTACAGCCTCTGGGGGCGGTTCTTTTTCAACCTCCTTTTTGACCGGCTCCTTTTTAGCGGGTTGGGCAGAAGCCGTCATCCCTTCCGGTCTACTCTCCTTAAATGCGTCTGCCTCGTCTTCTGAGTAGACATCACCGTGCAATCCAACAAGCTTTAGAATAACCCTGTCCTTAGCTCGTTTCTCTGCCATAGCGAACGGATACGAGTTCTTATTATTGTAAGAGGCGGCCTCCCCGATAGACCATTCTGATCTTTCCCCCATCCTGCCCACCACCATTACAACAGCCTCTTTCTGCGTGACGTTGGCACACAAGATTTGAGGAGGGTCAAACACAACCCCTTTGTGGGCGGCTACCTTTTCTAACGCCTTGTGAAGCAAGACATAGGTTCCATGACAGTCCCATCCAGAGCTATCTGGCGTTAGCCCTATCTCTCTTAGTACTTCTCCCACTTTGTCTGGGACAGTTGATTTCTTAACCACAATACTCCTCCTTAATTTTGACTTGAAAACGGGTTCTTCTTATGTCCAAGAAATTCAGTTCTTAGAATAGAGACCGGCTCCCCGACGATCTTAGATAGATCCTTGTCAATAATTTCGACAATCTCTTTTGGCTCTAAAGACAAAAATATAGCCTCTGGGATAGAGCTTATTTGCTGCCCAGAAACCTTCTCAATAATGACTTGGCCTGACGCGACTCTACCTTTGACCGATATCGTAGTGATCTGCCATATGCCTAGCATATGCTCCTCAAGTCTTGTCATGCGCTCGTACCTGTCAGTTCGTTTTGATACTGGTCGCACCATCGAGCTACCCCGCACCAATCTTGAGCGCAGCGGGTGCATTCCCCAACTCTAGTATCAACATAGTGATCTTTGCCTAGACTATCGGCGTGTTCATTGGCATCATCTTCGGCAGCATGCAATTTGATTGCTCTCACCCTGCTCTTTTTCATCACCGCAAATTTAGTGTTCTTTTGCCACCGCTCAGATGGTTGGCAAACAGGGATAACGCCATCAGTCATATCCTCAAAAATTGCTTTTTGATGCAAGGTCACCCTCTCCAGCATCCAATCATCCTGCTCTTGATCAGACCACAATGGGATTGTGACCACGGTTATCGGGGAGTTGGGGTAGTTTTCTTCCATAGAGGCCTTTCGTCTTTGCCAATCCCTTAAAGCCGCTATGATGCGTAACTCTTTAACCTTCATTCCTTTTGCGTGACGGACTAGCCAAGCGTAGCTATTGAGTTGCTTGTGCCAATCAGCCTTGTCAAATATGACTGACCAAGCTGAAGTCATTTTATAATCTGAGACAATGACTCCGTCCTCCTCGATTTGCTGCAAATCAATGGCTCCAGAAACCTTCCATCCTTCGATGTCAACAAACAACCTTTCCTCAGAGACTATGTCTTCGCCCTTCTGTTCAGCAGCTTCCTCAAAGAGGTTGTGCATAGCCGTGCCCAGGGTAGAAAAGATCAGCTCACTGACATCGCTCTCCATGTCCTGATCATGTCGCCTTTGTAAGACCTTGACCCTTGGAGAGTCGATCAATTGAGTGACGGTAGCGTCAGAATCACCACTGTTGTAATGGTTGGTCTGAAGCGTATCGACTACAATTTCGGGAAGGTTATGAATGTTGGTTAGATTCGCCATCGTCAGCCCTGTATTTATAAACACGAATTCCAGTAAGATCTTCTTTCGTTTCTTTGCTTAGGCTGTACCTAAACTCTTTACCATTTTTTTCGTAGTGCCTGTAGACCATGCTTCGGAGTGTGTACATTTTCTTCTCCTGATCATCAGTCCTGATGAAAAAGCTTTCGCCATCCTCCATCGAGATCATCGCCTCTTGTATATTCTTTGGAAGAAATTCTCGATTCATCTTTCGCTTTACATCTGCGGGTGGCTCTACCCTTTCGATTGAGATAGTATCTTCGTTGTTCATCGTCATAATAAATGTTCCCTTGTTGTTCCAGATCAATGATAAAGTCTTTAAGCTTTGCCATAACGAATCTCCAAAAAAAGAATGCTAACATTAAAGAATATTAAGTACAACAACCTATGAAGAATAAAATAGTTATACTTGGTGAACCCGCCTCCAAAGCTAATAGCCGGATGCTTGTTACGATCAAGGGCAGACCGGCATTCATCAAGAGTAAAAAGGCTAGGGATTATGTGAAGATGTTTGACTCACAGTGTGAAGCCATCGAACCCCTGTTTGAAAACGATGTCAGCGTCACGATGACTGTTTATTACAAGTCTCGTAGACCAGATTTGGATGAAAGCGTAGTGCTGGATTGTATGCAAAATAAAATCTATAAGAATGACCGCCAAGTCAAAGAGAAGCACATTTATTGGGGGCTGGACAGAGAAAACCCTAGATGTGAAATAGAGGTAGAAGAGATTGAACCTAAAAGTTGAGATCATTCGCAGGGCTGTCAAAGACCTTGGCGAAAGTAGTTCTAACAATAAACAAAGCTCATTGCTTTACCTGCATAGCAACAATTTTTTAAACGACTGTAAGTCTGCGGCTGTTGATTCTGTGTGGGTTAGAGGAAAGGTTGAGACCGCGATGAGCGAAGAGGGGGCAAGAAGAAAGCACTTAATAAACAAGCTATCTAATGATTTGCTATTCTATTGTTAATTTTTTTATGATAGCTTATATTCAATTGCTTACTCTTTAAAAGCATTTTACTAACGAACCTTAAAGGAGGGTTTTTTGAATGTCAACTCAAGTAATGCGTGAATTTTTAAGTACCATACAAGAAAGCAACAGATACCTTTGTCCAGAATGCTCACACAAACGAAAAAATAAACACGACAGGAGCTTGTCAGTTACAGTGGATGGTGAGGGGGTTATGTGGAAATGCCACCACTGCGATTCTGAAGGCCGTCACACGCATAAAACTTTAAAGGACGGGCTATCGCCCATTAAAAAGTATACGGCTCCTACGGCTCCTACGGCTATATCAGTACCAAAAGAGAGTGATATGTCCGTGGCTGAGAAGTACTTGGCAACCAGAGGGGTCAGGTACGAATCAATTAAAGATCGTTTTAAAATTGTCACGGGTAATAAATTCTTTCGGGCTAAGGGAGATGATGATCAGGGCGAGGTTCCCAGCATTGGTTTTGTTTACGGAGATAATGAGGCCGTTAAGTGGAGAACAATTGAAGGCAAGAGATTCACCCAGGACGGAGCAGCTAGGAGTCTTTGGGGGATTGATAAGATCAGGGAGGGAGACCTTCCGAAAACGCTAATCATCACAGAGGGAGAGATTGATTGCGCGAGTGTCGCGTCAGTGGTCGGCAAGGATGTTGGCGTGGTCAGCGTACCCAACGGTGCGCCATCGAAGGTCAGTGAAAACAAGCGGGTTAGCCCAGAGGATGATAATAAATTCTTCTACCTGTTTGAGGCAAAAGATATTCTTGAAGCTGCAACAGACATTATCTTGATGACGGATGATGATCCCGCTGGTGCTGCGTTGAAAGAAGAGGTTGCTAGACGCACGGGTAGAGCGAAGTGTAAGGAGGTCAAGTACCCTACAAATTGCAAGGATGCCAACGAGGTTCTGTTGAAGTTTAGCAGCGAGTATCTCTTGGATTTGATAGAGAGCGCGGAATATGTCCCGCTAGACGGCATCTATTCGGCAATGGACTACGTCGATCAGGTTCAGAGCCTGTACGAAAACGGCATGATGTCCGGCGTGAGTACCGGAATACCCTCCGTTGACGAGCTATTTACCATCAGCGGTGGTCAGTTGTCTATTGTCACGGGCATTCCAGGGAGTGGTAAGTCGGAGTTTATCGATCAGATCATGGTGAACCTAGCCGTGAATGAATCTTGGAAGTGGGCTGTCGCGAGCTTTGAGAACCCTCCCGCCCTTCACATCGCCAAACTGTGCGAAAAGATTACCAAGAAGCCTTTTTTTAAGGCGGATGGAAAGTCTAGGATGAATGTGGATGAGTCTGATGACGCGCTACAGTTCGTGAATAAGCATTTTGCTTTCATCGAACAGAGGTCTGGGGACATGATTGACCTAGAATCTCTTCTATCATCCGCTCAAAGCGGGATTTTGAGACTTGGTTGCAGGGGTTTAGTCATAGACCCTTACAACTACATCACTCAGGATAGGAACGGTGAGGACAACGAGCATCAGTTCATCAACCGAATGCTGACAAGACTTGTTGCATTTGCACGTTCACATGACGTTCACATTTTCCTTGTAGCCCATCCATCCAAAATGCCTACCGATAATACGGGCAAGAGCGCGATACCTAATGGGCATCATGTATCAGGGTCTGCGGCATTCTTTAGTAAGGCTGACCTTGGTATTACTGTTCATAGGACGGACAACAACCCTCAAGTGCATTGCTGGAAGTGCAGGTTCAAATGGCAGGGACAGCTTGGAAGCACTACGCTGAGTTACAATTTAGATAATGGTGTATTCTCTGAGAAAAGGTATGGTTTCGAGGATTTAAACATTGCCGACATCGAATTTTAGAATTAATGAGATAGGCAATAAAACCCTACATGAACGGCATGAGATAGCTCTTCAAGATTCTAAAAGTTCAAAGTTTATGCAAGCCAAGGTCAAGGATCAGATGTTCATTGACCACTTGTTGCTTAAAAACATTCTTGATCTTGATCAACATGCCGTTGCTGAAAGGATTGTTATTCTCGCCAGCACATCAGGATCTTACGCTAAAGCCCCAAGCTTTGGTGCTATCGCTTCTGACGCGCCAAACAAAAAAGATATGCTATCTAACTCTTTGATTAAATTAGGAAATAAGTTTAAAGAGATAAGGAGAAGGTTTGGAGATGAAGGGATTGTTGTTGTTACAAACCACGTTATCCTGGATCGCTGGACTGATTGCCGGTACACAATTAGTTTCTTGGGTGAAGTTCTAAAAAAAAAGGCCAGCCAGTAAAAGAGGTAAACTGACCGGCCTTTCCCAAACCTACACAAGGAGGTTAATCCACAAGGGATCAGGTAGAGCATACTCGCGCAGGTTTTCTAAAGCAATACAGCTATATGTCCTGACAGACCACGCAAATGCCATCATCATTTAGCTGATCAAGGTCATAGGTATATCCGCATGTATCACAGACCTCATCGTTCCAAGGTGCGTTGGAGTCTTCCGCAGCACCAGCGGGATATTCGTACCCAAATCCAGAGTTCATACTAATATCTCCCTGAGAGACGGCATGAGCCTCTCATGCAATTCTGACTCAGAGTAAGAGGCCGCGCAGGTGCGACAAATGTAAGCCGTATTGTCATTAAACTCGATGGTGTCGTATGCGCTGTCACGCTTTACGTCTTTGTTGCATACGCCGCATTGACCCATGATCTCGTAGCTATTGCTCATGATGTACTCTCCATTCTAGATTCAAGTAATTCATCAAGCCATTCAACTGCCTCAGATTCATTTTCTGAGCAAGCGAGACAAACAACCTCTCCCGATTTTTCTTTCCCAGGTATTCTTCCTGTTGCAAAAAACAACTTGGCTATACCGTCATACTCAACTTCCATATTGAAATCCTTCATAGCTTTATCCTCTCTAATTCAAACTCATTGGGTTTCTTGACAAAATCTCCCCATTGCTTCGCAATTGCTTCAGCAATTCCTGAGAAGGTTGTTGATCTAATTTTCCATCTGTCTTTTGATGGAGGTAGGTAATGAATTCGCTCTCGCTTATTCTTCGGAAGCGTCATCATCTCTTCATAGACGTTATTGGTATCTTTGAGGGGGGGTAGGTTGTGTAACCAAAACCCCGTTTTCTTTTGCTCTAGATGACCGAACTGGTAGGGCTGAACGAACTGCGTAGCTCTGACAGGTAAAACATTAACTGGGTTTTCCATAGCAACATGGTTCGCGTGTTGCTTTGCCTTCTCCCAGAGAGCCATAGTCCACTCCACAGACGCTAATCTCTGTTCGTGCTTGGGCATTCCCCTGCCGTAAGTAGAGTTGCCTGAGACGGCAATGGCGGTGCAGGGAGGGTGCATTATAATGAGATCAAGCTTGGTCTTTGACGCTAATTCAAACATCTCTTTGCAAGTTTCAATCGCCTCAAAGCAATCCCCTTCGATGTGCCAGTGGTCTCCCTCTGAAGGCAGGAGATCATTCGTAATGACCATGAACCCCTGAGACCTCAAAGCAAACCCCACTGTGTCGCTAAATTCACACAGCACTAATGCGTTATGCTTCATCCCAGATCCATCCCATGTTAAGGACATACAGCCCGTTTTCTGTTGGGGTGATCGAGTGCAAATCTTTCAGATTTTCTGAGCAATCAGGGGTACAGGTGTAATACTTCAAGATTTCCTCAAACACGTTCCTTGTGACAGCGGGAACTAACCACCCATTCCACCGCTCACAACCTCCATTAGATCCATAATCTACACCCAGGTAAACATTATCCTCCCAGCCCTCGATTGAGAATTTAAGCTTTCCATTATGCAACAGCCGGTGCGCTTCAAGCGGATGAAGGTCATTCAAAATAATAGGGTTTTTGTGGTGAGACAAAATATTTTGCAGGGATGTTTTGTCAAGACCTTTCTTAGAAGTCTTGTAATGCTCTCCTTCCTCTGCGTCACACAGATCATCAACAATAACGATATTGCCTCTCAAGATGCTTTTTATTTGTTTCTTTTTTACTTCTTCATTTACTAAATTAGAGATATGTATTTCCAAAGTTGTTGGGAAATGAGCATTCTCTGGGTTGTACTCCTTGCCCAAAAACCATGTCGGCAAATGCTCCATGCACCACTCGTTGAGATTTTTTAAATCTGCACGGCTCACGCCTTCGACGAGATCGATATCGTTCTCGCCTCCTGTACCTCGATTACTAACCAAGGCAAACAGCTTAGAGTCAACGAACAACTCCGCTTTGAAAGCCTCCGTTTCTTCGCTCCACTCTTCATACAGCTTTACTTTTTTCAGTTCTATTCTCATTGTTTAACCTCTCTTTTTTGATCTAACCAAACTTGAATGATGTACTTAGCCTCTGCATCGATGGTGTCGTACTGCCTACCCAGGTATTTAACCATTCTGTTTTTGACAGCGTTTGAAATCGCATCTGGATTTGTTTTTGTTATTTTTAGAATGGATTCCAAATCATCGAAATACTTATCCATCAGCTTTCGGCCTGATAAAGAAATCAATCGTTGCGGAATTCTGGGGATGCATAAAACAATAGTTGTTTATCTCTGATTTTTCTTCGTCCAAGACAAGAACGCCGCTCTTTTTCTTGAACTTCCCACTTTTGTTTTTCTTGTAAACGTTTTTGTATTCCTCCACGTTTAAGATGCATTCAGTCTCTTCGTCTACCTCAATGCCGTACTCCGCTTTGATATAATTCTGCAAAGCCTCGATCATGTCGTACCCGTCAATAGTTATAATCATGGTTTTAACGTCTCTTTATTTAAAGGTTGATTGTCCTGGGACTCAATTGTTCGATGGTTTAAGGAGAGGGAATCCCCCCCCTCCCCTTCTCTCATTCTTCTAAGATATTTTCAAATCGCTTTCGGCAGACACATCACAGTGTCGCAGTTTAGCGATTTGGTCAGCCATGCTTTGTCTATCCGATTTGTTATCAAAAGATAGCGAGCATGAGTCTAAAATAAAATCGTATATCTCTTTATCGGTGCAACCTTCGCTTATTGATCTAACCATCGTGTCAACTGGCTTCTCAGCTAAATAAGCTACAACTTTCATAATGTTCACCTCTTTAAATTGTGAGGGGGTTGCCCCCCCCCGTCAGGTTATGACGCTCTAAGCGCGTCAATTGTGCCATCCTTTACGGCGGCAATTAGAGCCAACAACTCGCTGTCTGAAATGTCTTTCTCAAGAGCGATCAGGTGGCTGTCGTGAGAGTTTTTAAGATCGTCTCTGATCTGTGATATAGGTTTTTGCATGGTTTTGAAAACTTCCTTTGTTAGTCGATTGTTTATAAGCCTTCTCCTCATTTGTTTACTTGTTTGAATAGTAAACGATTCGATCACCCAAATCATTACAAAATAATTATTTTTTTAAATTTCTTTTTAGATTTAACTTTCTAAGCTGAGGCTTTAGTCTCCATATGGAGGCATTACACCATCCTTGAATTGCAATATTTTTGTCATCAAAGCTTTCGTCAAAAGGATATTGCTCCGCACAATCCGCATCTTCCCCTGCTTTTTCCAGGATTTTTTGCTTCAAATTTTCTGAAGCGGTAGCAAGCATTCCGTAAGCATCTATCAAATCCTTGTTATCCATATCAATCCATCCATCCATCGTAGTAACTCATTTCAACACCGGCATCCGATAGCAACTCCATAGCGGGGTATCTCGATTCAGCGGCACTTATATTGCCTTGGCAGTCCGGTGACCTGATAATCGTTCGCGGCTCCGCGTATCGTCCCCGCTTTTTTAGATACCAAATTTGCAACCCTTTCCCAAGACACATTGTGCCTTCGTCTTTTGAACCCCTGTCCCGCCATTCTTGATCCCAAAGATGCTTTGCCTCAGCGAGTAAAGGTCTTATCTCCTCGATATCAGCGTCTTGGTAAGCGTCAACTGGTGTTCCATTTTTTCCAAACATTGGTACGTTTTTCACTTTGTATCTCCTTCAAAAATAAATCGATAAACAAAAACAGATGCTGATCCCGATATGAACACACTGAAAATAATCAACGTATTCATGTTCAGGCCAACGTGTAACTCTGAACCTACAAGAAGTAGAGTTATGCTAATCATTGCAATGCACAGTGAACTAAAAATTTTATTAAGCATTATGCTCATTCTCCTTTAGCGATCTGGTCAGCGAAATAAAGAGCCTTGGTTATATTGAACAACCCGCCGTGTGATTTTAAAACTTCAAGGTGAGCTTCAATATTATCTGCATCTGCGCCAAAGCCAGAAGCTTCTGCGGACTCAAGACCATAGGTTCCCGCAATGTGAGCAGTGTGATAGCTGTCTTCATCGTCAAGCTCTTCAACAATCTCTTCAATTGAATGAAAGGTATCAAGGTCTGCTCTCTCGACATAAAATCCATCTTCGCTCACGCTTAAAAATTCAACGTGTCCCGATTTAGTTTGATGCTGAGACAGTTCAACCTCACCATTTTTAGTCCAATCGTCCATAGCCTCCTCGATTTCACTCGCGTAGGAACAGATATAATTGTCCTGTTCTTTCGAGCCGATCATCTCGTCACTATAGTAGTCGTACCTGTTAGGCTTCAGTTTTTTGATAAGTTGTTGCCTGATTTCTTCAAGACCTATTTCATTTACTAAATTCATCACGCCTCCTCCCGAACCCAGGATAATTTCTTTTCAGGTTGGATATCGTATTTATCAACGTATGTCGGCGTGAACAATTGAGCATTCTTACCTTCAATTTCTGCCCATTTTTCTAGTGAGATAATGAATTGATCACCCCACAATTGTTGTATGTCGAGCCTCGATTGATGGCTCAACAGGGAAAAGCATTTATGTGCTATCCGCATAGTCTCCGCAACGTCATAAGATGAGTCACTGTTCATGCCGTTCTCTTCCAATTTTTTCCTGTACTCTCTGTTTATGCTCATTTCTTGCTCTCTCTTTTAATCCTGTCAAAATTAACAGGGAAATGCGGAGATTAACCCCCGCATTACTCTATTAACTCAATGCCGGTGTTGCATTTTGATCTGCAATCCGTTGCTTTTTAGTGAATGATTTTTCTTTTCCATTCAACCAATAGACCCCGAAAAGAGAGTCGGTTGGTTCGTAGACATTCATGTTCTTTTTGATACTGCAATAAATTCCAAAGGCAGCGTACAGGGTGACATATGACCCAGGGTTTTTCTTAGAGGCCCATAGTGCAAATCGCTTTGCCTCCCGCTCATTACTTCCCGCTAGTAACATTTCGCCTCCTCAATTCCATATGGCAATAATGAATTTCATCGGAATACTGTCCGCATTTAGGATTATCTGGCATTTCCTTAATCGCTTTTCGGCAATCGCTTATCACATAGTTAAGCGATTCTATAGATCGATTTTTGCAAGCTTCCATATAGCCACTGTGCCATTCCCCGTTCACGCTTATTTTTTCGTTCATATTGCACCCCATGCCACTTGTGACTCGCCATAACCTTTTGCCCATTGCGTGAATCTATCGGCGAAATGATCACCATAAATTTCTGGTCTATCCCAGAAACCAACGCCGTGACCGTTGCGCGTTAACCAAAAATCATGAGCGGATTGGGCTATTTGTTCGGGCTTGATATAGCACTCAATTCGAGAGTAAAACGAGAGGCAATCTAGCGTAGACTCCCTGATAAAATACGGGCATAGATCAGGCCCGTATGTCTCGAAATCAGGGGTATCCTCATCTGTAAATCGAACTGCCTCCAGATAATTTGCTAAAAATTCTTGTTCATTGGTTGTGAGATTAATTGTATCCATGCTTGAAACCCTCCCAGGGTTTTTATGCTGCGATTGTGATTGTGTCGATTAATGATGATTTGAAATTACTTTTTCGCGAGCCGTGTACCTGTATCGCAATGTTTCCCTGTTGTCCGTTACACTGCAAACAATCTGCGCATTGAATGCCTTCAGAGTCTGCAAAGCATTCTGATTCATGCTCAAAAAGTGAATCATCCGGCAATGCAACGCGAAAGGTTTTCGCGCCTCGCGCTTGTAATGCTAATGATTGTTTTGGGGTATCTGCACTAGCCATTAATAGCGTGAAATATCGATCATCAAAGTTTTTGTGATTCGCTTGATGAGTGTAGCCAGTGTGGCCAACGCCAAGCTTCGCGAATCGCTCGACAATGTTAAATGGAACAGCGGCAGGGTCTCCGTATGCTCCCAATCTGATTTTTCGACCATCGATATACTGAGAGTGCTTGGCATAATCAAAAACGGGATATATTCCGCGTTTAAAACTTTTATATACAGCATTAGGTGCTTGGCCGATATTGACATAACATGACCCACCTTTTTTTGTGGGATCTGGCGTGTAGTGACGTTGCGGACAGTTACCACATATGCTTTTATCCTCGCCAATTTTGGAAGCTTCGACCGGATTAATATCACTTCGCAATATCCATAATTGAACCATGTCACCAGTTTTCGCATTGTTCGTTATCATTGTCATAATGGCGACAATTGACTCCCCGTCTAATTGCGACGGGCCTTCATATAGGATATATCCCCGCTCTTTTGGCTTGATTGCTATAGCTATTTTGTTTCGTGCAAATTTTTTCATTGTGACCCCTATTGATCAGTTAGTTTTAAAATGTTTGCATTGATTGATTTTAGGATAGACTTCCAGTGTTCTTTGGAGTGCGCGTCGAAAGTTAAAGCAATGCGCTCCTGCAACCTTTTTCTCGCGTCCAGTTCTCCATATTTGTTGACGTGGTGAACTGCTATTTTGTCCATAAGGTTTTGATACTCGCTATCCATAGCGGCATTCCATAGCGCATCTAAATGCTCGTAATATTTGCCTTCATATAAGTACAAGTTAAACCTCCTCAATTGTGATGATTGATTGTTCGAATGTGACAATCACGTTGGCGTTTGGGGTGAAAAATTTCCCTATTTTCTTGTTGTGCAAATCAATGATTGGGCGTGATCCATTGCCGCATTTAGATACTGTTTTTTTGCCTTCACTATCTATAGTGCAAGTGATCAAACCTTGCGACATTTCGAGAGTGTATTTCGCTCCGGCATTGAACCCATGAGCCGAAAGCTTCGCGCCCTCAATCCAGATCTGAAAACCACGCTTTGTCGTTCTTACTGTTGTCGCTGTTGTTACTCTTGTTTTGGCTAGCATCTTATAAAAACCTCTGAATGATTAAATAAGTAAACAATTGAAGTACCCTTATAAAGATATTTAACGTGTATATCTACTGTTTATTACAAATAAAGTGATTTAATTTTTCAATACTCGTCAATTCAATAACTTACGAGCATTTAAAATAGAATGTATAACCAATACAATCACGCCAATAGCTGACAAATAGTGATAAGAGAAATGACCGAAGAAAGAGTAATTAAGCGTAGAAAAAGAACACCAACGGCGAAGCAAATAAAATTCGCTAATCTGTTGGCTAGCGGCAAACATACGCTAGTCGAGGCCTATTGCTTAAGTTATGCGACTGAAAAAATGACACAAACAACTAGAAGAAATGAAGCTTCTAAATTAGCATCGAACCCCGTTATTGCCGCTATGGTAGAAACGGAAAAGATGCGATTGACTAATATAGCCGCTCAAACTGAGAGACAGAAAAGCATTCAAACAATTAGCGACACTGAGCGGGTGCTGTCCCGATTGCGATTGTGGCTAGATAACCCTCCAGACTCGCCATTACAACTAAGAGCGAGTGAGATTTTAGCTAGAGCAATAGGACTGAATGGAAGTACTCTTGAAATAAAACAAGAGCAATCGTCTACTGATCTACTCCAATCTATCAATGCCATTCTGATCAATGCCGACCCTAACTATGACCCTGACTCTGACCCCGTCCACTAACCCCTACCCTTTCCATTCATCTGGATTTAGCGTTTGCCTGGGTTTTGCTACCCTCACCCCCCTTGTGCGTGTCGCGCATGACATATCATATACATAGTAATACACACAAATAATCCCAACTTTTTGAAAAATGCCTACAATTTATGCACTTAATCACTTAACGCTCACCCTTTTTTATAAAGGTATTGCCTGGAAAATTTAGGCTAAAAATTTTTTTAAAAAAATTTGCTTTTTTTGTCAAGACCCTTAGTATGGTAAGCTTACAAGTAATGCTATGTTTTATACGCTTATATGTATTTAGCTAGATAGATACACCCTTTGAAGGGGTGTATCGTGGTAAGAGAATAAGCTTTCAGTTAGCATTTAGCTAAAAAGGGAACTACTGTGTCTGAGAAGAATGCCTGTTTCTAACAGTATAGATCCTAATCTTTTAAAGAATATTGTTCTGCTGCCTGAAGAAGAGCAGAGGCGTGTTCTTAAACTTCTTGATGAGCTAGGCTCGGTTGAGCTTAAAGAAGCTGCACAACAAAGCTTCATGGGTTTTATTAAGTTAGTTTGGCCTGCTTTCATTGAGGGCAGGCATCACAAAATAATGGCCGATGCTTTTGAAAAAGTTGTTAAGGGTGATTTAAAGCGTTTAATCATTAATATGCCGCCAAGGCACACTAAATCTGAATTTGCTTCTTATTTGCTCCCAGCATGGTTTCTGGGGCAATTTCCTGAGAAGAAGATCATACAAACAGCACACACCGCAGAGCTATCTGTTGGTTTCGGGCGAAAGGTTCGTAACCTGGTAGATAGTGATGATTACAAGGATATATTCCCAGAGTTAGGGTTAAGAGCGGATTCCAAGGCAGCAGGCCGTTGGAGTACCAGCAAGGGCGGCGAGTACTTTGCTATTGGTGTTGGTGGTGCTGTTACAGGTAAGGGTGCTGACCTTTTAATTATCGATGACCCTCACAGTGAGCAAGAAGGCCAAAGCTCAGACCCTGGTGTTTTTGATAAAGTTTATGATTGGTATACATCAGGGCCAAGGCAGCGGCTACAGCCTGGAGGGGCTATCATCATAGTGATGACGCGCTGGCATAAGAGAGATTTGACCGGCAAAATTATTAAAACTTCTGTTCAAAGAGAAGGAATGGATGATTGGGAGGTAATTGAATTCCCAGCAATTATGCCTTCAGGAAAGGCATTATGGCCTGAGTTCTGGTCATTGAAAGAGCTAGAAGCTCTTCGTAGTGAATTACCCGCCCCTAAGTGGAGCGCACAGTACCAGCAAGACCCGTCTTCTGAGGAAGGCGCACTCGTTAAAAGAGAATGGTGGAAGAAGTGGGAAAGCGAGACCCCGCCTTTATGTGATTTTATTATTCAGTCTTGGGACACTGCATTCCTAAAGACTCAACGGGCAGACTACTCTGCCTGCACAACGTGGGGAGTTTTCTATCATCCAGATGATGAAGGCACTACACAGCCCAATATTATATTACTTGACGCTCA
>TARA_R110001599_G_scaffold191266_2_pt1 | contig 28129 bp, 19 predicted proteins | sample TARA_R110001599 | Tara Oceans TARA_R110001599 (sample SAMEA4398360) | marine metagenome | biome: Polar Biome; feature: [MES] marine water layer (ENVO:01000295) within the mesopelagic zone...; material: water (ENVO:00002006), including particulate matter (ENVO:01000060) such...
CTGGCCAAATCGGGAATGATGTTTACCCAGCATTATTCTGGCGCACCTGTTTGTGCTCCCGCGCGCTATATGCTGATGACGGGGAAACAACCGGGTAAAGCTTACATCCGTGGTAATGATGAATGGGCAGAGCGAGGTGAGGTTTGGAATTACGAAAAGGCAGTAAACGATCCCAATTTAGAAGGTCAACGACCTATCCCCACAAGCACTGTCACTTTGGGAAATGTATTGCAAAATGCTGGCTACAAAACAGGTATTGTTGGCAAATGGGGTTTGGGCGCTCCTTTGTCGGAGTCTGTTCCCAACAACATGGGATTCGATTTCTTTTACGGCTATAATTGTCAGCGTCAAGCCCATCAGCTGTATCCAAAACACCTTTGGAAAAACGAAGAAAAAGTATGGTTAGATAATGACTTGGTTGCGCCAAGTCAGAAGTTGGCTGCCGATTTAGACCCAATGGATTTGGCCAGTTACGACATGTTCAACAAGCAACCCGACTATGCGCCAGCCCTAATGCAAACCGAAGTGCTCAACTTTATTGAACAGCATAAAGATGAGCCGTTCTTTATGTATTACGCTACGCCAATCCCACATTTACCCATTCAGGTGCCGCAAGAATACACCGATCGTTATGTGAAATTATGGGGAGAAGAAGAACCTTATGTGGGCGACAAAGGCTACTTTCCGAACCGTTATCCGAAAGCAGCTTATGCTGGAATGATTACTTATTTAGATGATCAGGTAGGTGAAATTGTAGCCAAATTGAAGGAACTAGGCCTGTATGAAAATACGCTCATCGTGTTCACCAGCGATAACGGTCCCACCTACACTGGCGGAGTAGATGCGCCCTATTTTGAAAGCGCATCGCCTTTCGAAACTGAGTATGGCCGCACCAAAGGCTTTACTTATGAAGGAGGAATTCGTGTACCGATGATTGCCGCTTGGCCAGGTCAGATTGAGGCAGGCGCTAAAACCAATCATGTTTCCGTTTTTTGGGATGTGATGGCCACCGTGGGCGATCTTACCAATACTGAAATACCAAAAGACACCGATGGCGTTAGTTTTCTTCCCACCCTAACGGGCAAAGGAACCCAACAAGACCGTGAATATTTGTATTGGGAGTTTCCTGAATACCAAGGTCAGCAGGCCATACGAATGGGCGACTGGAAAGGTATCCGAAAAGATATCAAGAAGGGGAATATGGCCATAGAGCTCTATAACCTCAAAACCGACCCTGCTGAGCAAACCGACATTGCTGCGCTTCATCCCGACATCATCAAACACATGGAGGAAATTATGATCAAGGAGCACACCTCTGCCGAACTCGACCGTTTTAAAATGACCGCATTGGGCGATGTAATGACCGAGGGAAAATAATTACTAAACGCTCGCTCTTCGAAACATCTTTCAGTAAAAAGTAATTTATTCCTAGTTCTTCATAAACCTAAATCGTCTTCCTTGGTTAATTAAAAAGCAATATTTCATATCCCTGTTGAGAATTATGGAGTTATTTGTACAGGATAAAATTTACATTGAAGAGATTAATTAAGAATCGTTTTTTAAGAATACTGACCCGAGTTATCATCGGTGTGCTTATTTTTTTCGGTTTGCTGGTTCTTTTTATTCGAAGCCCATGGGGTCAGAATATAATTGTTAATAAGGCGGTAAGCTTTATCGCTGACAAAACCGGTACCGAAGTAAGCATCGATAGGCTGTACCTCACATTCTCGGGTAACCTTTATGTAGAAGGACTTTATTTGGAAGATGAGCAGCAAGACACGCTTGTGTATTCTAAGGGTTTAGAGGTATCTGTGGCGCTACTTCCTTTAATCAAAGGCGATCGTATCAATGTGAAATCTGTTGACTGGGATGGATTGAAAGCCAATATTCACCGACCTGCTTCAGGTGACAATTTTAACTACAATTTCTTAATCGAGGCCTTTGCTTCAACCGATACTACCGCAACAGCTAACACTCCTCCTTCGGCCAGCCCTGAGATTGAGATTGGAAAGATAAGGCTCAGCAACTTTAACATTACCTATAACGATGAGCTGCTGGGCATGAAAGCCACCGCGCTTCTAGGTGCGCTCGATTTGGAAGTAGACGCCTTGGACCTAGAGCAAATGATCTATGAAATTGCCGAACTCTCCATTGCCGATAGTCAGATTAAATACGAACTCAGCAAAGCAGCTGCGGTAGACACAGCCCAAACCAATAGCGGCCAATCCGAGCCTTCTGTCCTGCCCACCCTTTCCGTAGGTGCATTGGTACTCAAAAATGTAAGCCTAGATTATAATTCCATTCCGGACCGAACTACCGCAAAACTCGATATCGGAAACTTTAGGGTTGAACTGCCGACAGCCAATCTAAAGGAACAAAAGATTGTATTGGATGAACTGACTTTAAACGACTCCAAAGTTTTTGTGAAGCAGCTGTCTAGTGATGAGTTGCAAACCCCATCATATTCTACTGTATCATCCGAACCCATCGTTTTTGAATGGCCGAACTGGAATGTGGAAGTCAATGAAATATCGCTCAAGAAGAATCACATTACTTTTCAAACCACAGACAGCTTACCCAAAAATGGAGTTTTCAACCCCAATTGGCTAGAAGTAGAAAATTTCAATTTTGAAGCAGATGATATTGAATACCAACTGGGCAAGGCGAGTATGTCTATCAATGGCTTTTCTTTTGTTGAAAGAAGCGGGCTTGCACTTAAGAAACTGGCTTTTGATTTTAATGTAACTGATGAATCTCTGTCGATTCAATCCTTAGATTTTGCCACGCCAAAGAATATGTTTTCGGGTGACTTGAGTCTTCAATATGCCTCGTTGACGGACTTGATAAACTCCCCCGATGCGACTACAATTACTGCCGATTTAGACAAATTTGAAATCGACTTACTCGAAGCAGCAGCTTTTAGTCCTGAGCTAGTTGAGAATGAATACCTTCAATCCTTATCCAAAAGGAAAATTACAGGGCGACTGAATGTCAAGGGCAGCCTAACAGACTTACAAATCTCTGAGGCTTTAGTCAACTGGGGTAAGCAGACAAGCATCAATATTGCTGGCCGAGTAACCAACCCAACAAACCCCGATCAGCTAAGGTTAGACCTGCCCACATTGAGTGCGAAAACCACCAGAACCGATATTTCTCAAATCATTGATACCACAGGTTTAGGCTTGGGTTTACCAGAAAACATGGCCTTAACTGGGACTTTCAAGGGCGGGCTGAATGATGCACAAACCAACCTCACACTTAAAACCACAAGTGGAAATGTTGAGGTAAAAGGCCAATTCAGTCAAAACGAAACCATCACTTTTGACGGAGTGATTTCTGCAAAACAACTTCAGCTCAACCGATTACTTCAGAATGAACAACTCGATACACTCACGTTTACAGTGGATGTAAAAGGAAGCGGATCCAGCTTGAGTGATTTAACCGCAGAGCTAAAAACAGATTTCGAACGACTGAAATACAACGGATACGATTTTTCAAACCTCGAATTGTCAGGTAAAATCACCAACGGAAGTGGCAATATCGATTTACGTTTTAAAGATGAAAATCTAGACATGGCAATGGAAACTAAGCTAGCGCTTGATTCTGTTGCTCCAAAAATCAATACCAATTTGACCGTGAAAGGGGCTGACCTTTACGCTTTAGGTTTGAGCCCAGAAAACATAAAAACTGCATTTGTTCTAGACGCTAGCTTTGAAGGCAATGCCTCAAGTTTTGATTTAAAAACGGAACTGAATGATGGCGTAGCCATCTATAATCGCGAGGCCTACACATTCGGAAGCTTCAGTCTGGTAGCTAAATCTGCTGCCGATACCTTGGGAGTAGTTGTGAACAGCCAAGCCATTGACGCCAAAATCATGGGCAATAAAAGTCTTATGGAACTACTTCCGCTGTTGCAAAAGGAATTCACACGCTACCTCGAAAACGGAGTAAATCTGGCAGCACCGGATTCCTTGAATACTGATGCGAGATTGAAAATGACCATTGTCGCGAGGCCATCGTCCATAGTTTCAGAAGTGTTTTTACAGGGCTTAGAACGTATGGATTCGATTGCTTTCAAATTTGATTTTGATGCAAAGACCAATAAGTTATCCGCTGAACTAATGGCGCCCTACATTAATTTTCAAGGGACAGAAATTGACAGCCTAGGATTTAAAATAAATGGTAAAGACGATTATTTAGATTTCTTATTGGGTTGGTCTCAGGTCAGTTCTGGCCCAGTTACAATTGACAAAACCAAACTTCAAGGAAAGGTAGATAACGGCACAGTTACTTCCAGTTTCAACATCATCAGTAACCAAAAAACACTCTTAAATATTAACTCTGAAGTAAACTTAAGAGGCGATACAGTTCAGGTGCATATCCTATCCGACACGCTAATTTTTAATAGTGAACCATGGAATATTCTGGAGAGGAACCAAGTGATGCTGGCCAGCAATTATATCAACATCAATGGATTTGAGCTTTCCAACGGAGCACAAAAAATTACGTTGAGTACCACATTACCAGACCATGAACAGAATCACTTGGGTGCTGTTTTTAATGATTATCAGTTGACCACAATAACCAGCCTTTTCAATGCTGAAAAACCCTTAGCGGCTGGAATGCTCAATGGCGATATTATAGTAGAGAATCCTTTCAATGGTTTTGGGGTAATTGCTGGGTTGAACATTTCAGATTTAGCCGTTATGGAAGTGCCTTTTGGCCAATTGAAATTAGAGGCGCAAGCGGCAGGAGTTGAAAAATATCAGGTAGACCTTTCATTGAAGGGTGACAATGCCGACCTCAATCTGACGGGTAATTACACGGCTTCGGCCACTGGTGGTGACTTGAATCTCAACCTCGATTTGAAAGAATTAAAGATGTCGGCCATAGAGGCTTTTTCTGCTAATAGCATTTCAGAATCAAAGGGTAGCCTTTCCGCAAAGGTGGATGTTTCTGGAAATGCCAACGACCCAAAGTATGCTGGAACACTCAACTTTAGTCAGGTCGGGTTTTTGGTGAATGAATTGAACGCACGTTTTGCCATTGCCAATGAACAATTGAAAGTTGATAATTCGGGGCTGTTTCTCGATAGCTTCACGATTACCGATGGTGACAATAACAGCTTTAATGTGGACGGGAAAATAATGACGGAAACCCTCACTAACCCAACCTTCGACCTAAAAGTAATGGCCGATAATTTCAGGGTAGTAAATTCCGCCAAAGAAGACAGCGATCTCTTTTATGGGCAGTTAAATGTAGGGGCAGACCTTACCATTACGGGCGACTTGAATATTCCAAAAGTACGGGGAAGCATGAAAGTAATTGACGGTTCAACGCTCACTTTTATCGTGCCTGAATCTCAGTTAGAACTGAAAGAGCGTGACGGAGTAGTGCTGTTCGTGAACCGAGAAAAACCCGATGACATTTTAACAAAAGTGGATCAAAGTGAAGTTTCTGCGAACGCGGCCTTGATTGCTGGCTACGATATCGAGACCATCATTACGATAGGTAATAACTCTGAATTCAATATCATCATCGATGAATCTACGGGAGATAATTTAAGGGTTGTGGGCGATGGAGACTTCAACTTAAGCATAGAACCCAACGGAAGAATTGGCCTTTCTGGAAAGTATGAGTTGAGTGGTGGGCATTACGAAGCCAACCTCTTCAACCTTGTAAAACGCAGATTCGAAATTGCTCCCGGCAGTACTATTTCTTGGTCTGGCGACCCCTATGATGCCGAACTTGATGTAAGCGCGATATACAGTATAAAGACATCAGTTGAACCTTTGATGGCCACAAGAACATCGGCCGAGGCTACTGGCGCAGAAGCTTCTTATCAGCAACGACTCCCGTTCCAGGTATATATTAATGTTGATGGTGAATTGCTCACTCCTACCATCTCCTTCAACCTAGACTTGCCTGAAGATGAGCGAGGCTCCTTGAGCGGAAGTGTATACAGTCAAGTTCAACAGTTGAACAGTCAGGAAGAAGAGCTGAACAAACAGGTATTTTCATTGTTGGTTTTAAACCGATTCTTCCCAAGTTCAGGGAGTGACGGCAGTAGCGGGGGACCGACTTCCATGGCTTTAGACAATGTAAATAATGTGCTTTCTGGCCAGCTCAATAATTATTCAGAAAAGATTTTTGGCAATACAGGCATCGATGTCGGCTTTAACCTCAACAGTACTGCGGGCAATGCTGATAATGGTGGACAGGTACAAACCCAACTTGGCATTACAGCGAAAAAAGAGTTTTTCAACGATCGCCTCATCGTAAAAGTGGGGAGTGAAGTAGATGTGGCTGGTAGCCAAAGTGCTTCGCAAGGCGCTCCAATTATTGGCAATGTTAGCCTAGAATACTTGTTGACACAAGACAAAAGGTTGCGTCTTCAAGGCTTTAGTAAAAACCAATACGAAGGCGTAATTGATGGTCAATTAACGGTTTCGGGTATTGCACTGGTGTTTACCCGCGAGTTCAATAAATTCAAAGAACTTTTTGCCAAGCAGGTAAAAGAAGAAGTAGATAAAAAGGAAAAAGAGGATAACAATAAATGAGTTTTCGTCAGTCATCGGTTCGATTAATTTTTGCTTCACTCGTAGGCCTGTTCTTGGTCAGCTCGTGTAGTGTTAGGCGCTTTATTCCTACAGACGAATACCTCTTAAAATCATCTAGTGTTACGGTAACTGCTCCTGATTCTGTGAAAAACATTGGTGGGGTTGAAGATGAATTGGAGGGGCTTTTACGGCCAGAACCTAATGCCAAGTTTTTAGGCATGCGAGTGGGGTTAAATGCCAACTATAAAGCACAAAGAGAAAAACCTGGTTTTCTGAATAAATACCTGAATCGAAAATTCGGAGAAGCACCCGTCTACTTGTCGAATGTAGACTCTAGTCGCACCATGGACCTGATCTCAAACAGGCTAGAAAACAATGGGTTTTTTAATACTAGGATATCCTCATTTACCACCACAAAAAAGAAAGTGGCCAGCGTGAATTACAAAGTAGAACTTGGCCAACCTTACCTTTTAGAGAAGTACGAACTCGATTCAGCTTCAGGTACAATCTACGAAGGCATTGCTCAGTCTTTGGAAGAAAGCCCCATCACCAAGGGTACCCGTTTTAGTTTGGACCTGATGAAGCAAGAACGCGAAAGAATAGATGCCTACTTAAAAGAGAGAGGTTACTATAATTTTAATGCGGACTTTTTGATTTTCGAAGCCGACACCAACCAGTATAATAGCAGGCGTTTCAATCTGTTTTTAAGGTTGAAAAAAGAAGTGCCAAAAAAATCATTGCTGCCTTACAAACTCAACAAGGTATACGTTAATCCAGATTACTCCTTAAATAACAAAGCCACTAAAGAGGATGCGTACAGCGTCAACGGAATTAACTTTATTCAAGACCCAGAATTCTTTAAGCCTACCAGAATGACTCCCTACATTCTGTTTAAGGAAGGTCAACCCTATAACCCAAAAACCTCTCGACTCACCAGTAGCCGATTGTCTTCCATAGGCGCTTATAAGTTTGTAAATATTCGATACGAACCCGCTTTTGATGAAGTAAGCGATCAAGATACTTTAGGCTTAGATGCCAATATATTTCTGTCGCCTTTAAAGAAACGTTCTATCCGGGCGGAGTTAAAAGCAGTCACTAAATCGAATGGTTTTGCTGGCCCGGCATTGGCCATGGTATACAGCAATCGGAATCTTTTCAGGGGCGGAGAAACACTCAACCTTTCGGGGAATTTTGGCTACGAAGTGCAATTAAGTTCAGGCGATACGAAAGGCTTAAGCAGCACACAAGTTGGTTTTGAAACGGGGCTCGTAATACCGCGTTTGCTCATTCCTTTTAATGTAAAGGACACCCTACTTTATGCCGTGCCGAAGACGAACATCAAGTTTGGTTACGACTTATTCAAGCGCAGCGACCTCTATAACCTCAATGCCCTGAATACAAGTTTTGGTTACAGTTGGCGAAAGAATCAAGCCATATATCACGAGCTTAATCCCATAAGTATCAATTATGTCAATACGTCTAATATCACGCCCGAATTTCAGGCAATTTTGGACCAGAATACTTTCCTGCAAAGTAGTTTTCAAGAACAGCTGATCACTGGGTCTACCTATAGTTTTATTTATAATCAGCTTACGGAAGCTAAAAAAAGAAACCCGATTCTGCTGGTGACCAACTTTGAGTTTGCTGGAAATGCTTTGGACTGGGTAAGCAAAGATACAGATGGAGACGGGCAAGAAACGCTGTTCGGAATTGCTTATGCGCAGTTTTTTAAGGCGGACTTAAACTTTGTATACAACTACCGACTGAGCAGTAAACAAACCCTAGTCGGACGAATTTTTGGTGGTTACGGGCTGCCTTATGGCAACTCCGAAACGCTTCCTTTCTCTAGGCAGTTTTTCTCTGGAGGTCCTTCCAGCGTAAGGGCATTCAGAACCAGATCACTTGGGCCTGGTTCCTATAATCCTACCGATGCAGATCAAGGTTCGTTCTTCGACAGGTCGGGCGATATTCGTTTAGAAGCTAATCTTGAATACCGTTTCCCTATCTACTCTTTCTTAAAAGGAGCGCTCTTTGTCGATGCAGGTAATGTTTGGCTCAATAATGAAAATGCAGCCTTGCCGGGCGGAAAATTCAGTGCCGATTTTATAAAAGAATTGGGCATTGGCTATGGCGCTGGGCTTAGGGTCGACATCCAAAATTTTGTGATTCGATTCGATTTGGCCAGTCCTTTCAGCAAACCTTATTTACCTGTTGGTAAACGCACCGGCTTCGATCTCTCTGAAATACTCTTCAACTTTGGTATTGGCTATCCTTTTTAACGGTTTAGTCAAGAATGGCTATTGTATCCGCTTATGCCTCATGCCCCCCATCTGACCTTCGGTACCGATGGGCTTACCGTCAGTACCGCAGGTCGCACGGGAGATTGTAGAAATGATCTGCGAACACTCCTCCTTGGAGAAGGAGGTTGGGAGGATTGACTATTAGTATATGTAAAATTGTAATTCTAATCCCCCTACCCCCCTTTTCAAAAAAGGGGGAACTGCTCCAGTGCCAGCCTTTACTACTGCACTTTTAGTCACAAATGAAATATACGTTTTCGTATATATACAAATCTGTATACCTGGTCGTATAAATTAAGCTTCCTCAAAACCCCAATCTTTTGTATGTTTAAAATGTGGCTTTGAGAATTTGAACAAGAACCTAGAATACAAAAACTAATTATATGCGTCATTAAGCTATCCATCTGACCTGCGGTACCGATGGGCTTACCGTCAGTACCGCAGGTCGGACGGAAAAAGGGGGTAAGTAAAACTGCTCACCAGCTTTAAGCGCTATGAAATTAAGCTTCCCCAGAACCCCAATCTTTTGTATGTTTAAAATGTAAACAGTTACATTTTTTAAAACCAACCCTATGGCTACCCCTGAAGAAATGGTGCAAACCATGATCAATAACCTTCCCGAAAAAACAGGGAAATCTATCACCGAATGGAAGGCTTTGCTGGCCACTTCTGGGCTACAGAAACATGGCGAAATCATAAAACTGCTCAAAGGGGAACATGGGGTAACTCACGGTTTTGCCAACCTGATTGCACAGCTCTACCTTAAGCCTGACTTGCTCGAAAACAAAGTGGCCGAGAATCCAGATGAGGATTTGCTGGCAGGAAAAGAGGCCATTTCCGAAGTGTATAAAAAAGCCAAAGCACTTTTTGAAAATCTAAATGGCGAAGTAGAATTTGCTTACAAGAAAACCTACATCAGTCTTCGGACACCAAAAAAGCAGTTTGCTTTATTGCAGCCCAGCACCAAAACCAGGGTAGACATTGGCCTCAATTTAAAAGGCGTTGAACCAACAGGAGTCGTGGCAGCGGCAGGCAGCTGGAACAGCATGGTCACCCACAGAATCAAACTTTCCTCGGTGCAAGAAGTGGATGCCTCTTTGGCCACTTGGGTACAAAAGGCCTACGATGCCAACAGCTAATGAATAAGTTTCAGCCTGTCGACTTTCAGGATTTAGATGATCTTTTTGCCTTTCTTCCTGAGCATGAACTCAAGATCGTTGAGGCTTTAAGAGGCTTGGTCTATGAATGTATTCCTCAAGTAAAAGAGAAGCTTTCTTACAATGTCCCATTTTTTAAGGTCCGCAAAACCATTTGCTTTATCTGGCCCGGGGCTGTGCCTTGGGGTGGCACTTTCGAAGGCGTTCAATTCGGTTTTACTTATGGTCATTTGCTCACCGATGAAAATGCTTATTTGGCTGCTGGAAAAAGAAAATATGTCCGCACCAAAACTTTCAAATCTTTGAAAGAAATTGACTTCGACCAATTGAGAATCTTGCTTTTTGAGGCCGCAGAAATTGACGCCCTGAAAAGGTAATTGCGAACAATTTTTTAAGGAAGGTGAGACAGAATCAATTGGCATTGATTAAACTTATAGTCAGAACCCAAAAACAGCAAACCATGTCGAACCAAGGTTTAATTATTGAAGAACGCAGCCGAGATATTGGCGATTTCATAGTAGGCAGACTGATTCCTTTTAGGAAAAAGCGCATGGTAGGTCCCTTTATTTTTATTGATCACATGGGACCTGTCACGATTAAGCCCGGCCATTATATGGACGTTGGGCAGCATCCGCACATTGGCCTTTCTACCCTCACTTATTTATTAGAAGGCGAAATTACTCACCGCGACACCTTGGGCACAGCACAATTGGTAACTCCGGGTTCTGTGGGTTGGATGACGGCCGGAAAAGGAATTGTGCATACCGAACGCACGCCTCAAAACAGACGAGATGGCAGCGAGTTCACCGCCCACGGCTATCAAATTTGGGTCGCCCTTCCGAAGGAATTAGAGTTTATGGAACCGCAGTTTTCTTATACACCTAAGGAAGATTTGCCTACCTGGGAAGAAAAGGGTTTGCAATTTAAGCTAGTCGCTGGCCAAGGTTTTGGACATCAATCTCCAGTGCCCGTTCATTCCGAATTGTTTATGGTAGAAGTAAAATCTACCGCGGAAGCACTACTGAATATTGACGGTCAGCTTTCAGGGGAAATAGGAATTTGCATTGTGGAAGGGCATATTATGGCTTGCGATGAACGCGTAAACCAAGGCAATATGCTGGTGTCGAAGGAAGAAGATCTTTGTAAGATTACACTTGGAGAAAACACACATTTATTGATTTTTGGCGGGCAGCCTTTTCCGGAAGAAAGACATATCTACTGGAATTTTGTGGCCTCAGAAAAGGCCACACTTGAAGCCGCCAAAGAGCGCTGGAAAGCCAAAGCCTTTGACATGGTGCCCGGTGAAACTGGCTATATTCCGTTGCCAGGTTAAGAAATATTTAGCTTATCTCCTTATAAATATAAACCCTATGTTTGAAGCCAAAGTAAAAGGAAAATCTGACCAAGAGCTGGAAGAGATTGTCAACCACCCGAAAGATTATCAACCCGAATTTCTAAGCGCAGCAATTGAAGAAATTAAAAGTAGAGGGGTTAAAATTGATACTTCAAAAACGGAAAACATTATCGCTGAAGAACAGCAAACTAAGATTAATTCGGCTCAAAGATGGAAGATTCCTGAAAACCTTCACCCAAAGATACGACTGGCTTCAAACCTCTTATTTGCTTCTTTAGTTATTGGGGTAATCCGTCAATTCTTTGCTCAAACATCCTATTCTATAAGCGGGTTATCCGATGAGGCACTTCCGGGTCTGTTTAGTGGTCTTATTGTTATCGCTATGGCATACGCAATTAGGCTAGGTATCTCGTGGGCACGAATATTATTACTCGTTTTTATGGTACTTGGACTTCTACTAACGATTTCTTTTGCCTCTTTCTATATTGAATATGCTCCTGTTGCTGGTATTTTAGAACTCTTACAAACACTAGTTCAACTGTACGCATTGGTTCTTCTTTTCCAAAAACCAGCAAGCAACTGGTACAAAGAGAATGATGGTCTGTTTTCAAGTTAAGCTACCTCGTAATTCTCTATATTGAAATATGCTTACCTACGACTCCCTCATTTCTCGCCTTCAAGAAAAGCTCCAAGATGAAAAACACTTGAGCTGTCATAAAATCATTAGGCAGTTTATTCATCTTTTTGAGCAGTTAAAAACGCGTGAAATTCCTATTGAAGCACTAGGTGAGCCGATAAATCGGCTTGATAAATTTCTTGAAATAGAGCCCTTACATTTTGCCCAGCTAAGAACACTAAAGGGTAATATTCAGCAGGTATTGAGGAAGAAATTCAAAATATTGCCTCCACGCTTCTATAGAGGTCAGTGGATGATGTTAGGCATGTTATTGTTCGGAATGCCAATAGGTTTTGCTCTTGATAACATGGCATTCATAGCATTGGGTTTACCGCTAGGCTTGGCCATTGGTAATGCCAAAGACAAAAAGGTTCAGTCAGAAGGTAATACACTTACAGAGATTTAGCCCTTCAAAGCGGCTTTAATTCCATTGTAAATTGTTTCTATTTCAGCAATCCGAATACTGAGTTCATCAAAGGTTTCCTTGTCTGCCTTAATTTGTAAAGCCTCCAAAGCTTTAACTAAATCGGTAGCGCTCAGGTGACGCGCAGGCGGAAGCATTTTATGGGCTTCGTTTTTAAGGCTCTCTCTAATTTTAAGCTGAATCGCCTTTTTCAAATTCTCTATGCTTCTGGCCGAGCTCGACTTAAAAATATCGACCATTTCTTTTACAAAGTCATCATCTCCCATTTCGCGCAAACCAGAAAGGTCGAACTTTGGCACTTCGATTACAATTTCAGCAACCGGTGATTTCTTCATTTTCGTTTTCATGGTTTCCACACGAATCATTTCTAACAATGCATTTTCGTTAAATGGCTTTCTCAATATTCGGTCAAATCCTGAGGCCAAGCTCTCCTTCATTTCTTGTTCAGAAACCGTAGCGGTTAGCGCTATCATTGGTAGTCTGCTATTTTTCCCTTTTTCTTCTCGAATTTTCTTCACCACCTCTAAGCCACTAAGGCCCGGCATTTTTACATCTAAAATGGCAATGTCAAACACTTGAGATTGAAGGGCAGCAAGTGCTTCCTTTCCGTCTTTCGTCTGTACCAACTTTATGTCGTGGCCCTTAAAAATAGTTTCTAAAAGCTTTAGGTTGAAGGGTTCATCATCGGCCACTAAAACCGAAATCCCCGATAGGTGAATTAGATTTTCATCTTTCTCTTTGGCTTCTGCTTTCAAGCTTTCCCCAAGCGTAAATGGCAAAATAAGAATCATTTCTGTGCCTTTGCCGGGTTCGCTTTCAATTAAAAATTCTCCTTTGTGTAGTTTCACCAACATGGCCGAAATGGCCAACCCAAGGCCTGTCCCTTTGGACTCATCGGCCACTGTGGCCTGCTCAAATTCTTCAAAAATTTTGGCCTGCTTGTCTTTTGGAATTCCCACGCCACTATCCTTCACGGCAATTCGCAAACTCACCTGATCACCCGATTTAAATTGAACCGAAGCACGGAGCTCGACATAACCCTTCTCGGTAAACTTGATGGCGTTGTGCAGAAGGTTCAGAATAATTTGGCGCAGTCGATGTTCATCGCCTAACACAAAATTAGGAATGCCATCGAAAGACGTTTTTAGTTTCAAACCCTTTTCATCGGCCATTTCCTCAAAAATGCGCATGGTATCATTGAGTAATAATTTGAGGTCGAAGGCTTCTTGTTTTAGCTTTACTTTATTGGCGTGAAGTTTAGAAAAATCAAGAATGTCGTTTAATAAATGAAGCAGGTGATCGGAAGAACTTTTAATGATTTGTAGTTGCTCCTTTTGTTCTCCGGGCTGGGCATTTTTTAGTAATTGATTGGTAAAGCCCGAAATAGCATTCATTGGAGTACGAATTTCATGACTCATATTGGCCAAGAATTTCTCTTTGGCTTCGGCCAATTCTTCTGCATTCTTTTTGGCTTCGCGAAGTACTGCTTGGTACTTTCTGTTTCTACCTACATAATTCAACTGGCTGATGAGTGTGATCAACAAAAGCGCACTGGAAAGTGCTGAAAAAATAACGACCTCACGGTTGGTGTCATTGGCCAAATCTTGAATGCCTTTTACGTGGTCTCTGCCCTCTTCAAGTTCTCGTGATTCAAGCGTGTTGATTACATCAATAATTTTATTCTGAAATGCCTGCGATTCCTTTTCAAGCGTAGAAAGCTGATAGCGTAGGTCAGACCCTTTTTCCTTACTTTCTTCTTTTGCTTTGGCCAGTTCTGACATAATTTCGGTTTGGAGTATTTCTGATTGCGTTGGCGCTACGGTGGTGTCTGCTTTTATTTTGTTCTCTTTTTTTCTTAAAAGATTACCAGCCTTTTTCCAAAAACCGATTTTTTGCGCGGTTCCTTTAAGTGTGTCTGCCTCTGATATTGCCTTTGGCAACGCTTCTATTTTCTGCGTCAAGTCTTCCAAAGTGTTTTCTAGCAAGTCTGAATTAATGGCCGTCAGCTTGGTCTGTACTTTTGCGCGTTCTTTGATCAAATCAGAAAGTGAATCACAAAGCCCAATCATTTCATCCCTTTCGTAATAGTTTGTCTTTAGCGAGTCAATCAGGTATTGGCTGTTGTCTAGAGACGCATTAAAATTTCGGATATAATCTGTCTTAGGGTTATTTCGGTAGGCATCAATTTGTGTTTCCATTTCATTCACATAGAAGGAGACATCCTTCAGGATCAATAAATTATAGTTTTGCTCTGCACTTTGCTGCAGCTCACTTACCATATTGTCCAGTCTTTGATAGGCTTTATATCCTGCTACCGAAATAATAATGGTAAGCACGATCAAAGCCAAGTTTACCAACCAGGCCCAGGTATGTCTATTATTGAGTTTGAAACGGGTCATCTATCGCCTAACGTGAAAAAAATAAAATATTGAAAATTACTTTCTCAATATACGCTAGATAACAATTCAGTCGACCATATGTTTAACTCAAAAAAAAAGCACCCAACTGAAAGTATTCAGCGGGCGCCTTTCGATAATCAATTATTGAAATAAGTTGATAAGTAAGTTAGTTACTACTCTCGCTTGTACTTCAATAACAGATGTCGTTGTTCCATCAATTGTTACTTCAACTTTAGTAGATGATTCAAATTCGAATTCACTTTGTAGTTGATTTTTCTTGTAGGTTGCAACAATCAGCTCATAATCTCCTTCTGGCATATAAGCCAAGGTAAAATTACCATTTAGATTACTTGCTACAGCACTGTTGATTGAATTCTCAAATCTTGATTCTCCATCAGCAGGCTCAGCCTCTTCAGCTTCATTAAAAGTACCTTTTAAGTAAGCATACACTACTACTTTATCCGCATCTTGCATGTTGTCTTCGTCTACAGCACCTTTGATCATACCTGCAGAAGATTTAGTAATCAATCTGGCAGTTGGTCTTAAATTAAACTCACCGTTTCCTCTTTTTACAAGGGCTTTTCTCAAGTCTACATCAAGAACAAGTTCAGTCATACCGTTGGCCATTACATCAAAGTCACCTTTAATTTTGTAACCTGAAGTTGATCCACTCGGTACTTCAATTTGATCTTTTGTTCCATTCACATACTTCACGTAAGCCTGATTAGATGAGGTCAAAATCAAACGAATTTCATCGTAAGCTCCTGCGTCCAATTCCGTTTCGCCTAATATGTACGTTTCACCATTTTGGTAATCCATTAGGTTAAACTCTTTTGGAGACTCAAACATGATTGAATTTTGAACTTGCCCATTGGCAATAAATTGGGCTTCTTCTACTGATAAGAAAACGCCAGTGATATTCTCTGCATCAACTGCAGCATCGGTTGCTTCCAATCTAGCGGTACCTGTTCCATCCAATTCATCGGAATCGTTATCGCAGCTGGTAAAGATTAATGTTGGTATAATTAAAAGTGTTGCGATTAATAATTTTAGATTTTTCATAACTCTCAGTTTTGTTTAGAATTTTACTGATTACCATAAGGCGAACTTGATGCCGATCGTGCCAAAGCCTATTAAATGGCCTATTTTGGGCTTTTTGAAAAATCTAGCGCCCAGATTTTTTTCACTTTGAAAAAAGCTTTGTCATTTTGAAAAAGAAATGGCCCAAACTATGTTTTTCGTTGGCATGGCTTGGCCTAAAGAGTAAACGAAATCTTCTATTTCCAGACTTTTATAAATAGGAAATTGAAAGCGCAGTGGATTTTTCTATTTTTGAAGAAGCACAAAATTCAAATTCAATTTATGGCGAAGGCAAAGGCAGAAGTGAAGGAAACCCCATTGATGAAGCAATACAATGCCATCAAAGCCAAACACCCAGGGGCGCTGTTGCTTTTTAGGGTAGGTGATTTCTATGAAACCTTTGGCGAAGATGCCATTAGGGCCAGCAAAGTGCTCGATATTGTGCTCACCAAGCGCGCCAACGGTTCTGCCAGTCACATTGAATTGGCTGGTTTTCCGCATCACTCCTTAGATAACTATCTACCCAAATTAGTCAGAGCGGGTAATCGCGTTGCCATTTGCGATCAACTTGAAGATCCAAAATCGGTAAAGGGAATTGTAAAACGCGGGGTGACTGAATTGGTAACTCCCGGCCTTTCCTTTAATGATAATGTGCTGGACAAAAAGCGAAACAACTATTTGGCTTCGCTCTTCTTCGATAAAGACCAAGTGGGTATTTCTTTCCTTGACCTTTCTACCGGTGAATTTTTAACTGCCCAAGGTTCTAAAGAATATATAGACAAACTCGTGCAGAGTTTAAACCCATCAGAATTCATTTTCTGTAAATCGAATCGAGAGGTTTTTTACGACCGCTTTAAAGAATCACACAACACCTATCATTTAGATGATTGGGTGTTTGCTTACGACTACACTTATGAAAAGCTGACCAGCCATTTTGAAACCGCGAACTTAAAGGGTTTCGGTATTGAAAGCATGGGTTTGGGTATCATTGCTTCGGGTGCTATTCTTCATTATTTGGAAGAAACCGAACACAAAGAGGTAAAGCACATTGCCTCCATTAGCAGAATTGAAGAAGACAAATACGTTTGGCTGGATAAATTCACTATCCGAAACCTTGAGCTCGTTTATCCGCAACAAGAAGGTGGAGTGCCACTGATTAGTATTCTGGATAAAACGCACACTCCTATGGGCAGTCGTTTGATGAAACGCTGGATGGTGCTTCCACTAAAGGAGAAAAGTAAAATCGAAGAGCGACTTTCTATTGTAGACGCCTTTGCAGAAGACTCCGATTTAAGAGATGAAATTTCTCAACACCTAAAAGAAGTTGGCGATTTAGAACGGCTGATTTCAAAAGTAGCGGTGGGTAGAATTAATCCTCGCGAAATGAATCAGCTTCGCAAAGCATTGGAAAACATTGTTCCTATTCAAGGCTTGACGGCTAACGCCTCTCACAAATCTTTAAAGGCCCTTGCCCGCCAATTAGATCCTTGTGAAAAGCTCTTGGCTCGAATTCAAGAGCAGTTAAAGGAAGAAGCGCCTATGTTGGTGCACCAAGGTAATTTTGTACAAGACGGAGTCGATGAAGAGCTGGATGAATTGCGAAAAATATCGCACTCAGGAAAAGATTACTTGCTTCAAATTCAAAAACGAGAAACAGAACGCACGGGCATTACTTCTTTAAAAATTGCCTACAATAGAGTTTTCGGTTACTATTTGGAGGTCACCAATTTGCACAAAGACAAAGTGCCTGTCGAATGGATCAGGAAGCAAACCTTGGTCAATGCAGAGCGCTACATTACCGAAGAACTAAAAACTTACGAAGACAAGATCTTAACAGCCGAAGATAAGATTCAAGCCATTGAACAGCAGATTTTCCTCGATTTGGTTTCGTTTGCAGCTGAATACACTGCTCAAGTACAGCAAAACGCGAAGGTAATTGGCATGTTGGATTGCCTCATTTCGTTTGCGAATGTGGCGCAAAGCAACAACTATTGCCGTCCGAAAATCAATGACAAAATGATCCTTGATATTCACGAGGGTCGTCACCCGGTCATTGAAAAGCAATTACCCGTGGGTGAAAGCTATGTGCCGAATGATGTTTTTCTGGACGATCATACGCACCAAATTCTGATCATTACTGGCCCCAATATGGCGGGTAAGTCTGCCCTCTTACGTCAAACTGCTTTGATCGTATTGATGGCGCAAATGGGTTGTTACGTTCCTGCCAAAACAGCCACGCTGGGCATTACCGACAAGGTATTTACGAGGGTTGGCGCCAGCGATAACCTGTCCAAAGGTGAGTCTACTTTTATGGTAGAGATGACCGAAACGGCAAGTATACTTAACAATTTGAGCGACCGTAGCTTGGTGCTGATGGATGAAATTGGGCGAGGCACCAGTACTTATGATGGAATTTCCATTGCTTGGTCCATTGTGGAATACTTGCACAACCACGACAAATTCAAACCAAAAACACTCTTTGCTACACATTACCATGAGCTGAATCAGTTGCAAGAAGATTTCCCAGCCATTAAGAATTTCAATGTTTCGGTGAAGGAAGTGGGCAACAAGGTGATCTTTATGCGTAAGCTCAAAGAAGGAGGTAGCGAACACAGCTTCGGGATTCACGTGGCGCAAATGGCGGGTATGCCAAACCCAGTGGTCATTCGTGCAGCAGAAATTATGCACCATTTGGAAAAGGATAAAATCCGCAACCAAACGGGTGAAAAGATCAAGGACATGCCGAAAAACAACTTTCAGCTGAACCTCTTTGAAGCCGATCCTACTTTCATGGAAATCAAGGAAATTCTAGACACCCTAGACATCAACACCATTTCGCCAGTAGAAGCACTACTCAAGCTGAATGAGATTAAAGGGAAGTTGAAGAAGTAGAAATACAAAAATCAATGCTCCGTCATTCTGAGTAAATTCACCTTGTTGGTAAACAAGGTGAATGAGCGCGAGAATCCGTTGGTTGTTTAGCTCTTCCGCTCTAAACATACAGACTCTCGCGGTTTCGTTTTTTAAACTCAACCTCAGAGTGACGGTTGATTTTAGTGTGATTCAAAAAGACGAGACAACTGGAACACAAGAATGGTTTGTAGATTTTCGTTATTTTTGATAAAAAGAGCCATATGAGCAGCGCAGATATCAGGGAGAGATTACACGACTTTATCAACAAGGCAGATGACAAGGCACTTGAAGCGCTGTATTCAATTGTGCAATCTGGTATAGATGAATCTGATTATACTCTGAGTAAGGAACATAAAGATCTTCTTGAAGAAAGACTTGAAGAACATGAAAAGTACCCAAACTCCGGTTCAAGTTGGGAAGAAGTAAAAGGCAGAGTGAATCTGTTAGTTGTATAGTATTTCCGCTCTAACGGACGGACTCTCGCGGTTTCGTTTTTTAAACTCAACCTCAGAGTGACGGTTAATAAACCAAAAAAGCCCTCTTTCAAGGGCTTTTGTAATCTTTCAGTTCGTTAACTGCTAGTCCTTTCCGTAAAGGGCTTTTCCTGTTTCGTAGTATTTATCACTTTCAATCCAAAAAGGAGTTTCATCTGCATTTCCGATAAGGCGCGAAGCCAATACGTAACTGCTGAAAAACTTAAATAGATAGTCATAATCTACGGTTTCTGGATTGTCGCCAGCTTTGTGGTAGTACTTGGTTACATCGCCATCAAAAGAACGGAAGCCCAAGCTATAAGTAGGCGCTGGAATTCCTTTTCGGGCAAAACTCACATTATCCGATCTATCGAATAGCCCTTGCTCTCCCGCAGGATCATCAATGGCAGTGAGACCATAAGCCGTGTTGGCATCTTTTATCAATTGCGGCACTACCGTAAATCTTTCTAGTCCAATTACTGTAGAAATCGTGGTGTCGTTATAACCAGCATTGTCGCTATTCCAGCAAAACACAATTTCGTTAAGTGGAATGATTGGGTTATCGGCCATCCAACGACTTCCGATAAGACCTTTCTCTTCGCCTGTGTAAAGCACGAAAAGAGCAGATCTTCTCATTGGGTACTTACCAATGTTCTCTGCCGCAGAAAGTACCGTTACTGTCCCAATCGCGTTGTCACGAGTACCATTGTAAATTGAATCTCCTGTTTCATCTGGTCTTCCGATTCCTACGTGATCGTAGTGTGCAGAGAACATGATGAACTCATCCTTCAAGTCTGGGTCAGTGCCTTCAATCATGGCCAAAACGTTTTTGTCTTTGGTCAGTTCATTCACCATTCCCTTGATTTCAATATTCGCCCTTTTGATGCTGCGCGTCATCATAAATTTCTGGGTAGAGTTGTCTGCATCCTTCAACCAGAGCTGAGGAATGATTCTTCCTTCATCACCATCAGGATCGATACTCAAGCTAGTACTTCTGAAACGAGCACCTACCTGTGCAAATGAAGTAGGAAGGTTATAGAATTCCACGATTCCAGCTGCTCCATTGTCTAAAGCCAATTGGTATTTCTGACGACTGAACTGAAGAATTTGACGTGTATCGGTAGCTTCTCCATCGCCAATTTTAGCGAATACGATTTTCCCTTCTACGTCCTTACCTTCATAATCGGCTGCCAATGCGTAATTGAGGAATACGATTTCGCCTTCCACCTTTTCACTTTGGCCTTCGAGCACCAACAGGTTTGTACCCAATTCGAAATCCTTACCTGAGAAATCTAAAGTAGCAGACGCTGCTGGGCTTTTCTTTCTAATAGGCACAGACTGAAAGTAACCATCGGCACCCGGCACAGGCTTAGCGCCATAAGCCTTAAGCTGGTCAGCGATATAATCTGCTGCTTTTAAAATTTCTGGTGAGCCCGTATCACGACCCTTCATTTCATCAGAAGCCAAATAGTAAATGTGCTCCTTGATGGTTTCTTGATTTACTGTAGCATCGGTTTTTTCTTTGTCGGTTTTAGGGCTACAAGCGGTACCAACAAATAGCAACAAGCCTGAAAATAGGAGGGTCTTTTTCATATTATTTCAATTCAAAATATTTGAAAACAGGGTACTCTACCGCTTTTTGGTCAATACCGCTTTTCTGGAAATGCTCATCAAAGAAGTTCCAAGTCACTAACCCGTCATCTGATTCTGGCTCTAACATATAGAAAATTAGGTTGGCCAAAGGCTGGGCTAAATCTACCCAGTAATCTCCTTTTCCAAATTTCTTAGTTCCATTCTCATAAGCCCCTTCAATAGTGGCCATATTGTGCTTTTCGAAAGGTCTTTGTGCTAATTCTAACTTGGTGGCTTTATATACCTGACCCGTTGCTCTTACGTTCTTCTCAAGCATGGTCACTTTCACGCCATTCTTCATAAGGTGCTCGGCAATGTTGGCAAACTCGGCTGGAATAATATAGCCTTTTGGTACAATGGCAGTAGCTGTTGGGGTAAAAGCACTGTAGTTAACTACATCTGCCAACTCTACTATTTCTGGCTTTCTTACATAACGGGTGCCAGGTCGGTTGCCTTCGGTTTCATCATAAGCCACATAATTATAGGCTCTGTATGCAGGAATCTTTTTGTCCAAAGCAGTCATTTCGAACCTTACTCCTTTGCTTACTTTTCCCCCTTGCTCTTTCACCAATTGAATAGCTGCGGCTTCTGCTTGCGCATTTACCTTCAACATTTCTTTTCCGTTCTTATTGGTGAACTCAAGGATTTCTCTGACAAAAGCATGGGTAGAATTGATACGATCATACAAACGCTCATGAGCGAAAGCTTCACTCAAAATGGCCATTCTATTTCTTAAACCAAATTGGTTCACCAGGTAACGCGGGTGGTGATTATAAGTAGTAATGGACTTAATTGGCCAGCCTTCTCTTTGTGGGTAGAAGTAGCCGTAAGGGCCGAGATATACATCATCTTTCTTCTTTACTTGCGTGGTTACCTCAGGAAGAATTCTATCCCAAGTAAAATCGTAAGGTGCTTTTTCACCAGCGGTATGGTAGCTAGGTGCCCAAGTGAGTGAATAGCCATGCCATACGCCATTGGTCGTGTGTAGGTCTACAAAAAGTGCAGGATCCCAAGGCACTATAATGTTTTGAATCAGGCCTCTTGTTTCCAAAGCTTCTTGCTTTATAGCATCACGGTTCAAATCCCAGCCTTGGCTGGCCTCTCTAATTCCAACCTCTTTCGGGCTGTCTTCTTGCGAAGGTCTACGGCCTGCTTCCATTTTGTCGTTGGAGTCGGTATTGTAAATAGGGGCAAAAAGGATGATTTGGTTGTCCAAAAGATATCCCTTGTCTCCATGAAGGATTTCGCGAAGCATTATCTGAACCGCTTCTTTTCCTTCCACTTCACCAGAGTGAATATTTCCTTGAATATAAATGATGGGCTTACCACTTGCTTTTGCTTCGGCTGGTGTGCTCACTTTTGGATTGGCCAAAACCAACACAGGAATGTCTTTTCCTTCCAAACTCGTGCCCATCGAAATGCGGGTTACTTTGTTGGTTCCTTTGCTCACGGCATCTATAAAAGCCATCACGTCAGCATAGGTAGAAGTCTTCTCGTAATTCGAAAGTTCTGGGGTGGTTAATAATGATTTAGGTAGTTCTTGCGCAGTTACTGAAATGGCAAAACAACTTAAGATCAACAGATAAAAAAGTCTCATAATTATCATTTTAGGGTCGGTGAAATTACCAAAAACCAACTGATGTTTTACATTTTCAAAATCCTTTTGTTTCCCTTTTATATAGGCGGTACTGCCTTTAATCGTATCCTTTTCTAATTTCAATTGACCAATTTTACCCTTATGAACAGACGCAATTTTGTAAAACAGACAAGTTTAATCACCGGAATTGGTGCCACTACAGGCTTTTCCTTTCTTAATGCGCTTTTCGAACAAGACGGGTATAAAATGACTCCCTTGAGAAATAACGTTGGTTTTTTCACCGAAAAGGGAGGTACAATTGGCTGGATGGCCTCTAATAATGGAATTGTGGTAGTCGATACGCAGTACCAAGATTCGGCTGCACATTTGATTGAAGAATTAAAGAAAAAAACGAGTCGGCAAATTGACCTTTTGATCAATACGCACCATCATGGCGACCATACTTCTGGCAATATTGCCTTTAAGGGTTTGGCAAAGCAGGTGGTAGCGCATGAAAACTCAAAAGCCAATCAAGAAAGAACTTCTAGAAACCCAGACAATACACTTTTACCCGATACCACTTTTAAATCAGGAAAGTGGAGCAAGAAGGTAGGAGACGAAACCATGTCGCTGCATTATTTTGGAGCAGGCCATACCGATGGAGATTCGGTAGTTCATTTCGAGAATGCTAACATCGTGCATATGGGTGATCTGCTTTTTAACAGAAGAACCCCATTTATAGATAAAAGTGCCGGGGCAAATATGGCCAGTTGGCAGTCGGTTCTTGAAAAAACTTATAATACCTTTGACAGCGATACGATTTTCGTCTACGGACACGCAGGAGAGGGTTATGATATTCAAGGAAAGCGCGAAGATTTAAAGGCTTTTCAAAACTACCTACAGAAATCTCTTGAGTACGTCAAAAAAGGAATTGACGGAGGAAAGACGAAGGAAGCTTTGTCGGACGTGAATGAAATACCTGGTGCTCCTGAATGGAAAGGAAGCCAATCTAGAACAATTGATGCAGCCTATATGGAGCTGTTTGAAGGAAAATAATGATTTTTAAAAAACTTATCTTATCCGTTATAGTATTACTTTTTGTCCTTCCACATGAGCAAAATGGCGATGGCCTAAGGCTACTGGATAAAATGCATAAACGCTACGAAGGCAAATGGTACAAAACCCTCACTTTTGATCAGCAAACCATTCGATACGATGAGGATGGTAAAGTACTGAGTGATAACGTTTGGTACGAAGCTATTCAAATGCCCGATAAACTCGCCATCAAGTTTGATGACATGGATAAGGGAAATGGAATGATTTTGAGAAATGACTCCATCTATCAACTGAAAGAAGGCCTTGTTTCTAATTCTCGGGTCATGTACCACCCTTTACTTATTTTAGGCTTTTCTGTTTACGATCAGCCTGCTGCAAAAACAGCCAGGGCCCTTACCATTTTGGGCTTTGATTTAGAAAAAGCCTACCAAAGGGATTACAACGGAAAGAAAGTCTATGTTGTAGGAGCGCTAGAAGGGGATGAAATTTCTAACCAGTTTTGGGTTGATAAAGAAACACTTTTGTTTGTTCGGATGATCCAGAATTTTGGAAACGGACAAAATCAAGATGTTCATTTCAATAAATATGAGAAACTAGGCGGTGGCTGGGTAGCTACTGAAATAAAGTTTTACACAGACAAAAAGTTGAGGATTTTGGAAGAGTATTCTAAAGTTAAATCACCAGAATATCTTTCTCCAGAAATATTTGAGCCTTCTGGTTTTGCAAACGCCAAATGGTAGCCATAATCGTTAGGTAATAAATCTTCCTTACAAGAATTCATAAAAAAGGCCTCTCAAATAATTTGAGAGGCCTTTTTCGTTTCACGCTGAGTTGCTTATAAATCGAACAAATGAGTGTTCAATTTTTTCAGTGCCTCAACTTTAGAGCCTTCATCCGTCAGTAAAGAAATGTTATGTCGGCTTCCGCCATATGAAATCATTCGGATTGGAATGGTGCTTAAAGCTTCAAAAATATTATTAACCACCCCTTTTCTTTCGGCCACAAAATTGCCCACTACGCAAATGATGGTTTGATTCTTATCCACCTCCACGGTACCAAATTTCTCTAGTTCCGTAAGGATTTTGCTCAAATAAGTATCGTCATCAATGGTTACCGAAACCGCCACTTCTGAGGTGGTAATCATATCGATTGGCGTTTTATACTTCTCGAAAATCTCGAACACCTTTCTCAAGAAACCATAGGCCAAAAGCATTCGGCTCGACTTGATCTTGATAGCAATAATCCCATCTTTAGCGGCCAAGGCCTTAACATCATCAGAAGTGGTTGCCGTGCTAATCACGGTTCCTTTTGCTTCTGGCTGCATCGTGTTCAACAAACGCACGGTAATTCCCATTTTCTGTGCTGGCCAAATAGAAGCTGGATGCAAAATCTTGGCTCCGAAATAGGCAAGCTCAGCAGCTTCATCAAAAGAGAGCTCAGCAATCGGGAAAGTTTTGTCTACCACCCTTGGGTCATTGTTATGCATTCCATCAATGTCCGTCCAGATTTGGATTTCAGTTGCATTAATGGCCGCACCTACCAAAGAAGCGGTATAGTCACTTCCTCCACGCTGCAAATTGTCAATTTCACCTTTATGGTTCTTACAGATGTATCCTTGGGTAATAAAAATTGTAGCATCCGTTTCCTTTGCTAAAATGGCTTTCAGCTTTTCAGAAATCAGGTCTAAATCTGGCTCTTCCTCTTCATTGGTACGCATAAACTCTAGCGCTGGAAGCAGCTTTGCGCTTACCCCAATTTCTTCTAAATAAAGCGTGAAAAGCTTGGTGGACATCAATTCGCCTTGGGCAAGAATATCTCTGTTCAATGCCTCGTTAAACGAGATTTTAAGCGTGATGAGCAGGAACTCAAAATGCTCATCAATCATCTCTTGTGCTTCCGTTGCCTTTTCCGAAGTGGAAAATAAAGCCTCAATGAAAGTACTGTAATGTGCTCGAAGGGCCTCAATCTTAGATTTGGCTTCAGGCTTATCGCTCTTTGCCAATGATTCTCCAATGGAAACTAATGCATTGGTAGTGCCTGAAAGGGCAGATAAAACAACAATTTTAGAGTGCTCATCTCTAGTAATTAGCTGAGCCACTTGATGCATTCGTTCCGGTTTTCCAACCGAAGTTCCTCCGAATTTTAAGACCTGCATAAATTGATCTGGGAAAGTAAATTGTGAAAATTATAGATTAGAAGCCGAGCATTTTCACTGCAGTAATTGCCGCTTCATCTCCTTTGTTGCCGTGCTTTCCTCCGGCCCTATCCAACGCTTGCTGTTGGGTATTTGGGGTAAGCACACCAAAAATCACAGGCTTATTGAATTTCAACGATACGTTGGTAATACCATGAGCTACGGCATCGCAAATGAAATCGAAGTGACGCGTTTCGCCTTGGATTACACAGCCCAAGCAAATCACAGCATCAATTTCTTCAATTTGGGCCATCCATTGTGCGCCCATAGAGAGTTCGAAGCTACCAGGCACCATTTTCTTAACAATGTTGTCCTTGCTCACTCCGTTGGCAATTAGCGTTTCATATGCGCCTTGATAAAGCGATTCTGTTACTTCTTCATTCCACTCTGAAACCACAATGGCGAACTTCTTCTTACCCATATCGGTAATATTTTTATCGCTGTAATCGCTAAGACTTTTAAGGTTTGATGCCATAATGTTGATTGTGTATTGCTGTAAAGATTATTGATACTATAGAATTGTGCGCTTGAGCCCCGTACTAAATAAAAAAGGTAAGACCTTTCGACCTTACCTTCATTGTTAATTTTTTTGAATTAAGAAATTAACTCCCGGCAAGGCCTTCTAGGCGAGCCTTATGCTTTCGTGCGCTAGCGTACTCAGCAGTTCCAAAGTGATTCTTAATAATATTGTCTAAAGGCTTAACAGCCGCTTTAAGGTCTCCTTGTTTTTCATAAGCCAAAGAAGCTTTCAATAAATACGCTGGAGAAAAAGCATCGTCATCAGCAGTGCTAGCCGCTTTTTCGTATTGGCTTGCTGCATCACTGAAGTTACCCAATTCCATGTAAGCATCACCTGTTAACTTATAAGCTCTCGATTGAATCAACTCTTCTGATGAGCTGAAGTTCTTTAAGTGATCTAAAGCCAACTGAAATTGCTGCTCCTTTAAATAGATTACACCAGTATAATAGTTAGACAAGTTTGCCGCTTCTGTACCGCCATAAATATCGATGATGCTTAAGAAACCAAGGTTTCTACCATCGCCATTCAAGGCCAAATCAAGGCTGTCTTGTTCGAAATAATACTGCGCCTGAAACATGTCTGCTTGAGCGGTTGTATTCTTGCTACTCTTGGTATAGTTGATGAAGAAAACAGCGCTGGTAATTACGATAATTACCAAACCCACTATCATCCCAACAAAACCTGCTGGTCCTAGCTCTTTCTTCATTTTTCCAACTGTTGAGTTGGTATTGCTATGCGTGTCGTGTGCTTCTTCTGAAGTCTTTTGTGCCATCTCTTGAAAATTAGGTCGCAAATATAAGGAAAATGTTGAACAACAAGGGATTAAATCCTATTCGGTGATGAACGGGTAGTCCTGTTGTACGTAAACGTCTTTGTAAGCCTCAGACGGATCAGGATAATCTGATTCTTCTGCAAACTTAACTGATTCTTCCACAGTAGCTTTGATCTTCTTATCTATATCTTTTAACTCTGCTTCAGTAGCCCATTTGTTTTCCAAAATCTTGGCCCTTACTTGCTCAATTGGGTCTCTGTCTTTGTATTCGTTCAGTTCTTCTTTCGTTCTGTATTTCGCTGGATCGGACATTGAGTGTCCTTTGTAGCGGTAAGTTCTGAACTCCAATAAAGTTGGTCCATCACCTCTTCTTGCTCTGTCGGCAGCTTCTTCAACCGCAATGTGAACGTTTTCAGGGTTCATAGCATCTACAGCTGCAGAAGGCATGTCGTAAGATTCGCCTAAAGTATGAAGGTCAGTTACGTTAGAAGTTCGTTGTACCGAAGTTCCCATGGCGTAACCATTGTTTTCGATTACGAAAATTACAGGCAGTTTCCATAACATGGCCATGTTCAATGCTTCGTGGAATGCACCTTGACGCACAGCACCATCACCCATCATACAGATACAAAGCTTACCTGTTTTATTATATTTTTCGGCAAAGGCAATACCAGCACCCAAAGGCACCTGGCCACCTACAATACCGTGACCGCCCATAAATCCAACTTCTTTGTCGAACATGTGCATTGAGCCACCTTTTCCTTTAGAAACACCTGTTTCTTTGGCCATTAGTTCAGCCATAATTGCATTTGGGCTTGTTCCTAAAGCCAATGGCTGACCGTGATCTCTATAGGCAGTAATCCACTTATCTCCCTTTTCCAAGGCAGAAACTGAACCACTAGAACAGGCTTCTTGTCCAATGTACAAATGACAAAAACCTTTAATTTTTTGTTGTCCGTAAAGCTGTCCTGCTTTCTCCTCGAACCTTCTTTGTAGCAACATGTTCTCGAACCAGAACATATAAGTCTCCTTAGAGAACTTTG